>Ga0114129_10009348_pt1 | contig 13979 bp, 9 predicted proteins | sample RhiMetdeltSRZDD1_FD_80071 | JGI IMG/M metagenome (GOLD analysis project Ga0114129, IMG submission 80071) | Populus rhizosphere microbial communities from Tennessee, USA - Rhizosphere MetaG P. deltoides SRZDD1 (version 2) (version 2) | ecosystem: Host-associated > Plants > Roots > Rhizosphere >...
CAGCACCGGGCGTGACCCGGCCAGCCGCCGGTCGATCAGCTGGTCGCCGCGGATTTCCAGCAGCCCGGTCATGCAGGCGGCGAACGCGCCCACCCCCGGCACCACGAGCCCGTCGGCCGACATTGCCGCGCCGAAGTCTGCGGTCACGGCGGCGTCCGCCCCGGCCCGCATCAGCGCTCTTTCTGCCGAACGGAGGTTCCCGGAACCGTAGTCGAGCACGACGACCCGTGGCCGGCGCCGGCGTGCCGCCGGCCCTTTCCCGGCGGTCAAAGAACGCCCTTCGTGCTGGGCACACCCGCCGCCCTCGGATCCGGTGTCACCGCCGCGCGCAATGCCCGCGCCACCGCCTTGAACTGGGCCTCGACGATGTGGTGCGGATTGCGCCCGGTCACGCTCAGGTGCAGGCAGATGCCCGCGGACGCGGTCAGCGATTCGAAGAAGTGCCGGGTGAGCGTGGTGTCGTAGGTCCCGATGAGCGGGGCGATGCGGTCCGGCTCGGAGTGCACCAGGTAGGGCCGCCCGGACACGTCCACGGCCGCCCGCGCCAGCGTCTCGTCCAGCGGGACCACCGCGTCGCCGAACCGGCTGATGCCGGACTTGTCGCCCAGGGCCGCCCGCAGAGCCTGGCCGAGGGTGATCGCGGTGTCCTCGACGGTATGGTGCGCGTCGATCTCGGTGTCCCCCTCGGCGGTGACCGCCAGGTCGAGCAGGCCGTGCTTGGCGAGCTGGGCGAGCATGTGGTCGAAGAACGGCACGCCGGTCCTCACCTGGGAGGTGCCGGTGCCGTCGAGGCCGAGCTCGACCACGACGCTGGTTTCCTTGGTCACGCGTTCCACCCGGGCTGACCGGCTCGTTTCCTGGCCTTTGGCCGGGGCGGGGCGGCTCATGGGCGGGCCTCCTGGCGTGCGCCGTCCAGCACCGGCAGCAGCGCGCCGCGGAACGCGTCCATCTCGGCGGGCGTCCCGGCGCTCACCCGGAGCCACCCGGGCGGCCCGACCTCGCGGATCAGCACCCCCCGCTCCAGCAGGGCCTGCCAGACCGCGTGAGCGTCGCCGAACTCACCGAACAGGACGAAGTTCGCGTCGGAGTCCGCCACAGCGAGCCCCTGGCCGCGGAGCCAGCTCACCAGGCTGTCACGTTCCGCGCGGAGGGCCTGGACCGTGGCCAGCGGCTCGGCGGCGTGCGCCAGGGCGGCCCGGGCCACCGCCTGAGTGACGGCGGACAGGTGGTAGGGCAGCCGCACCAGCAGCAGCGCCTCGATCACCGCCGGGTCGGCGGCCAGGTAGCCCAGCCGCGCGCCGGCCAGCGCGAACGCCTTCGACATGGTGCGGGTGACCACCAGCCGCGGGTAGCGCGGCAGTAGCGCGAGCGCGGACGGCGTCCCGTCGCGGGCGAACTCCGCGTAGGCCTCGTCCACCACCACCATGCCGGCAGCCGCGTCGCACACGGCCTCGATGACGGCGAGCGGCAGCGCGCCGCCCGTCGGGTTGTTCGGGGAGGCGAGGAAGACGAGGTCCGGTCGGTGGTGATGGATCGCCTGCACCGCGCGGGCGGCGTCAAGACCGAAGTCGCCGTCCCTGGCACCGCTGATCCAGCCGGTGGCCGTCGCCCGGGCGATCAGCGGGTGCATGGCATACGAAGGCTCGAACCCGATCGCGGTGCGGCCGGGGCCGCCGAACGCCTGCAGGACCTGCTGGATGGTCTCGTTGGAGCCGTTGGCGGCCCAGACCTGGCGCCAGCTGAGCCCGTGCCCGAGGTAGGCGGCGAGGTCCTCGCGCAGCGCGACCGCGTCCCGGTCCGGGTACCGGTTCAGCGTGCCGGCGACGCCCGTCACGGCGTCCGCGATGGCGCGGACCAGCTCCGGCGAGGGTGGGTAGGGGTTCTCGTTGGTGTTGAGCCGGACCGGCACGTCCAGCTGCGGTGCCCCGTAGGCGACTCGGCCGGCCAGATCCGCCCGGAGCGGCAGCTGGGCCGCCGGTGATCGCGGACGATTTCCCGCACCATCCGCGGCGGGCCGTCCGTGATCATGCTGATCGCTGGGGACGCGGATCCGGACGGCGGCGGCGTGTGCGGGCAGGTCCTCGGCTGCGCCGAGCGCGTCGATGTGCGCTGCCACCCAGGCCAGGGCGGGTTTGCTGGACTCCACCACGTGGATGCCGCGCAGGAACGACAGCACCGACAGCCCGCCGGTGTGCCGGGCGGTGCCGCCGGTGGGCAGCACGTGATTGGACCCGGCGAGGTAGTCACCCAGCGAGACAGGAGCGTAGGGGCCCACGAACACGGCGCCGGCGTTGCGGACGCGGGCCGCCAGGGCGCGGGCGTCTTCGACCTGAATCTCCAGGTGCTCCGGCGCCCAGGCGTCGGCAACGGCCAGGGCCGCGTCCAGGTCGTCCACGAGCACGCACGCGGACTGTCCCGCCAGGGCCTGGCGTACCCGGTCACGATGCCGGGCGGTGGCCAGCTGGGGGGCCAGCGCCTGCTCGGTGCGCTCCGCGAGGCCGGGATCGGTGGTGATGAGCAGGCACGCGGCCAGTGGGTCATGCTCTGCCTGGGCGATCAGGTCGGCGGCAACGAAGCCCGGGGCCGCCGTGTGGTCGGCGATGATCGCCACCTCGGTCGGGCCGGCCTCCGCGTCGGTGCCGACGGTGCCGAGCAGCAGCCGTTTGGCCGCGGCGACGTAGACGTTGCCCGGGCCGGTGACGACGTCGGCCGGTGCGCAGTCGGCGGTGCCGTACGCGAACATGGCGATCGCCTGCGCGCCGCCGGCCGCGTGCACCTCCTCGATGCCGAGCAGGGCGCAGGCCGCGAGCACGGCCGGGGCCGGTAGCCCGCCGTGCCCGGGCTGCGGCGGCGAGGCCACCGCGACCTGGCCGACCCCCGCCACCTGGGCAGGGACGATGTTCATGATCACCGAGGACGGGTAGGTGACCAGCCCGCCGGGCACGTAGAGCCCGGCCCGGCCCACCGGTACATAACGCTCGGTGACGGTGGCGCCGGGTGCCACGGTGGTCACGTGATCGGCCGGGCGCTGCGCCTCGTGCACCCGGCGGGTCCGCCGGATCGCCTCCTCCAGCGCGGCCCTGACCCCGGGGTCCAGGGCCGCCAGAGCGTCGGCCATGGCGGTGGCGGCCACCCTGGTGGTGGCGAGGTCCACCCCGTCGAAGCGGAGCGTGTGGTCCCGGACCGCGGCCCCGCCGCGCAGGCGCACGTCCTCGCAGACCGGCCGGACCTGGGCGAGCGCGGCGTCGGTGTCAAGCGCCGCACGTGGCAGCACTCCGGCGAGCTTCTCCCTGGTCAGCGCGTCCGCGGGCTGCCCGCGAAGATCGATCCTGCAAAGCACCCGGCCAGTCTATGGGCCTGCCCGGCCGCGCCATCCGCCTCGCGCACACCGAAGGGCGCGGCCGGCCCGGCAGGACGCTCATCCGGGGCGGGAGCCCAGGACAGGCTGGCCCGCGGCACCCCCGCGGCGGCGCTGGGTCACGAATGCCTCGAGGCCGCCCGCCACCAGGCCGGCCGCCAGCGGCCAGAATGCGATCGCCCCGGTGGCCCGCAGCGTCAGCGGGTCATGCAGGTGGGCGCCGGCGGGAAGGGTGGCCAGCAGGTGATGGAAGCCGGCGCGCCCGGACTGCTCACCAACCCAGCGCGCGAGATAGCCGGCGGCGACCGCGCCGGCCAGCACGCCGATCATGGGCAGCGGCCCGTACCTGCGCACCCCCAGCAGGTAGCCCAGCGCCCCGGACACTGCCCCTCCGGCCAGCGCTATCAGGCAGAAGGCGTAGTCGGCGACGATGAACGCGCTCGTTTCCGCCTGCACCAGGCTGGCCTCACCATGGCTGACGATCACGAGCAGCGCGCGGGGCGCCACCAGTGACCAGCCGTACCCGGCGGCCAGCCCGAGCAGTGCCGTGCCGGCAGCGATCGCAAGCGAGACGCCGATCGCGCGCGGGCTGGCGTCAACCCGCGGCGTCTGGCTGGTGCCCAACGGCCGCGCCAGGCCGACGTCGCCAGGCCGGGTGGCACCGGAGGTCTCGGGCAGCTCAGACATTGTCGCCAGCAGCGTACGCGACCGCGTCTGGCCGCGCACCGGAGCGCGCCGCCGGCCCGGGCCGGCGCGCTTGCTAGCGTGGTCTGACGGCAGCAAGAGATGACCCCACTGGTGAATGGAGCCAGATGATCGAGGTACGCGATCTCACCAAACGCTATGGGGACAAGCTCGCCGTCGATCACCTGTCCTTCACGGTCGAGCCCAGCCGGGTGACCGGGTTCCTCGGCCCGAACGGTGCGGGCAAATCGACCACGATGCGGCTGATCCTCGGCCTCGACCGGCCCCAGGAGGGGACCGCAACGATTGACGGCAAGCGGTACGACCAGCTGGCGCGCCCGCTGACCGCCGTCGGGGCGCTGCTGGAGGCCAAGGCCATGCACAGCGGCCGCAGTGCCTACAACCACCTGCTGTTTCTGGCTCAGAGCCAGGGCCTGCCCCGTCGCCGCGTGGACGAGGTGCTCGCCCTGGTCGGGCTCACCCCGGTGGCGCACAAGCGGACCGGCGGCTACTCGCTCGGCATGAGCCAGCGGGTCGGGATCGCCGCCGCCATGCTCGGCAATCCCCCGGCGCTGCTGCTGGACGAGCCGGTGAACGGGCTCGACCCGGAGGGGATCCGGTGGGTCAGGAACCTGATGAAGCAGCTGGCGGCCGAGGGGCGCACCGTCTTCGTTTCCAGCCACCTGATGAACGAGATGGCGATCACCGCCGACCACCTGATCGTGATCGGCAAGGGCAAGCTGATCGCGGACTGCCCCACCCATGAATTCATCGAGCGCAGTTCCGAGCGGTCGGTGCTGGTGCGCTCGCCGCAGGCGGACGCGCTCAGCGGGCTGATCACCGCCGAGGGCGGCGTGGTGACCGCCCAGCGCACCGACGGCGCCGGGCCGGATGGGCTGAGGGTCACCGGCCTGGCCGCGCCCAGGATCGGCGAGATCGCCGCCGCCGGCGGCATTGTCCTGCATGAGCTGACTCCCCAGCTTGCCTCGCTGGAGGAGGCGTTCATGGAACTCACCGCGGACAGCGTCGAGTACGGGGTGCCCGCCACGCCGCAGGCGCCCGGCGCGACGCCGGCGGCCGCCGCGGAACCCGAGCCAAGCGCGGCCAAGGGAGGCGACCGATGACCGCCACCAGCCCGGCGGCGCCCCCGTACCAGGAGCCGGCCGCCCGCCCGGTGCCGGGCCGCGCGGGCTTCGGCAACCTGCTGGCATCCGAGTGGACGAAGATCCGGTCGGTCCGCTCCACCGTCTGGTCCCTGATCCTGCTGGTCGTTCTGACGATCGGGTTCACCGCCCTGTTCACCTGGCTGAGCGTCTATAACTGGGACAAAACCGACCCGGCACAGCGAGCCCAGGTCGCCGCCGACCCGGTCGGAACGATCCTCGGCGCCGGGTTCTACCTTGGGCAGCTCACCATCTGCGTCCTCGGCGTGCTCGTGATCTCGGCCGAGTACACCACCGGGGTGATCCGGGCCTCGCTGATGGCCGTCCCGCGCCGGTACCCCATGTTCGTGGCCAAGGCGGTGGTGTTCGCGGCGCTGGTGTTCGTCATCGGCGAGTGCGTCGCCTTCCTCTCGTTCTTCATCGGCAAGCCGATCCTGGCCAGCCACGTGCCCGTCTCGCTCGGCGACCCCGGGGCCGCCAGGGCCGTCGTCGGCGCCGGGCTCTACCTCACGGTGCTCGCTCTGTTCGCGATGGCCATCGGCGCCCTCATCCGGCACACGGCAGGGGCGATAACCGCCGTGATCGGCTTCGTCCTGGTGCTGGCGCCGCTGGCCCAGCTGATCCCGGGGAAGATCGGCAAGTACGTCCACGCCTACCTCCCGTCCGAGGCGGGCCAGCTGGTCGCGCGGCAGCACCAGCAGGCGGACCAGGTGCTGTCAGCGTGGCAGGGGTTCGGCGTGTTCTGTCTCTGGACCGTCGTGCTGCTCGCGCTGGCCATCTACCTGCTCCAGCGCCGCGACGCCTAGCGCCGCGACCCGGATCAGCCGCCGCGCCGCCTAGGAGACGCAGGCGGGGCCGAGCAGCTGCTTGAGGTCGGCGAGCAGGCCCGGCGAGGGCCTGACCCGGAGCTTGTCGTCGAGCCTGACCACGGTTGTCTGGCGGCCGTTGCACAGCCGCAGGTGCACCTCGGCCAGCCCCGGGTGGCTACGCAGCACCTCGTGAAGACGGTCCACCACCGGCCCCACGCACCGCTGCACCGGCATGGACACCACAAAAGGGCCACTGGCGCCCACAGACAGGTCGGGCGTGCTCACCTCCCGCGCGACCAGCTTGGGCGACTCATCACGGCGGTCCACACGGCCCTTCACGATCACGATCGCGTCGTCGGCGATCAGGGTCGCGCATTCGGCATAGGTGGCCGGGAAGAACAGCACCTCGATCGCGCCTTCGAGATCCTCAAGCGTCGCTGCCGCCCACGGCATGCCCTGCCTGGTCACCTTGCGCTGCACTCCGGACAAGATGCCCCCGATGCTGACCGGCTGGGCATCGCTGCGCTCGCCGTGGGCAGCCCGTTCGGCATCCTCGACGGCGACGCCGAGCGCCTGCGCGACCGAGCAGTCGGTGGCGGCGGACAGGATGTGCCCCATCCCCAGCAGCGGATGATCGGACACGTACAGCCCGAGCATCTCCCGCTCGAACCCGAGCAGGGTGGGCTTGTCCCACTCCCCCTCCGGCACCGGAATCTCGAACGAGGCCTCGATCTCTGCGTCCCCGCCGAACAGCGAGTCCTGCCCCATGGCCTCGTTGCGCTTGACGTCGATCACGGTGTCGATGGCCTGCTCGTGGATGAGCACGAGCCCCTTGCGCGGATGGCCGAGCGAGTCGAACGCCCCGGCCTTGACCAGGGACTCGATGACCCGCTTGTTGCAGACGTTGACCGGGACCTTGCGCAGGAAGTCGCTGAAGCTGGTGAACGCGCCCTTGGCCGAGCGGGCGGCGACGATCGCGTCGACGACGTTGGTGCCCACGTTGCGCACCGCGGCCAGGCCGAACCGGATGTCGCCGCCGACCGGGGTGAAGGTCGCCGCCGAGGCGTTCACGTCCGGGGGCAGCACGGTGATGCCCATCCGGCGGCACTCGTTGAGGTAGAGGGCGCTCTTGTCCTTGTCGCCGGCCACCGAGGTGAGCAGCGCCGCCATGTACTCGGCCGGGTAGTTCGCCTTCAGGTAGGCGGTCCAGTACCCGATCATCGCGTAGCAGGCCGCGTGCGCCCGGTTGAACGCGTAGTCGGAGAACGGGACCAGGACGTCCCAGATCGCCCGGACGGCTGAGTCGGAGTAGCCGTTCGCCTTCATCCCGGCCGCGAACGGCTCGAACTCCCTGTCCAGGACCTCCTTCCTCTTCTTGCCCATCGCCTTGCGCAGCAGGTCGGCCTTGCCGGGGGTGTAGTCGGCCAGCTTCTGCGCGGTCGCCATCACCTGCTCCTGGTAGACGATCAGCCCATAGGTGTCGCCCAGGATCCCGGCCAGCGGCTCGGCCAGCTCCGGGTGGATCGGGGTGACCGGCTTGCGGCCGGCCTTGCGGTCGGCATACTCGTTGTGCGCGTTCGCGCCCATCGGGCCGGGCCGGTACAGCGCGTTGACCGCGACGATGTCCTCGAACCGGTCCGCCCGCATGGAGCGCAGCAGCGCCCGCATCGGCCCACCGTCGAGCTGGAACACCCCGAGCGTGTCGCCGCGGGCCAGCAGCTCGTAGGTCGGCTTGTCGTCCAGCTGGAGCCGCTCCAGCTCGACCTGCTCATCCCGGTTGGCCTTGATCCCGCTGACCGCGTCCTCCAGCACGGTCAGGTTGCGCAGCCCGAGGAAGTCCATCTTGAGCAGGCCAAGATCCTCGCAGGCCGGGTAGTCGAACTGAGTGATGATCGCGCCGTCGGCCTCCCGCTGCCAGACGGGGATGTGATCGATGAGTGGCTCGCTGCTCATGATCACGCCGGCCGCGTGCACGCCGGCCTGGCGGATCAGGCCCTCCAGCCCCCGCGCGGTGTCGATCACCTGGCGGACTTCCGCTTCGGCGTCGTACAGGGCACGGATCTCCCCCGCCTCGCCGTACCGGGAATGACTGGCGTCGAAGATGCCCGACAGCGGGACGTCCTTGCCCATCACCGGCGGGGGGAACGCCTTGGTGATGCGGTCGCCGAGCGCGTAGGGGAACCCGAGCACGCGGGCCGCGTCCTTGACCGCGGCCTTGGCCTTGATCGTCCCGTAAGTGATGATCTGGGCTACCCGGTCGTCACCGTACTTTTCGGTGACATAACGGATGACGTCGCCGCGCCGGCGCTCGTCGAAGTCGATGTCGATGTCGGGCATGGAGACGCGCTCGGGGTTGAGGAAGCGCTCGAACACCAGCCCGTGCACGACCGGGTCGATATCGGTGATGCCGAGCGCGTAGGACACGATGCTGCCCGCGGCCGAGCCGCGGCCGGGCCCGACCCTGATCCCGTTGTTCTTGGCCCACATGATGAAGTCGGCGACCACCAGGAAGTACGAGCAGAACCCCATCGCGGTGATGACGCCCATCTCGTACTCGGCCTGCTGGCGCCGCTGCTCGTCGTGGCCGCCGGGGTAGCGCCGGTCCATCCCCTGCCAGACCGCCGCCCGGAAGCAGCTCTCCTCGGTCTGGCCGTCGGGCACCGGGAACCGGGGCATCAGGTTCGCCTTGGCGAAGCTGACGTCGGCCCGCTCGGCGATGAGCAGCGTGGTGTCGCAGGCGGCCTGCCATTCCTCGTCGGGGGACACGGCCCGCATCTCCTGCGGGCTCTTCAGGTAGTAGCCGGTGCCGTCGAACTTGAACCGGCCGGGGTCAGCGAGGTTGGTGGCGGTCTGCACGCACAGCAGCACCTCGTGCGCCTTGGCGTCCCCGGGCTGGGTGTAGTGGGCGTCGTTGGTGACGACGGACGGCAGCGACAACTGGCTACCGATCCGGCGCAGCCCGTCCCGGACCCGCTGCTCGATCGGCAGGCCGTGATCCATGATCTCGACGAAGAAGTTGCCCGGCCCGAAGATGTCGCGGTAGGCGGCGGCCGCCTCCAGGGCCTGGCGTTCCTGGCCGAGACGGAGCCTGGTCTGGACCTCGCCGGACGGGCAGCCGGTGGTGCCGATGAGCCCGCCGGAGTGGGCCGCGAGCAGTTCGCGGTCTACCCGGGGCTTGCGGAAGTAGCCCTCCAGCGAGGCCAGGGAAGACAGGCGGAACAGGTTGTGCATGCCAGCGGTGTTCTCGGCGAGCAGCGTCATGTGCGTGTAGGCACCGGCGCCGGAGACGTCGTCGTCCCTTTGCGCGGGGGTCCCCCAGCGGACCGGCTGCCGGTGCCTGCGGTGCTCTGGCGCCACATAGGCCTCGATGCCGATGATCGGCTTGATGCCGGCCGCCGTCGCCTTCGCCCAGAAGTCGTAGGCGCCGTAAACGTTGCCGTGGTCGGTCATGGCCACGGCCGGCATGCCGGTCTGCTCGCACTGGGCGAACAGGTCCTTGAGCCGGGCGGCGCCGTCCAGCATGGAGTACTCGGTGTGCACGTGAAGATGCACGAACGAACCGTCTCCGGCCGATCCCGCCGCCGTCACAAACGACCTCCTTCGGGGCAGGCGCCAGCCGGGGGCGCGGCTCAACCGGGGCCGGGGGAAGTGGCTGGCGCCGCCCCCGCAGGACCCGTTCCGCTGGGGGAACCGCGGCCGGTCGCGGGCGCACCAGCCCGGCTCAACGAGCCTACCGAGCGCCGGCCGCTGCGGGCGACCCGGCGCGCCGGGCACGTGCCGCAAGGGTCAATTCCCGGCTCAGCTCTCGGCGCGCAAGGTGTCCAGGGCATGGGCGAGGTCGGGCGGGTAGTCGCTGGTGAAGACCAGCGGACGGTCGTCCACGGGATGGGTGAATCCCAGGCGGACCGCGTGCAGCCACTGGCGGGTCAGGCCCAGGTGCGCCGCGAGCACCGGGTCGGCGCCGTACAGGCGGTCGCCCACGCACGGGTGGCGCATGGCCGCCATGTGCACCCTGATCTGGTGGGTCCGGCCGGTGTCGAGGGTGATCTCGACCAGGCTGGCGCCGCGGAAGGCCTCGATCGTGTCGTAGTGGGTGATGCTGTGCCGGCCTCCTGCGATCACCGCGAACCTGCCGTCGCCCGAGGGGTGCCGGGCTATCGGCGCATCCACCGTCCCCCGCAGCGGATCGGGGTGACCCTGCACCAGCGCGTGGTAGCCCTTGTCCACCGTGCGCTCCCGGAATGCCCGCTTCAGCACGGAGTAGGCCCGCTCGCTCTTGGCGAGGACCATCAGGCCCGTGGTGTTCGCGTCCAGCCGGTGGACGATTCCCTGCCGCTCGGCGGCACCGCTGGTCGCGATGGTGTGACCGGCGGCGAGCAGCCCTTCCAGCACGGTCGGCCCGCTCCAGCCGGGCGTGGGATGCGCCGCCACCCCGGCTGGCTTGTCCACCACGATGATGTCGGCGTCTTCGTAGACAACGACCAGCCCCGGCACTGCCTGCGGTACCGGCGTCAGGGCGGCTGGTGGCGCCGGCAGGGTAACGTCGAGCCACTCTCCCGCCGGCACCCGGTCCGACTTGGCGGCGGGGTGGCCGGCCACCAGCACGCGCCCGCCGGAGATCAGTTCCGCCGCCACCGCCCGGGAAAGCCCGAACATGCGCGCGAGCGCCGCGTCGAGGCGCTCACCGTCGAGCCCTTCCGGGACGGCTACCCGGCGCTGGTCCCCCGCGGTCACGCCCGCTGCCTCCCCGCCGCCGTCCTGCGTGGTCACGCCGCGCTTCCCTGCACTCACGCCCTGCCGTCCCCGGCGGGGCTGCCCCGCTTCTGAGCCTGGCCTTCGGCCGCCTGCTGGGACGGAGGGCCACCCCGTTCCCGGCGGTCTTGCGGGCCGGTGCCGGGCCTGCTCGTCCCGCCGTGCCCGTCGCGGGTGCCGTCGAGCCGGATGCCCCGCGCTGCGAGAAGCACGGCGAGCGCGCCGCCGCAGACGATCGCGGAGTCGGCCACGTTGAAAACGGGCCAGTGCGGCAGCTGGATCCAGTCCACGACGTCGCCGCGGAACAGGCCGGGCGCGCGCAGCAGCCGGTCGGTGAGGTTCCCCGTGGCCCCGCCGAGCAGCAGGCCCAGGGTGACCGCCCATGGCAGGCTGCGCAGCCGGCGCGACGTGCGCAGGATAAACAAGATCACCCCCACGGCGATGAGGGTGAACACGACGGTCATCGACGTTCCGATGCTGAACGCCGCGCCGCTGTTGCGCAGCACCACCAGGGTCAGCACACCGTCGATGACGTGGACCGGCCGCCGGAGGGTGGCCACCACAATGATCTTGGAGATCACATCCGCGGCGTAGACACCTGCCGCGATGGCGAGAAGGAGGCCGAGCCGGCGCCGTCCGGGCGGGCCGGGCGGGCTAGCCGCCCCCGGTGTCCCGGTCAGCGCCGTTCCTCGCGCTGCTTGCACGTGAGGCACAGTGTTGCCCGGGGGAACGCTTTCAGGCGGGCTTTCCCGATCGGCTCCCCGCATGATGCGCAGACCCCGTAGCTGCCGTCATCGATCCTGGCCAGCGCTTTTTGTGTGAGGTCAAGCAGCTCCCGGGCATTCTGGGTGAGCGAAAGGTCGTACTCACGCTGGAATGTCTTGGCGCCCGCGTCCGCCTGATCGTCCCCCGCGCCCCCGACCGCATCACCAAGCCGCTCCGCGATCTCCGACTCGGCCTGGTCGATATTGGTGCGCAGCTCTGTGATCTCGGCCACAAGCTCCGCGCGCACCTTGTCCAGTTCCGCCTCGGTCCAGGGTCTCTCCCCCGGGCGCACGGGAAGAGCGGCTGCGCCAGAGCGCTTGGCTGTGGCCATGTCTGCCTCCCTCCGCGCGAAGGTGCACTGCCCGCTCAATCGATCTTGAATGCGGGCAGTCACCGGAGGATAATTCGCGGTGGCATCGCTCCGCAAACGCGTATGGCGTGGCGGCCCTATGCCCGCAAACCCATTCGGTCCCCGGCCAGGTGATCGGCTATCGTGGAGAACCTGCAAGGCGTTGATGGGGACAGCTGCCGCTGGCCGCGGCCAGCAGCGACCCGGGGATGGTGCGAGCCCGGGGGGCCTGCCCAGCGGACCAGATCACCCCTGAGCTGCCGGAAGAACAGTTGCCGCACTGCTACGCCGTGTTTCCCGGCCGTGCTGCGCGGCGCTCAGTAGAACCGGCCGCAGGAACCTAAGTGGAGTGGGCCGCGACCGCGACGGGCGGCACGGCCAAGGAGGGTGGTACCGCGGAGCCGCCGCCGGGTGGCGGTCTTCGTCCCTCCGGCGATGCGTACGGGCGGCCGCGAGCAGGCCGCGCGACGACCCGCAGGAGGCCACCCGACCATGCCGCAGCCCGAAGACAACCGTCACTTCCCGGCTCTGCCAGCCGCGATCGACCTGCCCGCCATGGAGCACGAGGTGCTCAGGCGATGGCAGGACGGCAAAGTGTTCGAGCGTTCCCTCGAGCGGACAGCCTCGGGGCCGATGTGGACCTTCTACGAAGGGCCGCCGACCGCCAACGGCATGCCGGGCGTGCACCACATCGAGGCCCGGGTCTTCAAGGACGTCTTCCCCCGGTTCAAGACCATGCAGGGCTTCCATGTGCCACGCCAGGCTGGCTGGGACTGCCACGGCCTGCCGGTCGAGGTGGCGGTCGAGAAGGAACTCGGGCTGTCGGGCAAGAAGGACATCGAAGCCTACGGGATAGCCGCCTTCAACGAGCGCTGCCGTGAATCTGTGCTCCGTCACGTTGACGCGTTCGAGGAGCTCACCGACCGGCTCGGCTACTGGATCGACCTGTCCCGGGCCTACCGGACCATGGACCCGGACTACATCGAATCCGTTTGGTGGTCGCTGAAGGTCATCTTCGACAGCGGCCTGCTGGTCAAGGACTTCCGGATCAGCCCGTACTGCCCGCGTTGCGAGACGCCGCTCTCCGACCACGAGATGGGCCAGCCCGACGTGTACCGGGAGATCACCGAACCCGCGGTCACCGTTCGGTTCCCGCTGCGCACCCTGCCGGACGGCAGCAGCCCCGCGCTGGCCGGCGCGGACCTGCTGGTCTGGACGACGACGCCGTGGACGCTGGTGTCCAACACGGCGGTCGCCGTGCACCCCGGCGAGAGCTACGCGGTCGCACGCAAGACCGGCGGCGAGACGGTCGTGGTTGCCGAGCAGCTCGTGCCCCGCGTGCTCGGTGAGGGCTGGGAGATCGTCGCCCAGATGCCCGGCGCGGACCTGGTCGGGGCGACCTATCAGCCCCCCTTCAGCCTGGTGGACGTCCCGGGCGCGCACCGGGTGGTGCCCGGCTCGTTCGTGACTACCGAGGACGGCACCGGCCTGGTGCACCTAGCGCCTGCGTTCGGCGCGGATGACATGGAGACCGGGCGGGCGCACGGACTGCCCGTGGTCAATCCCGTCCGGCCGGACGGCCGGTTCGAGGATTCGGTGCCGATGGTCGGCGGGATGTTCTTCAAGGACGCCGACAGACCGCTGGTCAGGGATCTCTCCGACCGGGGGCTGCTGTTCCGGTCGGAGCCTCACCAGCACAGCTACCCGCACTGCTGGCGGTGCCACACGCCGCTGCTCTACTACGCGCTGCCGTCCTGGTTCATCCGCACCACCCAGATCAAGGACCAGCTGCTCGCCGAGAACGAGCGGACCAACTGGCAGCCGCCGACCATCAAGCACGGCCGTTACGGCGAGTGGCTGCGGAACAACGTGGACTGGGCGCTGTCCCGTACCAGGTACTGGGGCACCCCGCTGCCGATCTGGGAATGCGGGGAAAACCACCTGACCTGCGTCGGTTCGCTGGCCGAGCTCAGCGAGCTGGCCGGCACCGACCTGTCCGGCCTGGACCCGCACCGGCCCTACGTGGACGACGTCGTGATCAGCTGCCGCGAGTGCGGGGGCCAGGCGCACCGCGTGCCGGAGGTGATCGACGCCTGGTA
>Ga0114129_10009350_pt1 | contig 13978 bp, 15 predicted proteins | sample RhiMetdeltSRZDD1_FD_80071 | JGI IMG/M metagenome (GOLD analysis project Ga0114129, IMG submission 80071) | Populus rhizosphere microbial communities from Tennessee, USA - Rhizosphere MetaG P. deltoides SRZDD1 (version 2) (version 2) | ecosystem: Host-associated > Plants > Roots > Rhizosphere >...
CCAGCGGATCGCTGACGATTGCGCAGCGGTTTCCAGCGATGCTCGAACAGCTCGCCGTGGTCGTGAAGAAGTCAGGCAGTACGACGCTGTCGTCAGCGCAGCTGAAAGAGCAGCGCGAGCTCCCGGCGCAGGGCGAGGTCTTCATCGCGGCGACCGGCGGACCCGTCGCCGCTGGACAGGCGGTGGAGTTGGAAATCGACGGCATCCCGCACCACAGCCGGGCGCCGCGCATGATCGCGCTCGCGCTGGCTGGCGTCATCCTGCTCGTCGGCGTATGGGCGTCAGGACGGTCGAGCGGCGATCCCTCCGGGAGCGCGGCCGTGCGGCAACGGCTGATCGCGCGGCGCGATCGCCTCTTCAATGATCTCGTGCGACTCGAGCGGGATCATCGCGGCGGTCGCGGCGACGAGCGCCGTTACGCCACGCGGCGTGAAGAGATCCTCGCCGCGCTCGAGCAGATCTACGGCGCCCTCGACGGCGACGACACAGGCCCGGAGCCAGCCGACCGCACCGGTCTGGCGGCATAGAAGCCTGCCGAAGGCTGTGACTGCCGACTTCGACGCCGTCACCCTCCTCGAGGTTTCCAGACATTTCGGGCGGCGGCGGGCGGTTTCGCGCCTCTCGCTGTCAGCACGGGCCGGCGACATCGTCGGGCTGCTGGGTCCGAACGGTGCCGGCAAGTCGACCGTCATTGGCCTGCTGGCGACCCTCGTGACGCCGACGAGCGGCGAGGTGCGGTTCGGCGGCGCGTCTGCGCGAGCGCTTGGCGCCGCGCTCCGGCGGCGGCTGGGTCTTCTCGCGCACGAGCTCCACCTCTACCCTGAGTTGTCGGCGCGGCAGAACCTGACGTTCTTCGGCGAGCTCTACAGCGTCCCGGCGGGGCGCATCGAGGCCGCGCTGACACGGGCTGGCCTCGACGAGCGTGCGGGCGATGACGTCTCTGGATTCTCGCGCGGGATGCGGCAGCGCCTGGCGCTCGAACGAGCGCTGCTGCACGATCCGCGGCTGGTCCTGCTCGACGAGCCGTTCACCGGTCTCGACGATCGCGCGGTGAGTATCGTCGCCGACCGCGTGCGCGAGCTTGCTGCCAACGGCGCGATCGTGGTGCTCGCCACGCACGATCTGGACCTGGCGGAGGGGCTCATCACGCGCGTCGCGCTGCTCCGCGACGGCCGCCTGATCGCGGAAGAACCGGCGACGACCGGCCTGCGGGCCCGCTACCGAACCGTGGTCGGAAGCGCCTGATGTTTCTGAAGACCGCGCTGCTCGTCCTGCGCAAAGACTTTGCGATCGAGGTCAAGAGCCGCGAGATTCTCTACACGACGCTGTTGTTCGCGTTGTCGTGTGTGTTGGTGTTCTCGATCGCGTTCGTCAAAGAAGGCGAGCCGCTCGAAGACGCAGCCGCCGGAATTCTGTGGATTGCCATCGAATTTGCCGGGACCCTCGCGCTCGGGCGCACCTTCGAGCGGGAGCGGTACGGCGAAACCTTGCGGGCCCTGCTGCTGGCGCCGGCATCGCGGGCGGCCATCTACGTCGGGAAGATGCTCGGGATCGTGGTCCTGCTCGTCATCTGCGAGCTGTTGCTCGTGCCGCTGGTCGCGCTCCTATTCCGCTCGCGGTTGTTCGCGGCGCCGGCGCTGCTCGTGGGGCTGCTTCTTGCCGGCACCCTCGGCTTCGCTGTCGTGGGATCGCTGTTCGCGGCGATGCTCGTCCGCGCGAGGACGCGCGACGTGATGCTCCCCATCCTGTTGTATCCGATGACAGTCCCGTTGATGATTGCCGGCGTGCGAGGTACCGTAGCGCTGACGCAGAGCCCCGTCGATCAAACGAGCGCCGTCATGTGGATCGTCCTGCTCCTGTGCATGGATACGGTGTTTCTGGTGCTGGCGCTGTGGACGTTTGAGCCGCTCATGACAGAATAAGAACAAGGCCACAACGGGGAACAGAGGGCTCAAAGGGCGATGAAGAAAGCGTTCCTGCCGCTACTGCTGCTGACGACGGCGATGTTCGCGTATGCGCCGGTGGTGATCGCGCACGCCGACTACGAGTCGACGATGGGGCTCGTGCAGAAGGTGATGTACTTTCACGCGCCGAGCGGCATGGTGATGCTCATCTCCGCCGTGGTGTGCGGCGTCGCGAGCGCGTTGTTTCTCTGGAAAAAGGATCCCGCCGCGGATCGCGTCGCGATCGCGGCGGCTGAGCTGACAGCGCTCTTCGGGCTCATCGTGCTGGTGACCGGACCCCTGTGGGCGAGAAAAGCGTGGGGCGTGTGGTGGGTCTGGGAGGCCCGCCTGACCATGTCGTTCGTCGGGTGGCTGATCGCGGTGGGATACCTGTTCGTCAGGAAATACGGCGGCCCCGGCTCCGACAAGCTCGGCGCGGCGCTCGCGGTCTTTGGAACCGCCAACGTGCCGTTCATCTACGTCTCCGTAAATATCTGGCGGACGATGCATCCGATGACGACGGTCGTGCCGACGCTGCAGGCGGGCATGCGCGGCGCGTTTTGGTTCAGCGCGCTGACGCTCTTCCTGCTCTACGGGTTATTGCTGACCGCGCGCGTTCACCTCGAGAGACAACGCGCGGCGCTCGACCAACTGTATCTTTCCGAAGAGGACTGAGATGATCCGTCGTCTGCTCCTCACTGTCTGGCTCGCGGCCGTCGCCGCAGCGACGGCGCTCGCGTTCCAGCCGCCCGCCGCTCAAAGCGAGTACGTGCCCGTGAAGGACCTGCCGCCAGTGGACCAGCTGCCGGCCGCGCCGCTGCTCGTCGCGGCGTACTCGTTCATCTGGCTGGTGGCGATGTTCTATCTCTGGACCATCTGGCGGCGTCTCGGCAAGGTCGAGACCGAGATGCGCGCCCTCGAGCAGCGTCGAAGCCACAGTCGCCGATGACCGCAGGTCACTTCATCTTCATCCCGGCCGTGCTGCTGATCGGCGTGGTGATTGGCTGGGTACTGGGATCTCGCGCGGCCCGGGACGCGTTTGCTGCGGAGTTGAAACGCCGCGAGCACCGCGCGGAAAAGGCAGGAAGGGCAGGACAGGCAGGAGGGGCAGGAGGGGCAGGAGCGACACTCAAGTAGCGCCGCCGACCATCAGCCCATCCCGCCTTTCCAGCCCATCCTGGCCCGGTCTGCTACCGACCCATTCCGAGGCGCTGCGCGAGCACGTCCGGCAAGCCCGCCTCGATGATCTTCGACTGCGTGAGCTCGACGGGATAGTTCAGCCGGAACAACTCGACGCACCGCGCCTTGGTGTCGGCGATGGCGTACGCGGCGCGCGGATCGCCGTCGCGCGGCTGACCGACCGCGCCCGGGTTCACCAAGTACTTCGATCCGGGACGGAGCACCAGTCGCGTTTCCGCCGCGACCGTCGGACCGGGCGAGTCAAAGTTGTCGGCCGACAACTCGAAGGTCACCGGGTAATGCGTGTGACCGAACAGGCAGAGAGGCCGCGTCGATACTTTCAGGGCGCGCACGGCGTCCAGCTCGTCGAAGATGTAGGCATCTTCGTCGAATGGCGAACCATGGCAGATCTCGACCACATCGTCGACGAGGATGGGACCGTGCGGCAGCTCGCAGAGCCAGTCCCGATACTCCGGTGTGAGGATGTCGAGGGTCCAGCGCGCCGCGCTCTTGGCGACGGAGTTGAACCCTTCGGCCTGCTCCAGGCCGCAGGCGACCTTGTCGTGGTTGCCGCGGACGATCGCCACCGGGTTCAGCGCCTGAACGCGTTCGACGACGGCGTTGGGGTCCGGGCCGTAGCCGACGAGATCGCCGAGCACGAGCGTCGCCTCGTACCCGCGGCCGCGCGCGTCGCCGAGGCACGTCTCGAGCGCTTCCAGGTTCGCGTGGATGTCGGTCAAAACGAGATAGCGCATTCGATCAGCGTCTCAGCGAAAAACGAACACTCCTGTTTACCGCTCCAACCAGTCCACGAGCTGTTCGACGAGCGCATCGACCCCCGCCCGGCCGGCGTCGAGCCGCTTGTGCGCCAGCTCGTACGCCGCGCGCCGCTGATGATACAGGTGTTCGAAGCCGGCGCGATCGGCGGCCAGGGGTCGCCGGCCGTCGGCCGGGACCCGCGCGATCAGACGCTCCAGCGGGACGTCCAGCCACACGGAGACCCCATCGCCGTTGATGGCGGCCCGGTTTTGAGGGTCGGCGAACGTGCCGCCTCCCGTCGCCACGACCACGTGGCGCGGCGCGAGTTGATCCGCGAGGACCTCGCGCTCGACCGCGCGGAAGTACGCCTCCCCGTGTTTCGCGAAAATCTCGGCCACCGGCGCATGCTCCCGCTGCTCGATGAGCTCGTCGATGTCGACGGCGCGCCAGTCGAGGCGCCTCGCCAGCGCGCGCGCCAGCGTGGTCTTGCCGGCCGCCATGAAGCCGACGAGGTACACCTTGTCGGCCTTCACGGTTGGGAGGCACGGCAGCGAGCGAGATTGCTGCGAGAATCCAACCACAGAGACACAGAGGGACAGAGTAGAAGAGCACGCGGGCACGCGCGTCGAATCGTCTGCTCTGTGTCTCTGTGTCTCTGTGGTTCGTTCACTCGATGCGCTCCGTCGATCCGTCTCCCACATCACGAGACGAGCCGTTCCAACGTTTCGAAGAAGCCCGGGTACGAGATGTCGACGACCTCCGCGCCGTCGATCGTCGACGGACCTTCCGCCCCGAGGGCGGCGATGGCGAATGCCATCGCCAGTCGATGGTCGCCGCGCGCATCGGCGACACCGCCCCTCGGACGTTTCCCGAACGGACCGTGAACGGTGAAGCCATCGCCTCGCTCTTCGGCGTCGAGACCCAGGGCGCGGAAGCCGGCCACGAGGGCGCCGATTCGGTCGCTTTCCTTCACGCGCAGTTCGGCCGCGCCGCGCACGGTCACTTCGCCCCCGTGCGCCGCAAGCGCCGCGATGGCGGGTAGCTCGTCGATCAGCCCGGGCACCTCGTCGGCAGCAATGTCGACCGCTCCCGCGCGATCGCTCTCGACGACAACGGTCCCGTGCGGCTCGCCGGCCTCGCTCGCGGTCGCGTTGTCGACGAGCACGCGGGCGCCGAAGCGCCGCAGCACGTCCAGAAGCGCCGTCCGTGTCGGGTTCAGGCCGACCATTTCGATTTCGACGTGCGAGCCGGGCAGCGCAGCGGCCGCGACGAGCCAGAAGGCGGCGGACGAGAAATCACCTGGCACGGTGAGGGTCTGTCCGAGCAGGCGCTGGCCGCCCGCGACCGACGCGGTGAGCCCCCTGACGGTTGCGGTACCGCCGAATGCGCCCAGCGCGCGTTCGGTATGGTCGCGCGTCGCGGCCCGTTCGGTGACGCTCGTGACGCCGTCGGCATGGAGGCCGGCCAGCAGCACGGCGCTCTTCACCTGCGCGCTCGGCGTCTCGGATTCGAACGCGATCCCGTGCAGGGCCGCGCCGTGGATGGTGAGCGGCGGATGACCGCTCACCGCCTCCAGGCGCGCACCCATCCGCTCGAGCGGCTCCATGACGCGCCGCATCGGCCGGCGCGAAAGGGAGGCGTCGCCGACCAGGGTCGCGGAGAACGAGTGCCCGGCTAGCACCCCGGACAGGAGCCTCATCGTCGTCCCGGAATTGCCGGCGTCGAGCGAGCCATCGGGCGAACGGAGTTGGCCCAAACCTCGTCCCAGTAGAGTGACGGTACCGGCCGGACCCTCCTCGATCGACACGCCGAGCCGTCGCAGGCAGCTCAGGGTCGACCGGCAATCGGCGCCAGGCGCAAAATTGTGCAGCACGGACGGGCCATGAGCGAGCGCCGCCAACAGCGCATAGCGGTGCGCAATCGACTTGTCGCCGGGCACGGTCAGACGGCCCCGGAGGCGGCGGGCGGGCCTGATCGTGGCAGCGGGCGACAGGGACATGTGGATGGATCTTACGCGACAGATGGTATTCTTGGGGCCTCCTGACCCATCGATGACGCCCAACCGCCATCAGATTATTCGCCTCGAATTCACCAGCGCGTTCGAGATGCTGGATTTCGTGCAGGTCGTGAGCGACCACCTGGCGCGGCGCGTCGGCCTCGACGAGGACGCGATGCACTGGGTCAGCGTGGCCATTCGCGAATCGGTGATCAACGCCATCAAACACGGTAATCGCAACGACTCCAGCAAACGCGTGTTCGTCGAGTTCGGAACGTCGATGGGCGACGTGCCCGAGCTGACGATTCGCGTCCGCGATCAAGGTGAAGGCTTCGATCCCGAGCTCGTGGCCAACCCGCTCGACCCCGAGAACCTGCTGAAGTCGAGCGGGCGCGGCATCTTTCTCATCCGCAACTTCATGGACGATGTCCAGCTGCGGCGCGCGCCCGAGGGCGGGATGGAAATCAGCATGCTCAAGCGCGTGCAGCCTGCCTCCGCCGACGGATCCGTTCAGGCCTAGTGCGTCCCATCTTCCTCACGACCGCCATCGAAGCGGTCGTCCGTGCCGGCGATCTCCAGATGGCCCAGCTCGGGCGGACCATTCGCATCGACAAGAAAGGCACGACCGATCTCGTCACCGAGGTGGACCTCGCGGTCGAACAGATGTTTCGGGGCTTGATTGCGGCGCGTTTTCCGGATCATCACGTGCTGGCCGAGGAGATGGGGGGCGCCTCGTCCGTGCCGCCCGGGCCGTGCTGGGTGTTCGACCCGATTGACGGGACCACGAACTACGCGCACGGCGTGCCGATCTTCTGCGCGTCCCTCGCGCTCGAAATCGACGGCGTGCCGGAAGTGGCCGCGGTCTACGATCCCAATCGAAAGGAGCTGTTCACCGCGGAGCGCGGCGTCGGTGCGTTTCTCAACGGCGCGCCCATCCGCGTCTCGGCGGCCGAGCAGCTGATCGATGCGCTGCTCGTCACCGGGTTTCCATACGACGTCCACACGCGAATCGACGAGATTGTCGGGCTGTTCGGCGCGTTCGTCGCAAAGGCGCGAGCGGTCCGTCGATTGGGATCGGCCGCCATCGATTTGTGCTGGGTTGCGGCGGGACGGATGGACGGTTTCTGGGAGGCCGATCTGAAGCCGTGGGACATTGCGGGCGGCGCCCTCATCGTGGCTGAGGCGGGGGGCAGGGTCACCGATATCAGCGGCCGCGCGTTCACGTCGCGCGGCGGGAACGTGCTCGCGAGTAACGGCCACCTGCACGACGCGATGCTCGACGTGATTCGTACGTTCCAGGATCGTCGTGCATAGCGTTCAGTCCCCATCCTCGGACGTTCTGATACCGGCGAGAGACACTCGTGGCAAAAGTGTGACGATTTCGGCCCGTTTCTGGCGGTTTTTCTGGCACCTCTTCTGCTATTCCCACCGGCGTGATGCAAAGGAGCGCGACCATGCGGCGATTCGTTTCGTTGAGTGCAGGGGCCCTGGTCATCGGACTGTTGGCAACGCCGATCGCGTCGGCGCAGCAGTCCCTGAACTTCTATGTCGGTGCGTTCTCGCTCCGGGCTCAGGACGCCAGGGACAAGAATGACGTGTTGTTGAACAACCTCAACTTCCTCGCGTTCAACATCAAGGACTTCAACGGTCCGACCATTGGCGGCGAGTGGCTTGTCGCACTGGGCGACAACTTCGAAGGGAGTCTGGGCGTCGGGTTCAGCACGCGAACGGTGCCGACGGTGTATTCCAATTTCGTCAACACGAACGGCGCCGAAATCGAACAGGATCTGAAACTGCGCGTCGTGCCGGCCACTGCGACGATCCGGTTTCTCCCGCTCGGCCACCACAACGGCATCGAGCCGTACATTGGCGCTGGTGTTGGCATCTTCAGCTACAGGTATTCCGAGAGCGGACAGTTTCTCGCCACCGATCGGACCATCTTCCGGGATACGTTTGTCGGGAGTGGCACCGCGACCGGACCCGTCGTTCTCGGCGGCGTCCGTGTGCCGGTGGGCTCCTGGGGCATCGGCGGTGAGATCCGCTATCAGTCGGCGACGGGAAATCTGCCGAGCGACCAGGATTTCTCGGGCACCAAGATCGATCTGGGTGGGTTCAACTACCTGTTCACGGTCGGTGTCAGGTTCTGAGAAACGTGTAGGGGTTACCGGCTAGGGGCTAGCTACATAGGGCGGCTAGCGCCTAGCCCCTGGTCCCGACGCGTCTTTTGTATAGAGCGAGCCCCGCCCCCTCACACACGCGTCGATATCCATCGAGGAAGTGCGGACGGTCGCGTGCGAGCTTTGCGAGCACATCGCCGCCTTGCGCTTTCTCCTCAATCAGAATCCATTGCGCAAACGGGTACGGACCCTCGAGCGCGGTGAGCCAGAGATCGCCGTTGCCCTCGTGCAGGAAATCGCGGATCGCGAAGCCCGCGCTCGACGCTTCCTGCATGTAGTGGCCGAGTGAACCCATGCTCGCCATGATTTTCACGCCGCGTGCGGGGTGTCCGAGGCAGGCAGTCACCTGTGCTCGGACCGGCACGTTCGGCCGATCCCACTGGGCCTCGACGACCATGGGCGCCGACGCATCGAATGGCCGCAGCTCGTGGGCGGCCGCGGCCAGGACCGCGATCGCGCAAGCGACGCGCGCGCGCTTCGAGACGCCGACAATCGCCCCGGTGCCGATCGCTTCGATCGCGACGAGCGGCACCATGTAGCGGATGCGGAAAGGGTGACCTTTGACGAACGCCGCCCATGGGATCGCCGCCATCGCGACCAGCGACGCCGCGATGATGGCAAAGGCGCGGGCACGACTCGACAATCCGATGGCGACGACAAGGCCGAGTCCCGACAAGCTGATTGTGACGAGCAGCGGGCCACTGAGCATCCTGGCGCCCCACGCGATCTCTTTCGCCGCCAAGAATGGATCGCCGAGCGCCTTGTTCTCGGGCACGAAGAAATCGCCGGAGACGAACCAGCGACCCACGACGACGCGGCTGAAGATCGCAAATCCGATCAGGGCGACAGCGGGGTAGAGCGCGATTCGTCCGACTCGCCAGGCTGCGGCAACGATCGGTTCGCCTCCGCGCCACCGCGACCAGACGGCGCCCACCAGGGCGGTCGCCGCGACGGGCCAGGCCTCGTAGCGGGTGAGGCACGCGAGTGCAAACACCAAACCCACAGCGCGCGCCCGATCGCCCGAGCACGGCTGCCGGCTGGCGGAAAGGCCTGATCCCTTCAGGGCTGCCCGTTCCATCAGCAGTGCGACACCGAGCAGCGTCAGCGCCAGCAGCAGCGGCTCGGTCATCGGCGTTGACTGAAGGTACACAACGTTGGGGTTGATCGCGAAGACTGTCGCCGCGACGATCGCGGCGAGATGCGAATCGGTGATGGCCGACACGATCCAGGCGATCGCGCACGCGGCCACGGCGAACGAGACAATCGAGATGACAATCGCAGACGCGCCGGTCCTGTACAAGACATCGATCTGAATTGGAATGGCGTTCAGCAGGTGCGGCAGCGGGAGCCACACGGCGCCGATCTGCTGCCAGCCGGGCGTGATGCTGTCAAAGATCCGTCGCGCGACGACCAGATGACCGCGCGCGTCGTAGTGGCTCAGCGCGAGGCCGAGCCGGTGATAGTGGACAGCGGCCAGCGCGCCGAAGCTTCCGGCCGCAAGCGCGACGCCCAGTACGAGCGCGCGTCGCTCTGACGGCTTGCCTCGCCAAAGCTCCGAGCGATCGAGCGGAGCGGCGGCGGGTATAATCACCACCTCATTCTATGGGGAGAATCGTCGGCCGCATCCGCGCGCTCGCGCTGGCGCTCGGTGCGCCGGGGCTGTTCCTCGTCGCCTTCCTCGATTCGACATTCCTGCCGCTGCCCGGCGCCACGGATCTGCTGCTGATCCTCATGATCGCGCGGCACGGCGAATTCGTAGTGTGGTACATCCTCGCGGCAATCGCCGGCTCGATGGTCGGCTGTCTCGTGATGCACGCGATCGGCAGGAAGGGAGGCGAGGCGCTCGTCAGGAAGCGTTTCACGGGCGAGAAGACCGAGCGCGCCATCGCGTCGCTCCAGCGCTACGGCGTCATCGCGGTGCTGGTCCCGTCGCTGCTGCCGCCGCCGGCGCCTTTCAAGATCTTCGTGCTGCTCGCGGGCGTGGTCGGCATCAGCGCCGCGCGCTTCGCGACCGCCATCGCGCTCGGGCGCGCCATCCGCTACGGGACGCTGGGCATTCTGGCGCTCAAGTACGGCAGCCGGGCGAGCGCCTATGTCGCCGAGCACGGCACCGAAGCGTCGCTCACACTCGTTGCCGTTCTCATCCTCGGCTTCGCCGGGTATATGCTCTGGACCAAAGCCCGTGGCCGCAAAAGCCGATAAGATCACTCTGATGCCCGAGCTGTCCGTCGTCATTCCGGTGCGAAACGAAGCCCCATCGCTCGTCGAGCTGCACCGTGAATTGTCGGAGACACTGGGCGCGTGGGGACGCTCCTACGAGCTGATCGTGGTCGACGACGGGAGCACGGACGAGAGCTTTGAGACGCTCGCGCGGCTCCAGGCGATCGATCCGCATCTGACGGTGATCCGGTTGCGCCGGAACTTCGGGCAGACGGCGGCCTTCGCCGCCGGATTCGACTACGCGCGCGGCCGCATCATCGTGACTTCCGATGGAGACCTGCAGAACGATCCGCGCGACATCCCCGCGCTGGTCGAGGCGGTCGAGCACGGCGCGGACATCGTGTGCGGGTGGCGCAAGGACCGCAGAGACGCGTTCCTATCCCGTCGTCTGCCATCGATGATGGCCAACAGCCTCATTTCGTTCGTGACCGGCGTCCGCCTTCACGACTACGGCTGTTCGCTGAAGGCGTTCAGGGCCGAGATCGTCAAGAGCATGAAGCTCTACGGCGAGATGCATCGCTTCCTCCCCGCCATCGCGAGCGAGCAGACTTCCAGCATCGTCGAGCGGGTCGTCCGGCACCACCCACGCAAGCACGGGCGGTCGAAATACGGGATCGGCCGGACGGTCCGCGTCGTCCTCGACTTGCTGACCGTGAAGTTTCTCCTGAGCTACTCGACGCGGCCGCTGCACATGTTCGGCCTGATTGGCGGGGCGATGGGGCTCGCGGGACTCCTGCTCACCGGCTGGCTCGCATACTGGCGACTCATGGGCAGCATGTCCCTCAACCAGCATCAGCCGCTGTTGCTCCTTGGAATCGTGCTGATGTTCACAGGCGTGCAGCTGCTGACCGTGGGCCTGCTCGCCGAGATGCAGGCGCGGACGTACCACGAATCGCAAAACAAGCCAACCTACGTGATTCGCGAGATCCTCGAGAGCGCCACAGAGCCGCGACTCATGGCGAAAGGCTGACGGGATTCGCTCTCAACGGGCCTCGATCCAACAGCCGAGCATTCGCATGTCGAAGTTGCCTGGCTCGAGATCCGACGGCCGTGCGCCGCCGGCGCTTGTGACACGGATGACCGCCGCGCCCGTCTCATGGTCGACCGGGACATCGACCGTCCGCTCCTCGCGAGCCTTCAAGGGGTAATCCTGCGTCCCGGCCTGGCTCTCAACCGTCACGGTGTTCTCGACGGCGAAATTGCGCAGCAGCAGGCGCACGGTGGATCCCGAGTTCGGAAAGACGACGAACTTGGCGTCATCGTAGCCAGACACCCACGCGCCAGCCCGCTCCATGAACGCGGATCCGCGAACGAGAAAGACGGTTGCCGGGCCGTAATGCGCGCCCCGGCGGGCGTCGAAACCCGGGAACCGGGCCGGCCCGGACGCCAGCCGCTCGACTTGGATTGAGAGCGAGCTGACCGCGCGGCGCGCAACGGCGTCCCCGTCGATCTGCAGCGCGAGCGCCGGGACGGGCAGCACAATCGATTGCCGCCAAGGACCGAGCGTCCCGGTCAAATCCCAGCTCCACAACGGTCCAGGCTCACGATCGAGACCAGCCGTCAGCAGTCCCCCGCTGCCGTCCACGATCGCCTCGACGACGTACGTGCCGGCCGGCGGTGCGGCCACCGACAGCAACGGCTCGGTCGCGCCGCGCCCTGGCAGGCCGATCGGAATGAGCCCCAGGACGTCGCCGATTTGCAGGCGCTGCAGCGGATTGAAACGAATCGCCACCTCTTGGACTGCGGGGTCAATCGCACGCAAAAAGATCGGCCCCCCGCGTGCGGCGATGACCGGCTGCGGATCGGCGATGTGCCAGATACCGGCGATGCAGACAGTCCCGAAGATGCCCGCCGACAAGCCAAGCCCGAGGCCGATCACGGACGGTGAGGCGCGCCGGGAGGCCAACACTGTCCCGACAGCCGCTGTCGCTGCGATGCCTGTCAGCCACGCGGCTGCGCGCAGCCACGCCATCAATGGACCGCCTTGAAAGAGGCTGGGCAGCGCGGTGTTCAGATCCACGAGCGGTGCGAGCCACAGCAGAAACAACGACACGCCGTCGCGCACGTTGTAGACGAGGTTGCCGCGATCGACCGTGGCGAGCGTCGTCGTGATCAATACGCTCGCGAACAGCCCTCCGCACCCCATGAGGCGCGCAGCTGCGCCGGCGCTGGCGAACCACACGCCGGCAGGAATCGAAAGCGGCAGCAGGACGGTTGTGAGGAATCGACCGGGTGCGCTGAATCCGCCCCACCACATGAAGTACGCCGCGGTGGCGACCGCATAGGGCAGGATGATCAACGCAAGATCCCCGGAGACTCTTGGCTCGCGGCGGACCAGCGGCACGAATCCGAGGAGGGCACACAGATACACGGGCGCGTACGGCAGGATCCCGAACTGCTGGTCGAGCAGCAGTCCGGTCAGCCCGCGCGGAATGTTCGCAAGGCTGCTCTGCGTGTACCCGCCATAGGGCGCCGTCGGATTCGGCGTGCCGTAAATCGCATAGAAGAACCAGAACCAGGCCAGGCCGCTGACGAGTGGCACGACGAGAAACGCCGCGATCCGACGACCCCGGTCGACTGACGCGTACTGCCGGGCCGCGATGATCAGACCAAGCGCTCCAGCCGGCAACGCGAAGCGCGTGTGCAGCCACGGGAGCAGAGCGAGCGCCGCACCGACGCACATCAGCGTGCGAACGGAGACGCCCGAGCCCGCGAGCATCGCGAGGACACCCGCCATCACGATCGATCCACCGAGACCGTCTGGGAACGCCGTGAACGCCTCAAACACGAACGGTACCGTCAGCGCGACCGTCGCCCACCCGAACCAGCTCGCGTCCGCGCGGCCAGTCAGTCGCCAGACGGCCTTCCACACGAGTCCGGTGGCCGCGGCGTTGAGCAGCCCGAGCATGACGACGACGCCGGCGTACCCGAACAGGGCAAACACCGGAGCCACCACCCCCGGAAGCCCCGGGGCGTGGATCGAATAGATTTGGCCGTTGACGCCGCGTCGGAGATAGTCCGGCTTCAGCTGAGGGCGGAAGAATTGGTGGTAGTCGCCGCGCGTGTGGTTGTTTTCGATCTGTAGATCGTGATCCCGCAGCAGGCTTTGCGTGATCACCAGATAGTGCGGCTCATCGCCTGCCGGAAGCTGCGGCCGGATCGACGACGCAGCGCCGAGATACACAACCGCGGCCAGCGCCGCGGCAACCCAAGGCGCGCGGTGCGGATCGGCCACGATCCGCGACCGTCGGACGGCATCGATTGCAAACGGCGCGGCAACGCCGACGGCCATCGCGACCCAGATGAACACCCGAAGGTGTCCCGTGAACGTCAATGTGGCTGACACGATCGGCTGGGGTAGCCACGGCAGCCATGGCAGGAGCAGGAGCGCCGAAAGCCACAGGGCCGCGACGCGCCGCGGCGACGGTCGAAGGGGAAGCGACAGCGCGAACGACCCTGCCACGGCGGCACCGAGCCACCAGAACGACGGCAGCACACCGATGCGCGGCGCGCCAGAGTCGATGCCGGCGACGCCGAGCGTGCCGCATGAGACCCAGAGGCCGACGCTGCTGCACAGGAGAGCGCTGAGCGAAGAGGGAGACAGCCGTCTGGCCGTCATTCGGCGCGCATGCTACCATCGTACTCCTGCAGCTTGCACCGCCCATATCTGTCCCTCCGTCGATTGGCTTTGCTTTTCCTGAGCG
>Ga0114129_10009352_pt1 | contig 13977 bp, 11 predicted proteins | sample RhiMetdeltSRZDD1_FD_80071 | JGI IMG/M metagenome (GOLD analysis project Ga0114129, IMG submission 80071) | Populus rhizosphere microbial communities from Tennessee, USA - Rhizosphere MetaG P. deltoides SRZDD1 (version 2) (version 2) | ecosystem: Host-associated > Plants > Roots > Rhizosphere >...
GGTTCTACACGTGGGGTTCTACACGGCGGGTTCTACACGGCGGGTTCTACACATCGGGTTCTACACATCGGGTTCTACACGGCGGGCTCTATACGGCGGGTTCTATACGGCGGGTTCTATACGGCGGGTTCTACACGGCGGGTTCTGCACGTGGGGTTCTACACGGCGGGTTCTACGCGTGGGGTTAACGCGCAGCGCCGTCCATCAGCTCCGAGTAATACCTGAATCGCCCTTTTTCGTAGCCGTCCAGCAGGTCACCCACTGGTTGAAGCCGCGATGCGCTGCCGCCGCCGGGCCACGCGTAGCGCTGGAAGAACGACCGGATGATGACGCTCTTCGGCGCCCGCGGCAGCTTCGCGAGGTTGTTCACGAATGCGGGAAAACGCCCGGAGTTGAAAAGGTAAAACTCGACGTTCGACGTGTAGAAGGCCGACACGCGTTCCTTCCGTGCGGCCAGGTGAGCGGCCACTGCCCCGACCGCGCGCGGGCCGCTGAGATCGCCAACAACGGGGATCACCAGATCGCGCTGCTGCAGGTCCTTGATGAACTGGAATGAAGCTTCCGACGCGAGATAGTTGCCCGATTGCCCGTCGGGATCCTTCTCCAGGAGCAGCTCCCGATACGTTGGGTAATGAGTTTGCACCGGCCGCCCGGTCGATTGGAATCTGAGCCCGAGGCCTGCGTCGATGAATCGCCGATGGAATCGTTCGATCGTCGCGCGATCCTCGCTCGACAGCGTCACGCCGTACCGGCCGATGCCCTCGTCGATCCGCTTGCGAAGTGCGCCGATAGATTTCCCATCGAGCGGCGCGTTCTCGACGTGCGTCACGATGCGCTCGAGCGGCGCGTTGCGCCAGGTCTCCAAGTCCGTCGGCACAGCCCGTCCCATCAGCTGCGCCAGATACTCAACTCTCGTGCGCGACGACTCGAAAAGTGCCTTGAACAGCAGGTGCAACAACATGTTGTCGCGCCGGATGTCGACGATGAATGCCACCGCGGGTTTGACCGCAGCGATGTAAGTAAAGTTCTGATCGGGCCCGACGCCAAGATACGCGCCGCCGCTGACGCCATGTCGCCGAAGATCGGGCAGGACCTCCAGGTACGACCGCTCGTTCGAGATCAGGTTGTCGGTATCGAAGTAGCCGCCAGGCTCGGACAGCGCCTCGATCTGCGACGAGAAGCTGGTTGCTTGGACGCCCGGCTGCGGATTCGGAATGGCCGGCGCACCACCACCACTGAGCAGCAGTACGAGAGCGGCTATGGTGACGGCGGTGCGTTGCATCTTTTTTAATCGGGGGACTTCGTCCCCCGAACCCCCTAACACGCTCGCTCGCGGGGGCCCCATGCGCCCCGCTCCGCTCGCGGGGCTCGCTCGCGGCGCTCGCTCGCCGTCTTCACGTCACTGTTCGTCATAGCCCTTCAGCTGACGAATCCAAATATTCCTAAAGTGTACCGGGTTGCCGTGGTCCTGCAAGCGCAGCGGACCCTTCATCTGTTTCGGATCGTACTTCCCGATGATCTTGTGCTCGGTCGGCCCGAGGAACGCGTTCGCGTTGTGGACGACCACACCGTTATGAAAAACGGTGACGATGGCCGGCTTGTCGACCGCGCCCGATGAATTGAAGCGCGGCGCTGTGAAGACGATGTCGTACGACTGCCATTCGCCGGGCCCGCGGGACGCGTTCACGAGCGGGGGGTACTGCCCGTACATCGCTGACGCCTGGCCATCCGGATACGTCGGATTCTGATCGCTGTCGAGCACCTGAATCTCGAACACGCCGAGCAGGAACACGCCGCTGTTCCCGCGGCCCTGCCCGTCTCCTTTGACCTCCTTTGGTGTCGCGAACTCGACGTGCAGCTGGAAGTCGGAGAACTGTTCCTTCGTTTCGATCATCCCTTTGCCCGATTGCAGCACGCCATCCTTCATCGGCCACGGGATGGATTTCCCGTCAGTCGTCTGCCAGGCGCCCGTGTCGGCGCCGCTTCCCAGTAAAACCTTGGCGTCCGCGGGCGCGGCTCCCGGTGTCGCGCCAGGCGTGACGATGCGGGGTTGCGGACGCTTGCCGTCGTGTATATGCCACTTGCCATTGGGTTGCATGGGGGTGTCGTCATAGCCAATCTTCGGCTGCTGACTACTGACCGACACCACTGCCACGGCGAGGACGGCGGCCGTGGCGAGGGAAACACCTTCGCGCGTGACTCTCATAAGCCCTCCCGAGTATCCTGCTGCACGCTATCACAAGACGAAGTGAGGTAACGATGCGGTCTGTACTCTGCGCGTGCGTGGCGGTTGCCCTCGGAGCGGCGGTTTTGACCGGTCAGAAACCCGCGGAGCGCCAGGAGTGGATACAGCTCTTCAACGGCCGGAACCTGGACGGCTGGACTCCGAAGATCCGCGGCTACGCGCTCGGCGAGAACTACGCCGACACATTCCGGGTCGTTGACGGAGTACTACAGGCCAACTACGACAAGTACACCACGTTCGACAACAAGTTCGGCCACCTCTTTTACAGCAGGCAGAAGTTCTCCCACTACATCGTCGCCGCCGAGTATCGGTTCGTGGGAACGCAGGTGCCGGGTGGTCCGGAATGGGCTATCCGCAACAACGGGTTGATGCTGCATAGCCAGGCGCCCGAGACGATGGGAAAGGATCAGGATTTTCCGATCTCGGTTGAAATGCAGCTGCTTGGCGGCCTGCCAAACGGCAAGCCACGATCCACCGCCAACATGTGCTCGCCAGGGACTCAGGTGTTCATCAACGACGTGATGGTGAAGGGCCACTGCCTGAATTCAAAGTCGCAGACGTATGCCGGCGACGTCTGGGTTCGCGTGGAAGTGGAAGTGCGCGGCGGCGAGCGGATCACGCACCGAATCGACGGTCAGACCGTGCTCGAGTACGAGCGGCCGACGATTGGCGGCGGAGAAGTGAACGGGTTTGATCCCGCGATCAAAGTGGATGGGAAGCTGCTGACGGAGGGATACATCGCCATCCAGGCCGAGAGCCATCCGACCGAGTTCCGCAAGATCGAGCTGCGGAACCTGGCTGGCAAGTAAAGGATCACGCTTGCATCCTCTCGATCTGACGATCCTCATCGCGTATTTCGCGGTGGTTTTCGGCATCGGCGCGTACTTCTTCAGACGAGCGAAGACGAGCAAGAGCTATTTCCTGGCGGATCGCAGCGTCGGGTGGATCGCCGTTGGCGCGTCGCTCTTCGCGTCCAACATCTCGAGCGAGCACTTCATCGGCCTGGCTGGGTCCGGCGCGAGCTCTGGCCTCGCGGTCGGCTCGTTCGAGTGGCTGGCCGTGTTCATGTGCATCATCCTCGGTTGGGTGTTCGTGCCGTTCTACTTGCGCAGCGGCGTCTACACCATGCCGGAGTTCCTCGAACGTCGCTATGGTTCCGCGTGCCGCTGGTATCTCACCTCGGTCTCCGTCATCGCCTACGTCGTTACGAAGATTTCCGTGTCGCTCTATGCGGGCGCGCTCGTGTTGCGTGCGGTGCTCGGGTGGGATTTCTACACGTCGGCGACGGTGATGGTGATCACCACGGGCATCTACACGATCTTCGGCGGCCTCGCGGCGGTGATTTATACGGAGTTGCTGCAAGCGGTCGTGCTGCTGCTGGGCGCGATTGTGCTCACGCTGATCGGACTCGATCAGGCCGGCGGTATGGCCGGCCTTCGTGCGTCATTGCCTGCCGACTTCTTCCACATGATCAAGCCGTCGTCGGACCCGGCATTTCCGTGGACGGGCATTTTCCTTGGCGCTCCCATTCTCGGCATCTGGTACTGGTGCACCGATCAGATGATCGTGCAGCGCGTGCTCGGCGCGAAGAGCGAGGCCGACGCGCGGGGCGGCGCGCTCTTGTGCGGACTGCTCAAGATCTTGCCTGTGTTCGTTCTGGTTCTGCCCGGCCTCATCGCGCGGGCGATCTATCCCGACATCAGCGGTGACGAGGCGTATCCGACGATGATCGTGCGGCTGCTGCCGCCGGGCCTGACCGGTTTCATGGTCGCGGCGTTGATGGCCGCGCTCATGTCGTCGCTCGCGGCAACGTTCAATTCAGCGTCCACGCTGATCACGTTCGACATCTACAAGGTGCTCAAACCGGAAGTCTCGGAGCGGCAACTCGTTCAAGCGGGCCGCATGGTCACCGTTGTGATGGTTGGCCTCAGCATGGTCTGGGTGCCGTTCATCAAGTACCTCAGTTCAGAGGTGTACATCTATCTTCAGAGCGTCCAGGCCTACATCAGTCCGCCAATCGCGGCCGTGTTTCTGTTCGGCGTGTTCTGGCCTCGCGCCAATCGCTACGGGGCGATTGCGTCGCTGATAGCCGGCGCAGTTCTGGGTGCGGCGAGATTCCTGTTCGAGCTGAACCGAACCTCTTCGTTGGTGGCGGGATCGCCGTTCCTTTCGACGCTCGTCGGGATTAACTTCCTGCACTTCGCCGTTCTCCTGTTCGGCGTCTCGGTCCTCCTGCTGGTCACCGTGTCGTTGGCCACACAGCCGGAACCACTCGCGAAGCTGCGCGGGTTGACGTTCTTCACGCTGGACGCGTCGTACCGGCCGCCCGGCGTGCATGCCAAGCCGATTTTCACGCTGCAGATCGTCGCCACGATCGCTCTGGCGCTCTTCACGATCGGGCTGTGGTGGCACTTCGCGTAATTCGGGAACTTCTGGCTGCCTTCGCGTGAATGTAGGTCACGCTCATGCTCGACCGCCTTCGGTTCGATTCAACGGCCGCCGTCCGCTCCCTGGCGGCCACACCCGTAACCAGCCTCGCGGCGGTGCTTCTCCTGAGCGTGGCGGTTGGCGTCAATCTGGCGATGTTCGGCTTGATCGACCGGGCCTTCCTCAGTCCCCCACAGCACGTTGTCGATCCTGATCGCGTTGCGACCCTCGGGCTCGAATCGCCCGGCGGGGGCGTCATGACGACCATGTCCTACGTGGCGTTCACGAACGTGAGAGATCAGGTCGAGGCCGTCTCTCACGCGGCAGCATGGCGGACGGCGACAACGACGGTGGTGGTCAACGACGAGCAGCTGCGGACCGAGGCCATGCTCGTGACCGGCGGATACTTTCGCCTCCTGGGCGGCGTCCCGTATCGTGGCAGCCTTGCAGCACTCGAGACGGAGGCGGGGATTCCGTCAGTCGCGATCGGTCACGCCTTCTGGACGTCCGCCTTCGGCGGCCGCAGCGACGTGATTGGCCGGCGCGTGACTGTGAACCGGTTGGAGTACGAAGTCGCGGCCGTCATGCCGCCAGGATTCAGCGGTCATGCGCCAAGCCGCGTAGACATCTGGGTGCCGTACGCGGCAGCCATGCACGATAGTCCCGGTTGGTCGACGGACGCCCTTCGCAACGTTCTGTCGATCATCGTTCGCGTTCGGCCCGGACAGGAGGGAGCGGCAGCGGCGCAGGCCAGCACGGCGTTGGAACAGCGAGTGCGACTCTCGAGCATTACGGGTACGGCGGTCGGCGTTACCGAGCAGCGCATCGCATACGCGTTGTACGGCGTCTCGGTACTCGTCATGATCATCGGGCTCGCCAACGTTGCGACGTTGCTGCTCGTTCGTGCGAGCCGACGGCGGCGCGATGCGGCAATCCGCGCGGCGCTCGGCGCATCTCGTGGGCGGCTGTTTGTTCAGCTCTTGATGGAGTCGATCGTGCTGGCCGCCATTGCCACCTCCGGCGCATTAGTGCTGGCGTCGTGGTTCGATGAGGCGATCCGTCAGGTGCTGCTGACGAGCGTCATCGAGGCCAGTGGGCTGACGATGCGCACCGTTGCGGCGGCGGTGGTCGCGGGAGCGATAGCGTTGGTGGTAGCCGTAACGGTCGGCCTGGTGCAGATGCCGGGAACGATTCGCTCGGGAGATCTCGCCGGCGCGACTCACAGCAGCGGCAGGAGTCGAGTCCGGATCGCGTTGCTTCTCGTGCAGACGGCGCTGTCGGTCGTGCTCCTCGCCGGCGCCGCGATGTTCGGCCGAAGCCTCTACAATCTGGCCGCACAGGACTTCGGGATGGAGCTTGATTCAGTCCTGCTTGCCGGGTTCGAACGCGGTCCCGGATCAGTTCCGAATCAGCGGGAGATTTTCGCGACTGCGCTCGAGCGCATTCGATCGCTCCCGGGCGTGCAGAAGGCGACGCCAATTCAATCGATTCCCTTCGGCGGCCGTCACGTCATTCCGGTCGGCATCCCCGGTCGCAGTGGCGCTCCAACGGTCGACGGGCAACTTCCGTTTCTCAATGCGGCCACTCCGGAGTTCCTCGAGATCCTCGGCATTCAGATTGTCGAAGGCAGGCGTTTCACAGCCGACGACGATCGTGGAGCGCCAGTGGTCGTCGTCAACGAGACGATGGCGCGGAATGTGTGGCCCGGGGAAAGCGCGCTCGGGAAATGTATTCGGATTGGTTTTGACGAGTCGTTCGATCCGTTCACGTCGGCCGGATCGCCGGGGCCGCCCACGACAGTGCCTTGTCGAGAAGTGGTAGGTGTCGCGCGTGATGTGCGACAGCGCTCCGTCGTGCCGAACGGGAACGAAGCACGGCTGATGCAGTACTTCGTGCCGTTCGCGCAGGTTCCTCCGCCGCCGGCCGGTGTGCCTGGTCCACCTGGTATCAAGGACTACTGGTGCGCACCGCTGGGGATCCGAGCCAACTTGTCCTGCCGGTCCGCCGCGCGATCGTCAACGAGCGCGCTGATCTACCGTTTGTCGAGGTGCGTCCGTACAACGAGCTGCTCGAATCGCAGATGCGGCCGTGGCGGCTCGGCACGTTCCTGCTGTCGATCTTTGGTTTGCTCGCGCTGAGCGTGTCGGCGATGGGCCTGTTCGCCGCGTTCGCGCATGCCGTCGGCGAACGCCAGCGAGAGATGACCATCAGGATTGCCGTCGGAGCGCGGCCGGGCCGAGTGCTGGCGATGGTGCTCCGCGAAGCGAGCATTCTTGCGTTCGTTGGTGCCGCCGTGGGCTGCGTCTGCGCCGTTCTGGCTGGTCGATGGATCCAATCGCTGCTGTTTGGCACGGCGCCCTCCGATCCGCTCGTGCTGGGCTCCGCCGCCGCCCTGATGATGGTCGTTGCCGCCGCCGCATCCTTTATCCCCGCGCGCCTGGCGTCCCAAGCCGATCCCACGAAGCTTCTGCGGGTTGAGTGAGTCGGGGTCTGACCCCCGAGTGAGTCGGGGTCTGACCCCCGGAAGCAGATCTGACCACCGGCGCGTATTTCAGCTTCATGCGCTTGGTGCGCCTCCTAACGGGTGTAGCCCTGTCCCTCGCCTTCGCTGCGCTCACCGTGACGCTGACGGCCGCACCGCAGGCGCCGCCCCAGCCCCAGCCAAGCGTCCCTAAGTCGTTGTATCCAAACAGCGATCCGGTCCGCACGTGCGAAAGCCTTGCTTCAGTCTCACTGCCCAAGACGAACATTGATTCGGCCGTCGTGGACCCGGGCGACGGCCGGACACCAAGTCACTGCCGCATCACAGCCACCGTCTCGCACAACGATGGCGACCGGGTCAAAGTCTTCGTCGGCCTCCCGATCCAGGGCTGGAACGGACGCTTTCAGGGCACTGGCGGCGGGGGGTTTTCCGGCGGTGGGCCTAACAGCCTTCGCCAACCGCTAACGGCCGGCTATGCGGCTGGCGCAACCGACACGGGACACGAGGGCGGCAGCGGGAGCTTCGCGCTCGATGCGAACGGGCGCCTGAACTGGCACTCGATCCGCGACAACGCGTACCTGGGCATCCACGAAATGACCGTCGTGGGGAAGGCGTTGACGGAAGCCTTTTACGGCAAGCCAGCCCGATACGCCTACTTCAACGGCTGTTCGACGGGCGGCCGGCAGGGACTCTCCGAAGCCCAGCGGTTTCCCGACGATTACAACGGCATCCTGTCCGGCGCACCGGCAATCAACTGGCCCAAGCTGCACGTCGAGCAGTTATGGGGTCACCTCGTGATGCTCGAAGCGAAGAACTTCGTGCCCGTCTGCCGTTTCGAGCTGGCGACGGCTGCAGCTATCGACGCGTGCGATGCGATGGACGGCGTCAAGGACGGCATCCTCGACGATCCGCGCCGCTGCACCTTCGATCCCAAGACCTTGGTCGGTAAGTCGGCCGGCGAGTGCGGTGCGCTAACCGAGGCCGATGCCGACGTGATTCGCAAAATCTGGCAGGGTCCGAGACGTCGCGACGGCAGCTTCCTTTGGTATGGCCTCCCTCGGGGCGCCCCATTCGCGCTCAGCGCCACTGGCGGGATGCCGCTGACCGGCCGGCCGTTCGCGATCACGCTCGACTGGTTCAGGTATTTTCTGACCCAGAATCCGAAGTGGGAGTGGACGACGCTAACGGCTCAGGCGTACGAGGAGCTGTGGGATCAATCAATCGAGCAATTCGGTCCAGTGTTCGGCACCGACAATCCCGATCTCACGGCCTTCCGCGACCGGGGCGGTAAGCTCATTGCATGGCACGGCTGGGCTGACCCATTGATCTACGCCGAGGGAACGACGGATTATTTCACGCGCGTTCAGCGGCACATGGGCGGGTCGGACAAAACCGCAGCGTTCATGCGCCTCTTCATGGCGCCGGGTGTGGGCCATTGCGCGGGCGGCGCCGGCCCGGCACCAACGGGCCATTTCGAAGCGGTCGTGCGATGGGTGGAAGAAGGCCGCGCGCCGGAAACGCTGGACGCTGTGAGCCGCGATCAGTCCGGCACGCTCGTTCGTTCGCGTCCGCTGTGTCGCTATCCGCTTGTGGCGCGCTACAAGGGCCGCGGGACGACGGACGCGGCAGAGAATTTCGAGTGCAAGCCTGCTGACTGATTTCTACTGTTCGCAACGAAATAATTTGGGAGTAAGGGTGATGAAAGTATCGCGTCTCGTCTTGCCGATCTGCTTGGTGGCGACGCTAGTCGTTGCAGGCCCGGTTAGCGCTCAAACTGCCGGCGCCACGGCGCCGCCACAAACAACGGCCCCGTACGAACCGAAGGTCGGTCAAGCCGGCAAGGACGTCGTCTGGGTGCCAAGTCCAGAGAGCACCGTAGAAAAAATGCTCGACGTGGCCAAAGTTACTCCGCGCGACTTCGTTGTCGATCTCGGGTCGGGCGATGGAAGGAACGTGATTGCGGCTGCGAAGCGCGGCGCGCGCGGCCGCGGCGTTGAGTTCAACCCCGACATGGTCGAGCTCTCAAAGCGCAACGCTGAAAAAGCCGGCGTGGCGGACAAGGCGACGTTCGTCCAGGGCGACATGTTCGCGGCGGACTTCTCGGACGCGACCGTACTTGCCCTGTTCCTGCTCCCGGACAATCTCTCGAAGCTTCGCGATAAGTTCGCCGCTCTCAAACCCGGAACGCGGATCGTCGCCAACACGTTTGGGATCGAGGGCTGGACGGCGGACGAAACAATGACGATCGAAGGCGATTGCACGAGCTGGTGCACCGTGCTTCTTTACTACGTTCCTGCGAAGGTCGAGGGCATGTGGACAACGCCTCAAGGCCCGATGACGCTGAAGCAGGAAGCGCAGACCGTGACCGGCACCGTTGGAACGGCGACCGTGGAGAGCTCGAAGCTGAAGGGCGAAGAGCTGAGTTTCACGGCGGGCGGCACCGAGTATCACGGCCGCGTGAATGGCAACACGATTTCGGGCACGGCAAAGGCCGGCGGACGCGAAACCGCGTGGACCGCCACTCGAGCGAAATGATCAGCTTGGCGTGGCATAATTGCCCCGCCTTTTATCGACAACCGAGGAGAGGAGTTCTTATGCGAGTTCGCGTGTATGCCTGGGCCCTGCTGGTGGCGTGGTCAGGCGCAATCGTGATGGCTCAGAACAAGGTTACGACGCCGGACCAGCTGGACAAGGTCATGAAGCAGGTCGGCCCGGCATGGGGAGCCGCTCAGAAGGCCTTCAAGGCCCAGTCCTACGCGGACGTTCGCAAGAACCTTGCGACAGTAAAGGAGAACGTCCTGCTGTCGCAGTCCTTCTGGATCGAACACAAGAAGGACGATGCGGTGAAGTTGAACAAGGAGTCGCTGGCAAAGCTCGAAGCGCTCGAGAAGGTAGTCGCGACCGACACCGTCGACGCCGCAGCGGCCGAAGCTGCTCTAAAGGAGGCCGGCGCGAGCTGCCGCGCCTGCCATCAGCAGTACCGCGCGACGGACGCCGAGAATAACTTCATTCTCAAGCCGGGCTCGGTCGAGGTTAAGTAATTCTGAGGTTCCCGGGTTCCCGGGTTCCACGTTCCCAGGTTCTGGGTTCCTGAACCAAGAACTTGGGAACGTGGAACCTGGGAACTTGGGAACCTCAGATACCGTTAGACGCGCTGTTCGAACGGCGTCGAATTCCTTCCCCGCAGCACGATATCGAACCGGTAGCCTAAGGCCCATTCGGGCTCGGTCAACGTCAAATCAAACTTCGAGACCAGGCGGAGCCTCGCCTGTTCGTCCGGAACCGAGTGCATGATCGGATCGAACGGGAACAGCGGATCGTTTGGAAAGTACATCTGCGTCACGAGACGCGATTGAAACGATGTTCCAAACAGCGAGAAGTGGATGTGCGCGGGCCGCCACGCGTTCGGGTGATTGCGCCAGGGGTACGCGCCAGGTTTGATAGTGATGAATCGGTAAGCGCCCGATTCGTCCGTGAGCACGCGGCCTGCGCCGGTGAAGTTTGGATCGAGCGGCGCGGGATGATCGTCCCTGGCGTGGATGTAGCGGCCCGCCGCGTTGCACTGCCAGATCTCGACGAGCGAGTGCGGAACCGGCCGGCCGTCTTCGTCGAGCACGCGGCCTGCAACGATAATGCGCTCGCCGAGCGGCTCGCCGGCATGCTGCCGCGTGAGGTCGCTGTCGGTTTCTCCGATCGGCAGATAGCCATACACCGGCGCGGCCATGTCCGCAAAGTTTGCGGGAATGCGGATGAGCGGCTCGAACGGCGCGCGCCGGACCGTCGACTGATACGCCGGATAGAGCAGCGGTGGCTGCGTTCCTTTAACGTCTGCTTCGGTAGCCATCTTTTGCCTTCTGCCTTGAGCCTTCTACCTTCTGCCTTCCGCCTTCTGCCCTCTGCCCTCTGCCTTCTGCCTTCTGCCTTCTCCCCTACTACTCTCCACCAACAGTGCCATGCGCGCGCGCGGTGCGAGCATTCAAATCGCGCAACGTCTCGAGCTCATTCGTCGTCGGCGCCTGGGTTTCGACGACGGTATCGCAAAATCGTACATCCCAACCGGTAGCAGAACGAACCTGCTCTTGTGTGATGCCAGGGTGCAGGCTGACGACCTCGAACTCCCGCGTGTCGGTATGGGGCGTGAGCGTGCACAGGTCCGTCACGATGAGGACTGGTCCTTCGGTCTTCACGCCCAGCTCGCGCCGCTCGACGCCGGTTGGGCCATGGCCGAGCGTCGTCATGAAATCCAGTTTGGGAACAAACGCCCGCGGGTTGTGGCGCATCACGATGTAGATACGCTGGCAGCCGGTTGCGATTTCCGTGGCGCCGCCGCTGCCGGGCAGCCGCACTTTAGGCTTGTCGTAGCTGCCGATGACCGTGCTGTTGAGATTGCCGAACCGATCGACTTGCGCACCGCCGAGGAATCCCACCGAGATGCGTCCGCCTTGCAGCCAGTACTGAAACATCTCCGGGACAGAGACTGTCGTGAGCGCTGTCTCGCACAGCTCGCCATCGCCAATCGATAGCGGCAGCACGGTTGGCTTCGTTTCGATCGTGCCGGACTCGTAGACCAGCGTGAGTCTGGGTGCGTGCGTGAGCCGCGCGAGGTTGCACGCCGCCGAGGGCAGACCGATGCCGACGAAGCAGATGTCGTCGTTGCCCAGCGCGCGCGCCGCTGCGACCGTCATCATTTCGGAGGCGGAGTAGGCTGGAGAGGTCATGATCGCTCGCCCGAGTTCCGAACCCCGTCAATCCAGCGAGTGAAGCTATCGCGATCCCGCGAGATGGCATCCCACGCAACGTAGAACGCGTTGTCGCGAGCGTAATAGCCATGTGCGTACGACGGGCGCGCGCCACCAGGCACGTCGACGACCGCGTCGAGCGTCCACGACGGCAGTATGGTCGCGTTCGTACCGATGCCTTCGAACCGATCGACGATCTCCTCGACCGTCGCCATTGCCCGCGTGGCGGCGAGCACGGCTTCCTTTTGCACGCCGATGATTCCTTCGATCAAGACATTACCGCTACGATCCGCTTTCTGTGCGTGAATGATCGAGACGTCAGGACGCAGCGCGGGCACAGACGCAAGTTCCTCGCCCGTGAATGGACACTGAATGAACTTGATGTTCGGGTTGACGCGGACCAGATCGGATCCGCGATAGCCGCGAAAGATCGCGCAGGGCATACCCGCAGCTCCAGCCGCGTACGCATGGGCCATAGCCGAATGACTGTGTTCTTCAATCTCAATTGGATGAGGCCACCCTCGTTCGACGGCATCGCGCAATCGGTGCAACGAACCGACACCGGGATTGCCTCCCCACGAGAAGATCAGCTTGCGGGCGCATCCGGCCCCAATCATTTGGTCGTAGAGAAGGTCCGGCGTCATGCGGACGAGCGTGAGGTCTCGGATCCGCTGGCGAATGATCTCGTGACCGGCGGCGAACGGGATCAGATGTGTGAAGCCTTCGAGCGCCACGCGGTCGCCCGGCCGGACGAGGTTCGCGATCGCGTCTCGAAGCGTGGAGACCTTACTCATACTCGAAGGGCGTTCCCGCGTAGCTTTCCGCCAGGCTCGTCATCGCCGCCTGTGAACTGAAAAGGTACTCCAGCTCCGCCATCTGGCGTCGATAGTCGAATGGTGTGTCGCTCTCGGTGCGATGGAGGATGGACGTCATCCACCACGAGAAGCGTTGAGCGCGCCACGTCCGCTTCAACGCCCGCTCGGAGTATCGATCGAGCAGGTGCTCGCTGCCGGACTCGTAGAACTCGGCAAGGGCGGCGGCAAGGCGATACACGTCCGCCATCGCCAGGTTCAACCCTTTGGCGCCCGTTGGCGGAACGATGTGCGCCGCGTCGCCCGCGAGAAAGAGCCGGCCGTAGCGCATCGGCTCGGCGACGAAGCTCCGCATCCCGGTCACGCCCTTCTGAAAAATCGGCCCCTCGTTCGGTTGCCAGCCGTCGTTCGTATGCAGGCGCGCGCGGAGCTCGGACCAAATCTGCTCGTCGCTCCAGGCGTCCGCGTCCTCGTCTGGCGCGCATTGCAGGTACAGCCGGGTGACGCTTGGCGAACGCATGCTGAAGAGCGCGAAGCCACGCGGGTGCAGGCTGTAAACCAGTTCGTCAGACGATGGAGCAGCTTCGGCGAGGATGCCAAGCCAACCAAACGGGTAGACGCGCTCGAACAGTTGGATGCGATCGAGTGGAATGGACGGCCGGCACACGCCGTGAAATCCGTCGCAGCCAGCAATGAAGTCGCACCTCACGTCGTGGCGTTCACGGTGAAGCGTGTAGCGGACGATCGGCTGCGGCGAGTCGAGATCGTCGACGTGGACATCTTCGGCCTCGAAGACCAACGGCCGGCCCGTGCTGGCGCGCGCGGCCATCAAATCCTTCACGACCTCGTTCTGGCCGTAGATCGTGATGGCGCGCCCGCCAGTGAGGGCGTTCATGTCGAGGTGATGGCGATCGCCGCCAAAGGCGATGTAGAGCCCGTCGTGCCTGAGACCCTCACGCGTCAGTCGATCGCCAACGCCGATCTCGTTCATCAGATCGACGGTGCCTTGCTCGAGCACGCCGGCACGGACGCGGTCGATCACATGTTGCTGGCTGCGGTTCTCGACGATGATCGAATCGATGCCGCGCCGATGCAGCAGGTGACCAAGCATGAGCCCGGCCGGGCCGGCACCGACGATGGCTACCTGAGTTTGCACGGCATTATGGGACTGCAGATTGCAGATTGCAGATTGCGGATTGCAGATTGCGGATTGCGGATTGATGTGCTTTGTGTCCGCACGTCGACAATCGCCAATAGATCGACAATCTTCAA
>Ga0114129_10009353_pt1 | contig 13977 bp, 10 predicted proteins | sample RhiMetdeltSRZDD1_FD_80071 | JGI IMG/M metagenome (GOLD analysis project Ga0114129, IMG submission 80071) | Populus rhizosphere microbial communities from Tennessee, USA - Rhizosphere MetaG P. deltoides SRZDD1 (version 2) (version 2) | ecosystem: Host-associated > Plants > Roots > Rhizosphere >...
CACCGGAACCGTCGACCCCGGCTTCGTCGACACGACCATCGCGACGAGCGCGTCGCTATCCTTGACCGGCCGCCCGTTGAACTCGGTGATGACGTCACCCCGCTTGAGGCCGGCTTTGTCGGCGGGTTGGCCTTCGAGGACAGTCCTGAGGACGGCACCGTTCGTGTTCGGCAGGCCAAAGGCCGCCGCGGTCTGCTTCGAGATCGGCTCGTTCGATACGGTCACGCCAACGACGCCGCGTGTGACCTTCCCCGTTCGAAGTTGCGGAAGGATGTCGCGGATTGCGTTGATTGGCGTCGCGAATCCGATGCCGATGTTGGCGGAGCGCGCCGCGTCGGTGTAGATCGCGGTGTTCATGCCGACGACTTCGCCGCGGATGTTGAGCAGCGGTCCGCCGGAATTCCCCGGATTAATCGCGGCGTCGGTCTGCAGCATCTTCTGCGGCCGCGTCGCCGTTCCACCAAACGGACGCCCCAGAGCGGAGATGACACCGACCGTGACCGTGTGGCTCAGCTGGAAGGGATTTCCAATCGCCATGACCCAGTCGCCCGGTTGCATCTGCTCGGAATCTCCGAACTTCGCTTCGACCAGCGGTGCCGACGGCGTCTCGGTCAACTGAATGAGCGCGCTGTCGGTCAGCGCATCGCGTCCAACGACTTTTGCGGCGAAGTTCTCGTTGAAGCCGCCGCCGAAGAGCCCGACGCGGATGTCTTCGGCGTCCTCGACGACGTGGTTGTTCGTCAGGATGAGGCCCGCCTTGTCGATGACGAAGCCGGTTCCGGCACCCTGCGTCATCGGTCCGTCATCGTCGCCCGGCGAGCGCGGAGTCGGCTGGCCGCGCCGGCCGCGTCCCTGCGGGGGCTGACCGCCGAAAAACCGCCGCAGCAGGTCGTCGCCGCCAAAGAACTCCGTCATCTCACGGTTGCGCAGATGCGCCGCGGTCTGGATGCTGACGACCATCGGACTTTGCGCCTTGGCGATGTTCCGGAACGTCGTCGCGTCGATCGGACCGCTCAGCGGCGCGCTGTTCGACGCCGGCACGTTGATCGTTTGCGCCGACGACGCCTGCGGCAGGCCCCACTGCGAGGCAATCACCATTCCGACGGCGGCCGACGCGATGGCGATGAGAATGGCGTAAAAGAGCGTGGTCTTTCGCGTGGACATCATGCTTCTCCTGAGACGATCCTGTGCGGCGATCGGTAGCCGGCTGAAGCCGGAAACTACAGTTTGACTATCTCCGTCTGGCAAGGCCCGGTGACCCGGGCTTCCCGTTCTCCGACGAACATGTTGATTTCGGTTCGGACGCCGAACTCATCAGTGTAGATGCCCGGCTCGATCGTGAAGCCAGTGCCCGGAATCAGCCGGCGATCGTCGTGCGTCTCGTAATCGTCCATGTGCACGCCATTGCCGTGAACGTCCTCTCCGAGGCTGTGGCCGGTCCGATGAATGAACTGCGCGCCGAAGCCGGCCTGTTCGATCACCTTGCGGCAGACGCGGTCCACCTCGAAGCCGCGAAGATCGCGGCCCTCCTTCACCGACGTTTGAACGAGATCGATGGCGGCATCCCGCCCCTGGCGAACTGCCTCGAATGCGCGCGCGTATTTGTCGGGCACGGACGACCCCGTGAAGCCGACCCAGGTGATGTCAGCAAAGACTGCGCCGGGCTGGGGAAGCTTACCCCAGAGGTCGACCAGCAGAATCTCGTTGGGACGAATCGCGCGATTCAGCTCGCGTGTGGCGGTGTAATGCGGATTCCCCGCGTTCTCTTGTGCCGATACGCTCGGCGGATCGCTGGTCGCGAGACCTTCGTCGCCAAACCACTCGAGCATCGACTGTTGCAGCTCGTATTCGTTCAAGGGACCAGCCTGGCGCATGCGGTGACGGACGAGCTCGAACGCGCGGTCCTTGATTCGATATAAACGGTCGGCGGCGGCCTGATGGGTCGCGAATGCCTCGTCCGTCCAGACCGCCTCGAATCGTTGAACGAGGTCACCGGAAGAGGTCACGTCGATGCCGAGTTGCCTCACGGCCTCGACGGTTCCGGCGTCGACGCGCGATACGTACGGAATCGCGTTGCCGGGGGAGTATTCCATCGCGATGCGCTTCATCCCCCGGAGCAGATCGCGCAGCCCCGACGACAGCTGCTCACGGCCCGCGTACGGCCGTTTGTCGCCCGGGAGCCCGTCCAGATTGTGCCGCTCGATCGCGTGCACGAGTCCGCGAGGTTCGCCCGTTGCCGGTACGAGGTAGTACCAGCGGCGCGTCGTCAACTTTCCCGCGTTCGCGAGACCGGACAAACGCGATGCGATGGGATTCGACCCGTGGAAGTCGTACAGCAGCCAGCCGTCGAGGCGATCTTCCTGCAGCGCCCGCTGGACGGCGGCGATCGGGAGCGGCATTTCCTAAGTATAGCCCGGGCTTGGTGCTAGGCGTCCGGTAGCTCGGAGGCTCGGTTGCTCGGTAGCTCGCTCTCGCACCATGCGCTCTCGACCGAGACTCCGACGATCTCGTCTCGTCTTCAATCCGGTTCACCATCATAACGAAACGGAAGCGGGTCGGGGTTTCGGCCGCGAATCCTGGAACCCAGCGATCGAACCACCGAACTACCGCACCACCGAGCTACCGACGCCTTATAATGTGCACCTACCCTCCGAACCCTGTATGTCAAACAAAACAGCAACCGTTCTACTCGTTCTGCTCGGCGGTCTCACCCTCGCTGCGCAGCAGCCGCCGGCGACGTCTTCACCCCGCCCTGCTGACCAGCAGCCACCGGTCACGTTCAAGGTGGAAGTCAACTACGTCGAGATCGACGCGGTCGTCACCGACGCCGCCGGGAATTTCGTGCGCGGGTTGACCAGGGACGATTTCCAGGTCCTCGAACAAGGCAAACCACAGTCGATTTCAATCTGCTCGCTCGTGGACCTGCCGATCGAGCGCGCGGATCCGCCGCTCTTCGCGCGCTCGCCGATCGAGCCGGACGTGCAGAGCAACCGGACGGAATTCAACGGGCGCGTGGTGGTTCTGGTGCTCGACAACCTGCACACCAGCTTCTCCCAGACTGCACGCGTGAAGATGGCCGCGAAGCAATTCGTCGAACGCTACCTCGGGGCGAACGACATCGCGGCGATCGTCGTGACGGGCGGAGGCAAGGAAGCGTCGCAGGAGTTCACCAGCAGCAGGCGCCTCCTGCTGCACGCGATCGACGGCTTCTCGGGCCGAAAGCTGCGCTCGGCGACTCTCGAAAAGATCGATGACTACAACCGCCAGCGTGAGACCGGATCCGGCGAGCCGCCCAGAGATCTCAGCGAGGCCGAGCGCGCCCACAACGCGCGGGCGTCTCTCTCGACGCTCCGGTCCGTTGCCGATTACATGAGTGGCATTCGCGGGCGCCGCAAGGCCGTCGTGTTCATCAGCGAAGGCATCGATTACGACGTCACGAATCCAATCCAGAACCGCTACGCGTCCGACATCATGCAGGAGACGAAGGATGCGATTGCCGCCGCGAGCCGCGCGAACGTGAGCTTCTACGGCGTCGATCCGCGCGGACTCGGCGCGATGTTCGACGAAACGATGGAACTCCAGAATCTGCCGGAGGACAACTCACTGGGGACGCAGACGCTGCAGCAGGAGCTGCGGCTCGCGCAGGACAGTCTTCGAGTGATCTCCGAAGAGACGGGAGGCTTTGCCGCCGTCAACCGCAACGATCTTCGGTCCGCGTTCGCCCGCATCATCCAGGACAACAGCAGCTACTACGTGCTGGGTTATTACTCGAACGATGAGCGGCGCGACGGCCGTTTCCGCCCGGTCCAGGTCAGGGTAAAGCGCCCGGGCATGACTGTGCGCGCGCGCAGCGGTTATCTGTCTCCCAAAGGACGACCGAAGGAGAACTCCAACACCGCCGTCAGCAACCAGAAGGTAACCCCCGCGCTGCGGGAGGCGCTCGATAGTCCGGTCCCCGTCAGTGGGCTTGGCTTGACCATGTTTGCCGCGCCCCTGAAAGGTACGGCGCCGAACGCGTCCGTCGCCCTGACACTCGAGGTCGACGGCGCAGGTTTGAAATTCGCTCAGAGCAACGGGCTGTTCGTCGACGATGTGGAAGTCGCGGTCATTGCGGTGGATCCGAACGGCAAAGTCAAGGATGGCGGCCACGACATCGTCAACCTGAGATTGCGTCCGCAGACGCAGGAGATCGTCGCGCAGAGCGGCATGCGGATTGCTCGTCGTCTCGAGGTGCCGCCGGGTAATTACAAGCTGCGGGTCGGTGTTCGGGAGACCGGGGGTGGAGCGATCGGATCCGTTCTGTACGATCTCGAGGTTCCCGACTTTTCGAAGAGCGACCTCGCCATGAGCGGCGTCCTGCTGACATCTGCGTTCGCGAGCCGGCTGCCGACCGCGAATCCGGATCCCGAATTCAAAGAGGTCCTTCCGGCGCCACCAGTCGCGCTGCGCGAGTTCCCTCGCAACGACACCATCATGCTCTTCACCGAGATCTACGACAACCAGACGAAGGTACCCCACCGCGTTGCAATCAGGACAACCGTCCTGGCCGACGACGGGAAGGCTGTGTTCACGGCGACGGACGAGCGGAAGAGCGAGGAGCTGAAGGGCGCGAAGGGAGGGTACGGCTATGCCGCCACAATCCCGCTGAAGGAATTTGCGCCGGGTCGATATGTGCTTCGCGTCGAAGCCGAGACGCTGCTTTCAGGCGGTGGCACGGCGGTGCGACAGCTGGAGTTCCGCGTCCGTTGAGAACTGACAGCCTTAGACAGAGACCGGGCTTGGAGTGGCATTCCTCGACGTCTTCCACGGGCCTCGAACCGCGGACGGCAGGCGCGCTCGCGTACCTCGCGGGTCCGTTCTCGGCCGCGCTTCTCCTGAGCGTCGAGCGCACGAGCCAGTTCGTCCGCTTCCATGCGTGGCAGGCGCTCATCGCGCTCGGCGCGCTCGGCGTTCTTGCGGTGGGCTGCCTCGCGTTCGCGTTCTTCCTGCTGGTGTTCTCACCGATCGCGTTCCGGATCATGCTCTGGGTATCAGCGCTGCTGGCCCTCTCGTGGCTCGCGCTGTGGGCTGTCTGCCTGTGGCACGCGTTTCGAGGCGAGAGCTGGAGAGCGCCAATCGCAGGGATCTTCGCTGAGCGATTGGCGCGCTCCCAATCACTGATCACTAATCACTGATCCCGAATCCCTCGAATCACCCAATCCGCGAATCCTGCTTCTTGCGAGATTCCCGATTGGCGAATCCTCGCAGCGCCACGTGCCCACATCGACTGGTTCTGCAGGTCGATCGCATCCCGTCCCGGCCGATTCGATGTCATAGATTCGAGATTCGCCGAGGACGAGTGATTCGCGATTAGTGATCAGTGATTCGGCTCTTGCCACCCCCGTCTCTGTCTGAGCGCCGTGATGTGCGCAACGTGATGGCGCCCGTGCCATGCGTAGTGCTGGAGCATCCAATCGATCGTGACCTGCCCCAGGTCCGGGTGGACGAGCGGCCGCCCGAACTCTGATTCGTCGAGCGATTCCAGCAGGATCACCCAGCGCGTGTGGAGCGCGTCGAGCAGCGCGAGCGACACATCAATCGGCGTGCGGGCGGTGTCGGCGACCTTGGACCAGGCAGTCTCGTCGTACGTCTTGATCGTCGGATTGTCCTCCGTCAATGCCAGCTTGCACCTGATGTACGCATTCATGTGGCTTTCGGGCACGTGATGGACGACTTGACGGACGGTCCATCCGTCGGGCCGATACGGCGTCTCGAGTTGCTCAGCGTTCAGGCCGATGACCGCCTGACGCAGCGCCGCTGGCGCGCCAGCGATCTGCCGGATCCAAGCTCGACGTTTCTCGGGTGTAGCGTCGGGTTCGTGGCGGAACTTGCCGACAGGGTAGCGGAGGTCATCCATGCGACGGGATTGTAGCGCGCATGGATGGCGGGTCGTCAGTCGATCTTCTTGACCTTCTTCGCCTCGACCTTGCCGTTTGCGTGCGCGAAGGTGAATACGTCGGCGTCGGGCTGTCCGAGCAGCGGTGACTTGACTTGCAGCGTGATCACTTCACCCGGGAGAAAAGGCTTCTTGTACCGTTCGGTGCCATTCGTGATCATCGCTCGCTTCTTGTCGTACCAGATCTCGTCGACCCTCAATAGATGGATCGCCCCGGACGATGTGTTCTTGATCTTCATCTCGGTGACGATTTCCTTACCAACGACCTTCGTCTTCGGTACGAACTCCACGGTCGCCAGGCCCTTCACTGGCGCAACGTACTTCGCCGGCGCGGCCGGCGCGGGGGTCGCCGTGCCCGTAGTAGGTTTGGATTGAGCCGGCGCGGCACTGGTCGTGGGCTTGGCTTGCGCAAAGACGGATCCGGCACAGACGACGGCTATGACAATTGCGAGGACAGGCACGAACGCGACGCGTTTCATGGCGACCTCCCCTGGGGAAGCTGAACGTTGGTGATTATAACAGGTGCTCCAGGTGGTGGAGCACCCTTGGCACCCTTCCCTTCGCACCCTGTTACATCTCCCCGTTCCAGTCCTCCGGCTCCGGATTCGACGATCGGAGGATCTCGAGGTGCCACTTGCCGCCGCCCCAGGGCTCGATGACTTCGGCGGCGACCACGTCGACAAGGATTTCGGCGAACGTGCGTCCTTCGGGGTCCCCTTCGAGATGGTATGCGGATTCGTCCCACGCGAAGCTCGGATACAACACCATCGTCAGGAACAGATCGTACCCGTCATCGACGACGATGAGCTGGCCGCACGGACGCTTCAGGGTCGAATGATAGATGAGATATTTCTCCGCGCTGTGCGCGCGGATGTATCGTTTGAGCGCGAACTCGCGCGCGACGATTTCCTCGACCGCGATTTTCTTGTCCCAGCAGTCCCTGCAGTATCGTTCTTCACCGCGAGGCTCGGACACCTCTTTCGCGCCGCAGAGTGCGCAGCGCGTCTGCGCCAACGTTTTACGGGACATGGGGTTGATTGTACCTCGTACCCGTGCCTGGTGCCGCGTGCCTCGTGCCGCGTACCTGGTGCTGGAACACGCCTCTTTGATTCACAGGGAGGCGGCGCGAAGGATGTGCGCGGCACCAGGCACGAGGCACGGCGGCGCGTCGTGAACCGCTATCTCACTCCCGATTCCATCTGCCTCTGGGTCGCTGGCCCGTACATCGTCGTCGCGTATTCCTTCACCATGCGGCGAGCGCTGAACCGCGGCGTCACCGACAGAATCGCGTTGCGGACGATGCGCAGCCACTGGCGCGGGATGCCGTTCGAGTCGCGCTCGTAGAACGTCGGCACGACCTCGCGCTCGAGAATGTCGTAGAGCGCTTCCGCATCGGCGGCATCGACGCTTTCCTGATCGTTGTTCGCCGGCCTGCCTTCGATGAGCCATCCGTTATCGCCGGTGTAGCCTTCGGCCCACCAGCCATCGCCGATGCTGAGATGCGGGATGCCGTTAGTGGACGCTTTCATCCCGCTCGTGCCCGACGCTTCGAGCGGCTTGCGCGGGTTGTTCAGCCACACGTCGCACCCTTGAACGAGGAAATGCGCGACGTGGAGATCGTAATCGTCGACGAACGCGATGCGGCCGCTGAACCGCGGGTCGATCGCGCGTCGGTAGACCTGCTGGAGGTGGTGTTTGCCGGTTTCGTCGGCGGGATGGGCCTTGCCGGCGAACACGATCTGAACCGGGCGCCGCGCGGCCGTGAGAATCCCGAGGAGCCGATCCTGGTTGCGGAAGATGAGCTCGGGGCGCTTGTACCCGGTGAAACGACGCGCAAATCCGATCGTGAGCGCGTTGGGGTCGAGGAGCGTCCCGGCTGCCACCACTCGTGCGGCGCTGGCGTGTTCCTCCCTCCATCGCTCGCGGGCACGCTCGCGGATGAACGCGAACAGGTAGTTCCGCAGCAGGCTCCGCGCCTGCCAGAGCTCCTCGTCGGGGATCTGCAGCACGCGAAGCCAGACGGCGGGGTCGTCCTGCCGGTCGCGCCAGTCCGCGTCGAGCTGGTCGTTGAACAGCGCGCCCATCTCGGCCGAGAGCCACGTCGATACGTGAATGCCGTTCGTGATCGCGCGGACGGGCCTCCGCTCGCCCTGAAGCCCCGGCCAGATTGGCGCCCACATCTCGCGCGTGACCTGGCCGTGGACCTGACTGACGCCGTTGACCCGGCTCGCCGTGCGTAACGCGAGGGCCGTCATGTTGAAGAGCGGACCGCTGCCGTTGTCGTAGTGGCCCAGCGCCATGAACGCATCGCGATACGGCCCGAGCGTTCCCCATGCACCGGCCAGGTGCGTTTCGACGAGATTGAAGGGAAACGCGTCGTGGCCCGCCGGCACCGGCGTGTGCGTCGTGAAGATCGTCGTCCGCCGCACCTCTTCCAGCGCGGACTCGAAGGAGTCGCCATGATCGATCATGTCCCGGATGCGCTGGAGGACGACGAACGCGGCGTGGCCTTCGTTCAGGTGCCATGCGGTCGGCGTCGATCCCATCGCCTTCAGCGCGCGGACGCCACCGATGCCGAGGATGATCTCCTGCTGGATGCGCGTCTCGCGATCGCCGCCATACAATCGTGCCGACAGCTCGCGATCCCATGGAGCGTTTTCTTCGAGGTCCGTGTCGAGCAAATAGAGCTTCACGCGACCGAGCCGCACACGCCAGACCGACACGAGCACCGTCCGGTTGCCGAGCGGCACGGCGATGATGCATGGCTTCCCCTCGGGCGTGATCGCCTGGTCGATCGGTGCATCGGTCCAGTTCAGTCGCTCGTAGACTTCCTGCTGCCACCCCTCGGGCGACACGGTCTGGTGAAAGTAGCCCTGCGGATACATGAAGCCGACGCCGATGAGCGGGATGCCGAGATCGCTGGCTTCCTTGCAGTGATCGCCGGCCAGCACGCCAAGACCACCCGCGTAAATCGGCAGTGACTGATGCAACGCGAACTCCGCCGAGAAATACGCGATCGGTCCCTGGGACTGCGGGAACGTGTGCTGCCACCAGGTGTCGCGCGCACTGCGGGCGGCATCGAGCGCGTCGATCGCCGCATCGTACATTTCGAGAAACGTCTCGTCGGATGCTGCCAGCGCGAGCATCTCGGGCGAGACGAGCCGGAGCATGCGCACCGGGTTGTGCGCCGTCTGTCGCCACAATTGATAGTCGAGCCTGCGGAACACGGCGCGCGCTTGCGGGTTCCACGTCCACCAGAGATCAGTGGCAAGCTCGGGCAGCCGCCGCAGGCGATGGGGAATGGGTGCGGGTTCAGGGTTCGTCACGGTGTAGTCCACGGTTGAGGGCGTTATCGCGACGGTTCAGCGCACGCTCCAACGAGCTGCGCGAACCGCGCTAGATCGATGTTGCCTCCAGAGACGACGGCGACGACTTTCCGGTGGCCTTGCGCCGCCATCGAGGGGGTCAGTGCCGCTGCGACCGCGCACGCGGCGGCGCCTTCGGCGATGACGTGGACGCGATCCGCCACAAGCCGCATCGCACGCGCGGTTTCGTCGAGCGTGACGACCAGCGACTCCGAGACCTGCTCGCGGAGCAGCGGCCACATCGTTTCGAGCACCGATCGGCCGCCCGCACCGTCGACGAACGACGCGCGCCAGGCGTCGAAGTAGCTCGCGCGGCCGGCTCGGAACGACGCCGCCAGCGGCGCTGCGGTCTCCGGTTCGGCGGCGTACACGCGCACCGACGGACGAAGTCCACGCACTGCACACGCGATCCCGGCGAGCAGGCCGCCGCCGCCGAGCGGCGCGATGACCGCGTCGACGTCCGGCAGATCCTCGACGATCTCCAGTCCAATCGTCCCGTTGCCGCTGATGAACTGGTCGTCGTCGAACGGATGCACGAAGTGTCCTTGCATGCGCTCCGATTGGTGCCGTTCGACCGTGCGCCAGCACTCGTCGTACGTGGCTTTCACGATCTCGGCGCCGAGCCGTTCGATCGCGCGGAGCTTCGTCTCGGGCGCCGTGTCCATCACCATGACGCTGCATCGTGCGCCGCTCTTGCGCGCCGCGAGCGCGACGCCCTGCGCGGCATTTCCCGCGCTGACGGTCCAAACACCCTCGCCAAGCTGTTCGGCCGACAGGTGCCGCACCGCATTGTACGCCCCCCGAATCTTGAACGACCCGATAGGCTGCAGCGTTTCGAGCTTCAGATAGATCTCGGGCTGGCCCGGGTCGACGCGAAGCGGCACGAGCGGCGTGCGGACGGCCGCATCGTAAATCGTCCGGGCTGCGTCTCGAATGGTATCGAGCGAGATCCGTCGCGCTGTCATCGAAAACGGCGATCGTAATCGCCACCTTCCGCGCTCGTCAATAAAGCCATACACTTTCGGCGAGGTTCCCGGTTCTCAGGTTCCTGGTTCCAGGCCTTGGTCCCGGGTTCTCGTCATCGAACCAGGAACCAGCTGGGAACTGGGAACCTGTGAACCTGGAACCTCGTGCGGGATGCGTGTTTCAGCATCCCGCTGTTCGGGAGGCCGCATGGCGCGCAGAATCAATCGCCGCGAGTTCGTGTGGACGGGTGCCGGAGGTCTTGGCATCGCTGCTCGCGCACAGACAGCGGGCCAGGCGCCGACGATGATGACGCGCAAGAGCGTTCCGCCGCTGGTGATTGCTTCCGCCAACGGGCACAAGTTCAGGAACGGCGGCCCGAAAACATGCGTCGAGACGGCGTTTTCGATGATGGTCGAGGGCAAGGACGTCCTCGATTCGCTCCTTGCGGGCGTCAGCATCGTCGAGCTCGATCCGGCGGAGCAGAGCGTCGGCTACGGCGGGCTGCCGAATGCCGACGGCATCGTGCAGCTCGATGCCTGCTGCATGCACGGACCGAGAAAGCGCGCCGGTGGCGTCGCGGCGATTGAGGGCGTCCGCACGCCGTCGCTGGTTGCACAGAAAGTGATGGATTACACCGACCACCATTTGATCGTCGGTCGCGATGCCCAGGTGTTTGCGCGGAACATGGGCTTCAAGATCGAACCCGATCTCAACACGGACCAGTCACGAGCGGCGTGGCTCGAATGGAAGCGTCGCACCGATCCAGTGCACTATCTCGATCCGATCAAGCGAGAGGCCGCGATGCGGCGCGTCTCCCTCGACATGGTTGCAGACGGTTGGATCGAGGCCGGTCACCTCTACGGAACGATCAACTGCACCGGTCTGAACGCGACAGGTGAAGTCTGCGGCGTGACCACCACCAGCGGAATGGCGTTCAAGATCCCCGGTCGCGTGGGAGACTCGCCGATTCTTGGCGCGGGACTCTACGTCGACGGTGCGGTCGGTGCAGCGGGATCGACCGGACGCGGGGAAGCCAATCTGTACAACCTCTCCTCGTTCCTCGTCGTGGAAGAGATGCGCCACGGGCGTCACCCGAAAGACGCCGGCATGGAGGCGCTCAGGCGCATCAAAGCCAACACAATCGAGACGCGCCTCGTGAATTCGCGCCGACAGCCGAACTTTCACATCACCTTCTACGTGCTCGACGCGAAGGGAGAGCACGCTGCGGTGACGATGTACCGTGGCGGTGACGACAAATACGCGATCTGCGACGAGAACGGTCCGCGGCTGCTCGACTGTGAGCCGTTGCTGAGCGGACAACCGACGGACTAATCCCAGGCTTTGGGCTCAGGGCTTTTGGCTGTGGGCGGACGACGAGCAAGCGTCAAGAGCCCGAAGCCCAGAGACAAATGTCGACCGGCGCGCAGCTCCACTTCCACTAAACTTAAAGCTAATCGAGGAACGGAGGAGCGCATGCCACGCAGAATCAACCGCCGCGAGTTCGTGTTGAGCGGCACGGCCGCGGGTCTCGCCGCCGCCGCGCACGCCCAGAACGCAGGACGGGCGCCAACGATGATCACCGACCGCAGTGTGAAGCCGTTGGTGATCTCCTCGGCGAACGGGAATCGCTACAAGAACGGCGGCACGAAGACATGCGTCGAGACGGCTTTCTCGATGATTGTCGAAGGAAAGGACGTCCTCGACTCGCTCATCGCGGGCGTGAACATCGTCGAGCTCGATCCCGAAGACACGAGCGTTGGATACGGTGGCTTGCCAAGTGCCGACGGCGTGGTGCAGCTCGATTCGTGCTGCATGCACGGGCCTCGGAAGCGCGCTGGCGGCGTCGCATGCCTCGAAGGCGTCCGGACGCCGTCGCTGGTCGCGCAGAAGGTGATGGATGAGACCGATCACCATCTCCTCGTGGGCCGCGGCGCCCAGACCTTCGCGCGCAACGTGGGATTCAAGATCGAGGACGACCTGAACACGGATCGCTCACGAGCCGCGTGGCTCGAGTGGAAGCGCCGCACCGACCCGCTTCACTATCTCGATCCAGTCAAGCGCGAGGCGGCGATCCGTCGTGTCGAGCTGGAGATGATGCAGGAAGGATGGGTCGATCCGAATCATTTCTACGGCACCATCAACTGCGACGGCATCAGCCCGAAAGGCGAGATCTGCGGTGTGACGACGACGAGCGGGCTGGCGTGGAAGATCCCGGGACGTGTCGGCGATTCGCCGATTCTGGGCGCAGGATTGTACGTCGATGGAGATGTCGGCGCTGCGGGATCGACGGGGCGTGGCGAAGCGAATCTGTACAACCTCTCGTCCTTCTTCATCATCGAAGAAATGCGCCGCGGCCGATCGCCCAAGGACGCCGGCATGGAAGCGCTGAAGCGCATCAAGGCGAACACGATCGAGAAGCGTCTGCTCAACTCACGCGGCGAACCAAACTTCAATGTGAACTTCTACGCGCTCGACGCGAAGGGGGAGTATGCCGGCGTCGCCATGTATGCCGGTCGTACGGTGAGATACGCCATCTGCACCGAAAACGGCGCGAGTACGATCGACTGCGACCCGCTCCTCAGCGGGCAAGCAACGGATTGACGCCCGCCTTTCGGCTCAGGGCTCTGGTGCAAGGCTTGCCAAGATCTTGTGGGGCGCGGTCTTCAGACCGCGCCGCCCGGCGGGGCTTGAAAGCCCCGCCCTACAAGGCCCCAAAACGGGACGCGGACCTATAATCTCCCCTCGACGCCAAGGCTTTTCCGTTGGAGGCTCCTCGATGAGGTCGGATCGTGTCTTCGCTCTCGGTATCGCGATCGCCGTGGCGCTCGCAGGTCAGTCGCTCATCGGGCGATCCGAACAGGCGCGAGGTGCACAGACGGCCGCCGGGCCGTTCGACTCCCTTCACTTCCGATCGATTGGGCCGGCATCGATGTCGGGCCGCATCTCGGACCTCGCGGTCTACGACGCGAACCCGTCAATCTACTACGTCGGCACGGCGCATGGCGGCGTGTGGAAGACCGTGAACAACGGTACGACGTTCGAGGCGCAGTTCCAGGATCAGGGCCTGATGTCGATTGGCGACGTCACGATCTCGCAAAGCAATCCCGATCTCGTGTGGGTCGGCACCGGCGAATCGAACAACCGCCAAAGCACGTCCTGGGGCGACGGCGTGTACAAGTCAACCGACGGCGGCAAGACCTACACGAACATGGGTCTTCGCGAATCGCGCCACATCAACCGCATCGTCATTGATCCACGAAATAACGAGACGGTGTTCGTCGCTGCGCCCGGACCACTCTTCGGCCCCGGTGGCGATCGCGGGATCTTCAAGACGACCGATGGGGGCAAGACTTGGAAGCAGGTGTTGAAGGTCGATGCCGACACGGGCGCCAACGATTTGGTGATGGATGCTTCGAACAATCAGGTGCTCTATGCGTCGACGTATCAGCGTCGCCGGACTGCCTGCTGTATGAACGGCGGCGGCCCGGGGAGCGGGATCTGGAAGTCCACCGACGGCGGTGAGAACTGGACGCGATTGAACGAAGGAATCCCCGAGGGACCGCTGGGCCGAATCGCGATTGACGTCTATCGCAAGCGGCCCAACATTCTTTACGCGCTCATCGAAGGGCCGACTCCACCGGGTCGTGGCGGAGCGGGCGGCGGCCGTGGGGCCGCAGGAGGGGCAGGCGGCGAAGAGGGCCCCGCCCAGGA
>Ga0114129_10009354_pt1 | contig 13976 bp, 13 predicted proteins | sample RhiMetdeltSRZDD1_FD_80071 | JGI IMG/M metagenome (GOLD analysis project Ga0114129, IMG submission 80071) | Populus rhizosphere microbial communities from Tennessee, USA - Rhizosphere MetaG P. deltoides SRZDD1 (version 2) (version 2) | ecosystem: Host-associated > Plants > Roots > Rhizosphere >...
ATGGTCGAAGTCCCATAGGCCAGCGCGGCCACCGCCTGCGCGCCGCCCAGCCGCCATCCCTCGGTCACGCCGGCGACCCGCGCCGCGGCCAGCACGACGGGATTCACGCGGCCGTCGCGGCCCGGCGGCGTGACGAGCACGATCTCCTTGACGCCGGCCACGCGCGCGGGCACCGCCGTCATCAGCACGGTGGATGGATACGCCGCGCGGCCGCCGGGAATGTACACGCCGACGCGGTCGAGCGCCCGCACCTCCTGACCGAGGCTCGAGCCGTGCTCGTCGGTCAGCCGCCACGATTTGGGCAGCGCGGCGGCGTGGTAGCGCTCGATACGCTCGGCGGCATAGTCGAGCGCCGCGCGCGAGGCAGAGTCGAGCGCGCGCAGCGCCGCGTCCATCTCGGCGGCGGAGATCGCCAGCGCGGCCGCCGATGGCGCGGCGAAGCCGTCGAGCTCCGCGGTGTACTCGAGGAGCGCGGCGTCACCGCGCGTCCGGACGCCGGCGACGATGGCATCCACCGCCGTCGAGACGTCGGGCGGCACCTGGGACGGCGGCCGCTCGAGCATTCGCACGACGGCGTCGACGCCGAGCGCTCGAGCATCGAGCGTCCGGATCACGATGACACCGACAGCCGCACGCGCATGTCGTCGATCAGTCGCGTCACGGCAGCGTGCTCGGTCTTCATCGACGCCCGGTTGACGATGAGGCGCGCGGTCGAGCGCGTGATCTCCGCGACCTCCACGAGCCCGTTGGCGCGCAGGGTCTCGCCAGACTGAACGAGATCGACGATGCGATCGGCGAGCCCGACGAGCGGCGCCAGCTCGATCGAGCCGTCGAGCCGCACGATCTCGACCTGGATGCCGCGCGCGGAGAAGTACTGCTCGGTCAGCCGCGGATACTTCGTCGCTACACGCACCCACGACCACTTCGCGGGATCGTCGCGCTCCCACAGCGTGCGCGGCTCGGCCACGACCAGCCGGCAGAAGCCGAAGCCGAGATCGAGTGGCTCGTACACGTCGGGCTCCTGCTCGAGCAGGATGTCCTTGCCGACGACGCCGAGGTCGGCCGCGCCGTACGTCACGTAGGCCGGCACGTCGGCGGGCTTCAGCAGCAGGATCTCCAGATCGCGCCCCGGATCGCGAAAGATCAGCTTCCGAGAGTCGGGATCGATTCCGGTCACCCCCAGCGCAGCGAGCAGCTCGAGCGCCGGATCGAGCAGCCGGCCCTTCGGCAGCGCCAGGGTCAGCCCGTTCTTCATGGTCGGCGCCCCCCGACGAAGCGCTCGACGCCGGCCAGATCGCGCCGCGTCTCGATGGCCTCGAAGCCGTGCTCGCGCAGGAGCGCGGCCACCGACCCCGCCTGCTCGCCACCGAACGTCTCGAGCAGCAGGGCGCCGCCCGGCACCAGGTGCGACGGCGCGTCCGCGATGATGCGCCGGATCACGCCCAGTCCGTCGCCGCCGCCGTCCATCGCGATGCGCGGATCGCGATTGACCTCCGGACTCAGCGTTCGAATCAGGTCGGTCGGCAAGTAGGGCGGGTTGGAGACCACGAGGTGCGCGCGCGTCGCTCCCACCGTGGCGAACAGATCGGAGACCTCGACGCTGACGCGTCCCGCCAGCCCCAGCGCGGCGACGTTGTCGCGCGCCATCGCCGCGGCGCGCGGCGATGCTTCGAGCGCGACGACGCGCGCGCCCGGCCGCTCCCATGCGATCGCGCACGCGATGCACCCCGTGCCCGTGCCGACGTCGATCACCAGTGGGGACGCGAGGGTATCCGGCAGCAGCTCCAGCGCCCACTCCGCGAGCAGCTCGGTCTCGGGCCGCGGGATCAGGGCGTCAGGTCCGACGCGCAGGGTGATGTGCCGGAACGGGGCGGTGCCGAGCACGTGCTGAAGCGGCTCGCGGTTCATCCGGCGTCGCAGCCGGGCGACGTAGCGCCCCGCCTCTGCCGGCTCCAGGGTCCGACGCGGCTCGACCCGCAATGCTCCGCGCGGCATGCGCAGAACGCTGGCCAGCAGCCATTCGGCGTCGACGCCGGCGCCGTCCACGCCCGCGGCCCGCAGCGCGTCGGTGCCCGCGGCGAGCGCTGTCGACACGGTTGGCCGCGAGTCGAGCAGTGTGTCGGGATCCACCGTGGGCGTCACGACGACTCGACCTTCTGTAGCCGCTCGGCCTGCTCCGCGGCCGTGAGCCCGTCGATGATCTCGTCGAGGTCGCCCTCGAGGATCTCGGGCAGACGGTGCAGCGTGAGGCCGATGCGGTGGTCCGTCACGCGGCCCTCGCGGAAGTTGTAGGTGCGAATCCGCTCGCTGCGTTCGCCGGTGCCGACCTGCGAGCGCCGATCGGCGGCCATCGCGGCCTGCTGCTCCTCCTGGGCGCGCTCGAGCAGCCGCGCCTTCAACACCCGCATCGCCTTCGCGCGGTTCTTGAGCTGCGAGCGCTCGTCCTGGCACGTCACCACGAGCCCGGTGGGCAGGTGCGTAATGCGCACCGCGGAGTCAGTCGTGTTGACGCCCTGGCCGCCAGGGCCGGACGAGCGGTAGACGTCGACCCGCAGATCCTTCTCCTCCACGCGCACGTCGACATCTTCGGCCTCCGGCAGCACGGCGACGGTCACCGTCGACGTGTGGATCCGCCCGCTCGCCTCCGTGACGGGGACACGCTGCACGCGGTGGACGCCGCGCTCGAACTTCAGCCGGCTCCACGCGCCGCGGCCCTGGACGAAGAAGATGACTTCCTTCAGCCCGCCCACGCCGGTCGGGCTCGAGTCCATGACCTCGACCTTCCAGCGGTGCGCCTCGGCGTACTTCGTATACATGCGCGCGAGGTCGGCGGCGAAGAGGGCGGCCTCGTCACCGCCCGCGCCGGCCCGGATCTCCACGAACACGTTTTTGTCGTCGTTGGGGTCCTTCGGCAGGACGAGCTTCTTGAGCGCCTCCTCCAGCGCCGTCTGGCGGACCGACAGCTCGTCGATCTCCGCCTGCGCCAGCTCGGCGAGCTCGCGGTCGCCACCCTCGGCCAGGATGTGGCGCGCCTCGCCCAGTCGCTTGAGGACATCGCGATACTCGGCAAACCTCTCGACCACCTCGAGCGTGTCGGCGTGCTCCTTGCGCAGACGCGCATACTCCGGCGGCTGGCTGAAGATGGCGGGATCGGCAAGGATGCGCGCGATCGCCTGCGATCGCTCTTCGATCTGGCGAAGCTTATCGAAGAGCACGACTCAGCTCCGCAGACGGGACGAGGGAGTGGGGAGTCTCGGGGGCCATCTCGAGGCCCCCCAGCTCGCTACTGCGCGGCCGCGGGCTGCCGCTTGTACTTGCGCTGGAACCGCTCGACCCGGCCGGCCGTGTCCATGAGCTTCTGCTTGCCCGTGAAGAACGGATGGCACTTCGAGCAGACCTCGACGTGGATGTCCGGACGCGTAGAACGGGTCTTGACGACTTCTCCGCAGGCGCAGGTGATCGTGGTGTCGACGTAGTCCGGATGAATACCCACCTTCACGGCTCAGCCCTCCCTCAGGAAGCCTAACGATACCAGCGACGCCCCGGAATTGCAAAAACCACGGGCGTTTAATCAATCTTGAGATGTCGATCGCGAGGAAAGGATGCCGGGAGGAACTACCCCATGCTGTGCATCGAGGCGAGAAACTCCTTGTTGCTCCGCGTCTGCTTGAGCTTGTCGAGCAACAGCTCCATGGCCTCGACCGGGTTGAGCTGGGACAGGGCCTTGCGCAGGAGCCAAACCTTCTGCAGCTCGTCCTTCTCGAGGAGCAGCTCCTCTTTCCGCGTCCCGGACTGCTCGATGTTGATGGTGGGGAAGATGCGCTTGTCCATGAGCCGCCGGTCGAGGTGGACCTCCATGTTGCCGGTGCCCTTGAACTCCTCGAAGATCACGTCGTCCATGCGGCTGCCCGTATCGACGATGGCGGTGGCCATGATCGTCAGCGACCCGCCCTCCTCGATGTTGCGCGCGGTGGCAAAGAAGCGCCGTGGACGCTGCAGCGCGTTGGCATCGAGACCGCCCGAGAGCACCTTGCCGGAGGACGGAATCACCGCGTTGTGCGCGCGCGCAAAGCGCGTGAGCGAGTCGAGCAGGATCACCACGTCGCGCTTGTGCTCGACCAGCCGCTTGGCCTTCTCGATCACCATGTCCGCCACCTGGATGTGGCGCTGCGGCGGCTCGTCGAACGTCGACGAAATGACCTCGCCCTTCACCGAGCGCTGCATGTCGGTCACTTCCTCTGGGCGCTCGTCGATGAGCAGCACGATGAGGTAGACCTCGGGGTGGTTCTTGGCGATCGCGTTGGCCAGCTTCTGCAGCATCATCGTCTTACCGGTGCGCGGCGCGGCGACGATCATGCCGCGCTGCCCCTTGCCGATGGGAACGAGCAAATCCATCACTCGCGTCGTCAGGTCTTCGGCGTCGTATTCGAGCCGCAGCCGCTCCATGGGATAGAGCGGCGTGAGGTTGTCGAAGAAGATCTTCTCGCGCGCCTGCTCGGGAGTCTCGAAGTTGATCGCCTCGACCTTGAGCAGCGCGAAGTACCGCTCGGTGTCCTTCGGCGGGCGTACCTGGCCGGAAATCGTGTCGCCCGTGCGCAGGTCGAAGCGCCGGATCTGTGACGGTGAGACGTAGATGTCGTCCGGGCCGGGCAGGTAGTTGTAGTCCGGAGCCCGGAGGAATCCGAACCCGTCCGGCAGCACCTCGAGCACGCCCTCGGCGTAGATGAGCCCGTCCTTTTCGGCCTGCGCCTGGAGGATCTTGAAGATCAGCTCCTGCTTGCGCAGCCCGCCCACGCTCTGGACGTTCAGCTCACGGGCGATGCCATTGAGGTCGGAGATCGACTTCTCTTTGAGCTCCGACAGGTTCATGCCGTTGGTCGGGAGCTGCGGATCTTGCTGGGACGGGTTTGCTTGACCACGATCTCGGCGGGCGCTCATCAACGGGCTCCGGGCGCGGCGCTCAGGCCGCATGGGTTAGGTTTTGCGCGTTTCTGCAGAGTTTCTACGGGGTTGCAGCTAGGATGCTACATGTCATCCTCGCATCGCGAGGGGGCCGCTGTCAACGGTTTTCACATACGGACTTCGATGATCGCCCGTTGCTTGATCTCCTTCAGCCAGGCTTCCAGCCGCGCCTCGTACTTCTGCCGGAACAGGATTTCGCGGATTTGCTGCTTGACCCGGATGAGCCCATCGCCCTCCAGGGAGTCCTTCGATTCCAGCCTGAAGACGTGATAGCCGAGCGAGGACCGGAAGGGGGGTGACATCTGTCCGGGCGCCAGCTTCAGGATCTCCGTCTCGATGTCCTGCGCCAGCTCGCCACGCTTGAGCGTGCCCAGATCGCCGCCATCCTTGGCGCTGGCGTCCTGCGAATGCTGGCGCGCCACGGCGCCGAAGTCGCCGGCTTCCGTGGCCTGCGTGCGCAGGATGTCCGCCTTGATGCGGGCGCGCTCCCATGCCGCGTCGTCGCCCCCGTCGGGGACCACGAGGATGTGCCGCGCGTGATACGACAACCCGGTCTCGAGCTTTTGCCGGTTCTCCTCCACGTACTGCACGATCTCGGCATCGGTGACGGACACACGCAGCGCCACCTTGCGACGGATGACCTTCTGCACGCGCAGGGACTCCCGCACGCGCTTGCGCACGGCGTCCATCGTGATGCCCTGCTCCTTCAGGAGCTTTTCGAAGTCCTCGACGGTCTTCGCGTTGTAGACCTTGATGCGCTCGTTGATCTCCTCCGCGACCTCCTGGTCCTCGACGGTGATCTTCTCGCGCTCGGCCTCCTGCAGCTGCAGGCGGTTGTCGATCAGCTTGGGTAGGAACTGCTTGGCCAGCTCGTCGTCGCTCGCGTTCGCCCGCGTCTGCTTGCTGTCCGCGCGGAAGGCGACGATGGTCTCCTGCAGCTCGCTGAGCGTAATGGCGTCGTTGTTGACGACCGCGACGACACGATCCGCGAGGCCATCGTCGTTTCCGGGCGGCCGGATGCGGACGTCGCCCGGCACCGGCATGTCCGGGGACGAGGGCTTGGCCGCGACCGGCGGCGGTGGCAGCGGGCCCGCTTTGCCGATCAGCGGCACCCACGACGGAATCGCGCAGCCGCCGAGCACCAGCGCGAGAGCGGCGACGCGCAGGGACGTGCGCATCATGCGCGGGCCAGCTCGTCGAGGGCCTTGAGGATCGAGTCGCGCACGGCGGGCCACGACCCTCTGGCGATCGCGGCCTCGATGGTAAACTCGCGCTTCATCTGAAGCCGACCGCGGCTCGTCTGGATCGCGCGCACGAGACGCGCGGGCTCGAGCTCTGTGGAGGCGGCGAACGTGATCAACGCGCGGCCCTCGCCGGCCTCGATCTTCTCGACGCGCAGCGCCCGCGCGGCCACGCGAATGCGCACGATGTCGAGGAGCCGTCGCGCCGGCTCCGGCAATGGGCCGAAGCGGTCGCCGAGCTCCGCGCGAATGTCCTCGATCTCCGCGTCGTCGGACGCGCTGGCCAGACGCTTGTAGAACGCGAGTCGCTGGTTGACCTCGGGCACATAGTCTTCGGGAACGAATCCCTCCTCGGTGACGCTGATCACCGGTTCGACCGCCGCACTGGTCCGTTGGCCGCCCAATTCTGCCACGGCTTCGGCCAGAAGCTTGGCGTAAAGATCGTAGCCGACGGCCGCGATATGGCCGTGCTGCTGGGCCCCCAGGAGGTTCCCGGCCCCCCGGATCTCCAGATCGCGCATGGCCAGCTTGAACCCCGACCCCAGCTCGGTCAGCTCCTGGAGGGCCCGCAGCCGCCGCTGAGCCTGCTCGTCGACCCGTCCGTCGGCCGGGACGAGCAGATAGGCGTAGGCCTGCTGGCGCTCGCGGCCCACGCGACCGCGCAGCTGGTAGAGCTGCGCCAGCCCGAAGCGATCGGCGCGATTGACGATGATGGTGTTCGACGCCGGAATGTCGAGGCCCGACTCCACGATCGCGGTCGACACCAGGACGTCCGCCTGGCCGTCGATGAACTTGACCATCGCGGCTTCCAGCTCGCGCTCCGGCATCTGGCCGTGCGCCATGATCACGCGCGCGTCGGGCACCAGCTCCTGGACGAAGCGCGCCATCGAGGGCAGCGACTGCACCCGGTTGTGAACGAAGAACACCTGGCCGCCGCGCTCGAGCTCGCGGTCGAGAGCCTCCTTGATGACCGCGCGATTGAAGCGGCGGACGACCGTCTCGATCGGCAGCCGGTCCACCGGCGGCGTCTCGATCACCGACATGTCGCGCACCCCGGAGAGGGACATGTACAGCGTCCGCGGAATCGGCGTCGCCGTCATGGCGAGCACGTCCACCGCGGCGCGCAGCTGCTTGACGCGCTCCTTGTGGGCGACGCCGAATCGGTGCTCCTCGTCCACGATCAGCAGGCCGAGGTCCTTGAACTCGACGTCCTTGCCGAGCAGCCGATGCGTGCCGATGACGACGTCGACCGTGCCCTTGCGCAGGCCCTCGACGATCACCTTCTGCTCCTTGGGGGAGCGGAAGCGCGACAGCAGCTCGACCTTGGCGGGAAACGGCGTGAAGCGCTCGGCAAACGTCGACCAGTGCTGCTGCGCCAGGACGGTGGTCGGGACGAGGACGGCCACCTGCATGCCGTCGGCGACCGCTTTGAAGGCCGCGCGCAGCGCGACCTCCGTCTTGCCGTAGCCGACGTCGCCGGCGACGAGTCGGTCCATCGGGCGCGGGCTCTCCATGTCGCGCTTGACGTCCTTGATCGCGCGAAGCTGATCGGGCGTCTCCTCGAAGCGGAACGCCGCCTCGAACTCGCGCTGCCACGGGGTGTCGGACGAGAACGCGTGTCCCTCGGCGACCGAGCGCCGCGCGTAGAGCTTGAGCAGCTCTTCGGCCATCTCGCGGAGCGCCGCACGCACCGACTCCTTGACCCGCTGCCACGAGGCGCCACCGAGACGATCGAGCCGCGCCGCTCCCGTGTCCGCGCCGAGATACTTCGAGACGAGATCGAGGCGATCGATGGGGACGTAGAGCTGGTTGTTGTCGGCGTATTCGAGCAGCAGGAAGTCCGCGTCCTTGTCCCCGATCCGCATCGTGCGCAGGCCGAGGTACTTGCCGATGCCGTGGTCTTCGTGCACCACGAGATCGCCGACGGCGAGATCGGTGAACGCGGTGAGGGCGGCGCCGCGCTGGTACTTCGGCCGGCGCAACGTGCGCCGGCGGGCGCCGAAGATCTCGGTCTCCGCGAGCACGACCAGGCCGATGGCGGGAATCGCGAAGCCGCTCGACAGCTCACCGACCACGAGGGCGATCGGGTCCGGCGACTCGAGCCCCTCCGCCACCCGCGTGTCGAGGTCGTGATCATGGAGGATCTCGCGCAGGTGCTCGGCCTGGCCGGCATCCGCCGCCACCAGGCGGACCGTGAAGCCCTCGACCCGCCACCGGACGAGATCGGCGACGAGGCGATCGAACTTGCCGGAGTAGGGCTCGACGGACAGCGCTTCCAGCGAGACGTCGGCGGCGTCGGCCGCGAGCACCTCCAGGTCGACGCGCGGCCGCCCGACGATGATCTCGGCGAGCGGGCGGCGACCTGGGGCGTCTTCTGAAGTTTCGTCGAGCAGCCGCGGCGCATCGAGGATGACCGGCGCGCCGGCGGGCAGGTAGCTCAAGAGCCGAGCGCTCGTCGCCTCGCCGGCCGATTCGGGCACGGCGACCAGCGGCAGGACGACCAGCTCGTCGAGCGCGCCGGTCGAGCGCTGCGTCGTGGGATCGAACAGCCGGATGGATTCGATGTCGTCGCCGTCGAACTCCAGGCGCGCCGGGCTCGGATGCATGGGCGAGAAGACGTCGACGATTCCGCCGCGCGCGCTCCACTGTCCGACCTCGACGACCGTGTCGACACGCTCGTAGCCGGCCTTCTCCAGTGCCTCGAGCAGCGGCTCGCGATCGAGGCTGTCGCGCGTGGCCAGCCGCAGCGTGCCCTCGCGGAACTCGCCCGGTGCCGGCAGCGGCGTATCGAGCGCCGCCGGCGTGGCGACGACCACGATGGGCTCGCCGGCCGTCAGCCGGCGCACGATCAGCGCGCGCTCGGCCTCCGCCTCGCGGTGATGACCGCCCTTCCAGAGCTGGGGCTCGCGCTCCGGGAACTCGAACGCGGGGGCGCCGAAGAACTTCAGATCCTGCGCGAAGCGATGGGCGTCGCCAAGCGACGCGACGACGACGAGCACGGGGCGTGGATGGCGCTGCAGCAGCTCGGCCACCACGAGCGCACGCGCCGATCCGGCGAGACCGGCGACGCGCAGGCAGACGTCTCCCTCGGCGAACCTCTTCGCCAGGTCCACAAACGCCTGCCAGGCCTTCAACATCTCGACCGGTTTACGGTACCACGGGGTCGGAGAGGTCCGGGGGGCGTGACGGGCGGGCGGTCGGGCGGCGCCGCGTCGCTAGCGCGAGCCCTGCGCGAGATAGAACGATAGCGTCTCGAGCTCGATCGAGAGATCGACGTTCTGCAGCCGCACTTCGCGCGGCACTTTCAGCCGCGCCGGCGCGAAATTGAGGATGGCGCGAATGCCGGCGCCCACGAGCTGGTCGGTCACGCTCTGCGCGGCCTCACCCGGCACGGCAACGATCGCGATCTGGATACCCCGCGCACGCACCTCGCGCGCGAGGTCGCGGCTGGCGACCACGGGCACCGAGTCGACTTCGCGCGCCACCTTGGCCGGATCGTCGTCCACGATGGCGGCGATGCGAAAGCCCTGGCGACCGAAGCCCTTGTAGTGGAAGAGCGCGGAGCCGAGGTTGCCGAAACCGACGAGCACGACGGGCCATTGGCGATCGAGTCCGAGGATTCGCTGCAGCTCCGCCTTGAGGCCCGCGACGTAATACCCGATGCCGCGCACTCCGAACTCGCCAAAGTACGCGAGGTCCTTGCGCACCTGCGCGGAGTTGAGGTTGAACCGGTCGGCCATCTCCTGCGAGGAGATGGTCTTCACGCCGTCCTCCTCCAGCTGCAACAGGCAGCGCGTGTAGACGGAGAGACGGTGGATCGTCATCTCCGGAATTCTGGAGGCGCGGGACGCAGAGCGGCGTCGCATGTCAGCCATGAGCCGGGCGCCGTCCTGCATCGGCGCCCGGCCGAATCAGCCTACGCGAGGGACATCACGCGAAGTTGATGCCCTTCACGAACAACAGGATGAGCGCGATGACCAGCGTATAGATGGCCAGCGATTCGATGAGCGCCAGACCGATGATCATCGCGGTCTGGATGCGGGCCGCCGCCCCCGGCTGCCGTCCCATGGCCTCGACGGCCGCCGCCACCGCTCTTCCCTGTCCCAGGCCGCACAGACCGGCCGCGATCGCCATGCCGATCCCCGCGGCGATGACGGTGAACGGACCAACCCAGCCGCCGGTGGCGGCGCCGGGGGCCTGCGCGAGTGCCACGCCCGGGAACGCGAGCACGAACAGACTTGCCAGCCTCAGTGAACGTCGCACGACCGTCCTCCTCTGTACGTGTGGTGTGCTAGTGATGGCCGGACTCGTGATGCTCGGCGCCGTGGCCGCCGTGACCCTCGTCGGCGTGCTCGATGGCCCCCGCGATGTACAGCATCGTGAGCATCACGAAGATGAAGGCCTGAAGGAACGACACGAGGAGCTTGAGCGGATAGAGGAAGCCCACGGTGAACGCGATGGCGATGAGGCCGCTGATGCCGCCGACCACCGCCCCCGCCGCGCTGCCCGAGAGCGCCCAGCCGATCAGTCCGTTGAGTCCCATCAAGAAGAAGATGACGGCGAGCAGAATGTGCCCGCCCACCATGTTGCCGAAGAGACGCAGCGTGAGCGACAGCGGCCGCGCGAGATGGCTGATGATCTCGATCGGCATCATCAGGGGTGCCAGCCACCACACGGGCCCCATGAAATGCTTGATGTAGGTCACCGGTCCCTGCGTGCGGAACCCGATGGCGTGGTAGGCGACGAAGACGATCACCGCGCAGGCGGCGGTGGTGTTGAGGTTGGTGGTGGGCCCGGCGAACCCCGGCACCAGGCTCAGTAGATTCGCGACGAAGATGAACAGGCCCATCGTCCCGATGAACGGCAGGTAGGGACGGCCCTGCGGGCCCATCACGTCGTCGATCATCCCCTGGATCTGCTCGAGGACGACTTCCATGAAATTCTGCGTGCCGTGCGGCACGAGCTCGAGCCGCCGTGTCGCGAAAAACCCCACCAGCGCCAGCACGATCATCACGACCCAGGTGTAGGTCACGTGATCCGGGATCCCGGGCAGGTGGAAGATCGGCGGATGCTCGATCGCCTCCACTCACGCCTCCCTGCGCGCATCGCGCAGCCCTTGCGCGATGACGGTGATCGGAATCACGCTCAGGCCGGCCACGATCCCGAGCGGATGCACGTGGCCGCTGGCGAGCGCCAGGATCACGGCGCCGGCGAGTGCGGTCAGTCGGAGCGCCGCGCCGAGCGTCCAGAGCACGCGCTGGGTCGACGCGGTATCGACGGCCGCCGTGACGCGCGACGCGAGCCACCGGAAGTTGCCGATGGCGAGGCCGGCGCCGGCGGCGGCGCCGAGCGCGCCGTCGACTCCACCGAGCCAGGCGGCGGGGGCCGTGAGCGCCACGCCCAGCACGCACGCGTCGCGCGAGACGCGCGACGTCAGATCATTTCGGACCATCCAGCTCCCGATTCGCTCTGTTGACCGAGCGAAAGAAAATCACGAACCCTGCGGCGATGCCAAAGCCGAGACCGAGCAGCAGGAGCCAGGGCTTCGTCCCGAGCCATCGATCCAAGTAGTAGCCGCCGGCCAGGCCGATCACGGTGGCGAGCGCCATCGCGAAGCCGACCGAGGACAACTCGGCGAGCGCGGACCAGGCTGATTTCTCCCCGGGCGGCGCCATGCGGGCGAAACACTAGCACAGCCCCCGGAGCTTGTGAAGCGACAGCACAACCTATCCGAACATGCCGCCCATCCGCGTGCCGGCCAGACGGTTGATCACCAGCACGCTGACGGCGGCGACGGCGATGAGGATGACGCCGAGCGCGGCCGCCTCGTTGGCGCTGCCGGCGATATAGAAGGCAAAGATCCCGACGGGAATCGTCTCCCACCCGCCGAGCGACAGAAACAGCACGGCCGAGGCCTCCTGCAGCGAGGTCATGAACGAGAAGAGCGCGCCCACGAGCACGCCGCGCCAGATGAGCGGCAGCGTGACGTCGCCGAAGGAGCGCAGGCCGCGGGCCCCGACGCTCGCCGCCGCTTCCTCCATCGATCGGTGGACGAGGAGAAGCGACGCGTACGAGCCGCGCACGGTATACGGCAGGCGCCGCACCGCCAGCACGATCGGCAGGATGATCCAGAGACTGGTGAGCGGGATGCCCAGCCACGGCAGCTCCGTGTGGAAGGCGCGGATGTACGCGATGCCGATGGCCGTCCCCGGCACGGCGAGGATCAGCGTGTTCAGGCCATCGAGCGTGTCGCGCCCCGGCAGCCGCGTCCGCGCCAGGATCCAGGCGATCGGCACGCCGATGACGATGCAGAGGACGACGGCCAGGGCGGAATAGAGGAAGCTGTTCACGATGTACTTCGGCGTCTCCACGATGACGCGCTCGAAGAACAGGCCCGTATAGAGCACGGGAAACGGCGTCATCGACCAGCCCCGTCCGACGGATGCGAGCGCAACGCCGAGATACGGCACGAACGAGAACGCCATCACGGCCGAGAGAAACGTGACGGCGCCCGCGGCGCCCAACCGTCCCAGTCGGCGCCGAGCCACCCGCGAATAGGACAGCGACGAGTAGTCCTTGATCGCGACGTAGCGCCGCGCCGCAATCAGAAAGACGATCGCGAGCGCCACCATCAGGGCGGAGATCACGAGCCCCATGCGGAACAGGCGGCGATCGACGAACTGCACGATGTTCAGGTAGGCCTGCGAGGCGAGCAGGTCGTGCACGCCGAGCACCAGCGGGGTGGCGAAATCCGAGAACGTCCAGATGAAGACGAGCAGCGCGCCCGCCACGTACCCCGGCGTCGTCAGTGGCAGCGTGATCGTGCAGAGCTTCCGCCAGCCGCGCGACCCCACGCTCTCGGCCGCCTCCTCGAGCGAGGGATCGATCCGGCTGAGCGCGTCGACGACGTTGAGCGTGATCATCGGGAACAGATGCAGCGTCTCGACCAGTAGCACGCCGTGGATGCCGTAGACGAAGTTGATCGGTTTCGCCAGGCCGAGCCAGTCCTCGAGGAGGATGTTGACCGTACCGGCCTTGCCCATGATGAAGGTGAAGCCGAGCACGCCCACGAGCGGCGGCGAGATGATCGGGATGAGGGTCAGATAGCCGAACAGCTGCCGGCCAGGGAAATCGTAACGCACGAGCAGCAGCGCAATGGCGATGCCGAGGATCGACGTGGCGGCGACCGTGCCGAGGCCGAGCAGCAGCGAGTTCCAGAGCGAGCGGCGGTAGAAGGCGTCCCCGGCGAAGGCGACGAAGTTCTCGAGGGTCAGCCGTCCGGCCTCGTTGCTGAACGCGTCGTAGAAGACGCGCAGCAGCGGATAGACGAGGAACACCGCCAGAAACGCCCAGAGCAGCGCGACACCGAGCGCCGGCAGCGCCGTCGCCATCACGCGGCGCGCGGGCGCCGCCGCGAGCGTGCCGTCGCTCTTCACGCGCTCATTCAGTCGTCGCGCAGCACGAGAGTCGCGGCGGCCGGAAACGTCACGCAGACGCCGTGGCCCGCGGGGAGCAGCTCGTGGCGCCATGGATCGCCGACGTCGACCTTGAGCACGAGGCCGCCCACCGTCTCGACGTCGTAGCGCAGCGTGTTGCCGAGATATGCCGCCAGCCGGATCCGTCCTTCGACACGGTTGTCGCCGGCGCCGTCGAGCGCGACGTCGCCGGGGCCGGTGCGGACGCGGCCGAGCGGCGTCTCGACGATCGCGTGGCCATCGGCGCGCTCTCTCACCACACCCGGGATGAAGTTGTTGGTGCCCACGAAGTCGGCGA
>Ga0114129_10009355_pt1 | contig 13976 bp, 11 predicted proteins | sample RhiMetdeltSRZDD1_FD_80071 | JGI IMG/M metagenome (GOLD analysis project Ga0114129, IMG submission 80071) | Populus rhizosphere microbial communities from Tennessee, USA - Rhizosphere MetaG P. deltoides SRZDD1 (version 2) (version 2) | ecosystem: Host-associated > Plants > Roots > Rhizosphere >...
GCGGTCGCCCGGGCCCTCGTTACTGACCCAACTGTCTTGCTGGCCGACGAGCCTTCGGGCAATCTGGACCATGCCAACGCGGAAAGGCTGCACGACCTGCTGGCCGAACTTGTGCGTGATCTGGAAGTAGGGATGGTAGTCGTAACTCATAGTCGGTCGCTCGCATCCCGAGCGAATCGGGTTTTGTTGTTAGAGGATGGGCGGCTCACGGAAACAGAGCTGCAAGGCGCGGTGATCTGATGCTTTGCGACGTTTGCAAGGAACGCGACGCTGTGGTCAACGTGACGCATATGGAGAAGAGCGAAATGACGCTTCTTCGCCTGTGCGAGAAGTGTGCGTCTGAACGCGGCATCGAGACGACTGTGACGCCGTCGACGAGCAAGCATCTCGTCGGCGAGGTGCTGCAGTCCGTGCACTTGCAAGTAAGCGTCGCTCAAGGCGAATCGCTGCGCTGTCCCTTCTGCTCCATGACGCTGCGCGATTTCCGCAGCACCGGGCGACTCGGCTGCGCGCGTTGTTACGATACGTTCGAGACAAGCCTGCGTGAGTTGTTGCGGCGCGTGCACGGCAATGGCCGTCACGTTGGGCGCACGTATGTCGCCCCAGCGCCGGTCGCGGGACGCGAGGCGACGCTGAACGAGCTGCGTGATCGACTGCGCCGCGCGATCGACAACGAAGAATTCGAGAGCGCGGCAACGCTGCGCGATCAGATCAAAGGGATGGATGAGTGATGCTGGACATCGCCCTCATCCCAGACGGTGGTTTGGCCTGGCTCGACGCGTCAGGCGAGCATGCGGATCTCGTATTATCAACCAGGATCCGCCTAGCGAGAAACATCGAGGGGTACGCGTTCGCCGGGCGGTCGCGGGAAGGTGAACGGCTCCGCGTACTTGCGCAGGTCCGCGACGCGGCTCAGCGCGTGCCTTCGTTACAACGCGGCGTGCTGCTGCGCGTGGACGACATGCCGGTCCAGGATCGGCAGGTGTTGCACGAACGGCACCTTGTGAGTCGTGAACTTGCAGGGTTGGACCCGCGTCATGCAGTTCGCGGTGGTGCGGCGCTGTTTGTGGCGGAGCGCGTCGGGATGATGGTGAACGAAGAGGACCATCTGCGACTGCAAGCGGTGCGATCGGGTTTGGCGATTCAGTCGGCGCTCGATGCCGTTATGCGCTTCGACGCCGAGTTAGGCGCCAAGGTGCCTTACGCGTACTCGTCGGAGTTCGGTTTTCTCACCGCGTGTCCGACGAATACCGGGACGGGAATGCGCGCTTCGGTGCTCATTCATCTACCGGGGTTGGTGCTGACGAAAGAGATCGGGAAGGTGCTGACGGGACTGCAGTCGATGGGTCTTACGTATCGCGGCCTCTATGGCGAAGGGAGCGAAGTGGTCGGCAATTATTTTCAGATCTCGAATCAGACGACACTCGGTCAGTCGGAAGAGGAACTGGCGGATCATCTGAACAAGGTGGTGCGCACGGTGATTCATAGCGAGCACGAAGCGCGGCGTGTGCTCGTTCGCGACGCGGGATATATTATTGAAGACAAGTTGTGGCGTGCGTACGGTACATTGCGATTTGCGCGTAGTCTGACGTTCGACGAAGCAATGAACTATTTGAGCGGCGTCAGGCTCGCGGTCGGGCTGAAACTGATCAGTGGACTCAGTGTATATACCCTCAACAAGCTCCTGATTTTTTGTCAGTCAGCGCACCTCGCGTATGTCGAGGGACGCGCACTGACTGAAAGCGAGGCGGGCGTCGCGCGAGCGCGCTACGTGCGAGAGGTTCTGGCAAGTGAAGCGAGCACGTAGGCCTAACGAGACACCGGAATCGAGCTGAGGGACGCATGAACGGCTACAACTTCACCGAGCGAGTTCGCAAAGTTCTCCAGATGGCCCGTGAGGAGGCGCAGCGCCTTCATCACGAGTACGTCGGCACGGAGCACATCCTGCTCGGCCTCATCCGAGAGGGCGAAGGCGTGGCCGCCGCCGTGCTGCAAAACCTCAACGTCGACCTCGAGGATGTGCAGCAGAAGATCGAGGAGACTGTCAAGAAAGGGAAAGCGGCTCCCGCATCGGGCAACGATCTGCCGTATACATCGCGCGCCAAGAAGGTCCTGGAGCTCGCCATGGCCGAAGCGCGCGAATTGAGCCACAGTTACGTCGGGACCGAACACCTCCTGTTAGGCTTGTTGCGCGAAGAAAAGGGAATCGCGGCGCAGGTGCTCACCGAAGTCGGAGTGGCGCTGGATGCCGCGCGCGCCGAGACGCTGCGCTTGTTAGGCACCGAGATGCCGCAAGGGCAGGCGGGCAACGCTCCGACCGCACAGCAGGGGACAGGCGCGGCGCAGCCGGCGCCGACAAAGGGCGAAAAGAAATCCAAGACGCCCGCGCTGGATCACTTCTGCCGCGATCTCACGCAGCTCGCGGGGGACGGCCAGCTCGATCCCACGATCGGACGCGCCAAGGAAATCGAGCGCGTCATGGAAGTCCTAACGCGGCGCAAAAAGAACAATCCGGTGCTCATCGGCGAACCGGGCGTCGGTAAGACGGCGATCGTCGAAGGCCTCGCACAGCTCATTGCCAACGGCGAGTGCCCCGACTCTCTACGCGATCACCGCGTGCTGGCGCTCGATATGGCCGCCGTGATCGCGGGAACCAAATATCGCGGTCAGTTCGAAGAGCGGCTCAAGGCCGTCATGAACGAGATCGCGCAGAACAAGAACATCATCCTGTTCATCGACGAGCTGCACACGCTCGTGGGAGCGGGCGCTGCTGAAGGCGCAATTGACGCCAGTAACATGCTCAAGCCGGCGCTTGCGCGCGGCGAGTTGCAGTGCGTGGGTGCGTCGACGCTTAACGAGTATCGCAAATACATCGAGAAGGACGGCGCGTTGGAGCGTCGTTTCCAGACCGTCATCGTCGATCCGCCGACGGTTGATGAAACGTTCGAGATTCTCAAAGGCCTGCGGCCCAAGTACGAAGAGCATCACCGCGTCACGATTCCGGATGACGCGCTGACTGCCGCTGCCAAACTCTCGGAGCGTTACATCACCGATCGCTTCCTGCCTGACAAGGCAATTGACGTGATCGACGAAGCTGGTGCGCGCGCACGGCTCGCGGCTCAGGTTCCGCCGCCGGAAGTCGCACAGCTCAAAGATTCGCTCGAGAAAATCAACGGCGACAAAGAGTCGGCTGTACGCGATCAGAACTTCGAGCGCGCGGCTGCCTTACGAGACAAAGAGCGCGAGCTGCAAGGCGAGATTCGCAAAAAGCAGGACGAGTGGGAGAAGCATCGTCAGTCGTACCGGCCAGTGCTCGACGAGGACGACATCTCCTTCATCGTCAGCCGCTGGACCGGTATTCCTGTCACACGATTGCAGGAAGCCGAGAGCTCGCGCTTGCTCAGAATGGAAGAAGAGATCCACCAGTCAGTCGTTGCACAGGAAGAAGCGATTCGTGCGCTCTCGCGCTCGATCCGCCGGAGCCGCGCTGGGCTCAAGGATCCCAAGCGCCCAATCGGTTCGTTCGTCTTCTGCGGCCCAACGGGCGTCGGGAAGACCGAGCTCGCGCGCGCGCTCGCGAAATTCCTGTTCGCCGATCCGTCCGCGCTCATTCGCGTGGACATGAGCGAGTACATGGAGAAGTTCTCGGTGTCGCGCCTCATCGGCGCGCCGCCGGGCTACGTCGGCTACGAAGACTCCGGCACGCTCACCAAAGCCGTTAGGCGCAAGCCGTACAGCGTCGTCCTGCTCGACGAAATCGAGAAGGCACACCCGGATGTGTTCAACATCCTGCTCCAGGTATTGGACGAAGGGCACCTCACGGACAATTACGGCCGCGAAATCGACTTCAAGAACACAGTCGTGATCATGACATCGAACGTCGGCGCGCGGGACATTTCCAAGAACAAGTCGCTGGGCTTCTCATCGCCGGACGCCAAGACGTCGTTCGAGCGCATGGCGGAAAAGGTGAAGGAGGAATTGAATCATGTCTTCAATCCGGAGTTCCTGAACCGGCTCGACGACGTGATCGTGTTCCACCCACTCGACCGCGAGCACATCGCGCAGATCGTCTCGATCCTGCTCAAAGACGTGCAGAAGCGGCTCACCGACGAAGAGCTGACGCTCAAGTTGAGCGACAACGCGACAGACTTCCTCACGAAGCACGGCTTCGACGAGCAGTACGGTGCGCGTCCGCTCAAGCGAGCGATCCAGCGCTACATCGAAGATCCGCTGTCAGAAAAGATCCTCGTTGGGGATTTCTCCAAGGGCGATGAAATCGACGTTGATGTGTCGATCGACGGCCAGAAGCTCGAATTCAGAGTGCCGGCGAGCGCGCCAAAGGCCTAGAACGCCTGTTGTAGAGGCGTAAGCGTAGGCGAATATGTGACTTGCGGCCGGGTTCCGGTGAACCCGGCCGCTTCGTTTGTGTATATTTGCGGCGATGTTTCGCCGAATTTCTCTCGCGCTCTCGCTGAGCGCGGTCTCGACTGTCGCCATGGCCCAGGAGCCTGGCGGCCAATCCTCCTGCGCGGTCGCTGACACCGTCGTTGTGCGCGGCAACACGCGCGTCGACGAACCAACGATTCGCGCCGAAGCAGGGCTGATTGCTGGCACGCAGATCAACGCCAAGATCGTCGGGCGAGCTGTCAAAGCGCTGTACGCGACGGGGCAATTCAATCAAATCACCATTGGCTGCGAGATCGGCGCAAACAACAAGGTTGCGCTGGTTGTCGATGTGGCCGAGCGACCGCTGCTGACAGACGCCACCGTCGTCGGCGCGAAGAAGATCTCGGAGCGCTCGGTTCGCGATCACCTGGGACTCGAATTCGCCAAGCCGCTCGATCCCGCCGCGGTTACGCGCGGCATTCAGCGCGTCGATTCGCTCTACGAAAAGAACGGCTTCTACCTGGCGCGTGTGCAGGCAGAGACGACGCTGGTGGACCACACGGCTCGCCTAACGTTCAAGATCGACGAAGGGAATCGTCTCGCCGTTTCCGGCATTCAAGTCGAAGGAAATCGCGCAGTCAAAGACGCCGAAGTCGCGCGCTCGATGCAGATCAAGCCCGAGGGCTTCTGGTGGTGGCGCAAGGGCGAGTTCGACGACGAGAAGTACGCCGCGGACCTGGCCGAGCGCATCCCGGCACTGTATGCGCGCCGCGGGTTCATCGACTTTCGGATAACGAAGGACACGCTGCTCATCGACCGCGATCGTGGAAAAGCGCTCGTCGATCTCAACGTCGAAGAAGGTCCGCGCTACAAGATCGGATCATTTGAAGTGAATGGAAATCGCCGCTTCTCATCCGAGGAGATCACGCAGTTCTATCCCTTCGACAAGGAAACGCGGACCCTAACGAGTCGCGTCACCGACTTCCTGCGCCGGCGCTCGCGTACGCCCGAGGGGATCTTCGATCAGAGCGAGTGGCAGTCGGCGACGGATCGGCTACGCACGACATACGCCAACGAAGGGTACATCTACGCGACTGTGCGGCCGGTCGTCGAGCGTCGGAAAACTGCGGACTCGGTTCCGGTCGTGGATCTGCGCTGGGACATCGACGAAAAGTCGCCGGCCATCATCAACCGAATCGAGATCCTCGGCAACGACTACACGACGGAAAGTTGCATTCGCGATGCGATGATTCTGATCCCGGGTCAGGTGTTCAACCAGGAAGCGCTGGTCCGGAGCTATCAGTCGATTTCCAACCTTGGCTTCTTCGAAGCGCCGCTGCCGTTCCCCGACACGCGCGCCGCGAACGAGCAGGGGGACATCGATATCGTTTTTCGCGTCAAGGAAAAGCGAACCGGCAACGTGAACTTCGGCGCTTCGATGGGCCAAGGATACGGCGTCGGCGGATTCATCGGCTTCGATCAGCCGAACTTATTCGGCCGATGCAAGCGTGGCTCGCTGCAATGGCAGTTCGGCCGCTACATCAACAACTTCAACCTGCAGTACTTCGATCCTCGCGTGCGTGAGTCGCTCATCTCTGGAAGCATCAGCGCGTACCATCAGCTGACGCGCTTCATCATCGGAGATCTCGGGCGCTTTCAGCAGACCGGCGCGACGATTGGCGTTGGCTTCCCGGTGGCCGGCTCGAATTACACACGCATCCAACTCACGTACGGCGCCGAAGGGGTGCGACTGGGGCGCGGCGGCCTAACGGGAGAGGAGCGCAGCGAATTCGGCAGCGGCTTCTCGTTCCGTTCCAACGTCGGAGCGTCGGTGACGCACGATACGCGCATCGGCCTGCCATTCGCAGTGGGTGGCGGCATTCAGTCGTTCACGGCACAGTTCAACGGCGGCCCGTTAGGCGGCGCGTACTCCTTCCAGCGCTACACGATGGAATCCCGCGCGTACGCCCCGTTGGCGTCTTTCGGCGGCGGGCGGCCGGGTCAGCAACCCATGACGATGACCGTGGGTCTCACGGCGAGGGCGGGAGCCGTCGCTGGAAATACCGGTCCGTTTTTCGCATTCCAGGAGTTCGCTGTCGGCGGGGTGCAGTACACCGAAATGCTGCGCGGTTACGATGAGTTCTCCATTACGCCGCGCGGCTATCTTGCAGGCACGAGTACCTTTAGTGCGCGACGTGAGTCGTTCGGCAAGGCGTTCCTGGTGACGACGGCAGAGATCGGGTTCCGCGTCAATCAGTCGCTCTACGCCAACGCGTTTTTCGACGCCGGCAACGTTTATCGCCGAGCACGAGAATTCGACCCGACACGTCTATTCCGGGGATCGGGTTTCGGGGTATCAACGGTGACGCCGCTGGGCCCGTTAGGAATTGACATCGCGTACGGGTTTGATCGAGTGGATGCCCTGGGTCGGCCGAATCCTGGCTGGAAGACCCACTTTAGACTTGGACAGCTCTTCTAGGAGCCCTCATGAAAGTGCACGTAATGCGTAGCGTCGCTGTGGCCGGCGCCACCCTTGTCGCCGTCGCGCTGGTCGCGGCCGCGCAGTCTGGCGCCCCGGCAGCGACCGCAAAAGTTGGCTTTGTCGACTCGCGCGTCATCATGGACCGCGCGCCTGGTCGTCGCGAGGCAGAGGCCCTATTCCAGCGCGAGACAGCGCCCTTCGAGGCGCAGGTCAAAACGATGAGCGACTCGCTCAACGCGATGATCGCCGCGTATCAAAAGGCGGAACCGTCGCTCGCGCAGGCTGACAAGGACAAGCGTCAGAAGGACATCCGTGACAAGCAGGGCGAGTATCAGGAGCGCACGCAGAGGCTGCAGCAGCAGGCGCAGGCGCGTGAGGCTGAGCTCGTCCAGCCGATCCTCGATCAGGTGCGTAAAGTGCTCGACGAGATCAGGGCCGAAGAGGGATATGCCGTGATCTTCGACCTGTCCGCCGGTGCGGGTACCGTCGTCGCCTATGACAAGAATCTCGACATCACCGAGCGCGTGATCGGACGTCTAAAGCCCGTCGCGTTAGGCGGGCCGTCGAAGCTTGACACCACGAAGCCAACAGGGCGACCGGCTCCGGCGGGTGTGCGGAAGCCGCCTGCGCAATGATCTTGGGTGAGTCTAACGGTACGACGAGCAGCGGTGAGGGTGCCAGCACTCTCACCGCTGCCGACGTTGCGGCCTTGGTTGGCGGCGAATTGCGTGGGGACGGCAGCGCCGAAGTTCGCAGCGTCGCGCCGATCGACCGCGCCGCGGCCGGCGACGTAACGTTCCTGGCGAACGCTCGTTATGCACGCTTCCTCGCGGAACCGCGCGATGGCGGGCCGGTTCTGCTCGTGTCTCCCGAGCTCGCGGAAACTCCGGGCGGGACGGCGGCGCGCATCGTCGTGGGGAAGCCGCAGGAAGCCATGCTCGAGGTTCTGCCGCGGCTGTACAGGCCAGCGTCGCTGGCCAGCGGGATCGATCCAACGGCTCGCATCGGACATGGCGCTCGTATCGGCCGAGCTGTGTACCTCGGACCGTTCGTCGTGATTGGTGAAGGGGCGGTCATCGGCGATGAGGCACGAGTCGAGGCGCACAGCGTTGTCGGCGCGGGCGCACAAATCGGGGCGCGCTCGCATCTCTATCCGCACGTGACGATCTACAGCGGTTCCACGTTAGGCGAGCGCGTCATCGTCCACAGCGGCTCGCGCATCGGCAGCGACGGATTCGGCTACGTCTTCCGAGGCGGGGTACACGAAAAGATTCCGCACGTCGGGCGCTGCATCATTTCGAACGACGTCGAGATCGGTGCGAATACGACGATCGATCGCGGCAGCATCGACGACACAGTCGTCGGGGTTGGAACGAAGATCGATAACCTGGTCCAGATCGGACACAACTGCCGTATCGGGAAACTCTCGCTCATCATGGCGCAGGTGGGCCTCGCAGGGTCCACATGGGTTGGCGACGGCTGCATCATCGCTGGTCAGGCAGGCCTGAGCGGCCACCTCACTATTGGCGACGGCGCGCGGCTCGGCGCGCAGGCTGGAGTCTTCGGCGATGTCCCGGGCGGCGAAACGTGGTCGGGATATCCGGCGCGGAAGCACTCGGAGTCATTGCGCGCGAGCGCCGCGTTGTTCAAGCTGTCCACGCTTATGAAGCGCATCGAGAAGCTGCTCAAGGACCACGGTTTGTGAACAGCGGTAGCAGCGCGCCGCCGCCCCCGCCGCCCTGCGAGGGAGCGAGCGGTCGCCTGACGATCGGCGGTACGGTCTCGCTCGAGGGGGTCGGGTTGCACCTCGGGCGGCAGTGTCGCCTAACGTTTCATCCCGCGCGGGCTGGCGATGGTGTCGTATTCGTTCGCGCCGACCGGCCGAGTCAACGACCGATGCGCGCGACGATCGAAAACGCGCGCGAGGTCGAGCGCCGCACGCAGCTAGGCGACGGTGACGATGCCGTGCACACCGTCGAGCATGTCCTCGCGGCGGTTTCTGCCGCTGAAATCGACGATATCCGCATCGAGATGGACGGGCCGGAGCCGCCGGCGCTGGATGGCAGCGCGGGGCCCTTCTTTCGAGCGCTGCGAGGCGCCGGCATCGTCGCAGCAAATGGTGCGCACGCGTCGACGGCGGCCTTGCTGCGCCCCACCGTGCTGTCACTGGACCGGCCGCTACGGGTGGACGACGGCGAGTCGTGGTACGAGGCGCATCCGGCACGCTCGCTGGCGCTCGATGTCACGATCGATTTTCCACACCCGCTCATCGGCAGGCAGCGTTGCACAGTCGATGTGGGTCCCGACACGTTCGCGCGCGACCTCGCCGATGCACGCACGTTCGGTTTCACCGACGAGCTGGATCAGCTGCGCGCTGCTGGACTGATCCGGGGTGGCTCAGTCGAGAACGCGATCGTGCTGGACTCCAATGGCAAAGGCGTGGCCGAAGGAGTCGGTGCGCTGCGCTGGCCGGATGAATTCGTTAGGCACAAGACGCTGGATTGCGTCGGGGACCTCGCGCTCGCCGGCGGCCGCATCCGCGCCCGCATCGTGGCGCATCGTCCAAGTCATCGCGGAACAATCAAGCTGGTGCGTGCGCTGCTACGTCAGGCGACCAAGGAGACGTGTGTGCTCGGCATCGAAGAAATCATGAAAGTCATCCCACACCGCTATCCGTTCCTGCTCGTGGATCGCATCCTCGAGCTGGAGCCAGGGCAGCGCGTCGTGGGACTCAAGAACGTCACGATCAACGAGCCGTTCTTCGACGGACATTTCCCGGGACATCCGATCATGCCGGGGGTGCTCATCATCGAAGCGATGGCGCAAGTTGGCGGCATGTTGTTAATGGGATCGATCGAAGTTCCCGAGAACAAGGTCGTCTATTTCGTGTCGCTGGACGGTGTGAAGTGGCGCAAGCCTGTAAAGCCCGGCGATCAATTGCGATTCGAGCTCGAAGTCGTGCAGGTGCGCGGAATCGTGTGCAAGATGCGCGGCATCGCCAAAGTCGATGGTGAAGTGGTGGCGGAGGCCGGGGAAATGGTGGCTATGCTGCGCGACAAATGACCGCGACAACGATCATTCATCCGACAGCGCTCATCGACTCCTCAGCGGAGTTGGGTGCGAATGTGCAGGTTGGGCCGTACGCGATCGTCGGTGAACACTGCGTCGTGGGCGACGGCTGCATTCTGGAGCCGCGCGCTATTCTCGAGCGCAATGTGCGCCTTGCGCCTAACGTGAGCATTGGCGTGGGTTCCATCATCGGCGGCGATCCGCAGGATCTCAAATTCCAGGGCGAAGAGACGTGGGTAGAGATCGGGGAAGGGACTCGCGTGCGCGAGTACAGCACCATCAACCGCGGCACGGCAGAGTCAGGCAAGACGAGCGTGGGCAACGCGTGCTTCCTCATGTCCTATGTGCATCTCGCGCACGACTGCCACGTCGGCGACGGCGTGATCATCTCGAACGGCACACAGGTCGCCGGTCACGTGACGATAGAAGATCGCGCGATTCTGTCCGGCCTAGTTGCGGTGCACCAGTTCGTGAAGATCGGTCGCTTTGCGTTTGTGGGAGGTTGTTCACGCGTGCAGAAGGATGTCCCACCCTTCCTGAAGGCCGTCGGCAATCCGATAAAGCTGTACGGCCTCAACTCGATCGGGCTGCAGCGCGCCGGCTTCCCCGAAGAAATAGTGCGGGAGCTCAAGCGGGCGTATCGCCTCTTCTTTCGATCCGAGCTCAATGTGTCGCAGGCGCTGGAGCGCGCTCACGCCGAGCTCAGGCAGTTCCCGGAAGTAGACCACTTCGTGCGCTTTTTGAGTGAGAGCGGGCGCGGCGTGGTGATGTGAGATCGGCAGCAACCGAGCCTCGCATCGGCGTCATCGGCGCCGGCGCGTTAGGCTATCATCACGTGCGACTGCTGAGCGCGCTCGAGGGCGTGCGCTTCGTGGGATTCCATGATGTGAGTCCTGAACGCGCGGCGCAGGTGAGCAACGAGCTCAACGTGCCGCACCTCTCGGACATGGACTCGCTGCTTCGTGAGTGCGATGCTGTGACGATCGTCGTGCCGACGCCGGCACATCATGCCGTCGCGAAGAATGCACTAGAACAGGGGAAGCACGTCCTGATCGAGAAGCCGTTCACGGCGACGTTGGATGAAGCGGACGATCTGCTGGCAACGGCTGCGGCATCCGGCGCGCTCATTCAAACGGGACACGTGGAGCGCTTCAATCGCGCGATCCGCGCAGCCGTACCGTACATCGAAGCGCCGCGCTTCGTCGTGTGCGATCGTCTCGCGCCGTTCAGTCCGCGTGGCGCCGATGTCGCGGTCGTGCTCGATCTCATGATTCACGACATCGACCTGATCCTAACGCTGGTCGGAGGACACGTCGCCGACTTGGCGGCAGTCGGCGTGCCCGTCCTGAGTCCGTTCGTGGACATTGCCAACGCGCGCCTAACGTTTGCGTCGGGTGCGGTCGCGAACATCACGGCAAGCCGCGTGTCTGTGGAGCGCACTCGCAAGCTGCGCATCTTTCAAGCGAGCGGCTACATGTCACTCGATCTGGCCACCGGCCAGGGCGTGTATTACCGCCTTCGCAAGGGCGTCGATCTCGCTGAGCTGGCGCGCGGTCCACTCGCCGTCGACGCCTTTGTCGAACGCATCTCTCTCAGCGCGCCTGAAGCCGAGCCGCTCCGGCTGGAGTTCGAGAGCTTCGCTGCCGCTGTTCGTGGCGAGGCGCCAGTCGTCGTGAGCGGTGAGGATGGAAGAGAAGCGCTGGACGTCGCGCTTCGCATCGTGCGCGAGATCGAGCGCTCGCTGCCGGCCCTGGCCGGTGGGGCGTTGGCGACGGACTCGCGCGTGACCTAACGCCTGAGCGCCACGCCGTGCGCGAAGTGCTCATCGTCGCCGGGGAAGCGTCGGGCGACCTGCACGCTGCGGGATTTACCGGCGCACTTCGAACGTTGCGTCCAGATCTCGCGCTCGTCGGCGTCGGCGGTGCCGCGATGGAAAGGGCCGGAGTAAAGCTGCTCGAGCGGACGGACACGCTGGCCGTGATGGGCTTCGTCGAAGTCCTCCGCCAGATTCCGCATCACTACCGCCTCCTCAAGTCGTTAGGCGAACGTCTGCGGAGCGGATCGGTCGCGCTCGTCGTGCTGATCGACTATCCCGGCTTCAACATGCGCCTGGCGCGCGTCGCGCGCGCGGCGGGCGTGCCGGTGCTGTATTACATCACGCCGCAAGTATGGGCGTGGGGTGCCGATCGTCTGCCGCGTCTCGCGCAATTGATTACGAAGGCCGCCGTCATCCTTCCGTTCGAAGGGCCGCTGCTGCGCGGCGCCGGCGTCGACGCCACGTTCGTCGGCCACCCGCTGCTCGACCACGCCGCGGAATCGCCTGGACGCGATGCGGCGCGTGAGGCGCTGGGTTTCAAGCCGGAGGATCAGGTGCTCGCGATGTTCCCCGGCTCGCGCCGCCAAGAGATCGAGCGCCACTTGAGCGCGTTCGTGGAGACGGCGCGACGCCTGCAGCACTCGGTCCCCGGTTTGCGCGTGGTTGTCAGCGTGGCGCCAGGCATGACAATCGACGCGTCGCGTTGCCCATATCCGCAGGTGCCGAACCAATCGCAGATCGTGCTGCGCGCCGCGGACGCGGCGCTGTGCAAGAGCGGCACGGTGACGCTGGAGGCGGCCGTCGCCGGCTGCCCGCTGATCATCGCGTATCGCACGTCGCGCCTAACGTACGCGCTCGCTCGCCGCGTAGTGCGTATTCCGCATATCGGCCTCGTAAATGTCGTGGCCGGGAAGGAAGTCGCGCCGGAGTTCGTGCAGGGAGAGATGCGCGCCGATACGATGGCGGCGGCGCTGCAGCCATTGCTGGAGCGAGAATCTCCCGCGCGCTTGGCCATGCTCGACGCGCTGCGCACTGTACGCGCGCAGTTAGGCAGCCCGGGCGCGGCAACGCGCGTCGCCGACCTCGCGAACCAACTGGTGCCCGCGTGAGCGACGAGCGCGAGCAGAAGAAGCAGCGTCGCATCCGCTGGGCGGCTCGGCTCGGTCCCGTTCTGGTCCGCACGCTCGCGAGAACCTGGCGAATTTCTGCGATCAATCAGCGGGGGTTCCAGGAGCGTCGCCGAGCGCGGCAGCCCGTGATATTCGCCTTCTGGCACGCGGAGATGCTTCCGCTGGTCTGGCAACACCGCGATGAAGGCGTCGCTGTGCTCATCAGCCAGCATGCCGACGGTGAGATCATCGCACGAATCTGTGAAGCGTTAGGCTACCGCACCGTCCGCGGATCGACGTCGCGCGGTGGAGTTCGCGCGCTCGTCGAGATCGATCGGCAGCTGGAGCAGGGGATCGACGTTGCCTTCACGCCCGACGGCCCGCGCGGTCCCGCGCGCTCGATCGCTCCTGGCGTCGTTTACGCCGCGCAGCGCTCCAACGCGCCGATCATTCCAATCGACGTGCGAGCGTCGCGTGCATGGCGGCTCAACACGTGGGACCGCTTCATGATACCAAAGCCGTTCGCGCGCGTGACGATTCGCTACGGCGATCCGCACGAAGTGCCTAGCAAAGAAAAGGGGGGAAACGTCGACGCTGAAACGGAGCGGCTCGCGTCGACATTCGAGGCGCTGGCATCGGTCGATGGCTGATTCGTCGCTGGCTGATCGCATTTGGTACGGCGCGGGTGCCGGTGCCGCGTTCGGCCGGGCAGCTCTTACCCCGTTGAGCCTCGCGTTTGGCGCCGTGGTGCGGGCGCGCAATGCGCTGTACGACGCCGGAGTGTTCCATAGTGCGGCGCTGACGATCCCCGTGCTGAGCGTCGGCAACCTCAGCGTCGGCGGGACGGGGAAGACGCCACTCGCTGCGTACCTGGCGCTGTGCCTCAAAAGCGCAGGCGCCAAGCCGGCGCTCGTTATGCGTGGCGTGGGCGATGACGAGTCGCGTACCTACGCCGTCCTCGCGCCTAACGTGCCTGTCATCGCAGATGCTGACCGAGTGCGCGGCGTCCAATCGGCCGCGAGCCGCGGGTGCGACGTGGCCGTTCTGGATGACGCCTTTCAGCATCGCCGCGTACGGCGCGACCTGGACATAGTCGTGCTGAGCGCGGACAGAA
>Ga0114129_10009356_pt1 | contig 13974 bp, 12 predicted proteins | sample RhiMetdeltSRZDD1_FD_80071 | JGI IMG/M metagenome (GOLD analysis project Ga0114129, IMG submission 80071) | Populus rhizosphere microbial communities from Tennessee, USA - Rhizosphere MetaG P. deltoides SRZDD1 (version 2) (version 2) | ecosystem: Host-associated > Plants > Roots > Rhizosphere >...
AGTTTTACGCACGCTGACCAGCGCGAACTCAGCAGCAACGAAGAATGCATTGAGCAGAACCAATACAACGACTGAAATCAATCCGATGAGTGTACTTACACTAGAGCCAGCTTCGGGCATGATATCCTTTGTCTTCCACCTTGGCGATCCAATTGTAAGACTATAATGTCACGATGCCGGCTGGTAAACTGCCGCCGATCCGTATCCCACAACCTTTTGAGCATCTCCCCCAGCGTCTGCCGACGTGCCGTATCCGGTAATTTTTACCTGCTCTGCACCCATTTGTTTGGTTGCAAACAACATTGCCGCGATAGCCCCTCGCCCACATGCAAACGCTTTGCCCTCTTCATCCGCAAGGATGATTCCCCCCGGGTTCATATCGGATACGAACGACATCAACCTACTGTCGAGCTGCCTCGCTACTTGATCCTTATAGAAATGTGAGAGATCGCTGCTTGCGACAAGCAGAGACTCCTGTACATTTCCTAGAACTTCCGCCAATGCGGTGCCTAATCTTGATGCTGCCTCAAGACTCTGATCGCGCAGCATCAATGGAATAAGACTGAAGGGTTCGCTGAGTACACATTGTAAGAAGGGAAGTTCAATTTCGAGGGAATGTTCTGGATCGTTGCGGACTGCTGTAATCGGCACTCGTCTTCCTAAAGCATCCAGAGTTTCTCTATCTATTGGAATACTGCCGAGCGGTGTGGAATAGCCACTGTGCGCGCTGGTTAGAAGTGGCGCGGCGTACGGATGATGCATCGGCGAGAGTACAACCACTCGCTTGTACGACAATCCCTCTAGTGCCTTGAACGCTCTTGCCGCGATAGGTCCAGAGTAGCGATAGCCTGCGTGTGGAACCATCAAACCACGAATCCGACCAAGGATTTCAACAGAAGGGGCATCAGCCAGCATCGAATTGATAGTGGCGGTCAGTTGATCAGGGTTGCCGGGGTACCACGTCCCGGCAATCGGTGACGGGCGTATATCCCCCGAAATGTGTGCTCTCATCGTACTCTACAGGGATGAGTCGAAATGCGTTGTATCTATTTAATTCTACCACAGTACGATAAGAGGCAGATTAAAACGTTGTTCTAACTCTTAGCGTTGCAACTGGATGGCGAAGAACGCCAGACCTATGAGTACCACTCCAATAAAGCCATACCAGAACCATGTCACCGCCGGAGACGTCTCATCCTCAATGCGCTCCGCCTCCCCTGTCAGCGCGTATCGCACGGCATAACGTGGAGTAGTTAGCCACGCGAGCGCCAGTCCGCCGATTAATCCGCCGATGTGTGCCCAATAATCGATATATGGAATCGCAAACCCTAATATCAAGTTAATAATGATGACTTGCAAAATGCTTCCAATCCGCCGACCTGAATTCGCTAGCACGTTGCGGTTGCGATAGATCAGGGGCAGCAGCGCACCAATAAGCCCGAAAAGCGCCCCGCTTGCCCCAACCGAAACAGAATTGTGTCCAAAAGTGAAGCTGGCAATCGAAGCAGCAAATCCTGAAAGAAAGTAATTGCCAGAAACCGGAAGTGGCCGAAGGCTCGTTCAACCTGCGGGCCAACGATGTATAGAAAGTAACTATTGGCCGCGATATGAATAAAACCTGCATGCAAAAACATTGGCGTGATAAATCGCCAATACTCGCCCTGAATGATCCCAGGATTATATTTTGCTCCTAATTGGGTGAGCATTTGATTGGTAGCGATGTCTGCTAGAAATACAAGAATATTGATTCCCAGTATCACGTAGCTGAATATGGGGGTACTTTGCGGAACTTCAATCCGCCTAACTGGATATTGCGGCGGTGGAATGTTTGGTGCAGTAGGCTCAGAAGGGGGACGGCGCTCTAAGGGATGAATGGGGCGATCAGGTGGTACTTCGAAGGGGCGGCGCGGTTCATCAGGGCGGTAATCCATAACTCAATCCATAATCGTTGAAAGCGCGTTGTTCCGACCGCGCGCGCAGATTATACTGCATGAATTAGGAGGATTACATGCCCAGATACGATTATCGCTGTAAAGAATGTCGCTATACATTTACCCTTTCTTACCCCGGCTACAGGGAAATGGAGGAAGCCGCCCCTACCTGCCCCAAGTGCGGCTCAACGGATCTCAGCCGCTTGATTAAGCGCGTAGCCTTTGCGATGGGCGAGGAAGCCCGCTTGGAGCGCTTGGCCGATCCCTCGCGCCTCGGATCAATTGATGAGAATGATCCGCGCGCGGTAGCCCGCGTAATGCGCGAGATGGCAAATGAGGTAGGCGAGGATGCAGGCCCCGAATTTCACGAGGCAGTAGAGCGCCTTGAATCCGGTGAAAGCCTCGATTCGATTGACTCATCACTTGGGGCTGACGATCTGTAGACAACATGGTGATGTGCCCATGCTACTTTGTACGTTCTCTGCTGGCAAGTCGCTCTGCGACAATACTTTGTATCTGTGTATGTACTGCCTCGATAGATCGCATTCCATCGATCTTGACCCACCGTTCCGGCTCTGCATCGATAAGCGTGCGATACCCGTCATGGACTCGCCGGTGGAAGGAGAGTTCCATCTCATCCAACCGATTCCACTCGGCAGCTTGATCTTTTTGCCGCCGCCTTAGCCCCTCTTCTGGATCACATTCGAGATAAATTGTGAGATTAGGTTTCAATCCGCCTGTTGCAAACTCCGTGATCGCTCGGAGTACTGCAATATCAAGCCCGTGCCCATATCCCTGATAAGCATACGTACTGTCGAAGAAGCGGTCGCACAGAACAATCTCGCCACGCTCTAATGCGGGACGAATCATCTGTTCCACAAGCTGTGCCCTTGATGCCGAGTAGAGCAAAATCTCAGCACGGGGACTCATTGCGGTATTCCTCAAATCGTGCAGCACCTCGCGGATTTTCTCGCCGATCTCTGTGCCGCCCGGCTCCCTCGTTCGGAACAACGTATAGCCCCGCTCAAGAAGTCGATCTGCGAGCAGGGCTATCTGTGTCGATTTTCCGCAGCCATCCGGCCCTTCAAAGGTGATGAACATTGGCTGTTATCGATTCTGTAGGGCAGCACTAAAGTGTAGTTGCCCCTATATGATTATTCCCTGTAGATTCGCACGTGTCGCTCTGGCTCTTTGCCGTAGCTGTGCGACATCAGATTCGACTGCCGGACGAGTTCGTGCTGCTGGCGTCGGATGCTGGCCTTCTGCGGCGAAAGATCCACAATCTCGCGCCGACCTCCCAACACCGCATTGATGCCTTCCTGCGCGTCGTGGAGGGCGCGTGCTAGCGGATCAGCCCCGCCTTCGCGCAGACCCGCATTTTGCACATTGAATACGTCCACCAAGAAATCTTCCATCTGCGAAACCGTATTCGAACGCAGCACGTAGATTGGAATCCCGCGCTGCTCTGCATCCGAAACTAAACGCGGGCGGCGGCGGTAGAAATTCTTGAGAGTCAGCAGCGCATCAGCCTCTTCCACCGCATCTACAACAGTCAGGGGTAGCTTAAATCGCTTTGCCGACTCCGATAACCGGTTTCGCGCGACCCCATAGGCGTAGACTCGCAGCGGCTTGCGTGGAGTTGCTGATTCAGCCTTTTCTTCGATCTCCTCGATGTCGCTTCGCTCTCGCCGGAGGTAGTCACTCCCGGCAGATCCGTTAGTTGGCCCTGCTGTCATCGAGTTGGGGCGGGGACGCCCCAACTCAAAAGAATCCGCACCCTTCTTTCCCTTTCGTCCATCGCGTCCTTCATCATGAGGCGGGTAAGGCTGCTCAGGCTGGTGGATGATAATCTCGCCCCGCTCGTTTCGATGGCGCACTTCTGGCAACACGGGACGCCCGCGTAGCAGCGAGTCTACTGCAATTGCCACATCGTTATGAATCGTCATGGTGTTGCGATCTTGCAGTTCGATCAGCACGTCGAAGGTCGGCGGAGCGCGGCGCTCCAGCACCGTCTTCTGAGTTCCACGACGGCGCGCTTCCTCATCAGAGAGTGTCACACTTTCAATGCCACCGATCAGGTCAGAGAGCGTTGGGTTCAAAAGAAGATTGTCCAGTGTAATACCATGCGCCGTACCGATCAACTGCACACCGCGTTCGGCAATGGTGCGGGCAGCTTGTGCTTCCAGTTCCCGCCCGATCTCGTCAATGACGATCACCTGCGGGTTATGATTTTCGACCGCCTCGATCATGACTTCATGCTGTAGGCTCGGAGTCGGAACCTGCATACGGCGCGCTTTACCAACCGCCGGATGTGGAATATCTCCATCGCCCCCGATTTCGTTCGACGTATCTACAATCACGACACGCTGTTTTTCGGCAAGGACGCGGGCTGCCTCACGCAGCATCGTCGTCTTGCCGACTCCGGGCCGCCCCAAAAACAGGATGCTCTGACCCGACTCGATAATATCCTTGATAATTTCTATCGTTCCGAATACCGCCCGCCCAACGCGAACAGTAAGCCCAACAACTTCGCCCCGACGGTTACGAATCCCTGAGATGCGGTGAAGTGTTCGCTCGATTCCGGCGCGGTTGTCCGCATCAAAATCTCCCACTTGCATCACAACCAGATCGATCTGTTCCTGTGCTACCTCGCGATCAGACAGAGTATATTCACCGTCAACAAAGCGAGCGGTCGGCACACGGCCCAGATCAAGAATCACTTCGACCAGCTCGTTATTCCGATTGATGTCATGAATAGCCAGTGTAATTTCCGGGGGCAATGCTCCCAACAGGCTGTTCAGATCATCAGTAATTTGATGTTCCATTCGGTTCTGTCAGTTTCCTCTTGTATATAATCCTTACTGAGCCTTTGTTCTGGCAGCCGTAAAGGCATGATCTTCTGTCAAGTCCTTAATGGGTGTTGGAACCAGAACACTGTCCATTGCAGGCAAAGGCTTGAAGTTCGCCTGTGCTCGTGCTCTCACCGTTGTATGCCGAACCATCACAGCTTGTGACGCGATCCGCTCAAACCCAAGATCGCTCATCGCGCTATCCAGCCATCCGATATAGCGCCTCAGCCGGATATAGACTGTTTGAGTCTCGGCCTCAAGTAAAGCCAGCGCACCATTGATCACCTCCCGTGCTTCGAGGTCTACTTCCGGGTGCAGATAAATCTCTGCCAGTGCCCGGTGACTTCCCCGATAACAAACCATCATTGCTGATGGGCCTTCCCGCCCATCGAGTAAATAGCAGCCATCCGCAGCGAACGGCGGCGGCTCAACTTGCTTGATCAACGCTGGAACGAGCATTCCATAGAGCCCAATCAAAGCAGGCTCGTCTTCCGCACGTGCTTCACGCAGTTCCAGTGATGGCCCTGTGATCGGCGCTGGCTCCCGTACCCACAAATCCTGCCGGGCATAAATGGCAAAGTTTGCCTGCCGTAGAATCTCTAACGCGGGGCTGTGCTCATCCACTTCGGCGGCAATGCTGAATGTCCTCTGTTGGCCTGCTTGAAAGGTCACGCCGTCAAGCATTGCCAGCCACAGGTCTGTGTCGCCGGACTCTTCCAACGACGGTGCAAGATATGCCAGCCGGGCGTGCTGCTCATCGGTGGGGTAGTACAACATTGCCATCCCACTTTGACCGCCGCGCCGCCGTAGAACGTAAAGCTGCGTGCGTCCCGTCCCAGTCAGTTGAGCGTGTCGCAGGGTATCTTCGCCGATGATCAATCCGAGGTGGGCGTCAAAACTTGTGCCGCGCCCGACGAGGCGATAAGCAAACGGCAGATCGTGCCAGCGTAAGGGGCGGAGTTCACTCATATACAGCCCCTATTTGAAAACCGAGGATTAGAGTCCCTACCACAATGATCGATTTTAGCGCCATTCTCTTAAAAAGATGTTAACCGTTGATACAGCTACGCCGAGGGCATACCCCTCGGCGCATAGTTGTGAGAATTGTATCTCTGCCTTAATTTTAGCACAGCCTGTTATCACTGCAACCGCCATCAGGAGAATTGAGTCAGGGGCGCACAGCACGATGCGTTGCGAAGTACAAATCGCCAGCCATCGGGCTGCGCCCTCTATAGTTTTAGATATTTCAGTGTGCTGCCAACTTTACGACAGTAACCCCATCCCCACCTTGATTCTCTGGAGCTTTTGAATACTCCTTCACTAACGGGTGATTGCGCAGATGATCCCGGATCGCCTTACGCAGCGCGCCAGTACCGCGCCCATGCACGATATTTACCCAGGGCAACCCCGCCAGATACGCCTGATCGATATACTCATCAACCGCCGGGATCGCATCTTCGACCATGAAACCCCGTAGGTGAAGTTCCATGCCGGGGCTATCTACGCTCGGCGCGCTGATTGCTGCCGCAGGGTGCGTTTCCTCGTCTTTGACTTTCTTCTTTCCTGACCGCCATTCGAGTGTATCCGCGTCGGCTCGAACACGGAGCGGCCCAACCTGTACTTCCACATTATCCCCGGATTGCATCGAGACGATCTCACCCTCAGCATTGAGGTTGGGTACGAATACCCGATCCCCAATCCGCAGGCCCCGACGCAGTGTTTCTTCCTCTTGCGCTGGCTTGACCCTCGGAGCCTTCTTAGGTCTGCGTTTCACAGGTTCGCGCATCATCTCATTGAGGACGCGCGCCTCGGTTTCTAGCTCCCGCACTACTTGAGATGGACTTGGCTCATCCGATGTGCGCGCCGCCATCGATCCCATTCGGCGCTTCAATCGCTGGATTTCATTACGCAGTGTTTCTAGCTCGTTCTCGGCTTCCTCGCGGGCTTGTTCAAGAATTTGTGCTCGTTCCTCTTCGATACGATCTAGCCGTGTTTGTAGCTGATCCCGAAGACTCCGTGCCTCTGATTCAGTCTTCACCACACGCGATTGCGTTTGGCGGATTTCATCGCGCGCCCGGTGAATTTCGTCGAGGAGATTGTCAGCCGTTAAATCCGACTCGCCAACATACGACCGGGCTTCGTCGATGATCGCGTTGTTTAATCCTAGCCGCTTGGCAATCGCCAGCGCATTCGACCGCCCCGGCAGTCCGATGATCAGCCGATAAGTTGGTGAAAGCGTCTCCACATCGAACTCGACACTTGCATTCCGCACGGCGGGTGTGCTGTGTGCATACAGTTTGAGTTCCGGGTAGTGCGTTGTGGCGAAAGTCGTGACGCCGCGCTGGAGAAATTCATTTAGGAGTGCCCGCGCAATTGCCGCGCCTTCTGTTGGATCAGTCCCTGCGCCGAGTTCATCCAGCAGAATCAGCGACTTATTATCTGCCGTCTTGAGTATCTGGATGATATTCTTGAGATGCGACGAGAACGTACTGAGCGACTGCTCGATACTCTGCTCATCGCCAATATCCGCATAGATCGATTCGAACACCGTCAGCGTCGAATCTTCCGTCGCCGGGATGTGCAGCCCGCATTGAGCCATCATTGCCAGCAGCCCGACTGTTTTCAGCGCAACCGTCTTACCGCCGGTGTTCGGCCCCGTGATGACCAGTACATATGTCTCGTCATCCAGATCAACGTCAATTGGTACGACCTTATGCGGGTCTAGCAAAGGATGCCGCGCTGCATAAAGCTTGATCGTACTCCCCGGTACGTTATTTGGATCGAAGCCAACTAGCTGTGGCGGGCTAGCTCGCAGCGCCCCCGCATATTTCGCTTTTGCAAAAGCCGCATCTAATGCTGCTAGCATATTGACTGTCAGCACGATGGCCTCTGACTCTCCGCCCACCATCTCGGTGAGTGCCATCAGAATCCGCCGGATTTCCTCGTCCTCCGCAAGTTCCAACTCGCGGATATTGTTATTGATTTCAACTGTCGCCATCGGTTCGATGAACAGTGTTGCGCCCGATGAAGATTGATCGTGCACAATCCCTTTGATAGCCCCGCGCGCATCTGCCTTGATCGGGATCACGTATCGCCCATTGCGCATTGTGATAATTGCTTCTTGCAGAAACGGAGCATTGGCATTGCTGTTCACGATGGCTTGCAGCTTCTGGTGCAGACGATCATGCGCTACCCGCAGATCGGATCGGATGCGCGCTAACGCAGGACTGGCCGAATCGAGGATTTCCCCTTGATCGTTGATTACCAGTGTGATGGCATCAACGATCCGCTTACCATCTTGCAAGTTGTAAGCATAATCTGCTAGAAGGGGGAACCGATCCTGTAATTGCAGGATCGTTCGCCGCATCAGGGCTGAGGATTGCAGGGTTGCTTTGATTTCATTGAGCTGCGTCGCGTTGAGCAGTACACCACGACGCGCGCCTTCGGTATGTGGTCGTACATCACGCGCCCCACCGATGGAGAGATTGCTGCGTTCTTCCAATAGATCGCGCGCTTCGGTCGTTTCCTGCTGCCGCCTTAGAGCCTCATCAAGATGTGTCGTTGGTTCGAGGTCTTCAAGCAGCGCTTGGCTGGCGGAAAAAGCGGCATAAGTCGCCAGCTTCGCCAGAATCTTATTGAGTTCCAGTGTCTGATATGTCTTTGTATTCACTTTCGGCTCTCTGTTCGAGCCGGATCAAAACCTCCCACGCATCTGATAAAACCCACAATATGTAGGAATGTAGGGGTAAGCCTTGTGCTTACCCATCAGTGTTCTTAAACAGAGTTTTTCCCTCTGCGGTTCTGTCCGGCATTGTTAATCTGCTGATGTTTCTTCTTTGTCTAAATCTTCAAACGGGATCGTAAGTCCCATGATGTTCCATCCGGCATCGACGTAGACCACTTCCCCAGTGACTGCCCGCGACCAATCCGAGGCTAACCAGACGGCGGTGTTCCCAACATCTTCCTGTGTCACGCCCATGCGGAGGGGTGAGGCTTCCTCGGCATAGTGTAGTAGTTTGCGAAACCCGCCGACCCCACTGGCTGCCAGCGTCTTGATTGGCCCTGCACTAATCGCATTCACCCGGATTCCCTGGGGGCCGAGATCGCTCGCAAGATAGCGTGTGCTCGATTCTAGCGCTGCCTTTGCCACACCCATCACGTTGTAGTGAGGCATCACTGCCACACTGCCATAGTATGTCAGCGACATGATCGATCCGCCGTTAGGCATCAGTGGTACAGCACGTTGTGCCAGCGCTACCAGTGAGAACGCGCTTGTTTCCAGCGCGGTCTTAAACCCGTTCCGGCTGGTATCGACAAATCGCCCGTTGAGGTCTTCACGTTCGGCATAGGCAACCGCGTGAACTAGCACGTCAATTGTCCCGTAGATTTCCTTGATTTCCGCATAAACCGCGTCGAGAGCAGCATCGTCGTTGACGTTAGCTTCCATGACCAACTTTGATCCGACGCTCTCTGCGAGGGGCTTGACGCGCTTCTCAAGTTCCGGAATCCCATAGCTGAAGGCTAATTCCGCCCCTTCCCGATACATCGCTTCTGCGATCCCCCATGCGATGCTGTGTTTGTTCGCTACGCCAAAGATAACTGCGGTCTTGCCATCCAACACACCCATGATGCCTCTCCTCCCGCATTGCTAAGTTCAATGATTTGCAATTGGTCTATCTGGATACGTAGCGGTTCCCTGCGATCCAGAACCGCCATGGTTTGCTGTTCCACGGCTCCGGCACATTGCTGCCGAGTCCCACACGCGGGCCAAAATGAACCTCTTTGTCCAAGACTGGATTGCCTGTCTCAAAATATAATGAACTGTCCGGTTGAGTCAGATCAACTCCGTTCAAAGCTGAGTCAATCCCCATCGCTAAAACCAGCCGCGCCGGGCCACTTGTCCAGTCGCGCTGTGGGCGACCTTCTCGCCGCGCCGCCTGAATCTCTAACCCCTCAAGAGGCTCAAGGGCACGGATCAAAACCGCTCCCGCATAATCGACGTGGGATAGTTTTGCGACGATGTTGAACATCCAGTAGTTGCCGTAGATAAAGTACACATAACTCACACCTGCTGTGCCGAACATGATCTTGTTGCGGGGAGTGATTCGCCCGTATCCATGCAAAGCGCGATCATCCGAACCCATATAGGCTTCGGTCTCGATGACTCGACCCGATACGCGCTGATCATCGATTTGATGGACGAGCACCCGCCCCAGCACATCACGTGCCACCACACGCGCATCACGCTCAAAAAAACTCGCGTTTGAGCCTCGTCATAAGTATGAGTTTAACATAATGTGCTTGGGAATCGTAAAGGCGAATGGCCCAATGCCCAGGGTACTAGGCCATTACGAAGCGAGGGTCTTGTTCGAGCATCAAACGCAATCCAGCTCGCAAAGAGGTATGCGGTGTAAATCCGAGCCGTTCATGTGCCTTGTTAATATCGGCGCACATCTGCTGCACCCCGCTCGCCCCACTCCCATTAAAGATCGGCTCTAATCTCTGATGAGTCACATCTTCGATTGCCGCAATTAAATCGATCAGGCTCGTCTGAACACCGCTTCCGACATTGATCACCTGTCTGTTGATATTCGGGGCTGTAGCCGCAGCAACTAATGCATCAACCGCATCGTCGAGGTGCACAAAATCCCGTGTTTGCGATCCATCTCCAAATACCACAAGGGATGCATGGCTGAGTGCTGCCTTGAGAAATCGTGGAATCACGGGGGGGTGCGCTGCTGGAAGCTGCTGCCCCGGCCCATAGCAGTTGAAAAGCCGCAGCGCGACAGTTTCGATTCCCCACAATGCACCGATAGTGCTCACGTAGATTTCGGCTGATAGCTTGCTAACGGCGTAAGGCGAATCGGGGTTCGGAGTCATAGTCTCTCGGAGCGGTTGCTCATTCTGAGCGCCATATACTGCCCCCGATGATGCCAGCACAACGCGTTGCACTCCGGCATCACGAATGGCCTCCATCACACTGACCGTCCCACCGACATTCACATGATTGTAATCACGCGGATACTTGATTGATTCCGGTACAGACACTCGTGCCGCTAGATGATAAACGCAGCTTACGTCTTGAAGCAGAGTCCACAGCTTAGGAATATCTGCTACATCACCTCGCGTGAACAGCACGTCAGGATGCAGACGTTCAGGATCACCCGCGCTCAGGTTATCGATCACTCGGACTTCGTGCCCACCAGTGACGAGTCGGTTAGCCAGAGCTGAGCCGATAAACCCGGCCCCGCCAGTGATCAGTGTCCGCATCTGCATGCTCCTTTACCGCCCATTATACAGGGTCGGCATGACCCCAGCGATACGATTTCCATCCGTTCAGTTGATACGATTAGATTAGGGGAACGAGGATGGCTGCTGTGCTAAAAACAAACGCGGCCCCGTGATGGGGCCGCGCCAGATGCTCTATCGTGTAAACTGAAATCCTTGACGGTACTCGACAACCTTGCGACTGTAGTTGCGGACGTAGGATTGCAGTTCAGTTTCAAGATCGCTCCAGCGCTCACTGTCCAGCATATCTTGAAGAGTCTCTAAATCCTCACAAACAAATGCGGCCATCCTCAGTGGATATTCTCCAAAGGCGGTATGCCACGCCTCAGTCATGTAAACGCCCATTTCCTGTAACGCAGGGACCAACTCGCCTAGTACGAACTGGTAATAATTCTCCTGTACAGGAGGCACTACGTCGTAAGAGACAATCATCTTGTACCGTGGAACGATTACCAGCGGTTCTTCATCCATTGTTACTGTCTCTACTTTCTGCTAAACAACTGGTTATTGCCAGCCACCAAAACGAATTTGTTTCGTTCCTTAAATCCGAGTGTAGCACGTGTTTCAGCGCCGACTCCACACGAAGCCCATTAGACTCCAGGTGGCGGTTCTCATCATATCACAACGTTGAATAGGCTATGTCCATTGCCCCGGCAGTTTCGTATGGCAGGATGGACATGTGCCATCTGCTCCGAGTTTATTTTCCAGAACCTTGAAACCCCACCGCCGAATCACAGTAGTCTGACAGGTTGGGCAGCGAGTATCTTCCCAATTTTGCATCTGCCCCGGCAAATTCCCCGCATAGATATAGTTCAGCCCAGCTTCAGCCCCGATCTCGGCTGCCCGCATCAACGTGTTGATTGTCGTGCGCGGTACATCACTCATCTTGTAATCGGGATGGAAGGCTGTCACATGCCAGGGAATATCTGGTGATACTGACCGGATGTATCGCGCGGCATCCCATAATTCCTCGTTGCTGTCGTTGAAACCGGGAATGACGAGCGTCACAATTTCTACCCACAGTCCCATTTCATGAGCCATTTTAATCGTATCTAGTACATGCTGAAGCACCCCACCCAGATATTTACGATAATGTGCGTCATTCATTGTCTTGAGGTCGATCTTGTACGCATCAACCCAGGGCACAAGGAACTCAAGCGCCTCTTTCGTTGCGTTTCCATTCGAGATGTACAGCGTCTTCAGTCCCGCTTGCCGCGCAGGTTTGAACACATCGACCGCCCATTCCGATGTGATGAGTGGTTCGTTATATGTGCTTGCGAGACTCTTCGCGCGGTAGCGCTTCGTAAGATTGACTAGCCCGTCCGCAGAAATGATTTCCGGCATCACTCCTGCCGCATCATCACGTAGCGTCTGCGACGTTAACCAGTTCTGACAATTCGAGACCAGCATGAAATTAACAAGATAGTTATGTTCCCCTTCAACTTCGAGGTTATAGACATAGCCATCAAACTCAGTCGTAGATAAGGATCGAAGCGGAATCAGGTAGAAATCGTCGGTGCAGACAAATTTCCTCTTGATGTTCGATCCAGTCTCATACCACACTACTGAATATTGTGTTGGGGATTGCTGAACTTGTCGTCCCTGAATCAGTCGTTCGCTTCCTACATCATTTGTATAAACGGATGCTAAATGACCGCTTTTCAAAGCTAACCAGCTAACCCCATACGCTAATGCCTTTGATTTAGTAGTTAAGCTGACCTTGCCTTGCTGTGTCCGATGACCATCTCCAAGAACATAGGCGTTGAGGAAAGCAGCAATAACATTATCAGGCGCGTCAAACAAAACCTTCGGCAAGAACTTCTTAGTTGATCCTGTACCACATAGGCCCATAAAAAGCAGCGCAAGCGAAGTTTTGCCCGTGCTTACGGCTAGAGTAGTTGCACGGTGGATTATTGATGCTCTAACTCCAAACACTGATTCGATAAGGTCTACTGTTTCTACGGCTAACGCTTCCTCGTGCAAGCTAAACGAGAAAGTTAGAGCATAACTATTCGGGCGAGTCTTGTTCTTGAGCACCGATCCTTCCGCACAATATAGCCCTAGCAAATGCGCGAATCGCTTGTCAAGCTTAAGATGTGTCGGTAAGTAAGGGTGACGTTCATTAGTGAAACGAACGTAACTGTTTTCAAGTATTAGCTCGATTGGTTTGTCATCTGTCCATAGACCCCGCCGAACCTTGCTGCGAACGTGTCGAATATATGACGCGTCTTTGCCTAACTCTTTCCCAAGTTCTTGAGATGTAGTCCCTTCCATACTTGCTGAGAGTACATATTCAACGATCCCTGTTTTTAGCCTGTGGGGTCTACGATGTGTTGGGGTATAGGTTGAAAGCAAGGAATAGACATCAATGTCTTGCAACCTGCCTTTAGTATAGTTACACGGGACAGCAAGATAGTGATCTAGGGTCAGATTCTGCGCCTCAATCTTCTCCGGCGGCTTAGAATGATCATCAGTTGCATACACTCGATGATCTGGAGTGCAGACGATCTGAGGCAAGTAGTAAGGCTTGATAACTGTCATTGACCCTTTGTAGGGATGCCTAAACACCTTAACTGCGGTGCGAAGCTGGCCGCTTCCTGTAAACACGCGCAATCCGTCAGGAAAGGCAATACTCGCTCCATCAGGTAGATCAATGCACTCGCCAAGCTGGAACAGATCGCCAATAGCTTGTGGGCTGTGCTCGGTCGCGATCATTGTCTCAGGAGTGAAGCAGTAAGAGCATCGAAAATCGCATCCGAGCATCCCGAAACTCAGCGCATCAGTGCCCGGCAGCACATGGAAAAAGGGCTTCTTTTCGATGGGGTCAAGTTGGAGCGCACCGACATACCCATGTGGCACGCGGAGAATGCCACCTTCGTTGTAGCGCACGTTGCAGATGCCGCGCC
>Ga0114129_10009357_pt1 | contig 13972 bp, 12 predicted proteins | sample RhiMetdeltSRZDD1_FD_80071 | JGI IMG/M metagenome (GOLD analysis project Ga0114129, IMG submission 80071) | Populus rhizosphere microbial communities from Tennessee, USA - Rhizosphere MetaG P. deltoides SRZDD1 (version 2) (version 2) | ecosystem: Host-associated > Plants > Roots > Rhizosphere >...
CGTGATGCGGGTACGCCTTGCGACTACGTGCTCGGAGGAACGACATCGATCACGGAGCGGCTGAATGAAGTGCTCACTTACTTCGGTTTCAGCACACCGCATCCACCCTGCTCCGATCCTCTGATCGGGGTCGGAGCTTCTCTTGAAGATCTCCTGCCGGAAAGGTTGGTGACTGACCTCGGCGCATTCAGCCCCAACCCCTTGCTGGCCGGCCGTGACGGCCGGATTCGCTTCACCATGGGACACGATGGCCCGGCCAAGCTCGAGATTTTCGATCTGCAAGGCCGGCACGTGAGCACGTTGTTCGATGGTCCAGCGAAAATGGGGACCAATGAGGCGACCTGGGATGGCCGAGATGCGTCCCGCAATTATGTCGCCAACGGCGTTTACTTCTATCGCTTCCGAGCGCTCGATCAGGATCAAACCAGGAAACTCGTCATCGTGGGCGGGAGGAACTGATCATGTCATTTAAACGAAGCATCTCCCTCTTCGTTATCACGTTGTTCATTGCGGCGCCGGTTGGGGCCAGACCCCTGGATCAAAGCCGTAGCATGCCCAAGCTTCGGGCCCTGGATCCATCGGGTCAGGTGGCAGATCGGGCGATCGGTAGCCCAAGCGTGATGCAGACCGCCGCTGCCGGCACGACATGGTTTGGCGGAACGTTCTGGGCTGCGGACTCCCAGCGATGGGAGGCCTATAAGGATCAGCTGTGGACGTTCAATTCCGGAGTGGGGTCTTCGATCGTGCCCCCGGGCGGTCCGCAAAACCTGTCCCAGCCCACCGCGAGCTGGGTGAATCCATACAAACAACCCGGTTTGCACGCCACGATGGAAGGGTGGATCGGTTGGGACAACACGTACAGCAGCACGCCATATTTCCGAAGAATTGCGTCGAGCGACCCGCGTTTTGGCGCCGTGAAATGCACGGGTTCCGCAGGCGGTCTTGGAGGAACGTATTCCTTCTGGTGCGGCCTCTTTCCGGGGGAGGCTACCGCCCTTTGCTATGCGAGCGGACAAGGATACGGCAATTTGTGGAACGCATGTATTGAGCACAGCTTCAGCTATACAGGCGGGACGGTCACGCTGGGGTTCCAATATAAGAACCATACGGAGGATACATTTGACTACACCTTCGTGTACGTGGATACGAGCGGAAATGGGGACAACGTGGAGGTCGCTTCCTATACGGGTCTCATGAGCGGAGTTGCGAGCCTCGTGCTGACTCAAGGTGGAGCGCTGCCCAAGGTCGTCAAGCCGATCAAGATCAAATTCTGCGTGATTTCGGACGGGGCTTGGTCGGACCAGGACGGTCTCTATCCGACTGACTGTGGGGCGTTCGCGCTGGACAACATTTCGATCACCGGAGCCATCAGTCACTCGGCGAACTTCGAGACTTCAAACGATGGCTGGACCTTGTCGCCGCCGCAAGCGGGACGCGGCGGAGAGTGGGCGAATCTCTACAACGTGAATGATCTTCCCCCAACGATATTTCCGTGTGGTTGCGCGCTCTACGACTCTGTGCTGGCGTTTCCAAACAGCACGAATGGCCACAGCGTTTATTCCGACAATATGGCAGCATCGCCGTGGATCGATCTAAAGGCCTACGGTTTCCTCGGCGCGAGCGGCAAGATTCTCAAGACAAACATCTACGCCGATATGCCCCTGCGTAATTACATCTTCACCAACTTCCAGATTCAATGGTATCCATACACATGTCCCAATACCGGCAAGCTCATAACGAGCCCCTGGACCGGATCGGGATTCTTCTACTTTTACGGCACGACGTCCTTCTGCACCTCTACTCTTCCCGGTACGCTGGGTACACAGCTCGATTTCAGCGGCTATTTGGCGCCAGGAACCGAGCAAGTTCGCATCGCCTTGGGTGTATTGTCCTACTGCCGCTTTTTCACAAACTGTACCGGGATCACCAACACATCACCCTGGTATGACCTCATCGGATTGGGTGTATACGGAGAGCCCGGTGAGCCGCCGGTTCTTTTTTCCGACGACATCGACCGGGCGCAGGACAATTTTCCCCAGAACGGAACGCTTAACCTGTATGCAACCGGCCGTGTAGATTGCAACAACATTCAGGGTGACTCTCAGCCGGAAATCGGCACCACGCTGGGGGATACACTCATCGTGACCGGAGGGGTTGGCAACTCGGAGGTTTATGTCCACTTCCGCGTAACTCCCGGACCGGGGACGCATCCGAGTCGGTTTAATGCATGGGTTCTAAGGCACGCTATCTCTACAGTCGATTCCGGCTTCCGCATGGCCAGGATGGACACCGCGGAGCTCGGGGCGAGCGGGCCCCTCAGCGGAAACTGGATGACGACCTATCACGAGTCCGATCCAAATTTCTTTGGAACGGACCGCACTCTCGATCCCACTGACCTCAGTCCGAACGGCGGCATGTGGCGGCTCGACAACGATATCTTCCCCGACAACCTGTTCACCGCCGGGACGCGGCTCGATTATTTCTTTACCGCCAACCACGTCGGGCAGACGAGTTACGAGCGTGACCCCCCGACGGGTTCTTACGAGATGGAGATCTTGCCCTCGTCCATGACGGCAGCGAGCCAATGGAACTGCGTGCTCTACGTGGATCATTCAAAAGGTGGGCGAGGCAAAGGCTACATCGAAAGCGCACTAACCTCGATTCTGGGTACTGGATCAGAGAATGTCGAGACCACGAACTGGGATCGCTACGATGTGAACGCGGCGTCGAGCCAGCAGGCCTCCTTCGGCCGCCCGCTGCAAACCGACTACGGCGCTACCCTTGCCCAGGCTTTCGCCTATCGGACGATGCTCTGGGACAGCGGCAATTTGAACGCCTTCGATCTCGTGAAGGAAGATGCGGATGTGCTCCTCCCCTGGCTGACGCTCAATGGCCTGGGCCAGCACAACCTGTATCTTTCCGGGGACGGCATCGTGTTCAGCGCGATCTCCGAAGGCCACAGCGACCCCAGCGCGAAACAGCTCATTCAGAATGTGGCCGGCGTGGGCATTCAAACCAGCTGCGCCACCGGAACCTACCGGAACGCTAATTGTCCGACCGCGGGGGCGCCGCAGGATGTGACCCCCTGTGTCAACGTAGATCCGGTCAGCGGATCGTTGGTGGCGAACCATCCGGCGCGCAGCGTGGGGCATGTCGGCGAAGGGAACGGGTGTCCGGAGCTCCGCTCCTTCGACGTGCTGAGTCTTCTGACTCCGACTTCCGGCACGGTGACCGGGGACGAGCGGTACTCTTCGGCCGTGAAGTCGGCGTCCTTTGCTTCGGCGGCCACCACGGTCCCTGGGAAGTACAAGATCGTGACCGACGGCCTCACCGTTTCGGAGAGGCGGGATGGCGGAACAGCTTGCGACTACTTGCTTGGGGGCACGGTTTCAGTCACCGAGCGGCTCAAGGAAGTGCTCACGAACTTCGGATACGCCAGCACGTCGAATCCCCCTTGTTCGGATCCCACGGTCGGCGTGGGCATTCCCCTGGAAGAGAAGCCGATTGCGATTCGGACCAGCCTCGAGGGTATGTCCCCGAATCCGCTTGCCGCCGGCCAGGCGGGTCGCATTCGGTTCACGATGGCCGAGAATGGCTCGGCAAAAGTAGAGGTATTCAATCTGGAGGGCCGCATCGTTCGAGCGGTATTCAATGGCGTGGCCCAGCAAGGCCGAAACGAGGTTTCCTGGAATGGAACCGACAACGCCAGCCAGAAGGTCGCCAGCGGTGTCTACTACCTGCGCCTCAAGACGGCTCATGAAGATCTCTCCAGAAGGGTAGTAGTTCTGAAATCCCCCTAGCGGTTTTCTTCAGAGAAACCCGGATTTGGGCTCGCGCCGGGCAAATTGTGAAACTCGGCGCGAGCTTTTCCGTCAAATACTGCAACTTCGCCAGATGGCTTTGAGGAAGGGGAGTGAAAAAGCTCCCAACTTTTTGGGAGCGGTTCCGGTAGTTCCAAGTACATTTGGCCGATTGGAGAACCTCGCCGGGGAGCGGGGGGCCTTCCCAGTCGGTATTGCGCGGTGGCAAGCAGCCGCTTGAGAGAGCTTGCCACCGCGTTCTTTTTTGTCCTGTCACGGCTCGGTATACTGCCCGGACTTTGGCGCCCTACGATTTTTCCCAAACCCGCCTGATCATCTTCGACCTCGACGGAACCCTCGTCGACACGCTGGAGCCAACCTTCCGCTGCTTCCAGGAAGCCGTCGCCCCTGCCCTCGGCCGTGTTCCATCGGAAGAGGAAATCCTCGAGCGCTTCGGCCCGGCGGATCACCAGATCGTTTCAGAGTGGGTGGGCGCTAAAAACGCGCAAGCGGCGGTCGAGCGACTATACGCCTGTTATGAGACGGCCTTCGCCGCCACCGGTCCCTTTCCGGGGATGGTGGATCTCGTGCGGGACCTTCGGCGCGCCGGGAAGCTCACCGCTATCTTCACCGGACGCGGGCGAACGAGCACGGACGCGATCCTGCGGGGGATGCAGTTACCCCATTTGTTCGATGCGGTCGTTACCAGTGACGATATCAGTCGTCCTAAACCGGCTCCCGATGGTCTTCTCATGGTTCTGAAGCTCTTGAAAATCAACGGCGACGAGGCCGTTTACGTCGGGGATACGGTGAAAGATATCGAGGCCGCAAGGGCTGCTGGTGTCAGGAGTATCGCCGCGCTCTGGGGAAGTCCCGAAAGAGAAGCGCTGGAAGCGGGAAACGATCGGAGCATCGCATCACCATCCGAACTCCGAGCTATGCTGTTGTAGTGGATAAAAATGAGCCCGGCGTAGCTTCGGTCAGCACTCCGGATATTCGACGCTGTATTTCTCGCGGAGGATTCGGGCGAAGCGGGGGGCGTACAGGAGGTCGTAGGTGCGCTCTTTGCCCGGGAACAAGGCCAGGGCATGCGTCCGCACGCCGGTAACGAGCTTCACCGCTTCCGCCAAGGGCATCTCGTTCTGGCGCAAGACGCTCGAAACGAGGTCCACCAGAAGGCGAAGCCGCCGTATTTTCAAGTTTTCCAGGCGCAACTCATCGCTCTGGGGCGGCGGAACCGCGGACAAAGCCATCACTTCCTTCCTGTTGGTTGTAAACCCGACAATTCTACCAGAGTTCTCGGCTGCCCCTTCCCGTCGCCCGACAATCTCGAGACCTAGCAACGCGCACGATGGGTGATCGCCCCCGGGCCCGCCGGGATTGAGTTTCAAGACGAGCCACATTGAGGCCCGACTCTTGCTGTGCTAGCGTTTGGCGTTCACTCCAACTGATCCCGGCTTCCCCGCTGGATGTCCACATGACCGAACGCGGCATCACGAATCCTTCGCTTCTCGAGGACGAATCCGGCCTCGATACCACGCTTCGCCCGCGTCGGCTCGAGGAGTTCGTGGGGCAGGACGCCGTGAAGGAGAACCTCCGCATCGCGCTCCAGGCCGCCCGGGCCCGAGGCGAGGCGATGGATCACCTGCTTCTTTATGGCCCGCCCGGACTCGGGAAGACCACGCTGGCCCAGATCGTGGCCCGGGAACTCGATGTCCCCATAGTGTTCACGTCGGGGCCGATGCTCGAACGCCCCGGCGATCTCGCCGGACTTCTGACCAATCTTGGGGATCGCGGCATTCTTTTCATCGACGAGATCCATCGCCTCCATCCCGCGATCGAAGAGTACTTGTATCCGGCCATGGAGGATTTCAATCTCGATATCGTGATCGATCGCGGCGCGGGAGCTCGCTCGGTGCGCTTGCCGCTCTCGCCCTTTACCCTCGTCGGCGCCACGACCCGGGCCGGTCTCCTCACTTCACCTTTGCGCTCACGATTCGGCATGATCCACCGCCTCGATTTTTACACACCCGCCGACCTGGACGTGATCGTGCGACGCACGGCTCTGGTACTCGAAATCGAAGTCGATCCCGGCGGACGGCAGGAGGTCGCGGCGCGCTCGCGGGGGACGCCACGTATCGCCAACCGGCTTCTGCGCCGCATCCGCGACTACGCGCAAGTGCGCGGGCACGCCGTGGTCACTAAGGAAATCGCTTCCGAGGCACTCAAGCTCCTGGAAGTGGACGCTTTGGGGCTCGATCCCATGGACCGACGCTACCTGGAAGCCTTGGTCGAAAAATATCGCGGGGGCCCGGTGGGCTTGGCCACATTGGCGATGGCAGTAGGGGAGGAACCCGAGACGCTGGAGGATGTGTACGAGCCTTTTCTCGTGCAGCAGGGGTTCCTCGAACGCACACCACGGGGGCGCGTGGCCTCGATCCGTGCCTACGAACATCTGGGAATCGCTCGCACCGCGAGCGCCCCGCCTCAGAACGAACTCTTCTAGAATCTGCCTGGTGCATCTCTCCGACTTCAACTACGACCTTCCGCCCGAACTGATCGCGCAGGAGCCGCTTCCGGAGCGGGATGCGTCGCGCCTCCTCGTGCTCAATCGTTCGAGTGGCGGCACCTCGCATCATGGGTTTCGGGAGCTTCCGGAATTTCTGCGCCCCGGAGATTGCCTCGTCCTGAACGACACCCGGGTGATTCCGGCTCGGCTCCTCGGCACCCGCAAGGGATCGACCAAACAAGTAGAAATCTTGCTCACGCACCCGGTCGGAAACGCCAACGATCCTTCGGGCTATGAAGCGCTGGTGAAACCGGCGCGAAAGCTGCAACCGGGCGCCGTCGTCGAAATCGGGACAAGCAAAACGGAAGTCGAGATCGTGGAGGCGTTGGATGCGCGCCGGCGCATCGTGCGCTTCCCGCCTCACTTTGCGATCGGGGCCTTTCTGGAACAGGAAGGCCACGTGCCGCTTCCCCCGTACATTGCGCGGAAGGATGCACCTGCCGACAAGGAGCGCTACCAGACCGTCTACGCGGAAATGCCTGGAGCGGTGGCCGCGCCGACGGCGGGGCTTCATTTCACGACCGAACTCATACGCGAGTTGGAAGCGCGCGGGGTGTTCGTCACCCGCATCACGCTTCACGTGGGGCCGGGCACCTTCCTCCCTGTAATCGAGGAGGATCCCTCACAACACAAGATGGATCGAGAGTTCTACAGTATCTCGTCATCCGCCGCGTTCGCGATCGGACGCACCCGGCGCACCGGGGGGCGCATCGTCGCCGTCGGCACGACCGTGGTCCGCGCACTGGAAACCGCGGCGCGTGAGGAAGACGGACTCTGGGGAGTGGCGACCGCCGAGGGATGGACGGAGGTCTTCATTTATCCTCCCTACACGTTTCGGGTTGTTGACGCGCTCATCACCAACTTTCACCTTCCCCGTTCCACGCTGCTCATGCTCGTGTCCGCATTTGCGGGCCGGGAACACCTCCTGACCGCGTACCAGGAAGCCGTGTCGCAACGCTACCGTTTCTATTCCTACGGCGACGCGATGTTGATTCAATGACATGCCATTGAGCTTCAGCGTCCTCAACCAGGATCCTGGCTCGGAAGCCCGCGAGGGGGTCATGCGGACCGCACGCGGCGCGGTGGCCACGCCTGCCTTCATGCCCGTCGGCACCCAGGCCACGGTGAAGACCTTGCGTCAGGATGATCTCATCACCCTCGGCGCGGAGATTATCCTCGCCAACACGTATCACTTGTATTTGCGCCCCGGTCATCCGCTCATTCGCGAGCTGGGGGGACTCCACCGCTTCATGAGCTGGGACCGTTTCATCCTCACCGATTCGGGGGGATTTCAGGTGTGGAGCCTCGCCGAGCTCAATCAGATCCGGCCCGAAGGCGTGCGCTTTCGATCGCATCTCGATGGTTCCGAGCACTTGTTCACTCCGGAACTTTGCATGGATGTGCAGCTCGCGTTGGGTTCCGACATCGTGATGGTGCTCGATCACTGCCTCGACTATCCCGCCGAGCGCGCCGATGCCGAAGAAGCGGTGATGACCACGCTCGCCTGGGCGCGCCGGTGCCGCGAAGCATTCGATCAAACCGAGAAGCTCCCCGGCTCCGACCCGTCTCTGTTCGGGATCGTGCAGGGCGGCATCTATCCCGACCTGCGCGCGCGATGTCTGGAGGGGCTCAAGGAGATCGGGTTCGAAGGTCTGGCCTTGGGCGGATTGTCGGTGGGAGAGCCCAAATCGGCGATGTGGGAAATGGTGGAGGCCGGCATGCCGGGCATGTACGCCGATCGCCCTCGATACCTGATGGGGGTGGGCACGCCCGAGGATCTCGTGGAGGGCGTGCGCCGCGGCGTCGATCTGTTCGATTGCGTGCTCCCCACCCGTAATGCGCGCAAGGGAACGGTGTTCACGAGCCGCGGGCGGCTGGTCGTCAAAAACGGCGCCTACGCCCGGGACCCCGGGCCTCTCGATCCCGAATGCGCCTGCTATACTTGCCGCCGCTATTCCCGAGCCTATATCCGGCACTTGTTCCAGGCCACGGAGGTTCTGGCCCAAGAGCTCGCCACTCTTCATAGCGTTCACTTCTATCTCGAGACCATGTCACGCATGCGGACGGCCCTCCGGGAGGGCCGTTTCGCGGATTGGTCGCGACAGTTCCTGGCGGCGTACCGGAGCGAAGAAGGGTTGATAGAGTCCTGACGGACGGTCTCGAAATAGAAGGGAGCAACGAGTCGCAATGCACTGGATCTACTTGATGGCGCCTCCACCTCAGGGTGGCCAGGGCGGAGGCAGTCCCTTCGGCGGACTCATCAGCCTCCTTCCCATCCTGCTCATTTTCCTCATCTTTTATTTTCTGGTCATCCGGCCCCAGAGCAAGAAGCAGCGGGATCTGCAAAAGGAAATCGAGTCCTTGAAACAAGGCGACCGCGTGCTCACGAGTGGCGGGATCTACGGCACCGTGGTGAGCGACAAGGATTCCGGGAATACGTTCGTGATCAAGATCGCCGAAAACGTGAAGGTCGAGATCGCCAAGAATGCCATCTCCGGGGTGGTGAAGAAGGCCAAGGAGGCGTAATGCAGGTGGACGAGCTGGGACTCACCATCTACGGGAACCCCGTGCTGCGGAAGCGGGCCGCCGAGGTGGCTCTTTCCGAGCTGGGTCCCGATCTCGATCGCCTCTTGAAGCGCATGTTCGAAGTCATGTACGAAGAAGAAGGAGTCGGTCTCGCCGCACCCCAGATCGGAATCTCGAAACGCATTTTCGTGATGGACGTCCCGGTGGAGGGCCAGGAAAACAGGATCGGGGTGATGATCAACCCGGAGATCCTGGAGACCAAGGGCACCCAAAGCGGCTCCGAGGGATGCCTCTCCATTCCCGGCCTCCGCGAAGATGTCACGCGTCATGAGTGGTTGCGCGTGCGAGGCCTGGATGCCAAAGGGAAAACCGTCGAGTTCGAGTGCAACGACTTGCTCGCACGCGCAGTGCAGCACGAAGTGGACCACTTGGACGGTGTTCTCTACGTGGATCGACTGAGTCCAATAAAGCGCAAGCTGTTGTCTCGAAAGCTCAAGGAGATCGCCAGCGGGAACGCGTCACGAGCCGAGGAGTGATGCGGTTTTGGGTCGCCGGGCTTGCGGCGGCTTTTTTTTCGTATTCGGGGGCCGGATCCTCTCCGAGGCCATGTGATCCAGGTCCAATGGCCATTCAAGAGTGGAGGGGATACGACGCCCGCCATCCTCAGTTTCGAAGAGTGTCCGCGATTGCCATTGCCTCATCGGGCTCCGTTTTTCTTCTCGACCAGGAACTTCATGTCATCCGGGAGTTCTCAAGTGACGGAGAATTCTTGAAGACGTGGGAGCTCCCCGATGACTCGGAGACGCTGGTGGCCATGGCGGCCAGCGACAGTTTTCTTTATGTATCGGATGGTCATGTAACCTATCAATTGTTCGGAGACGGTAGCATCGCAACTTGGACCCGGGGTGCGACCCCAAGCGGCCTCGCCGTGGACGAGCAAGGGCATGTATTTATTTCGGCGTCCACACATAGAATGCAGACCCTCGACGCGATCAGACAACACATGACGCAAGAGGACGTCGCGGCGATGGAGGACTCGATCGCCAAGGATCTGGGTATTTGGAAGCTGTCCAGCCGAGGCGACGTATTGGCTCATTGGCAAGCGCCACCCTGGCCGATCACGATTGCAAAAGGCGGCACACTCTACGCCGTCGAACCCAATAGCGGAAAATCGTTTCTGCGACTGAGCGGCAAGGCCCCGGAGATGCAAACCTGTCGAATGAACCTGCAACGGACCATGGTATTGCGTGCCATAGCCGTCAGCCCCGAAGGTCACTTGTTCGTCAACGATCGAATGAATGTGGTTGAAACGGATGCCAGTGGAAAAGTGCTACGTCGATGGTGCGATGCGGAACCTGGATACGAGCCGCTCAGTACGCCGGGAGGACTCGGCATAGATCCTAAGGGTCATCTCTACGTCGTTGACTACTTCAAAAGTCGTGTACTCAAGTTCGATGTCGGCACACCCTGAAAGCTCCATGATGCGATTTCTTGTCCTCTGTCTCTTCCTGCTTCCCATGGTGGCCACGGCCGACGAGCCCGTCACCAGCTTCACCGGAGACCCGGCCCCCAAAGTCGTCGACGAGTGGAACGCGTTCGTCGCCGGGCGCCCTCAGTTTCTGCAACCCACCAGCGTGGCGGCCAGCCGGGACGGGTTCTTGTTCGTGTTGGATTGGGAGCACGGCAACATCCTTCGCTTCAAGTTGGACGGTACGTACGTGGATTCCTGGAAAGTGCCGAACGCGTTTCATCGTCCCGCCGCGCGGAGTCTCAACGCGATCGCGGTCTCCGATCGCATGATTTACGTGAGCGATCTTGCCAGCGAGTCCATTCATGAGTTCACCCCCCAAGGCAAGCACAAGGGAACGTTGCCATTTCGCGCGGACCTAAACGGTCTGGCCGTGGACCCTCTGGGAAACATTTACGTATCGGGGTCCCAGGTATCCGGCGTCGATACCCTCATTTCACCGCAACAGGCCGGCTCGAAGAGCCCGCCCGACACCATCCTTCAAGCTACGACCGTCGATGGTCCGGCGCTTTGGAAACTCAATCGCCTCGGGGACGTACTCAACCGATGGGATCGGCACGTCGGCGCGATCACCGTGGATGCACACGGCATGCTGGTCGCGGTGACCGAGGTCTATCCGCGAGGGCCGGTGAGCATTTTGCGACTCGATCCCACCGGCGGTCGCATTTCGGAATGGGAGCTGAAGGAGCTCGGGCCAGGCGCCTACCGGAGCGTCAACGACATCGCCGTCGATCAGCGAGGACACGTGTTTTTGACCTCCGCCCAACAGCGCAAGATCATCGAGCTGGACCCCTGGGGGGAATGGACCCGGGCCTGGAGCAGTGCCGGGCCCGTTTATCGCCCCATCCTCCAACCGGTGGGCACGGCGGTCGATACCTTAGGGTGTCTCTACGTTACCGACTGGGCAGTGAGCCGGATCGTGAAATACGATCCCCGGAAGGCCCCATGAACGTCATTTTTCTCGGCACGCCGGAATTCGCCTGCCCGACCCTGGAAGCGCTGGTCCAGGCGGGGCACCGTGTTATCGCGGTGGTAACCCGGGTCGACAAGCCCGCCGGTCGCGGGCTCGAACTCGTAGCGCCGCCCGTAAAGCTTCTGGCGCAAAAGCTCGAGCTGCCGATTCTCCAACCGGCCAAGGTGAACTCTCCCGACTTCGTGGCCATCCTGCGCGCCTTGGGTCCCGACGCGCTGATCGTGGCCGCCTTTGGCGCCATCCTCAAGGCGCCGCTCTTGGGCTTGGCTCCCTGGGGATCCATCAACGTGCACGCATCGCTCCTTCCCGCGTATCGCGGCGTGGCGCCCGTGCAGTGGGCGCTCATCCACGGGCGCCGCACCGTCGGCGTCACGACGATGCTCATGGATGAAGGCGTGGACACGGGACCGATGCTGGCCCATCGTGCGCTCGATGTGAATCCGGGCGAAGTCGCGGGAGAATTGCTGGAACGCTTGGCCCGCGAGGGGGGCGAACTTCTAATCGAGACGTTGGCCGGGCTCGAGGCGGGGACGGTTCACGCGGTTCCCCAACCCGAAAACGGGCTCAGCTACGCGCCGCGTCTGGAAAAAGAGCATGGGTATCTCGATCTCTCCCGCTCCGCCGCTCAGGTGGTCAATCAATTTCGGGGGGTCACCCCCGCTCCGGGAGCGCGCGTGTTCGTGGGCGAGGACGCCATCCTCGTCACCGCGATGCGCGAAGTACCGGGGGTTTCCGCGGCTCCCTACGCCGTTCTCGAGATCGGCACGCGGCATTTGCGAGTGGGAGCGGGGAAGGACGCGGTGGATCTCTTGGTCGTGCGGCCTCCGGGAAAACGTGACATGGAAGCGGGGGCATTTGCGCGCGGGCGATTGAAACCCGGAAGCGCCTTAACCCCGCCGCCTGCGCTTCCGGACCTGGCCCTCCGGGTGCCGGTAACGCAATGATGGCGCGGGCCGAAACGCCGCCGCGCCGTCCGCGCGTGCAGGAACCCAAAACGGCCCGCGAAGTGGCGCTCTACATCTTGTATCACGTGGACACACGCAAGGCCTTCGCCGACTTGCTCCTCACCCAATCGTTGAAGGAAGGAGCGTTGGAGCCGCGGGACGCCGCGCTCGTTACCGAACTGGTGAATGGCACGCTCCGCTGGAGAGCCCGGTTGGACTGGACGCTCGAGCCCTATGTTCGCCCGGGTCTCGATACCTTGCCTCCTTGGATTCGCAACGTGCTCCGCCTGGGTCTCTACCAAATTCTTTTCTTGGATCGCGTGCCCCCCTTCGCGGCGGTGGATGAGAGCGTGAAGCTGGCCCGGCGTCACGGCCATGCCGGCACGGCCGGGCTCACCAATGCGGTGCTGCGGAGAGTCCTCAAGGAACGAGCCGAGTTGCCCGATCCCGAAAAGGAGATTCCCGAGCGCCTCGAGGCCCTCGCGACCGCGTTCTCGCATCCGCTCTGGCTCGTCGAACGGTGGCACCGCCGTTTGGGTGACGAGGGGACGCGCGCGCTGCTCGAGGCCGACAACCGTTCCCCGGATCTGTGCTTGCGCGTAAACACCGCGCGCACCGATCGTGAAAGCTTGCGCGTGGCGCTGGAAGAGCGCGGGATTGTCGTCGAAGTGGGCCGCTGGAGTCGTCTCTCGTTGCGGGTGAAGAGCCACGTCATCCCGTCCGAGCTCCCGGGGTTTTCGCAGGGGCATTTTTTCATCCAGGACGAGAGCGAAACGTTGGTCGGCGAACTGGTGCGCGCGGAACCGGATGAAACCGTGCTCGACTTATGCGCGGCACCTGGCGGAAAGAGCACGCAGATTCAGGAGAGCCGCGGCGATCGAGGGCGGCTGATCGCGGTGGATCCCGAGCCCAAACGCGGGGCGCGCATTGCCGAGAACGCCGCCCGCATGGGACTTTCGGGCATCGAGGTCGTGATCGCGGACGGCCGGGAGTTCTCGTTGGCGGAACCGGCCGACCGGGTGCTGGTCGATGCGCCGTGTAGCGGCTTGGGGGTGTTGGGACGGCGAGCGGATGCGCGCTGGCGGAAGACCGAGGCGTCGCTTCGGGCCATGATCCCGCTCGAAACGAGCCTCCTCGAATCGGGAGCGCGCTCGGTGAAGCCGGGGGGTGTTCTGATCTACAGCGTTTGTTCATTCGAGCCGGAGGAGGGCACGAAAATGGTCAAAGGCTTTTTGAGAGACCACCCCGAGTTCGAGCAAGAAGATGTGGCGATGTTCCTCCCCAAGGAGACGGTTACGGACGGATTCCTGCTCGTCTATCCGCACCTCCACGGGACGGACGGAGCGTTTGGAGCACGGCTTAGAAGGGTGCGATGATTTCGCGCGTCCTGACCGCGCTCGCGGGACTCTTGGCCGCGCTCCTGGTCATGAACAGCTTCCTCATGCCGCTCATCGTCCACCACGGCCGCGAGGTCGAGGTGCCCGACGTGACCAAGATGAAGCTCCCCGAAGCGGTAGCCAAGCTTCATGCCGCGAATTTGGCGGTACGCGACACCATGGAACAAGCCAGCGCCTCGTTTCCCATCGGCGTGGTGATCGATCAGCATCCGCGCCCCAAGCTGCACGTGAAACC
>Ga0114129_10009358_pt1 | contig 13970 bp, 10 predicted proteins | sample RhiMetdeltSRZDD1_FD_80071 | JGI IMG/M metagenome (GOLD analysis project Ga0114129, IMG submission 80071) | Populus rhizosphere microbial communities from Tennessee, USA - Rhizosphere MetaG P. deltoides SRZDD1 (version 2) (version 2) | ecosystem: Host-associated > Plants > Roots > Rhizosphere >...
GGAACGTGTACCTGTACAAGCCGCCTGTGGGGATGGCGACGTTGAAGGCTGGCTCACGCGTTTCTTCGTGCTTGACGTGGACGCTGTGCAGCGTGTCGTCGCTGTTTCGGAATTCGACCGGTTCCCCAGTGCGTACAAGGAGCAGTTCAGGCCCGAACGTCAAGCCAACCTGATCCATCACAGGAATCTCGGTCTGCGGCGGAAAGGATCGCGGCGTCGTCGGCTCGAGGACGACGACGATCTGCGCGCCGGGATCCGGACGCGGCCCGTGGCCGACGACGCTTCCACTCGTGGATGCGGCCGCAGGCTCCGTGGCTGGCGCCGGCGCGCCGCCGGGCGGCGACGCCTGCTTGGAGCACGCGGCCGATAGCGCAAGCGTAAGGGCGGTGACCAGGCGTCGGCTCACGCCCTGGCCTGGCGGGCCTGCGCAGTATCGTAGCTCTCGCCGTAGATCGACGGCACTTTTGCGCCCATCGGTCGCAGGTACATGGAGAGCTGGCCGCGATGATGAATCGAATGGTTCAATCCAATCCGCAGGAACGCGATGGCCGGCAGCTGGAACAATCCCCGGAAATCCAGAATCTTGACCAGCTCATCGGCCGGCACGGCCGCGACATGTTCCACGTCGCGCGCGAATGCCTCGCCATACCACCCGGCCACGTCGGCCGACGTGCGAAGCGATTCGGGCCGCCCGCTGTTGCTGTAATCGAACACGCCTGTGACGACTGCGTTCATGAACCGATGCTCGGCACCCACGATGTGCCACGCCAGATCGATCGCGCTCTTGGCGACGTCGTCGTGCCGGAAGTCCGCTTTGTCGAGTGGAATTGCCTCGATGACTCGCCGCGTCACCGGATGCTCGGCCTTGAGCAGCGGCAGCAGGTGGCCGTCACGGAGGAACGTGGCCTGTTCGGGTTGCAGAGGAGATGGCATGATCGACAATTCTAATGCGTATGCCGCAGTGGACCGTCAACCACGAGGACGCCGGCGTGCGGCTCGACAAGTTTCTTGCCGCGGGCAATCGCGTCGGCTCGCGCGCGCGCGCGGCGGCGGCGCTCGAGAGCGGCAAGGTGTTCGTGAACGACCGCGAAATGGCGCTTGCGGAGGCTGCCACGCGCCTCGCCGCCGGCGACACGATTCGCGTCTGGGCGGACCGGCCGGGCAGCGCGAAGCGGCGCGCGTCGCTCGGGGCACGCCGGGATCTTCCGATCGTCTACGAGGACGACACGCTCGTGGTGCTGAACAAGCCTCCAGGGCTTCTCGCCGTGCCGCTTCCGCTTCGCCGGCGCGAGAGCGCGCGGTCCGTGTTCGACGATTTGAAAGAGTATCTGCGGCGGCGTGGCCGCCGTCGCCCTTTCGTCGTCCACCGGATCGATCGCGACACGTCGGGCCTCGTCGTGTTCGCGAAGTCTGCGGTCGCGCAGGAGCAGCTCAAGGGACAATTCAAGCAGCATTTGCCGGAGCGTGTATACCGCGCCGTCGTGTATGGGCATCCGTCGCCTTCGTCCGGCACCTGGCGCGACCATCTCGTGTGGGACGAGCGGGCGCTGATTCAGAAGGAGACGCATCCGCGCGATCCGCACAGCAAGGAAGCGATCAGCCGTTACACGGTGCTGGAAAAGCTCAGGGGCGCCGCGCTGATTGAGGTGACGCTGGTCACCGGACGCCGCAACCAGATCCGCATTCAGGCGCGGCTGCGCGGGCACACGCTGGTCGGCGAACAGCGCTACACGTACGGACCGGACTTCCTGCGATCGATAGTGTTTGCGCGACAGGCGCTGCACGCCTATCGGCTCGCATTCACGCATCCCACCGACGGACGTGCGCTTCGATTCGAGGCGCCAGTGCCACCGGACCTTGTTGAGTTGATCGGTCGACTCAGGCAGGACTAATGACCGACTCGGGCAGGTCTAAAGGCCTGCGCTACTTCAGGTTCTTGTAAACCTTGCCCGCACGCATGACGAAGGCGACCCGCTTGACCGCATTGATGTCAGCCGTCGGATCGCCATCGAGCGCGATGATATCGGCCTCGAATCCAGGTGCGAGCGTGCCGACGGTCTTCTCCAGCCGCATCGATCTTGCCGCGAGCGAGGTTGCGGAGACGATCGCGTCCATCGGTTTCTGACCGCCCTGTCGGACGCGGGCGATGATTTCGTCCGCGTTGTGCCCGTGCGCCCCGGCCACTGCGTCTGTGCCGAGCACCATCATCAATCTCGGCGTTGCCACCGCCTTCTTGATCATCGCCTCGTTCAGCGCGAGCCCCTTCTCCATGAAGGCAAAGCCTTCCTCGTTGTAGTTGCCGATGCCGAGATAGCGCGGCTTGTTGGCCAGGTAGTTCTGGAGGACGACGCCGATGTTGGGGTCGAAATAGACGCCCTTGTCGGCCATCAGCTTCAGCACCTCGTCGGTCGCGAAAACCCCGTGCTCGATCTGCTGGCAGCCCGCGTTGACCGAGGCCTTGATCGATTCGGGGCTGTGCGCGTGCACCATCGTCCGCATCCCGATCGCGTTCGCTTCACCGCACACAGCCTGCAGCTGCTCGTCGGTCATCGTCTGCTTGCCGCCGTCCCGGATGCTCGCCGACGCGAAGATCTTGATCACATCGGCGCCGTCGGCTTTGAGCTGCCGTACCTTTTCGCGAATCTCGGCCGGCGTGCCGCTGCGTTCGGTGATCTGTCGAATGGACGTCAGGATCCGGGGGCCGGGCAGGACGCCGCGCGCGATCGCGTCGCGCAGCTCGGGATCGTTCGCCTGGCCGGGGCTCTGAATGGTCGTGAAGCCGGCCAGCAGCGTGATGTATGCATTCTCCGCGCTATAGAGGATCTCTTGTGCCGGTGTGCCGGGACGCGCCGCGTAGCGTCCGTCCTTGTCGAAATGCCAGCCAACGTGCGCATGCACGTCGATCATCCCGGGCAGGACCGTGAGCGCGGCGAGGTTGTACGTCGCGGGGGCAGCGTTGTCCGCGCCGATCGACGTGATTTTGGATCCCTGCACCGTGACGGTGACGTTGTTGAGGACTTGACCCGTCCCGTCGAGGACTTTACCCGCACGAATGCGAACAGTCTGGTCCTGCGACGACAGCGCGACCGGCGCGATCACGACGGCAAGCAGAGCGGCCTTGAAGCCAGTGCAGCGCATCAGTTTCCTCCGGAGATTCAGGCGCGCGCATTATAATCCTCTCACTCGACCGATGTTGAAGCCGACGTTTGCCGCGATGATGCTCGTGACCGTCGCGACTGTTGGCGTTGCGCCTCCGGCACCGCAACAGGAATGGCCTTTTTACGGAGGCGATCAGGGCGGCGCCAAGTTCTCGCCGGTTGCCGACATCAACGCGACGACGGTGGCCCGGCTCTCCGTCGCCTGGGAGTGGACGCCGCGCGAAAAGGCGCTCGAGGCTTACGGCACGCGCCCCGGAAACTTTCAAGCCACGCCGATCATGATCGACAACGTGTTGTACTTGAGCACGCCGTACAACCGCGTTGTCGCCCTCAATGCCGAAACCGGCGCGGAGCTCTGGGCGTTCGATCCGAAAGCGTACGAAGACGGACAGCCGCCGAATGGCACCGGCTTCGTGCATCGCGGTGTGGCCGCGTGGCGCGATCGCGCGAACGGCAACAAGCTGCGCATCTTCATCAACAGTCGCTATCGTCTCATCTGTCTCGATGCCGCGACCGGGACGAAGATCAGCACGTTCGGCGACGGCGGCGTCGTCGACTTGAGCCGTGGGCTCGTGTGGGAGATCAACAAGACACACTACACGAACACGTCGCCGCCGGTGATCTACAAGGATCTCGTCATCCTTGGAAACGGCGTCGGTGATCGTCTGGTTTACCGCAACGACCCGCCCGGAGACATCCGCGCCTTCGACGCGCACACGGGGAAACAGGTCTGGGGTTTTCACACCATTCCCCAGCCGGGCGAGCTGGGCAACGACACCTGGCTCCAGGATTCGTGGAGCTACACGGGACACACCAACGCGTGGCCGCCGATGACGTTGGATGCGGAGCGAGGGCTGGTGTACGTGCCGCTCGGCACGCCCAGCAACGATTTCTTCGGGGGCCGTCGACCCGGTGCGAATCTCTTCGCCGAGTCGCTCGTCTGCCTCGATGCCAACACCGGGGTGCGCAAATGGCACTACCAGATCGTGCACCATGGGCTCTGGGACTACGACAACCCGTCACCGCCGAACCTCGTGACCATTCGCGTCGACGGCAGGACGATCGACGCCGTCGTTCAGCTCACGAAACAGGGCTACGCGTTCGTGTTCGACCGGGTGACGGGAAAGCCGGTCTGGCCGATCGAGGAGCGCCCCGTCCCGGCCAGCGACATCGAAGGCGAGCACGCCTGGCCCACGCAGCCAGTACCGACGAAGCCTGCCGCTTTTTCGGAGCAGGGCGTGTCGCTCGACGACGCATTCGATCTCACGCCGGAGCTGAAAGCTGCGGCTCAGAAAGAGTTGCAGAAGTACCGCATCGGCCCGCTCTTTACTCCGCCGACCTATCGCGGCACCGTGCAGCGGCCCGGCCTCATCGGCGGCGCGAACTGGGGCGGCGGTGCGTTCGATGCGAAGTCCGGCATCCTCTTCTTCAAGACGACGAACCAGGCGAACATCGTGCGAGTGGGCAAGCCCGATCGATCGAGCGCGAATCCACGGGCCTCGGAAGTCGACGCTGAGTACACGCGCGTCGGCGACACGAACGCCGAGTTCATGGACGGCATCCCGCTTCTCAAGCCGCCTTACGGCTATCTGGTGGCGCTGGATTTGAATCGCGGCGCTCTCAGGTGGCGCGTGCCGTTCGGCGATACGCCCTCGCTGCGGCGTCACCCGGCGCTCAAGGGGGTGACGCTTCCGGCAAGCCTCGGGGTCGCGGGCGCTCCAGGGGTGCTGGCGACTGCGGGAGGTCTCATTTTTGCCGGCGGCGGCGATCTGGCGTTTCACGCGATCGATGCCGCAACCGGCGTCGAGCTCTGGCGAACGCCGCTCACGAGGCGGGCAAACGGAACACCGATGACGTACCGGGCCAGTCATGGCCGGCAGTTTGTCGTCATCGCGACCGGCGGCGGCGAAGATGCATCGCTGATGGCGTTTGCGCTCGAGAAGTAGTGTCCGGCTTCAGCCGGACCTGGAGGACACGTGGTAGCGGCTTTCATACTCGTACTCGCGGCTTCATCGATCTCCGGCGTCGTCCACGACACAAGCGGCGGCGCGGTCACCGGCGCGGCAGTCATCGTCAAGAGCACATCCGGGCCTGAAAGGCAGACGGTGACCGGTCCGGACGGCCGCTTCACGATCGAAACCTCAGAGACCGGTCAGGTGACACTCATCGTCCGCGCCGGCGGCTTTGCAGAGAAGACGCAACGCGTGTCGCCTACGGATACTTCCATCGATGTCGTGGTGGAGCCTGCAACACTCCTCGAAACCGTCACGGTGACGCCGACGCGAACCGAACAGCGGCTCGGTGATGTCCCCGCGAGCGTCAGCGTCCTGACGAGTGAAGCGATCGAGGCTTCGCCGGCGCTGCTGGCCGACGACGTGCTGCGTCAGGTACCGACGTTCAGTCTGTTCCGGCGCACCAGCGGCCTCGTCGCGCAACCGACGACTCAAGGCGTGTCGCTGCGCGGGATCGGGCCCAGCGGCCAGAGCCGCACGCTCGTTCTGCTCGACGGCATCCCCTTCAACGATCCGTTCGGCGGCTGGGTGTACTGGACGCGCGTGCCGCTCGCGAGCGTCGACCGCGTCGAGATCACCGAAGGGACGTCGTCGAGTCTGTACGGCAACATCGCCATGGGCGGCGTGATCAACATCATCACCAGCCGTCCAACGCGGCGCACGATCGAGCTCAAGCCGCAGTTTGGCAGCAAGAACAGCCCCAAGTTCGACTTCTTCGCGAGCGATCAGTTCAACAACAAGGTTGGGGCCGCGATCGAAGGCAGCTTTCTGAGGACCGACGGATTCCTCATCGTGGCGGAGCCCGAGCGCGGCCCGATCGACAACAACGCCAACGTCGAGTACAAGAACGTCTCCGCGAAGTTCGAATTCACGCCGTCCGAGCGGCTCCAGGGCTTTTTCCGCGCCGGTTACTTCTCCGAGAGCCGGGTCAACGGCAAAGTCGGCGAAGTGAACGACACGAGGTGGACGACCGTGAACGGCGGCGTTCGCGCGCGCCTTCGCGACGAGAGCGATCTCCAGGCGCGCGTGTTCGTCGACGTCTCGCGGGCGCACTTCAACTTCCTCGCCGTCACCAACGCGGCGACGACTCGAAACGTGGTCCGGCTGGCGACAGACCAGAACGTTCCGACCAACGGGGTCGGGGGGATGACGCAGTGGTCCAAGACGTTTGGCGCCTCGAACGTCGTCAGCGCCGGATTCGACTGGCGGTGGGTTGACGGCGACAGCCAGGAGGCCGCGTACGTGGCGACAATGCCAACGTCGATTTCGGGCGTCACTCAGGCCGCGACGCTGTCGGTCCAGCGCGTGTCCGGTGGCTCGCAGCAGAGCCTCGGCGGCTACGTGCAGGACATCGTGACGCCGATCGACAAGCTGGTGGTCACGCTGAGCGCGCGCGTGGATCGCTGGAACAACTACGACGGGCACAATCTCGAGACGGCGGTGGCGTCCGGACAGCCGACTGCCAACAATCGTCCCTCCATTTCCGACAAGAGCGACACGGTCGTCAGCCCGCATGCCGGAGCGCTCTATCACGTGACGGATCGGGTGAGCGTGTGGGGGGCCGCCAACTCGGGGTTCCGCGCGCCGACGCTCACCGAGCTGTACCGTCAATTCTCCGTCGGCGCCGTCACGACGAGACCGAACGATCAGCTGGGCCCTGAGCGGTTGGTCGGCGGCGAAGCTGGGGTGAACGTCGCACCAGCGCGAAACGTGTCGGTGCGACTCACCTGGTTCGACAACCGCATCAGGAATCCCATTTCGAACGTCACGCTGTCGCCGACGTTGGCGCAGAAACAGAACCTCGGCAAAACGCGGGTCCGCGGCGTCCAGACAGACCTCGACTATCGGGTCGGGTCCTCGTGGCGCTTCTCCGCCGCTTACGTTTTCGATGATGCGAAGGTGATCGATGGCGGGGTGGCGAACGCGGCACTGGTCGGGAAAACGGTGCAGCAGGTGCCCCGGCACCGCGGCTCGCTGCAGGCGGCCTACTCGAACGCGAAGTACATCACCGTTGCACTCGGCGCCCAATTCGTCGGCCTGCAATACAACGACGATCTGAACGTCAACTTCATTCCGGTGAACACTCTGACCAGCGCGGGCTACGAGGCGTCGTTCCCCGCGGGCCTCCCCGGCTACGCGCTCGCCGATCTCACGGTGTCGCGTGCCATCGGCCGCAACATCCACGCCTTCTTCGGCGTCCAGAATCTCTTCGACAAAGTCTACTTCGTCCAGACCAACCCTTCGACGATTGGCACGCCGCGGCTGGCGAACGGCGGTCTGCGCGTTCGGTGGGGCGGACGGTAGCGGGTTGCGGATGAGCTAAGAGAGGGTAGCACAGCCGGACTCTACGACTTTTCACGCCTTTCTAAGGATGCCATCGGTTGGCGAGCAACTTGCTGCGGCTCATGCCGGAGAAGTATGAAACTCATCGTCCAACCCGACGCCGGAATGGCTCCGATCGTCAGCGCCATCAAGCAGGCCCGGAAATCGGTCGACGTTTTGATCTTCAGGCTCGATCGGATGGAAATTGCCAGCACGCTCGAAGCCGCCGTGGCCCGCGGCGTCCGTGTCCGCGCGCTCACGGCGCACCAAAACCATGGCGGCACCAAGGTCTTGCGAAAACTCGAGATGCACCTCCTCCAGGGCGGCGTGACCGTATCGCGCACCGCCGACGACCTCGTGCGCTATCACGGGAAGCTCATGATCATCGACAGTCGGATTCTTCACGTGTACGGCTTCAACTTCACGCGGCTGGACATGGAGAAGAGCCGCAGCTTCGGAATCATCACGAAGAACAAGAAGCTGGTGAACGAGGCGATGAAGCTCTTCGAGGCCGACTTCGAGCGACAGCCTTACGTCCCCGGCTGCGAGCGGTTCATCGTCAGCCCGGAGAATTCGCGGGATCGTCTCGCCGCGTTCCTCAAGGGCGCGCGCAAACAGCTGCAGATTTACGACCCCAACTTGTGCGACGACGCGATGCTGCGGATCATCACCGAGCGGATCAAAGCGGGCGTGGAGGTCAAGATCATCGGCGCCGTCGAGGCCAAATGGAACATTCGCGCTGAGCCGTTTCCTGGCAAGCGCCTGCACGTGCGCACCATCGTTCGCGACAGCCGACGGGCATTCATCGGCAGCCAGAGCCTGCGACGGCTCGAGCTGGAGAACCGCCGCGAAGTCGGCGTCATCATCACGGACCTCAGCGTCGTTCGTCAGCTGCAGCAGCTCTTCGAGCTCGACTGGGGAAAGACGGATGCCGGCAAAAAGGAAGCCAGGAAGGCCGCCAAGGCCGAGAAGAAGGAAGAGAAGCTGGCTGCTGCTTCTTGAAGTCTGAAGTCTGAAGTCTGAAGTCTGAAGTGATCAGTCGCGCGCCGCAATTTCAGATTTCAGACCTCCGACGTCAGCCTTCTGCGGACTTCTCCAGAAGTCCATCGTAGAGACGCGGTGGACGCATCCGACCGTGCAATACGGCGCGCACGATTTCGGCGTCGCGAACTCGCGGCGGATATCTTCGATCGTATAGCGCTCCAGCGGTACGGCGGGGTAGCCGCGCTGTTGAGAGCAGTAGTGGACGAGCCCGTCCTCGCAGATGTACAGATACCGCGCCCCCGCGCGGCAACGCCAGTCGTTCGGCTTGCCATCCGCCAGATTGTCCTGAAAGCTGCGAATGCCTGAGTAGAGGTTCTTGAACACCTGCCACGGTCCACTGATGGCAGCCGAGACCTCGTCGTACACCTTTCGTTCGACCGGTCCGAGCGACTTCAGCCGGCCGGAGCCGTCGTGGATGATGCCGATCGATGTTGAAAACCCGAGCTGGCGCGCGCGGTTGTTGATCGTCCGCGCATCCTCCGGATTCTTGATGCCGCCGCCGAGCACGGAATTGATGTTCACGTCGAACTCGGCGTGCTCTTTCAGATCCTGGAGCTTTCGGTCGAGCAGACGCAGACTTTTCTTCGACACCTCGTCGGGTTCGACGTTGTCGATGCTGATCTGCAGGAAGTCGAGCCCGGCCGCGTTCAGCTGCTCGATCCGCTTCGGTACGAGGAAGTATCCGTTCGTGATGAGCCCGGCCATCATGCCGCGGCCGCGGATATGTCGGATGAGATCGTCGAGATCGGGATGCAGCATCGGCTCGCCGCCGCTGAATGCCACAACCGATGTGCCGAGCGAAGCGAGTTGATCGATCCGCGCCTTCATCACGCCGGTCGGCACCGGTGGCGACACCTTGTCGTACTCGTTGCAATAGCCGCAGTCGATGTTGCAGCGGCGGATCGGAATGATCTGTACGAGAAGCGGGTGGGCCGTATCGACGAGTCCGCGGGCGAACTCCCGCACCGAGCGCGCTTTACGGCTGACGGTCGTCGACACCACGATCTGAAAAGTATAGCACCCGCCCCGCTAGCTCCGATATGACGCACGGAGCGAAGGCGGCCTCAGGCCGTTGACGGCTCGGCAGGCCGGAGGCGGCGGAGATGCTCGCCAACTTTCAGGGATCCCGCGAAGATCGATCCCACCGGAATCAGGCCGAACAGCTGATGTCGCGCAACGGCCGCCAGACCGGCGGAGGCGATACAACCGCAATTGCTGCAATCGGGCGTGCCGCCAAACTGACACGGCGTGATCTTCGTCGTCAGGTCGGCCGAGATCGTCGCCGTCGTCTTGGCGAAGATACATTCGTCGGGCGACGCGGGCGGGTCCGCGTACACCTCGATGAGACCTTTCGGCAGCGCGAGCTTCGGGAACTTGAGTCGCAGCGCCATCAAGTCGGCGACGACGCGCTGGCGATCGACCGGTCGAAGCCGCTCCTCGGATACCTCACCGATTTGTGGTGTGTAGAGACTGCACCAGATTTTCTCGACCTCGGTGCGCGCCGACCAGAAGCCGAGGAACTCCTCGATGTAGCCGTCGCGCTGGACCTGCTGGCGCGTGACCGTGCAGTGCACGGTGATCTTGTGACCTTCGATGTGCTTCAGGATTCGATCGTACGTGGCTGGGGTGCGCCGCGCGTCGTGTTCGGGCTGCAGTCCATCGATCGAGACGACGATCGAGAAGCGGCGCATGCCGTGCCAGTGCTTTGGAATCTCGCGGACCGCGCTCGTGACGAGCTGCGTGTAGATGCCACGCTGCGCAAGGATCGGCAGCAGCTTGTCGAGCTCGCGGTATCTGACGAGCGGTTCGCCCCCGACGATCGAGACATGAAGGGGCCGATGCCGCTCGACCAGACCGAGCACACCGTCGATCAACGCCTGGCCCTTGAAGTCGCGTACCTCGCGAAGCGTAATCTCGCCGCCGAGATGGTCGTCGCCGTACGCGTAGCAACCCGGGCAATGCAAGGGACACTCCCGCGTAATCTCGATCGACATAGCGGGAATGCGGCCAGTCAGGATTCGTCCCCACGCGGCGAAAATCGCTTCCATCAGCCCACTATAGCATTAGGATCCGGACATGAAACGACGCACGCTGCTTCAGTGGGTCGCTGCCGTGGGCAGCGCCGCCGCCGCATGGCCGCTTTACCCGATTCGTCTCCTGGCGCAGTCCCGCGAGCTTACACCCGACGCAGTGGCCACCCTTCACGATGTCGCCGCCACCGTGTTGCCCGCCTCTCTTGGCGCAGCGCGCGTGCGGATGACCGCGGACCGGTTCGTGGCTTGGACGCGTGGGTACCGCGAGGGCGTGCCGTTGTCCCATGGCTACGGTCACCCCCGACTGCAGCGATCCGGCCCGTCGCCTGTTCCGGTGTACATCGCGCAACTGGCGGCACTTAGGGCCGAAGCATCCGCGCGCGGCATGCCGTGGCCGGCGCTGGACCTCGAGACCCGCCGTCGGCTGCTCGATGCGGCGCTCGCGAAGGCGAACGTGCGAACGCTGCCGGTGCGGCCGAACGGTCAGCACGTGGCATCCGACCTGATGGCGTTCTACTTCAGAAGCAGCGAGGCGAACGACGTCTGCTACAGCGCCCTGATTCAGCGCGAGGTCTGCAGGCCGATCGCCATCACGACGCGGAAACCGGCGCCGCTTGCATGACGACGATCACCGCAGAACTCGCAGAGCTCGCAGAAAAAAACATGACTCTGCGGGTTCGGCGGTAATCGGCGTGGAGTTGTAAGGCGAGGCATATGCCAGTTCACGAAACCGACACTCTGATCATCGGCGGTGGCATCACGTCTGCGATGCTGGCCCAGAAGCTCTCCGAGCTGCGTCCTGGGCGACGGATCACGGTCGTTGAGGCAGGCCGTTCGATCTTCGACACACAGAACCGCGGACGCTACCGCGAGCGCGCGATGGCCTACGGAGAGCACCCCTGGCCCGAGGACTACATCGAGGACCAGCAGGCGAACGGCATCATCTCCATGACGATGGCGGTGGGCGGCCTGGCGCTGCACTGGGGCGGCGCCTGCAACCGATTTTCAGAGGAAGACCTCCGGCTCAAGTCGATGTACGGCCTCGCCTTCGACTGGCCGATCGAGTGGAACGAGCTCGAACGCTATTACTGCGAAGCAGAGCGGCGGCTGAACGTCAGCGGCGAGCCGAGTCCGCATCCTGAAGACCGAAGGTCCGAACGGTACCCGCAAGCATCGATACCGCTCTCCTACAATCTGCAAATCCTGAAAGCCTGGGCGGAGCAGAGCGGCTTGAAGTTCTCGCCGCTGCCGATGGCGCGCAATCTGACGCCATTCGGCGGCCGCGGCGCCTGCTGCGTGTACGACACGTGCGGAGAAGTGTGTCCATCGGGCGCGCGCTATTCTCCGGACTTCACCTTCCGACAGTTGATGGAGCCGAAGAAGATCGTCCTGCACGATCGCACGCTCGTCCGCCGGCTGATCCTGGATCCGCAGCGCTCGACGATCGTGGCCGCCCAGGGAGTCCACCAGGATCGGCCGGTGGAGTCGATTGAATACCGGGCGAAGACCTTCGTGATCGCATCCGGCTACTGCTGGAGCTCGCATCTTCTTCTACTCTCGGCGAACTCACGCTTCCCCGACGGGCTCGCCAACCGGTCGGGGCTCGTCGGCCGATTCATGAACGGCCACAAGTTCATCAACGCAACGGCGAACATCGACGATCAGACATTCCCGGGGCAGAACATCACGCACAGCCTCATCTCGCGCGAATACTTCAGGTGTCGCACCGATCGACCATTCGTGCGGCACGACACACGCGTGTGGGAAAGCTCCGCCGGACGCGATCCGCGCCTGCGTACGCCGGACGGCGGGCTGCTGCTTGGCGACGAGCTGATGGCCGACTGGCGATCGCGGACGAAAGGGAGCTCAGTACGACTGCGCGCGTACGTCGACGTTCACCCATCGGCCGACAGTCGGCTGACGCTCGACTCGTCGAAGAAGAATCATCACGGCGATCCGATGCCAAGGATCGAGCATCGCTTCGACGAGGCGACGCTGGCGCGCGAGGCCGCCACGCGCGAGCACGTACAGAACGTGTTCAGGACGCTGGCGAAGGCCAGCAACGGGCGGGTCGTGAACAACAGCGAAGGCGATTACCTCGATCACCCCGGCGGCGGATGCCGGATGGGCACCGATCCCGCTTCGAGCGTCTGCGACAGTTTCGGTCGCACCCACGACCACGAAAACCTCTTCGTCGTCGGCGCACCGACGACGCCAACTGGCGGCTGCACGAATGGTACGCTGACGTTCGTGGCGTTGACGTTGAGATCCGCTGACGAGATTGCCCGGGCGTGATGTCGGGCGCGGGGTTCGTAGTTCGTAATCGACCGTTACGAATCCCGATTCCCGAATCTCGATTCCGGTCGGCGTTACTTAAGAGCCGTAAACATGATCTCCACGGCGCCATCCGGGTTCATGAGACCGGCACCGACTGTCGCACGCGCTGGAAAGTCCTTGCCGATCGCCTCGCGGTACGACGTGTTCATGTCGGCGAACTTCGTCAGGTCTGGAAGGTACACGACGCCCTCGACGAGGTGACTCCAGTCGAAGCCGGCGGCCTTGAGCGTGCGGCCGATGCGCACCAGCGTCTCCGCGGCCTGCGCCTTCACGTCGCCTTTGTTTGCCGGCGTATTCCCGAGGATGCCCGACACGTACAAGCGGTTGCCAACGCGGATCGCGGAGCTGAGGTTGGGGTTCTTGGTGCCCGGCTTGCCGTCCTCTGTTGGCGTCGTGATCGCCGTCTTCGTCCCCCTGACCGCGGTCATCGTCACTTCGACGAGATAGTCGTTCGACGTGAGACCAGCCTTCACGGTCGCGCGCGCGGGAGGATCCGTGGGAAAGTACGTCCGGTAGACAGCGTTCATGTCCTGGAACGCCGCGGGGTCGGTGACGTACACGCGTGAGCTGACGACGTCGGCGAACGTCATGCCGGCGGCTTTGAGAACGACGGCGGCGTTGTCCATCACCGTCTTCGTTTGCGCCGACATGTCGCCCTTGATCGGCGTGTTGTCCTTGCCGTTCCGGCTGATGAGTCCCGCGAGAAACAGCGTGTTGCCGCTCCTGATCCCGTAGCTGTACGGGTTGGGGGACGCCGTCCACTCCGCGGGGTTGACGACGACGCGTTCACCGCCGTCGGGAACCGCCACAGCGGCGATCTCGACCAGTCCGTCGTTCAGCAACGGGACCATCACCGTCGTGCGCGCCGGCGGATCCTTCGTCCAATAGGTGCGATAGACATCGTTCATCGCCGCAAAGTCGCTTTGATTCTTGAGATACACCGTTATGCTGGCGGCGTTCGTCAAGCTCGAGCCCGCGGTCTTCAACGTGGCGTTGATGTTCTCCAGCACTTGCTTGGTCTGCGCCTTGACGTCTCCGGCGGTGGCCACGATCACGCCCGAGAC
>Ga0114129_10009360_pt1 | contig 13968 bp, 14 predicted proteins | sample RhiMetdeltSRZDD1_FD_80071 | JGI IMG/M metagenome (GOLD analysis project Ga0114129, IMG submission 80071) | Populus rhizosphere microbial communities from Tennessee, USA - Rhizosphere MetaG P. deltoides SRZDD1 (version 2) (version 2) | ecosystem: Host-associated > Plants > Roots > Rhizosphere >...
CGCTACCCCGAATCGGTACTGACTTCATGACCCACAAGTTTGAAACTGCACCAGTACCCGGCCAGGCTTGCAGCTTGCTGGGACCCAAATGGCTCAACTAAAATGAGTTGTTCCGCAGTTTTGCTTCCATGAGATCCCTGCTATTAGCAGTATTGGCAGCATACGTTGTGGCTGCAATCCACTCCGTTTTGGCGTTCATAAACAAACGCCGCTCTCTCCTACGTGTCTCCGATCTGGCTTTAGCCGCAGGTTTCGTTTTGCATACGGCGGCGTTGATAGCGGACTGGGTCGTTGACGGGCATTACCCGCTCTTTTTTCCCCGTGAGACGCTGTCGTTCCTTGCGTGGACGCTCGTCGCAGCTTATGCCCTGGTCCTTTATCGGTATCGTGCGCGCGCTCTCGGCAGTTTTACGTTACCGCTAGTCTGCCTGTTGACATTCGTAGCTCTTCTGGTTCGCTCAGGATCAGATGCGACAAAAGCTACAGGCCTCAGCGCAACGTGGCTTTTCCCGATTCATACGACACTCCTGTTCTTTGCGTACGCGGCATTTTTCGTGGTGTTCGTCGCCAGCGTCATGTATCTTTTGCAGGAACGAGAGCTGAAACTGAAAACCTTTGGGGCAGTTTTTCACCGGCTGCCCTCATTGACTACGGTAAACGAAATTGCCACAACCTCTGCAGTTACGGGTCTGACTTTATTAACCGTCGGAATCGTTACGGGAATGTTGTGGTCTTCGGCGAGGGACGGCCGGGTTTGGCACAACGATCCCAAGGAGATCTTTGCGGCACTGACCTGGTCTTTGTACTTCCTGCTAATCGTTTACCGCTCGACGGCGCGATGGCGAGGACGGCGCGCAGCATGGATGGGAGTTGCCGGCTTTGCGCTGGTACTTTGCACTTTCTTTGGCGCCCGTTTAATGGGAGGTTATCACGTTTTCGGATAGCTGAGGTCCCGGCTGCAATCTTGCGGTGCTTGAGCATCTAGACTTCGTAACATCATGTCGATTGTCCTCATAGGTGTTAACCATAAATCAGCCCCCGTAGAGGTTCGGGAGCTATTGGCTTTCTCGGACCAGGCCTGCACAGAAGGGCTACGAAACCTGATTGACGGCGAAATTTTACGAGAAGGACTTATTGTTTCCACCTGCAATCGCGTTGAAATCGTAACCGCCATGGCGGATGGGCAGTCCAGAGAAGGCACGGACCGCGTTACGAACTTCCTGAGCGACTCACGCAAGCTTCCGCTCAAGCTATTCGACCGCCATCTCTACAACCACACCGACGCCGACGCCGTGATGCACCTATTCCGTGTTGCCTCGTCATTGGACTCGATGGTTGTGGGTGAACCACAGGTGTTGGGACAAGTACGGCGAGCGTATTCTCTGGCACTCGAAGCTGGCACGGCAGGACGAGTCCTTAATCGCCTCATCCATCACACTTTTCGCGTTGCAAAACGGGTCCGGAGTGAAACAGGAATCGCCGCCAATGCAGTTTCCTTGAGCTATATGGCCGTCGAACTGGGAAAGAAGATTTTTGATTCGCTGGCGGGGCAAACAGTAATGCTTGTCGGTGCCGGCGAGATGGCAGAGCTTTCCGCGCGTCATCTCGTGAATGGGGGCGCTTCACGGCTTTTGATCGCGAATCGCAACGAGGATGCCGCACGTCGCCTGGTCCAGGAGTTTGGAGGCGAAGTAGTGGATTTCAATCACATGGCGCCGCACCTTGCTCAAGCAGATTTTGTGATCTGCTCAACGGGCGCCGACGAGTACGTTGTGACTGAGGCTCTTGTTCGCGAAGCGCTGGGACAAAGGAGAAACCGTCCTGCTTGCTTCATCGACATGAGCGTTCCACGCAATGTTGATCCGGCGATCGGCAAGATGCCAAACATGTTCCTGTTTGACATTGACGACCTCGAGGCGGTTGTTACCTCGAACATTCGGGAACGTGAACGCGAGGCAGAACGAGCCGAGTTAATTGTCCAATCGGAAGTTATGCAGTTTCAACAATCATTGCGCGCGATGGATATTGGTCCAGCGATGGGCGCCTTGCGCCACAAACTTCAGGAAATTGCACGCACTGAATTGGGGCGGCAGCGCGCACGTCTGGGGGAACTTACACCCGAACAGGAAGCCGCAATTGAAGCCCTTTTAGTCTCCACTGTTAACAAGATCTCTCATCCCGTCCTGACCCAGATGCGTCGCTCTTTTGAAGCGAGTGATGCTGAGACGCTGCAGTCCTTACGAGACGTCTTCGGCATTGACGAGTGAAGAACGATAATCGGTGACATGAAACGTCGTCTGGTAATTGGCTCCCGTGGTTCAAAGCTGGCACTGGCTCAAGCAACAACAATCAAGGATCACCTCATTGCGTTAAATCCTGAGATTACGATTGACATAGAAGTCATCAAAACCACCGGCGATGTGAAAACAGATCCGCTCTCAGTTATCGGCGGCAAAGGCGTGTTTACAAAAGAACTTGAACAAGCTTTGCTCGATGGGCGCATTGATGTCGCTGTTCACTCGTTAAAGGACCTTCCAACCGTTGTTCCTGAGAAACTGTGTCTCAGCGCAATATGCAAACGAGAAAACGCACATGACGCAATTGTGACGCGCATAGACTCGTTCACCGACAATATTTCAATTCGTAGCCTTCCTGAGGCGGCAGTAATCGGAACGTCGAGTCCGCGACGAGCTGCCCAGTTAAAGTACTACCGGCCGGACATTCTGATTCGCGATCTGCGTGGCAATATCGATACGCGCCTGAGAAAACTCGACGAAGGCAAATACGATGCACTGATTCTAGCCGCCGCCGGTTTACATCGCCTGCACATGGCGAACCGCATTAGCGCGATTATCTCAACCGAAGAAATGCTGCCCGCGGTCAGCCAGGGCGCAATCGGCATCGAGACGCGGGAGTCCGATAACTTTGCGAAAGAGATCACAGTGACGGCTGATCATTTGTCAACGCGTCTGGCTTGTACGGCAGAGCGTGCGTTGCTTCGTGGTCTCGGAGGCGGATGTCAATTGCCAATAGCTGCGTACGCCGTTGTTGCAAACGATCAAATAACTATTGACGGATTGGTGGCACATCCAAATGGCAATGCACTGATCCGCGAACGAATGACGGGTCCCAGCAGTCAACCAGAGGAACTTGGCGCAGAGCTTGCCGCGGCCTTGCTTGAACGCGGCGCTGGAAAGCTCTTGTCTGAACATCGGCCGTGAACGTCTCTACAACCAACACCGAAGGAGCTGCACGACCACTCGCGGGCCACACCGTCGTTATCACACGCGCTCAAACACAGGCGGGAGAGTTTGTTTCGGAACTTGAAAAGTTTGGCGCCAAAGTAATGGTCTGCCCAACAATTGAAGTCACGGATCCCGACTCGTACGCGCGGCTCGATGAGGCGTTGGATGATCTTTACGGCTACGACTGGATTATCTTCACGAGTGTGAATGGAGTTGATTATTTCCTGAGGCGGGCCCGGCAGCGCAACCACGAGGAATCCGCCCTCGATGCGCTGAAGGTCTGCGCAATCGGAGATGCTACGGCCAGTCGTCTGGCTTCTGAGAACGTGCACGTCGATTTAGTCCCAACCGAATTCAAGGCGGAAGGAATCTATCAGGCACTGGAACGATTTGTGGGCGGCCGTGAATTCTTGCGTGGCCTGAACTTCCTTATTCCCCGCGCTGCGGTCGCTCGAGACTATTTACCGAAACAACTCGAAGCAGCCGGCGCTCGTGTCGATGTTGTCCCAGCATATCGAACTGTGATTCCGCAACAGGCCGATCGCGGACGTCTCGCAGCAATGCTTGCGGGAGGAGCTGACTGTATTGCGTTCACCAGTTCTTCCACGGTCAGAAATCTAGCCCAGCTCTTTGACACGCTTGACCTTAGTACTGTTCTCGAGGGAATTGCGGTGGCCTGTATCGGAGATATCACGGCCGCCACAGCGCGCGAGTACGGTTTGTCGCCTGTAATCCAGCCAACTGAGTTCACGATCCCCGCACTGGCCGCTGCGATAGCCGATCATTTCACGGCTAAGCCCCAAACGTAGACCCGGGAAAACAATGCCCAGAAGCTAACCCGCCGCTGTGCTAAACTCGTCGTGCATGCCTTCCCCTAGGATACTCATCATCGATTCACATTCTTCAGACGGTAAAGGCCTTACTGATCTTCTGACTGGCTGGGGCTACGATCCAACTATCCATGCCGACAGAGCCCTTGCCATGACCTCGCTGATCGATTCGCCACCGGCGGCGATTCTCGAGTGTGGGTCACCAATCACAGACAGTTTTGAGTTCCTTCATGAACTTCGCGCGCACGAGATAGACACTCCGGTAATTCTAATTTCCGATAAAGGATCGGCAGACGGAGACGTCCGGGCCATTCAGGAAGAAGGGGCCTATCACTACTTCGAAGAGCCCGTCGATCCGGCGGAGCTAAAAATCGTGATCGATCGCGCCGTGGAGTTTGTTTTCGCAAAACGAGAAAACGAACTGTTACGACGGCAACTCCGCGATCGTGGCGCCTTTGGAGAGCTGGTCGGTAATTCCGAGCCGATGCGCGAGATTTACTCGCTGATCGAACAAGTCGCCCCAACATCTGCGAGTGTTCTCATCACAGGTGAATCAGGTACGGGGAAAGAGCTGGTTGCGCGAACATTGCACAACATGAGCCCGCGTCATGACAAACCATTTGTAGCCATAAACTGCTCCGCAATTCCGGAATCGCTCATGGAATCGGAATTGTTTGGACACGAAAAAGGAGCGTTCACCGGGGCGGCTTCGCGACGTGCAGGTTGCTTTGAATTGGCAAACACGGGAACGCTGTTGTTGGATGAAATTGCGGAAATGCCTGCGGTGCTACAGGCAAAACTTCTGCGAGTGATAGAAGAACGGTCCCTTCGTCGTCTTGGTAGTCGCAAAGAGATCGAGGTTGATGTGCGCTTGCTCGCTGCAACAAATCGTCCCGCGCAACAAGCCGTCGACGATGGAAAGCTGAGGGAGGATCTACTCTATCGGCTCAATGTGTTCACGATCCACCTGCCACGGCTTAGCGACCGTAAAGAAGACCTGCCATTGCTTGCGCAACATCTCGTTACCAAACTTGCCGAAAAACACAACCGTCCGGCTCGTTTTGTTAGTCCGGCTGCGGTTGCTGCTTTGCAGTTTCATGCCTGGCCTGGCAATGTCCGCGAACTTCGCAATGTTATCGAGCGAGCTGTAGTCATCTGTTCTGGCGAGCAAATCGAAAGGCATCACTTCGCGCCGTATCCGATTGAACAGCGACGGCGTCTACGCGATGAAGATACGATTACCCTTCCTGTCGGCACGCCGCTCGAAGAGGTTGAGCGTCAGATGATCATGCGAACTCTTCAAAAGACTAAGAACAACAAAACGCGAGCCGCTGAACTCCTCGGCATCAGCCTGAAGACGCTTCATAACAAACTCAATCTTTATCGGGAACGCGGTCTGCTCCATGACGACTGATGCTGAACGAGTGTTACTGTTTTTTATTGACGGCCTCGGTATTGGCACACGCGGTTCCGCAAATCCTCTCGACGGTCTTCCCGATAGCGCTCCATTCGACCTGTTCCAGGGCGAACTGTCTTCAGTAATCCACGATGGAATTGTCGTACCCACGGATGCGGGTTTGGGGATCCCAGGAAGGCCGCAGAGTGCATCGGGCCAGACAACGATTCTGACGGGTGTCAACGCGCCCGCACTGCTCGGTTATCACAAGCAAGGATTTCCGAATAAAGAGTTGCTGAAGATACTGGCGGAACATTCCCTGTTTCTAAAGTTGCAGCAAGCGGGTGTCACGCCCGTAACTTTTGCGAATGCCTACACACAACGCTTCTTCGCCGAGCGCCCGCGGTGGGTATCGGCGACTACCGCAGCTGTAGAAGCAGCGGGATTGCAGTTTAGAACCGTTGATGATTTGAGAAAGGATCGAGCGGTCTATCAAGACTTCACTAATGCTGTCTTGATTGAGCGTGGTGAAGCAGTCAATCTGAGGACCGCGACCGAAGCAGCTCAGGTATTGGCAGGAATTGTTCAGGAGAACCGCTTTACGCTTTACGAATATTTCATTACAGATAAGATTGGGCATGCGCAGGACATGGTGGCAGCAAAAAAGACTCTGCAAAATCTGGCGTCTTTTGTTCGCAATTTATTGGCCCTTCTTGATCTGAATCAAACAGCCGTTATACTCACGAGCGACCATGGAAATATCGAGGACCTGTCGTCTCGCAACCACACGCTGAATCCAGTTCCTACCATTGTATGGGGTGCGCACCGAAAAAACATTGCCGCACGCATTAGAACTCTTGCGGACATCACCCCGATTGTTATCGAGACGCTTACAAAAACCACCAACGCACACGGATGATCTCCACAAAAAGGGACACCCCCACACCCAGTAAAGCCCATTCAGATAAGAATGATCCGCGAGAGATCTTCGGCTGGAAGATGTACGATTGGGCCAACTCAGCGTTCTACACGACGGTTGTGGCCGCGTTGTTCAGTCCGTATCTCACTCGACTTGCCCAGGACGCCGTCGGTGAAAACGGTACCGTGCTTGATCTTGGTTTTCTCGGCGCCGTCACCGCCAAGTCCCTGCCGACGCTCTGCGTTTCGATTTCAGTCGCCGGTCAGGTTTTCTTACTGCCGGTCCTCGGCGCCCTGGGCGACTATTCGAATTTAAAGAAACGGTTAATGGCGTTGTTTTGTTATGCGGCTGTTACGGCTACATGTTTACTTGTTTTCGTAAAGGGCCACCTTTATCTGCTAGGCGGAATCCTTTTCATCATTGCGAACGTTTGCTTTGGGGCGTCTAACGTCTTTTACAACGCATTTCTGCCAGAAATAACTTCCGAGGACCAAAGCGATAAAATCTCTAGCCGAGGATATGCTTACGGTTATCTCGGCGGTGGGTTGCTGCTTTTATTGAATTTGGTAATGGTGATGGGTGCTCCGCGATTCGGTCTATCCACTAGCCTTGCGGTCCGGCTCGCTTTCCTTTCCGCCGGTGTTTGGTGGGGCGGCTTTGCTGTTATTACGTTCATGCTCCTGAAGAACCGTCAGGAAAATAGGAAGCTACCGCCGGGACAAAACTATCTCACCGCCGGGTTCCTGGAATTGGCTTCAACGTTCAAGGAGTTACGCCGGCTACCGCTAACTCTCAGGTATCTAATTGCATATTTGATTTACAACGATGGAATCCAGACGGTGATCTTCGCCTCAAGCGTTTTCCTGGAGCAGGAACTGTTCAAGACAGAAAACCCCACCTTTCTGCTTGAGATTTTTCTTATGGTTCAGTTCGTCGCCGTGATAGGCGCACTGCTGTTTGAGCGATTGGCGTATCTGATAAGAGCAAAGAACGCGATCGTTGTTTCGCTGGTGCTGTGGGCGAGCGTTGTAATCTACGGTTATCAGTTTCTGCACACAGTGCCACAGGCGTGGGCAATGGCCGTCGTAATTGCGATAGTGCTAGGCGGCTCGCAGGCGCTATCACGTTCGTTATTTTCACGGATGATTCCAGCAGGACGCGAAGCATCCTTTTTCGGGATCTATGAAGTTTCGGAACGTGGTACGTCCTGGATGGGACCGTTGTTATTCAGCATCGTTGTTGCTCGAACAGGTTCATATCGGCAGGCGCTTGTATCGTTGGTTTTCTTTTTTGTGGTGGGATTAATAGTGTTGCTGGTCACGAACACGGATCGAGCGATACATGAAGCAGGTAATCTCGTCCCTGAGGAAGCACACTCCGGCTAAGAGACCTTCTCTCTAACCGGCGAGTTTTTGCTTTTTCTCGCCTGCGCTCTTCTCCAGACACGCAGTAGAGCAGTAGGCGGTTAGACCACCGCCAGGATGGATAGCGCGATCAGCTGGAATCCAGGTGTGGCAAGCGGCGCATTGAGTCAATCGGTTTTCGACTTGCCTGGTTTGCGGGGATGGTTGCCGAGGCAGAGCGTCGCCAGACGCGTTTACTAAACTGACTATCTTGCGGACGAATTGGATGTATGGACGAAGGCGTGAATAAACCAGTAGAAAACCAAGACCGAGGATTGCGCTAACGACAAGGTACTTCACGAACGTTCGTCGCCTGATCGGTTACCGCCCGGGTAAGGCATGTCATTGGCGCGCCGGCGCGGCGATGGGTCCGTTGCACGCCGGCGGGGCTGGGTATCTTTAGTTCGACGATCGATGCTTCCCGGTGGCAAACCCTTTCCGTGCACAGCTTCTTCAAGAATCCGCGTGATCTCCTGCGAAAGTGTTCGGTGTTCGGCTGCCGCACGTCGACGCAGGGATTCTTTCAGATGATTCGGTACGTATGCTCCTATAAAAACTCCCTTGCGATTCGCCATCGTCTCGGCCTCTCCTCTAAATTTTCCCAGTCGTGAATCCTTGTGGCTTCAGCGTTAAGTAAACCATGCAGTAGAACAGGTCTGTAAGCCGAATTCTGTACTCCGGCGTCGCCGAAGTGGCGATCATTCATCTAGCCCAACCGTTGCCGGTTGGATCGAGCGACCTACCCGGAGGTCGTAGCAGTCTCAACCAGAGCTGAAACTGCTTTGGGCGGGCAGCCCTTTGACGCCTCCCTATTTGGTCTTGCACCGCGAGGAGTTTGCCTGGCCGCGCGTGTTACCACGCACGCCGGTGCGCTCTTACATTAAGCCCCGAAGGGCCGCACCGTTTCACCCATCACCAGTAAACCTCGCGCGATTTCAGATCTCTACGCCGAGATCTCAAATTCGCGCTCGGCTACTGGCTGGTCTTTTCTCTGTTGCACTTGTCGTCACCCGAGACATCTCATAACTGAGATTTGCTCGGGTGCCCCGCCGTTAGCGGGCTCGCTGCCCTGTGGTGTTCGGACTTTCCTCTCCCGTTAGTTTCAACTCTGTCGCCAGAGCAAAAACGATCCGGCAGCGACCGCCCGACCTGTTCTACTGCAAGGCTGTGGAATTATAGCAAACACGTGTTCAACACGTACAGCACGCTAGCAGTAAGCTTTTAAACTATAGATGTTATCCGAAGTATTTAAAGCCAACGCGAAGGTTGTTTATTAAGGCCGGAGGCAGGCAAATAGACACAACCAAAGAACAAACTGTGTGGGAAATGGACAGGGCAAACAAATTCGGCTCCCGTTGATAAATCGCAGCCCACAGAAAACCGCCGATAAACGTCAGCACAGTGAGGGTGGGATTCGGCAAATGCAGCAACGCAAAGATCAAGGCCACGATCAACACGCACATTACGTTTTTCCCAACCACAATCTGCGCCCTGCGGTTGATGTACGACTGCAACGCATACTGTTGAAAGAGCGCCCACACCGGTAAAAGAAGAAGTCTTGCTTGAAATGGCCGGAACGTAAACGCATAAGCAGAAATCCAGGTGAACGTCGGCATCAAAACTAATACCGCTAGCGTAGGTAAAAGCGTAAGCCGGAAACTCGGCCAAAAATTGTCTAATCGAAACCCCAGATCCTTCGGAGATTCGCGGTAGACCACATGTGATAGGACCATTAGTCCCAAAGCCAGCGCAATTGGAACAATCACAACCCAGCGATATTTTGCAAAGAACGAAAGCACTACCCACTCACCAATAAGCGCCGAGATAATTACCGACACGATCTCCCAAACAGCCAGGAGCGTTGGCGAAACGACCGAGCTGTTGTTTGATCGACTGTCAGTGAGGACCATTTTTTGTGCGCTTTCCGAGATCTGTGAAAGTACCATCCTCATTTCGACGAAACGGAATCGGATCTCCGATTAGCTGCAAACCCCGCTTTAAGCGATCGCGACTGGCATGGAGCGCGTACACCCGCGCTACATGCTCTCCCGGCTCAATAACAGTCAACGGAAATTCAAAACCGTGCCACATGTCCTGGGCCCACCCTGCAGAAACTACATCGGGACGAGGCTTATTTGCGACGCCCGTCGTGACGAAGACATCATCGATGAACAACTGAACCTCAACTGGATCTCGGGGCGCTAAGTCATTAACCACCCATCCAGCAATCGAATGATTTGTCGCTTCACCCCAGCCGTGGAACGATGGAGGAAAAACGTCTACGAAAAACAGAACGGCGATGACTGCGACGAAAACAGTTTCGATTACGGACTTGATTATGAGCGCGGGAACGAGTGTCGTGGTAGCGTTCATCTTCGGAATGGGCCGCAAAAAGTCACAAAAAGCCGAAAAGAGGTAACAGTAGGAATAAAATCTGCCAGACCCTTAGGAATACCGCCCGTCAACAATTACCCTTTTTAAGCTCTTTTGTGACTTTTGCGCCTTTTTGCGGCGTGTCATCGAGGAGCAGGCAGAGTTTCCGGTGGAAACAAAGTGGGCCAACGAGCTCCCAGCTCCTGTCGAACGAGTTCCTCAACTTCGTCGGCGGTCTCACACCGCAAACTGTCTTGCGCAATAACTTGAGCCTCGTTTGAATCGATCTGCGAGATCATTCTGCGGACGCGAGGAATCGAAGATGGAATCATACTCACATCCGTCACACCCAGCCCAATCAGAAGAACAACATAGGCCGGCGTCGACGCCATCTCGCCACAAACGATGATTGGAATGCCGGCCCGGTTCGCGACCTTCAATGTGTGTTCGATACTGTAGAGGACCGCCGGATGCAGCGTGCGAAACCATTCAGAGACGTTGTCGTTGCCGCGGTCAACCGCGAGCGTGTACTGCACGAGGTCGTTTGTACCAAGTTCGAAGAAATCGACCGCGCGGGCAATCTGCTCCGCGGTGAGCACCGCGGACGGGACCTCAATCATTGCACCCACTTTCACTGGACCATGCGGGATACCTTCAGCAACAAGCCGCTGCTGTTCCTCCTCAAGCAGGTGCCGCGAGCGCTTTACATCACCGACGTCAGCAACCATCGGCAGTACGAGATCGAGGTTTCCGCCAACTGCGGCCCTTAGAATCGCGCGGAGCTGAGTACGCATGACTGACTCATTGCGCAAGTCGAATCGAATCGCTCTCAAACCAAGAGCGGGATTCTTCTCTTGTTCATCCAACCACTCCCTTTCCCCGAGATCGAACAACCTGACGATCGCGCCGTCCTCGCCGGCAACCTCCGCAAGTAACTTGTATGCTTCATATTGCTGTTCTTCAGACAACATGACGCCTGGTCGAGAAAGCAAGAACTCTGAGCGATAAAGACCCACACCACGCGCGCCAAAATTTCTAATTCCTGCAAACTCGGCTGGTAGTTCGACATTGGCGCGCAAACGAATCTCAACGCCATCACGCGTGATTGCTTGTTCGTGCTCAGCTGAATGTTCTGCGGCCTTCTTCGTTAACTTTCTTTCAGCTTCAAACTTGTAGTGTGCGAGGGTTTCGTCGGTAGGATGTAGAATTACTTCTCCGCGGAACGAGTCGACGATCACCTTATCACCAGTTCGCGTGCGGCGAAAAAAATCACGTAATCCAACTACCGCCGGAATGCCTAGACCACGGGCAATAATGGCCATGTGCGACGTCCACCCTCCAGTGTCGGTAGCAATGGCTCGGGCCCGTTCGAGATCCAACTCGGCGACCGCGGAAGGCAACAGCTCCGGCGAAACTATCACAGCGTCAACTGAGAGATTCCGGTACTGAGGACGTTCGCCACTGAGATTCACTAGCAGCCGCTGTACGACATCTTCGATATCGGATCCTCTCTCGCGCAGGTACTCATCTTTGATTTCCGAATACACCGACAGCAAACGATCGCCAACCACCTTTACAGCCCATTCAGCATTCGCTAACTCGCCGCTGATATGCGCTTCCACTTCGCCGATCAATTGTGCGTCTTCAAGAAAAAGCAGATGGGCGTCAAAGATATAGGCATGTCCGCGACCAAGTTCTGCTTCCGCGCGTTGCTTAATTGCTCTCAATTGTCTGCGTGCAATACGCACTGCTGCGCGAAACCGGCGGATCTCACGTGGAATATCCGCTTCCTCGATGCGCGCACGGTAGACTGTTTCCGCGCCATTGTGTAACCGCAGTACGCGGCCAATGACCATGCCTTCAGAAACGCCCAACCCCTGCCAGCGAGTCTCCTGCTGTTGTTCGGCGGCTACATTCAATGCAACTCGTTCGGGTTCACCAAACTCATCGCCGAATAAGGCAATGATAGCTTCGAGCGCATCCTTTTCGTCGGCACCATCGGCCGACAGAATCAATTCGGTGCCGCGGGCCGCAGCAAGCATCAGAACGCTCAAAATTGATTTCGCATCAGCAGTAACGCTGCCGTCGTGCCGTTGCAGCTTAACAGCACTTGTGAACTGGCTCGCAACGCGAACAAGCTTAGCCGCGGCCCGGGCATGGAGGCCCATACGGCTAGTAACTGTAATGCGTTTCTGAATCATCTAGTCTGCAGCGCCTTTGGGTGGCGTCAGCAGGTCGCCCGCCATGTAGATTCCCTGTCGACCCTGATCGCAAATGCGTCGGGCCAATTCCGCGAGAGGCTCCGCGCCGGACTGGGTAGCCAGCTTGATTACCATTGGCAAATTCACGCCTGTGAGAACTTCGACCTTCCCTTCTTCCAGGAACATTGAAGCGATATTTGTGGGCGTGCCGCCGAACATGTCTGTCAGCAATAACACGCCGGCTTTTTGCGAGACGCGAGCGATGGCTCGCTGAACTTCGTCGCGCGCCGCGTCCACGTCGTCGTGCCAACCAATTGAAACAGCAGTGATGTGGGATACAGGACCGATGATCATTTCCGCAGCTGCCAGCAACTCACCGGCAAGGTGGCCGTGCGTAACAATAACGCCGGCAACTTTTCTAGAATCGTCGGATTGCGCTTGACTGTTGCTCATCCCAATTCTCCTTGAACTAGCGTGAGCGGTTTGCCTCTCTCACGTCGCGATGAACTGCATGTGCGTCATAACCGGAGCGCCTCAATGTCTTTACCAAAGCATTTGCGACCATAACTGATCTGTGGCGTCCTCCAGTACAGCCGATGCCCACCGTCACGTACGATTTACCTTCGCGTTTGTACAGGGGAAGCAAATAATTCAAGAGATCTGTAAAACGGCGCAGCGTCTCACCAACCTCCGGCTGGCTGTTTAGGAACTTGACGACTCGTCGATCGTGACCAGACAAGCGCTTCAGCTCAGGCACAAAGTGAGGATTCGGCAAGTGGCGCACGTCGAACAACAGCTCGAGATCCCCAGGATTGCCGTATTTATGACCGAAACTGAGCAGCTCAACACGCATAGGCGTGCCCTGCTGATTTGGACTGAACCGATCGAGCAACAGCCTTCTAAGCGTGTGAACAGAATGGTCTGACGTGTCAATGATTTGATCTGCGAGAGACCGAATTCGTGCCATTGCCGTCCGCTCAGAACGAATCGCTTGCAATAGCCGCTGGTTCTTATGTGCGGGATGAGGGCGTCGCGTTTCACTGAACCTGTGCTGCAAAACCTCGTCTGACGCTTCCAGAAACAGGACGTATACATTCAATCCGGTCGCTTTCAATACCTCCAATTGTTTGCCGAAGTGGCTGAGAAACCCGCCTTCGCGAATATCTATTACCAGTGCGGCCTGCTTAATTCCCTTCTCTTCGTCGGCCGTTGTGATCAATCGAGCGAACGTCGGCAGCATCGTAAGCGGAAGGTTGTCGACGCAGAAGTAGCCCAGGTCCTGAAATGCGTTGGTGGCCGATGACATTCCTGAGCCGCTCAAACCCGTAATGATTACGATGTCGGGACTGGCGCTTCCTTTTTCCGGTGTGTTTCTACGTCGTCTTGTAACCATCTTGGCCTATGTGGGGTAACCGTGATTATCAGTGTACTACGACTAGCTGAACTTTTGTCGAATGAGGTACGGAATTTCGGATTTCGATTTGCGAATTTCCGTGAGCTAAATACGTCCTATATGTCCTATAGGTCCTATTAGAATTCCCCAATGGAAAATCCGCAATTCGAAATTCGTCCTGACGCCTTGACATTCTAGGTATGCGCAG
>Ga0114129_10009361_pt1 | contig 13968 bp, 4 predicted proteins | sample RhiMetdeltSRZDD1_FD_80071 | JGI IMG/M metagenome (GOLD analysis project Ga0114129, IMG submission 80071) | Populus rhizosphere microbial communities from Tennessee, USA - Rhizosphere MetaG P. deltoides SRZDD1 (version 2) (version 2) | ecosystem: Host-associated > Plants > Roots > Rhizosphere >...
ACCCCACAGACTCGTGCCACCGACCGCACCGTTGATCACCGTGAGCATGTAGGTGATCGTGTCGCCATTGTGCAGCACTGGTCCACCGCTGCGGATCACTTTCACAATCGACAGATCCGGCGGCTTCGGAAGGGTGACGGTCACGTCGATCATGTTCGACGTGTTGTTCGACGGATCCGCATCGTCCGGCGTCGACACCGTTGCAGTGTTGCTGATTACCAGTGTCTGAGCCGGCCCGGCGGCCGCCCTCGTCACGATGTCGAATGACGTCGACGCTTGGGACGCGAGCGCCGCAACGCTGCAAGATACGGTCTGGCCCGTCGCGGAGCATCGCGAATCGCTTCCGGCGGGAACGAACGTGAGATGCGGATCGAGAGTATCGGTGACGACGACGGGGCCGGTGGTCGCGCCGAACGCACCGGAATGCGACGCGTTGTTGGTCACCGCGAGACGGAACGTCACCAGCTCGCCGTCGCTCGCGGTTTCATGGCCGAAGTCACCACTCCTCGGGCTTGGGAAGAACTTGGAGATTGAAACGTCGGGCGGCCGTGAACCGGTGACAGTCACGCTCACGGGGATCGAGGTGTTGTTGGACGGATCCGCATCGCCTGGCGTCGACACGGTAGCCGTGTTGTCGAACGTGGCCGTCTCGCCGAGGCCGGCCGAAGCCCGTGTCACGAAATCGAACGAGATCGCCGACCGTGGAAGCAGCAGACTCCTACTGACGCACGACACGACCTGACCGATCGCGGTGCAGCGTGGATCACTTCCCGCCGCCACGAATGAAAGATGGCTGTCGAGCGTGCTCGTGACCGTGATCGGTCCTGCCGCGGCATCGAATGTGAGTGAGTGCGATGCGTCGTTGGTGACGGTCACCCTGAATGTCACCAGCTCACCGTTGTTCGCCGTCTCGCGCCCGAACTCACCGGTCCTCGACTGCGGGAAGAACTCAATAATCGAAAGGTCTGGCGGCAAGCCGTTGACGGTCACGTCGACTTGCTGCGACGTGTTGTCTGCCGTATTGGCGTCGCCAGGCGTGGACACGTTGGCCGTGTTGAAGACGTGCTTCGTCTGGCCGGGTGCGGCCGCCGTCTGGGACACGGCTGCCCGGATGCTGAATGCCAACGCGAACCCTGGCGCGAGCGGAGCGGTCTCGACGCACGTCACGGTCTGCCCGGACGCGGTGCATCGCGAATCGCTCGTCGCGGCGTCGAATGTCAACAAGGGATCCAGAACGTCGGTGACCGTGATCGGTCCGGTCGTCGGACCGACGGCAACTCCGGATCTGTTCCCCACCTGCACGCGGAACGAGAGGCTCTCTCCATTCCGGGCTGTGTACGAAGCGACATCATGGCCTGACTGATCGATGACGGACTTCGTGATGAAGACGCTCGGCGGCGACGATGGCGGCGCATACCCGAACGTCAACAGCTGATGCCCAACGTAATCCGTCACGATGATGCCACCATGAATCGGATCTTCGGCAACGCCGCGGTAGCTGCCGTAGCGTTCCGTCGCGAACGATCTGCCGGTGGACAGGAGCGGTGAGTAGAACCCTGCAAGCGATGAGATTCGCTCTTCGCCATCCCCATTGACGATGCCGTCGGAGCCCGGAGCGATCCGGCGCATGTGGTAGCCGTCGCCGAAGACGACCGCGCCGTCGGCGGCGACGAACATCTGATACATGGACAGGACCGCCAGCGTCGGATGAAGGCCGTCACCCAGGAAGGGCGGCAGCGCCGACGGCGGCGACAGATTGATCAGGCCGCCGATCCAGTCGAAGGTCTCGTCAACGGAGCCGTTGACGATCCCATCGGCCCCAGGCGAAATCCGGACGAGCCGCCCGCCGCCGACGAGCAGAGCTCCCTGACGATCGAACGCGAGCCCGTGCGGTTGATCGGTGAACGGCGTGCTGAGAATGCCCGCCACGGGATGAGGCGTTTCGTCGAGCACCTGCGTCACCGCGCCGGTTGCCGCATCGACCCGCATGACGGTTCCGGCGGCGCCCTCTGCAACGAACAAGTTTCCTTGCGAGTCCGTCACGAGCCCTGAGATGTCCGGCCCGTTGGCGCCGACGACCGTAGATGTTCCCGTCGACAGATCGAGCTTCTTGACAACTTGCTCGATGCCGAGGGACAGGTCGACGTAATCGACGTAATAGAGGACGTTACCGCTCGGATCGAGCGCGATCGGAGACTGGCCGGCAAACGTGCCAGGGCCGAGGACGGTCGTAATGACGCCAGTGTTGAGATCGATGCGCCGCACGCGCGACGTGGTGAAGCTCGAGTCGGTCGTGTAGAGCAAATGTCTGGCGCGATCGACCGCGAGGTACGTCGGCCGGCTGACCGCTGAAGCTGTTGCCGCGCCGCCGTCCGTGACGTCATCGCGTGGATCGCCACCCGGACCATCGATCGCGTTCGCCTGAAATCCCGTCCCCGCGATGCGCGTCATCCGCGTCTCGGGAACTTCCGGATAGAAGATCGCGAACGTGCCCAGGGAGGTCGCGTCGCCGCACAACTGACCGAACTGCGTCAGTTGCTGGTTTGCGAGTGGCGTCCAACTCGCGCCGAGCAGATAGAGCTGAATGCCCGACGGTCGCGCGAAGCTCATGCCGTGGACGTCAATGCACACGCGCACGGGACCCGAGAGGACCGCGGTGGTTTGGATGTCGTAGTAGTACGGCGGCGTTCCGGCCTGGAGTCCGGCCGGCGGTGGCGGCGAGAAATCCGCTCGACTCGTCAGCGACGTGACGCCCGGCGTGTCCACGCTGGTGAACGTCAGCGTCGCGGGATGCGACGCGCCGAACGTGTCGTCGAAACGATTCGTATCGAAGAGCGGATCCCTCAACGTCGTCGTGAAGCCGGAAAGCGTGTTGATGACTGCGATGTTCGCCGTAGCCGTAGCGCTTCCGCCGCGGCCGTCCTCGACGGTCAGCACGATTGGGTGCAGCCCGGACGGCAGCGTCAGCGTGAGCACCGGTTGGTGCCCCAGGACCTGACCGTTCTCCGTCCACGTGAACTGCAGCGGATCGTTGTCGGGATCGGACGCGCTCCCGACGAGCACCACCTGCACCGGCGCCGACGACGGCGGCACGATCGTTTGATCGCCGCCTGCGTTCGCAATCGGCGGGTGATTGGCGTCGCCGTCCGCGGCGAGGCCGAGATCGACGCGACGAATTCGATTGTTCGCGGTGTCGGCGAAATAGGCGAACAACCGATCGCCCGCAGGATCGCTCACTGCCGCGATCGTCACGTCGATCGGCAGATTCTGAAAGAGGATACCGGGATCGAAGAAGTGCGTGATGAGCCCGTCGTTGTTCAGCCGCTTGCCGAAGGAGCTGTTCCGCGCGAGGACCGGATCGCCCGTCGAGGTCGTGTCTCCAGGCTCGGATCCTCCACCTGCGACCGTCGAGATGAGGCCGGAGCCGGCATCGACGCGGCGAACGCGTCCGAGCTCCCCGAGGATCGTCGAGTTCGGCGTTCCGGTGACAGATGAAGGTCCGCACAGTCCCGCGTTGATTCCGAGACCGCCGTCGCCGGTCGACGGGCAGGTCATGTTCGCGTAGCCCGCCGGCCCCGCGACGATGCTGAGCACTTCGCCGGGCGCGCCGGTGATCGATGCGCCGGGCTGGCTCGGAGAGACGCTCATGACGTCAGGCCCGGACGCGATCAACAAGTTGCCGGCGGGACCGAATCCAACGCCGAACGGCGTGCCGATGCTCGTCGCGTTCGGGTGCTGAACCTGAAACGTGCCGGGCGGAAAAATGCCATCGCCGGCGACCGTCGTGATGATGCCGGTCGCCCCGTCCACGCGGCGGATACGGGCGTGCCCTTCGTCCGCGATGTAGAGACTGCCGGCCGCGTCGAGCGCGATCCCTTGAGGCCGATTGAACGCAGCTCTGAGTGCAGGGCCTCCGTCGCCGAGCGACTGTCCGCACGGGTTGATGTTCGAGTCGGGTGAACAGCCATTGCCGGCATACGCACCGAACGTGCCCGTCTGCCGATCCAGCAGGAAGATCTGGTTCTTCCAGAACGAGGACACGTACACGAACCGGTGCGAGCCTTCCCAGGCGAGCTTCACCATCGTGCCGAACGCGCCCTGCGTCGGCGAAAGGGTTGTGATGATGCCGTTCGCATCGACGGTCCTGATCACGTCGTTGCCGGCATCGGCGATCACCATGCTGCCGTCGGTGTCGACGAGCACGGCGCTCGGCAGCCGCAGACACGCGGCGGTCGCGGCGCGGCCATCGCCGCAGAAGCTGACGCGTCCGTCGCCGTAGATCGTGAAGATGTCGCCCCTCGCTATAAAGTTCGTGCGATGCAGAAAGCCGTCTCCTCCGATGAGAAGGCTGTCGAGAAAGCTGATCGACGGGTTTCCTTTCATGAACGCGAGCGCCGTCAGCCGTCCGAGCCCGACGTCGTTGGCCAGCGCCACACCAGTCCCGGTCACGCCAAACGGCGGCGGGCTGATCCCGCGATCGCCTGCCACCACGGTGATCGTGTCGGTCGAACGCTCGTACCGTTTGATCACGTGCGTGAACGTGATCGCCTCGAAGTACACGTCGCCCGTCGATTCATCGACGGTGACCAGCGGCTTGCCGGAGAGGTTCAGCTCGAGAGGCACGCTCGGCGGAGCGTTGGGATCGATCGTGATCGCGCACCCCAGTGAGCAGATGTTGAAGCCGCTCGGCAAGTCGATGCGACGGATGCCTTCGAAGATCCCGCCGTGCACGTCGCTGACCCAGAGATTGTTGTTCGGCGAGTCGATGGCCAGATGCGCGTTCTGGCCAATCGTCAGCGGCTGGCCGTTGGAGAACGCTCCTCCGAACGGATGGGCCGGATCGAAGATCATGCTGGCCTGTCCGCCGGCCACGCGCCAGATCGCCAACGCAACGCTGTCGAACACATACAGCGTCCCGTTCGTGTGCCGGACGATGCTGGTTGGGCGGCATAGCGGGGCGGACGCGGCGTCGATGGGCGTCGAGAGGAACTGGATGTTGTTCTCGTCGCATGCACCGCTTCCGAACACCGTCTCGATGATCCCCGTCGTCAGGTTGACCGCGCGCACACGGTTGTTCCCGGTGTCGGCCATATAAAGAAGGTTGTGCGCGGCATCGATCGCCAGGCCTGACGGACCGGCCAGCGCCGCCTGCGACGCGGGGCCGCCGTCGCCGCTGAACCCGAAGAAGCCGGTGCCCGCAGTGAGCCCGATGAACCCGTGCGCGCCGCCCGTCAGGAAGACCCGATTGAGCGGAATCGACGCGTAGTAGAAGCTGTCGGTACCCGGCTTGTGCGCGACCGCGTCGAACGTACCGACGCTCCCCTCTTCGAGAAACCCGCCGGGAGTGAACGAGGCCGCCCCCCCGCCCGCAACGGTTTGGATCGTGCCTTGCTGCGCTGCCGCGGCGGGCGCAAACAGCGAGAGGAACAGAAACATCAGAGCGGCGGCGGCGATCCTCGGCATGGGCTTCTCCCTGGGACCTGAACTGAGACTGCGCCGCTGGGAATACGCGCCCCCTCGGCCTGACGGAAGAATCGTGCGATAGTCTTCCGGACGCCGACCTTCGTTCGTATTCATATGGGCAGCTTCGAAGATGTCTATCGCCGGCACGTGCAGGCGGTCTATCGATTCGCGCTGAGCGTCGCCGGCAGGAAGGAAACCGCCGAAGACCTGACGTCGGAAGCCTTTCTGGCGCTCTATCGAAACTTCGAGGGGATCGATCAGGCGCAGCTTCCCGGATGGCTGCTCACCGTGGTCCGCAACCGGGCGCGGGATCTGTGGCGGCGTCAAACCGTCGAGCACCGATACGCAGCGGAGCTAACCGCCGCGCCCCTGGATCAGCCACCAATCCTCGAGGGTTGGATTCTGCACGGCGCCGAGTTGAAGCCGATCCATCGAACGTGCCTCATCCTTCGATACGTGCACGGGATGACGCGTGCCGAAGTCGCGTCGCGGACGGGATTGAGCGAGTCGCAAGTGAAGGGGCACCTTCAGTACGCGCTGTCGCTGTTGCGGAGAGCGCTTCACGCGGTAAAGGACGGCGAACGATGAAGACACCAGCCGACGGGTGGGATCGCGACGAGGAGCAGGCGCTCCGCGATCTGGAACAGCCGCTCGAGGCGGCGCGCGATCGGCATCGCGCCGATCCGCCAATCGAGCTGCTTCAGGCGGCGCGCGCCGGTGTGCTTCCGGAGGATCTGCAGGAAGAAGTCTCGCGGCATCTTGCCGACAGCGCGTGGAGCCGCGCGCTGGTTGATGGAGCGTCTTATGACCAGTCTGCTCTCGACAGCGATGACCAGGCGCGCCTCCTGGTTCGCATTCAGAAGGGAGCGACGGAGCTGCCCCGGCGCCAGCCGTTTTGGAGGTGGCTTTCGCGGCCCGGACTGGCAGCCGTCGCCGCGGCCTGCGTCATCCTCGTGGCGGGCCTCCTCGTGTGGCGAAGCCGCTCCATACGCACGGAAGAAGCCCGACCGGCGCAGCCAGTCGTAGCCACGGCGTCACCGTCTCCCGCACCTGCGTTTCATTTGCAGCTGGAAGCGCCCGCCGTCAGGTTGAGCGTCGCCGTGCTGACGTGGCGGGGCGACGGACAACACAACCGACTGGCCGCGGATCTCAAGCCCGGCCTCGATGCATTCCGCCGCGCCGACTACGACATCGCCAATGCCGAGCTGTCGAAGGCGGCCGCAAAGTACCCGGACGTCTTCGACGTCCTGTATTATCTCGGCGTCTCCCGGCTGTTCCTGAACGACGCGCGCGGCGCGATCGATGCGCTGACGGGTGCGCAGCGTGCGGCGGATCCGTCGTTCGCGCCGGACGTCGCGTGGTATCTCGCTGTCGCGGACGAGCGCGCCGGAAAGCTCGACGAGTCACGCAAACAGTTGACGCCTTTGTGCAAGGCTGGCGCGGCGCACGCCGCCGAAGCTTGCGCGGCACTCGAGCGGATCAAATAGCTTCGTGACAACAGTCTTTCGGGCGATCGCGATCGTGTGCGCGGCTCCCGTCCTGGCGGGCGTCCTCGCGGCTCAGACGCCAGGCGCGCGTCCGTCCGACGATCCGGCGTCGCAAGCAAGGCTCGCGCTGCAGCGCGGTCAGGCCCTGCTGCACGACAACCATGTTCCGCAGGCGCGCGACGCAGGCATCGAGGCTCTGAAACTCTACGAACAACTGAACAACTCATGGGGAATCGGCGCCGCCAGCCAGCTCCTCGGCGAGGCCACCTCCCGCATGGGTGATGTTGCACAGGCGAAAGCGCACTACGAACGTGCGCTGGGGGCGTTCGACGCGATCGACGATCGAGGCGGACGCGCCCGAACCTTGCTGGGACTCGTCGTAGTGGCGAAGCTACCAATCAACGAAGAGACTGCGCTGCTCGAGCGCGCCGCACGCGACGCGAGATCTGCCGCCGACAGGGCCCTCGAAGGACAGATCGTCCACTCATTGGCCGATCACTTCTTCAACAACGGCCTCTACGAGCCGGCCCTCGACAAACTCGAACAAGCGGCGGCGCTGTTCGAGGCGGCCGGACAGCAAGTGGATCTCGGATCGGTTTACAACAGCCTCGGGCGCCTCTATCGCGTGCACGGCCGGATCGACATCGCGCTTCAGTATCAACTCAAGGCACTCGCCATTCACGAGAAGGCCGGCGATCCGTACTTTCACCTGCAGAGCCTCAACGCTGTGGCCGTGAGCTATCAGCGAATTGGCGATCTGACGCGCGCACGGGACTACCTTGAACGTGCAATGGCCATGGCGAACGACACGGGATCGCCGCGCTTTCAAGATTTCATTGGCGCCAACCTCGCGGGCGTGCTCTACGACCAGGGGGAATACCAGCGAGCGGCTCAGCTGCTCGAACAGACGCTTGCGCGTGACGCGGACGTCTTTCCTTCCCAGCGATACGACGCGCTCGCGTTCACGTATCTGAAGCTTGGCCGCAACGAAGAGGCTCTGTCGACGGCATCGAAGGCATTCGATCTGTGCGGCCGCAAAGACGATGAATGTATCTGGGCCCTCAATACGCGCGCATGGGCGCATTCTGCGCTTGGCCATGACGACGCGGCGATCGCCGACATTCGCAGCGCGCTCGATCGGCTCGAGGCGGTGCGCGCGCGACTCGTGCCTGGTGATTTTCTCAAGCAGCAGTTCAATTCCAGGCGCGAAGAGATCTACAGCCACGCCGTAGTGCTGCAAATGCGGCAGCATCACACGCGCGAGGCATTCGAGACCGCGGAGCTCGCTCGATCCCGCGCGTTCGTCGACCTCCTCGCCGGCAACGACCTCGCGGTCAAGGACGCTGTTGCCGACGCGCCACTGGTCTTCCGCGGCGGATCGGAGAATGGCGGCGCATCACGCGCGCGGCCGATCGCGCCACGCGGACTCCAGAGCACCGTCGCCGCGCCGGCGGCAACGGTCGACGATCTGGCGGCCACCGCGGCGCGTCTTCGATCGACGATCGTCACCTATTGGGTTGCGGACGACAGCGTGTCGATCTGGGTCATCAAGGCGGATGGATCGTGCCATGCTGCCCAGGTCGAGGTCCGCCGTGCCAGGCTGGCCGAGCTGATTCAGGCAACCACCCCGTCTGCCGGGGAGCCGGACCGCACGAGTGCGGCAGAGCGCCGCGTGCCGACGCGCGGTTCGCTGGGCGTCGCGCTGCAAAGCAGCCAACCCGCCGTCTGGCGGGAACTCTACGACCTCCTGATCCGTCCGGTTCGCAGCGCGCTGCCGAAATCCGCGGGCTCCCTCATCACGATCGTGCCGCACGGTCCGCTCGGCGCGCTGTCGTTCGCCGCGTTGCAAGACGAGCGCGGGCGCTATCTGCTGGAAGATTACGCGCTGCATTACGTCCCCGCAGGAGCGGTGCTGCAGTTCACAGCCGGGAAGATCAAATCGAGCGCGCGCACCGGCCGAGTCATGCTCGTCGCTGACCCGACCCTTTCTGTTCAGTCGCGACTCGATCAGCCCCTGCCACCCCTGCCCGGAGCCCGCGCGGAAGTCCGCGCCATTTCATCGCTGATTCCAGCAGCCCGCGTCACCGTCCTCGAGGGCTCTCGCGCCAGCGAATCGAACGTCCGCGAATCGTCGAACGGCAAGACCGTTCTCCACTTCGCTAGTCATGCGATCGTCAAGGATGACGATCCGTTCGGTTCCTATCTGGCGCTTGGCCGCACCGCGAGCCGCACGACAACCGACGGGCATCTGACGGCGCAGGAAATCTACGGCCTGAACATCAGCGCCGATCTCGTGGTTTTGAGCGCGTGTCGGTCCGGCGGCGGCCGCGTGACCGGCGACGGCATCGCGACGCTGGCCCGCGCATTCATCTATGCCGGCGCGCCGTCGCTCGTGACGAGCCTGTGGGACGTGGCTGACGAGCCAACGAATCAGCTTCTGCCTGCCTTCTATCGATCGTGGCTGGCCGGCGCCTCCAAGGCTCGCGCGCTGCGCGCCGCGCAGCTCAGAGTGCTGCGCGATCTGCGCGCAGGAAAGATGCAGATCGCAACGCCGCTCGGGCCAGTGTTCCTTCCGGAGCATCCTGTCTTCTGGGCGGGATTCGCGCTGGTCGGCGAACCAAACTAACGGGGGGGCTTCGCCCCGCCGGAACCCCGCAATCCACTTTGTTCCGTCCCTAGCCTCTCGCGCGTATTCCCGTCGTTCCAGCCTTTCCAAAGGAGACGGCCGCGATGACGGGACACAGGACGCGAAATCAAGTCAGACCTATGAAACGCGCGGTCATCGCGTCTTCCGTTCTGTTGATGCTATGCGTCGCTGCCCACGCTCGCGCGGCGACCATTCAATATCAGGCCAACGCGCTCGGCGGGGACCGCTGGCAGTATGCATACCTCGTAGGCGACGTCGTGTTCGATGTCGATCAGGGCTTCAGCGTCTACTTCGATTCGGCGCTGTATGCGGACCTGCAGCCCTCGCCGATCGCCAGCCCAGACTGGGACGTCATCGCGATCGAGCCTGACGCCCAACTTCCGTCCGCCGGCTTCTACGATGCCCTCGCGCTGGTCAGCGGGGCATCGTTGGCCGACCCCTTCGTCGTGAGCTTTCTCTGGCTGGGCGACCCCGCCGCGATCCCCGGTGTGCAGCCGTTCACCATCAATCAGTTCGACGGCGCAGGCAATCTCTCGGTCCTCGAACGCGGGCAAACCGTTCAGCAACAGCCCGCGCCGGTGCCCGAGCCGTCGACTCTCATGCTGACCACGATCGCGGCCGTCGGTCTGCTTCGCAGGCTGCGACTGAAGAGCAGCTCATGAAACGCGTCCCCTCGGCTGCGTCGATCGCGATCGCCGTCGCGGCGCTCACTGTCGTCGCCTCTGTGCGGACCCGTGGTCAAGGACCCGGCATCGGCGGCTATCAGCTGGTGAGCGACGTGCGCGTGACGCGCACGGTCAACCTGTATACATATCGCGCCATTCTGACGAATGGCGCCGAGGCCCTCGCAGGAGCGACGGCAACCGTCACGAGCGTCGCCACGGCAACCACGATTGTGGACGGCACGCTGACGTTTGGCCCCGTCGGTCCTGGCGGAACGGCCGTCAGCACGGACACATTTTCATTCCGCCACGATCGAACGATCCCATTCGGCTGGTCGAATCTGCGGTGGACCATTACGACGCACCCTGCGAATCACCCGCCGACGGCGAACGCCGGTCCCGATCAAACGGCAGCCGTCGGCGCGATGGTAACGCTCGATGCCAGCGGGTCCACCGACACTGATGGCAATGCGCTGCGCTATAGCTGGAGTCTTCAGTCTCGTCCAGCGGGCAGTGCCGCGGCGCTGACCAATTCCACATCCGTGAATCCAACGCTCCCGATCGATCGAGCTGGCACGTACATCGTTCGACTAACCGTCAACGACGGCACGACCGACAGTGCGCCGGATACCGTCGCGATCAGCACGCTGAACTCGGCACCGGTCGCAAACGCCGGTCCCGATCAGACGATTTTCGTCGGCCAAACCGTGACGCTCGATGGCAGCCGATCGACGGACGTCGACGGCAACGTACTCGCGTTTTCGTGGAGCGTCGTCGCGCGACCGTCCGGGAGCACGGCCAGCATCATGAACCCTTCTTCCGTGACGCCGGCGTTCGTCGCCGATCGACCGGGATCGTACGACATCCAACTAATCGTCAATGACGGCGTGGTGAGCAGCGTGCCGGATGTCGTCACGCTCACCACCCAGAACTCTCCGGCGGTGGCCAACGCCGGCCCGCCGCAGAGCACGGTCGTCGGCGCGACGGTTTCGTTGGATGGAAGTGCGTCATCCGATGTCGACGGAAACCCACTCACCTATCAGTGGGCACTGATCGTCAGACCGGCAGGAAGCGCGGCAACGCTCTCCAATGCGACGACGATCGGTCCGACATTCGTCGTGGACAAACCGGGTACGTACGTCGCACAGCTCACCGTTCATGACGGGACAACATCGAGCGCGCCGGCAACGACGACAATTACGACGCAGAATTCACCGCCACTCGCCGAACCAGGCGCGAACCAGTCCATTGTCGCAGGACAACTCGTGCTGCTGGACGGCACGGCGTCATCCGATCCCGACGGCGACCCGCTGACGTTCGAGTGGTCGTTTACCAGCCGGCCTGGAGGAAGCACTACCACGCTGGCAGGCGCAACCACGGCGGGGGCATCGTTCGTTGCTGACAAGTCCGGTATGTACGTCGTGCAACTGATCGTGCGCGACGGCACGTTGAGCAGCGCGCCTAAGACAGTGACAATTACCACAACGAATGTGGCACCGACGGCAAACGCTGGTCCGGATCAATTACAGGTACCACTCGGATCAACCGTGACGCTCGACGGCTCGCGCTCGCTCGACGCGGATAACCAGCCGCTCACGTATTCGTGGTCGCTGCTGTCGAAACCAGCCGGGAGCGCGGCTGCCCTCAGCTCGCCCGCAGCGGTGAACCCAACCTTCGTCGCAGATGCCGCAGGCGAGTACAGCGCGCAGCTCGTCGTGGATGACGGCTTCGTGAACAGCGCGCCTGATACGGTTCTGATCCGAACCAACTCGCCGCCCGTTGCCAACGCAGGGGCGGACCTGACCGGGAACGTCGGGGAGGGACTGTCACTCGCGGGGACGCTCTCATTCGACCCCGACGGCGATCCGCTCGCCTATTCCTGGAGCATCCAGTCCGGACCGACCAATGGCGCAGCACTGACCAATCCCACAAGTCCCACGGCGACATTCCGCGCGACAGTCGCCGGCAGCTACATCGTTGCCTTGTCGGTGAGCGATCCGTTTGGCAGCACGGCAGTCGATACTGCAACCGTCGTCGTCCGAGACGTCGCGCCTCCACCGTCCTTGCCCGAGATATCCGTTGATGACGTGAGTGTGAGTGAGGACGACACCGGCAGCACGGACCTCGTGTTCACGATTACGCAAAGCGCGCTGTCAACGCTTACGACGAGGGTCAGTTTCGCGACGGCCAACGGCAGCGCCACGAGTCCCGAAGACTTTACGGCGGTGTCCGGCACCGCCGAGATCCCTCCCGGCAGCACCACCACTGAAATCAGGGTACCGGTGCGAGGTGACACTCTCGCTGAACCCGACGAAACGCTGCTCCTCAGGCTATCCAATCCCGTCAACGCGACGATCGCAGACGGCGAAGGCACAGGCGAGATCGTCGATGACGACCCGGGTCCACCGACGACATTCGAGTTGATCGACGCGGCGCTGGCGGGCGGAGTAATTGACGCCGAAACGGCCCTCGTCTACAGAGTGTTCGCCGAGTTTCAGGACCCGCGCCTGCCGGCGCGGTACCAGGGACGGGACGCCCCGTTTTTCGAAGGCATGGCAATCAGGGAAGGCGCGCGGCTCTTCAGTACGCTGAAGCCAACGACGCAAGCGATCCTGGCGCCGTTCCTGGAGTTCCCGGATCTCTTCGCCCTGCCGCTGGGGATCCCACAGCAGGCCGTTGACCAGCAGGCGTTCGAGGAGGAGCGCAGGGGACCGAGCGTTCCCGCTGCGCAAGCCAGCTACGCCGTGATCGAGTTGGTGCCTGGAACGGTGAGAATGGGGTGGGATGTGAACTCACGGGACGCCTTCCTGCTGGAGCAGATGGCCAATGTGTTGAAGACGGAGTTCGACGCCCGGATTTGGCCGAAGCTGAGGACGTTCCTGGGCGCACCGACGGCAGGCAACAAGATCCTGATCAACCTTCTCGGCCCCTCTACACCAGGACCGTCGGGGGAAAACGTTGACGCCGGTTGCACGGTCGCGAAGATCTCTCTGCACCACCTGGATGGCGTAGTCCTCACTCACGAGCTCACGCACGCGCTGCTCGACGTGAATTTTGCCATCGCGGCCTGCAACGATACGGAAAAGCTGTGGATGCACGAGGCGACCGCGACGTGGGCGCAGCATTACGTCTATCCGCCTGCCAATTCGGGCAGGGAGCAGCGCGACGCCCTCTATTTGCTCCGGCAACCCGAAAGGTCTCTCTCCGCGTACGATTCAAGCGGTCCCAGAGAATCCGGGCGCGGCCATCAATACGGAGCGTACCTGTGGTTCCTGAGGCTCGCGGGCCAGGAGAATAACCCGGGAATCGTGCGCGCGATCTGGCAGTCAGCCGCCGGCGCGACCAGCCTCGAGGCGATCGAAGACGTGTTGAGAAGTTCCGGTCTGGGAGGATTCGAGGACCAGTGGCCGAAATTCGCGCTGGACAACTGGAACCGCCAGCGGCCGTATCGCAAGTACTACGAATGGGACAAACTCGACTACAAGGCGAGCCAGCACGAGTTCACGGCAGCGCTCAACGGCACGGCGTGGCAGAACGTGCCGCTCGGATACGATCTGCCGATCCTCTCCGCGGACTACCAGCGGTGGGATTTCAGCCATGATTCGACCATCCGCGGCATCCTGTTCCAGAACAGCGCGGCGGGACAGACGCCGACGGCCAGCATTCGAGCGATTGTAAAGATAAAGGGCCAGCCATGGCGCGCGGCTGA
>Ga0114129_10009362_pt1 | contig 13968 bp, 11 predicted proteins | sample RhiMetdeltSRZDD1_FD_80071 | JGI IMG/M metagenome (GOLD analysis project Ga0114129, IMG submission 80071) | Populus rhizosphere microbial communities from Tennessee, USA - Rhizosphere MetaG P. deltoides SRZDD1 (version 2) (version 2) | ecosystem: Host-associated > Plants > Roots > Rhizosphere >...
GAAATCGCCCTTCTTGTTGAGGGGGCGGAACGCTTCGTCGCCGACCTCGTGATAGATCAGCACGAACTCACGGAAGTCCGGGCCGGTGCCGTTCTTGATGATGGTCTGCCAGCCGCTCGTGGCAGGTGTGGCATCGCCTGAGCCCAACGGCTCGAGATAGCTCGATCCGCGCGGCTCCACGACGAACGCGCCGAAGAGACCCATGACGGTCAATTCACGGTCGTTGCTGAAGGTATGGAACTGTCGAACACCTTCCTGGGTGCTCGGGTTGATGTACCACTCATAGTCGCCGCTCTTATCCTTGGCGACAATCGTGTCCGGATTCGTGGTCGTCGCAGCAGCGCCAGTCGTGCTGACCACCATGGCCGAGCCATGGATGTGGAGACTGACATCTTCGCCGCCATCCAGCTTGTTGCTGAGCTTGATCTTGACGCAATCACCCTGGTTGCCGCGGATGACCAGCGGTTGAATCCATTGAGCCTGCACGCCTGGAATCACGGCACCGGGATCATGCCCTTCCTTGTCACGCCCTTCCGTATTCTTTTTCTCTTCCTCACGAACTTTATCGATATTCTCGTCGAGCACATACATGTAGCCGGGATAGAAGTCGAGCCACTGGTTGAGCGTAATCTCGACGTTGATGGCCGACACGTTGTACTGCTTCACCGGAGCCGTCGCCGGGCACTTGCCACCGCTCGTCATGGCAACCGGCTCAACACGCGGATCCGAGACGAGAAGCATGTCCTGCCCGCCTGCGCCATACTGGTGCATCATGGCGGAGGTGTTGTACATGCCGGTATTCACACCCTGCACCTGCGGATCATGAGTCATATGCTCCATGATGCGCTGATGCTGTTGCTCGACCATCGCAGCACGCTCGCCCTTGCCGGACATCGCGTCTTCGACGATCGTTTGTCCCTTGAGCTGTTCAGCCCAAGCGGGAAGCTGATGGTTCATCGCCACATGCGATGAGTTCTCGGCCGATGCGAGCGGGACCCAAAGCAGGGCCGCAGCCGCTATCGCACCGAGCATGCTGGCGGGTGGAGAGACCTCTGTTGTATGGGAAAACATGGACCGGCCTCCTTAAGAAATGGTGAAGAGTGGATCAAACAACGAAAAACGACACGTTAAATTGCCGATAAATAGCCTTCTGACTATTCCAGATCCTGCGAAACAGACACCAGCCCCTTTGTTAAGGAATTGGAAAGATACTTAACTTGGCTGGGGCTGTCAATCCCCTTGATCATGCTCGTATTCTTGATCTCCTTCCCTGCCAAATCAGCGTTCAGAAGGGGTTCGAATCATTCAACGTTCGGCTGAGGCTTCCGCCCTATGGGGTCGGGGCTTCTTCTCCTCACCCTCCCAAGGCGTTTATGCGATAATCTTTACATGGTCTTAAAGCGTTGGTTCGTCGGCGATCCTCTCAAGACCGCTCAAGCAGTACACGAACGGCTCTCCAAACGTCTTGCCCTGGCAGTCTTTTCCTCGGACGCCCTGTCCTCAGTGGCTTATGCAACGGAAGAAATCCTCCTCGTGTTGGTACCGGCCAGTCTCGCGTTTGCTCATTTCTCGATTCCCATCAGTGTGATGATTGTTGCGCTCCTGACGATTCTTACCGTCTCTTATTCACAGATCATTTTCGAATATCCCGAGGGCGGCGGGGCTTATACTGTGTCAAAATCAAACCTAGGCGTGTGGGCCGGGCTCACAGCGGCGGCTTCTCTTATGATTGATTACCTACTGACTGTTGCCGTCAGCGTCGCTGCCGGCATCGCCGCGATCACTTCAGCTATCCCGAGTCTCTTTCCGCACCGCACCACACTCGGCGTCCTGGCCATTCTGCTGGTACTCACCGTGAATCTCCGTGGTGTGCGGGAGTCGGGGAAAGTCTTCGCAGTTCCCACCTATTTGTTTATCGGTGCCGTCCTCCTGATGCTTGCGGTAGGAATAAAACAACTCCTCTCCGGGACACTTATCCCCGTCGCGTCACCAGACTTGGCAGCCCAGACGGCTGTTGAATCCATCTCACTATTTTTGTTGTTGCGGGCGTTTTCCTCAGGATGCACGGCCTTGACCGGTGTCGAGGTCATTTCGAACGGCGTGGCGGCGTTTCGTCATCCGGAGCCAAGAAACGCTGCGATCACCATGATGATGATGGCGATCGTCCTAGGCACGCTTTTTCTTGGGATCAGCACGATGGCGTACTACCTTGGCGTCACTCCGAAGGAAGACGAAACTGTCGTCTCGCAAGTCGCGCGCGCGATTTTTGGCGAAGGCTTCCTCTACTATCTGGTGCAAGGGGCCACCATGTCGATTTTGATCCTGGCAGCCAACAGCGCCTTTGCAGGATTTCCTCGACTGGCCTCGCTGTTGGCCCGGGATGGCTATATGCCCCATCAGATGTCCATGATGGGCGACCGCCTGGTGTTCTCCAACGGCGTGCTGATCCTCGGGGCCTTTTCTTGTTTTCTGATCATTGCCTTCGGCGGTGACACTCATGCGCTCATTCCGCTCTATGCTGTCGGCGTTTTTCTCTCTTTCACCCTGTCACAAGCCGGCATGGTCCGCCGGTGGCTTAAAAAGAAGGGTCCCCACTGGAAAGGCAAGCTGACCGTGAACGGGGTCGGAGCGCTCACGACGGCGATTGCGACCGCGATCATTGCCAGCACGAAATTCGTGCATGGCGCCTGGATCGTGATCGTGTTGATCCCGCTCATCATCATGATGTTCCGACAGATCCATTCGCATTACCAGGCGGTCACCGAACAAATACGGCTCGATCGCCGGGGCCAGCGGCCTCCGATGGCGCGGCGCAATATCGTGTTGGTACCGATCGGTGGCGTCAATCGCGCCGTCATCCGCGCCGTGGACTACGCCAGAAGCCGGCCGGGAGAAGTGCGCGCGCTCTTGGTAGATGTCGATCCTGAAGAGACGGCCAAAGTCGAAATGCAGTGGGCCCAGTGGGGCTGTGGGGTCAATCTCGTCGTGCTACCTTCCCCCTATCGATCCATCCTGGGATCGATCCTGGACTATGTTGAGGAAATTCTCGAGAAAGAACCTGATACCTGGGTGACCGTGGTACTGCCGGAGATTCTTCCGGCCCGTTGGTGGCAGAATATTCTGCACAACCAACGGGCTCTGCTGCTCAAAGGAGCCCTCTTGTTCAAAGACCGGGTCGTCCTCACGGACGTTCCGTTTCATCTGACAAGGTAACCATGAGAAGCCGGATACACTTCTGCCTTGGTCTGGTATTCCTGATGGCCTGGCCCGTCGGCGAGGCATCGGCTTTCAAGATTACCGAACCGGCTGCGGGCGCGAAGTTGACCTCGGGGAAAACCGTCACCGCTCATGTGGATTTAGGCAACGACATCGGCATCGTGAAGGTCCGCTATTATTGGTATCGGGAGCAGGACGAAACTCTCGTGCTACAGGACGAAAGCGAGCCGGGGTCATCGAGATCCGACGCAAAGATCTCGGTGGACAAGTTTCTCCATAAGGACACCGTGGTCGGTGGCTCGGTCGTCTCTTTACCGGTGCTCGTTTCGACGGGAGACAAGGATCCTGCATTCGGTGGCCCCTTGAAGATTCCTCCGGAAGCGATCGGTCCGATGCGACTGCTCGCAGTGGCCGATATCTCACGAGGCCGATTGGGAACCAGAACGGTGTTCGATGAAATCGTGGTGACTGCTGAGCCCGACGCAGCGCTTCAGGACATTGATTTTGAAACCGACAAGCCCTTGCTTCTGGGACGAGAGGGTCAATCAGCCACCTATGGGCAGATCGATGTGCTGGGGAAGATATTTGAATTACCAGTCGTCGGAGATTTTTCCGATGGCGTAGAGAGATCTCTGACGGCCCCATCGAACGGCACCAGCTACCAGTCGTCGAACGAGAAGGTCATCCAAGTCCTCTCCGATGGGATGCTGAAAATCGTCGGCAACGGAAAAACCGTCCTGACTGTGAAGAACAGAGGAAAAGACGCTTCGTTGGATGTGCACGTCGCCGTCGGTGACGAACCGAACGAGCCGCCAGTCGCCGTGGCAGGAGCCAATCGCACGGTCAAGTCTGGCGAGAAGGTCGAGTTGAACGGGTTGAGCAGCCGGGACCCGGAAGGAGAAGCGCTCTTTTACAGTTGGAGCCAGGTTCGTGGAGCGAAGGTGCCGCTCCTAGACCTGAACATGCCGAAAGCTTCGTTTCTGGCTCCGTCCGTGTCGGAATCCAAACTGTTTCGCTTCAGGCTCAGAGTGACCGATAAAAAAGGGGCGGATAGCATGCCGGCATTTGTGGATGTGACTGTGGAACCCTGAGCGAATCCCCCCCTCACCGGAGTTTCGGCGAATGATCTGGTTGAAATGTCCGAACAGGAACAGTACAAAGCTATGTCTCGGAGCAGCTCACTCAGTCCAACAGGTCATTTCCTTGCGCAAGTCATCAGCGAAGCATGCCGGATCGTCCTCATAGTCACAACCCCGTCACCGAACCCAATGACACTTCGTATCGACCGGACATCGACGGTCTTCGGGCCGTCGCGGTGCTTTCCGTGGTGAGGTTCCATGCGTTTCCAGAATGGATCAAAGGTGGCTTTGTTGGAGTTGATATTTTTTTCGTCATTTCTGGATTTCTGATCAGCCGCATCATCTTTGGTGGGTTGGAAGAGGGACGTTTTTTATGGACGACGCATCAGACGCATCTTCCCCGCACTCGCGCTCGTATTGTTAGCTTGTCTTGTCATCGGCTTAGTTATCTCTCAAGCAGGAGAGTTGGAGCAATTGGGTGAGCACGTCGCCGCCGGGGCCGGATTCGTTTCCAATTTCATTCTGTGGAAAGAAGCCGGATATTTTGACAACGCCGCCGATACCAAGCCGCTGCTGCACTTATGGTCTCTCGGGATCGAGGAACAATTTTATATTGTGTGGCCGCTCCTACTTGGTCTGGTGTGGCGGTACACTCACGCAGTTCTCCCGGTCACTCTTCTCATAGCCGCAACGTCATTCGCCTTGAACGTGTACGCTGTCGGTACTAGCCCGATCGCCGCATTCTATTCTCCGCTCTCGCGCGCCTGGGAGCTGATGGTGGGTAGCATTCTGGCTTTCCTTACACTGCGCCGACCGACTCGCCTTCCAGCACGACCACATGCGTATGCTCTTATCGGACTGATGCTGATTATGTTGGGGATTGCGCTGGTGAATAAGAATAGAGAATTCCCAGGCTACTGGGCCCTTCTTCCTACATTCGGTGCATGCCTCACAATTACAGCCGGTCCCGATGCCTGGGCGAATCGTGCGTTTTTAAGTCAGCGTCTGCTGGTAGGGATCGGCTTGATCAGTTATCCCCTCTATTTGTGGCATTGGCCGCTTCTGTCGTTTTCCCATATGATCAATGGGGAAGCACCCACAGTGGCAGTGCGCGCGGCGATCGTCATAATCAGCCTCTTCCTCGCGTGGAGCACCTATCGACTCCTGGAAAGACCGATGCGATATGGTCAACAAAGGCGAATAAAGACCGCAGCCCTCTGTGGGATGATGATTCTGATCGGCGTTGGGGGCTACCATGTCTATGCCCGGGGAAGGGCTTTCTTCATTCCAACGAGACCCATCATTCACCTATGACTGGGCCACAGGAAATCGTTACAACCGCTGCTTTATTGAGGCGCTCGATGGCCGGGCTGTATCGGCTGCCTTTTTGCCCGAATGCAACGGAAGAGACGGCACAGCATCTGCAGCTCCTCTTGTTGTTCTCTGGGGCGATTCCCATGCTGCATCGCTCTATCCAGGGCTCCATCGTCAATCGCAGTTGCAAGGGTTTGGTCTAGCCCAGTTCACCGCGGCTGGTTGTCCGCCGGTGCTCGATTTTGAAGTCGAGAACAAGAAAGACTGCGTGGAAGTGAATCGCTATGTGTGGTCGAAAATTGCAGAGCTGCGACCACATTCTGTCATCCTTTCGGCACATTGGTCCATGTACAACGGAGAGGAAAAGTGGAACAAACTAGACTACGAGAAGCTCAGGCTGACGCTTCAACAACTCCGCTCTCAGCCTGTCGACAACGTGGTACTTATCGGACATCTGCCGCTCTTCAAAAGCCGTCAACCAAAGGTAGGAGCCAGAACCTTTCGAGCGAACGCCGTCGACCGCACTTACAAGACGTTCAATCCGTTGGCAGTAGAAACGGACAAGAAGCTCCGCACGATCGCTCAACAACAGAATGTAGCATTCGTGTCGCCCATCGATTTGTTGTGTAACGCAGAAGGGTGCCTTATTTCCACCTCGAAGGAAATCTTGCGGCCACTTGCATGGGACAATAGTCACTTGACAGAAGACGGATCAAATTTGCTCATTGAACTGGCTGTGCAGAATCATCGCCTCAATCTGCCACACCCCCCGCCTTAGAGGCCGATATCCGGTTGATCACCCTTGCTTCGCCTCGCCTGGCTCTGAACCGAATTTCCGCTCGAATCCGGGAAGGATGGCTTTGAAGAACGCGTTTTGGATCAGCCGAAGCACGACCTGCACAGTATCGGTACGCGGAGCACTCGCTCTTCCCGAAACGTCGGCTTTTGTCGCGACCTCCTCACGAGGTGCATTCTCCAGCAAGGAGGACATGTCCTCAATCGCACCTTCACGCATCTTATCCAGGACATCCTTGTCGCGATCTTGCTCTTTATCGTAGACATCCAGATTCCGAAATAAGGGTTTGATATAGCCGCGAATCTTGCCATCGTTAAAATTCAGTTCGGAATAGCAAGAAAATAACCCTTTCACCACGTCAAAATTGCCATAGGCCCGCAACAGATTGTTCATCGAGCGGATGCGCGTGTTGGCAACCCTCACTTTTAATTCGAAATCTGGCGATTCGTGTTCAGGGTGCAGAATGCCCCTGACATCGGTGTCGCCGGTGCCCATGAATTTCCCTCGCAGGATGATCGAAGCCGGCCCTTCGCGCAGCCGATTGCTATAGTTTTCGAGCCTTACATCGGTGTTCGTCAGAAACACACGATACTCGGGCTTTGTGGCCTGATTGACAAATCCCAATTCGCCATTGACGATTTTGATCTCTTCGATTCGTACAAAGGTTTCTTGATCCTCGTTGATGCTTTTTGCGGTGCTGACTGTAGCCTTGGCTCTTGCCGTTTCTGCCTTCTTGGTCTCTTTCGCATGAACGTAGTCCACGTGCAATCCGTCAATCGTCAGACGTTTCAAGTCCACGGTTTTGACTGTGGGGGCATATTCCACAGAGCCTTCCGCCGACATCACGCCGCGACTGAGCTGAACGTTATAGAGCGCTGTCACCGGGATGAGGGAGCCCAGAGGCACATCCTCCATCACGAGGTCGGCCTTGACGCCAACATGTGGCTCGGCAAGGAAATCCGCACGCCCGTCCATGCGGATCCTGCCGGCATCAAACAGAATCCCATCCAGAAATAACTCGGACGGATATTGCTGATCACGGGAATGCACGTTGCGGATATTGGAGGCATACACGTTTACATGCTGGAGTCGAAGTGGTCGTGCCGGATTCGATTCGTCGAGGTAGGTGAGATCAGCATCCGCAATCATGACCTCATTGATCTTGAATGGATAAATGCTTTCCACCGCATCCTGCCAGCCACGGTCTGCCACAGAGACTTCATCTTCAGCCTCCTGCCTCGCCAGCATCCGGGTAATCCGGAAGGTCGGGCGCTCAATATACTGGTCATTCACCAACCGTCCGAAGAGCAGGGCCTTCCAATGGAGGCTGGCCCTCCATCGCGGAATACTGGCCACTGGCACATCCATCTGCTCATTGCGTACCAGTACGAGGTTTTCGAGCTCAAGGGCAAAGCCAATCGGATGAAAATGAGCCCTTACGATGCGAACGGTGTATCCGTTCAGACTGTGGTTTATCTTGCGCTCTAGATACCCACGTAACGGTGCGTCGATGAACACACTCGCAATCACAATGAGCAGGATCAGTGCAGCGAATCCTGCGACAAACCTTTGCCACCCCTTCTCCATCAGATTGCCTCCGCTCTCACTATAGCAACGGCTTCCGAAGAGCGGAGCTAGGGAAAGGGGTAGCTTTACGGTTGAGTTCATCCTCGGCGCCGGATGGCTCAGGCCCGATGCAGGCTCACCGGACCGTAGGTTTGGCGGGCCTGGTTGAGTTCCTTGACGTGCTTTCGCAATGCTGGACCAAACCCGGAAGCGAGAACAGCTGGACGGTGACGGGCAATTTCCTGCTCGGCCGCTGTAATCGCTTCGTCGAGTTGCCGGACCAACCGCGCACCAGACCCGGTAAGCCAGCCCAGATGCCGGCCGGCATAGTTGAGGTCCTGAATGGAGTAACGAACTGACTCGATTTCTTCCAAACAGCGGAATCGCGCGCGCAAGAGATCGCGTTGCGTGAATCCCGCCTGCTCCCACCGTTTCCTGCCCCTTCTTGTTTCCGCCCACGAAGATAACCGTTCAAACAGCAGCGCGCCCATCGTGAAGGTAAAGGCCGCGTGCAGAATGCCACGAACCGGCCGCAGGCTTCTCCGCCAAGGCGAATAGAAAATCTGCTGATTGTGGTCCCCGTGATACATGACGTGCTTGCGCAGCAATAAGTTCAAGTGGTGATGACTGTTCTCGTGGATCAGGTCATCGATGAGATCAAGGTTGTCGCGATCAAAACAGTTGATGAAGGAGAGTCCGGGCCTATGACGATAACTGAAGCTCACCACTCCAGTGGCCTTGAGAGGAATGATCCGTGTGGTGAGTAGCTCCAACAGCTCGTACCCATCCGGCCAAGCCTCTTTGATGAGGCCGCAGGCTCGTGCAATACGGGCGATCTGTTTCGATTTTGTCGGAGCCACCGATTTCGGTTGCCGATCTCTGCCATAGTGTAACGTGGGGCCGACGGTCAGCGGTCCCGACGCCGTTCTCGCGGCTGCACTTGCCGCTCGTCTCTGCCAGCACCACTGCATGTTCGTCCCGTTCAACCGGCAGATGAAAAGCGGTCCACCCTTCTTAATCGCAATTTCGTGTCTGGTCACTTCGAAGTCCACTCGTTGTGTCGGTTGGCCGATGGCTTTGACCACGGCCGTTGGTGCAACCAGTTCGTCACCCTCCGTTCCGACAGGCTGGGAGAAGGGTCGTTCGGCGCGCTCGAAATGATGGTCGAGACTTCCAGACACTTCCCAAGGACTCAATCCCTGCCGCTTGCTCCATTGGATGGCCCAGCGAGGGTCGAAGAAGAGCGATTCCTGCGTCACGTCGCGGGCAAGCTTCATACAGAGCCACTGCAACCTCATCGCTAACCCTTTAACCTTTGCGCGGCCTTCGGGAAACAATTCGTCGAGATAACTGTTTTCGAAGAATTTTTGTTCGCATTCGGCGAAGAGTTCCTGGGCAAAGGTACGTTGGTCACGCTCTTTGCGGATTTGCTGCAGCAAGTCGAGAAAATACACCAGATCGTTGAGCGCTTCGATCCAACCGACCACTTTCCAATTCGAATAGGATGCGCGATCGAATGACTGTGACAGAAATCTGAAGTAGGCCACGGGCAGTTCAAGCCGCTCGGCGAGGGTGCCATACTGGTTTTCAATGTCCAGGCAGAGGTCCATGAGGAGTGTCCTCATGGATTGTCGAAATTCGCCCTGCAAGCGCATGATTGCCGCTGCATCGAGCAATAACATACAAGGGTTTCCAGCTTGACGAGATTTTGACTCTACCGAAGACCGCGCGAGACCCGCAAGGAGTCGGAAGACTGTACCTAAGCAGAGGCCTTGCTAGGCCGGAAGTACGGAAGTGGTGGCGCCTGGACTTTCAACAGCGGTAGCGCGCCGGATTCCTGAATCATACGATGACGGAGAATCAGTGGGTCGACGACGTTGCCACAAGCCACGCAACGCCATCCGCGTATCCACATCGGATGGTAGCTTTCTCTGAGATCAATTAAATCGTCCACCACCATAAACCCATTACACTTCGTACAACGCATGGGCATCCTCCCGAGCCCAGGACTCACCAGGAAATCCTGGCGGGCTCATTCATACATATAGAAAGCAAACCGAATGCCACTGGATATCCTTGCGACTTGCGTGGTTTTGCGCCGAATCGTAGAGTGGAGACGGTCAAAAAAACGGCTACTACAGCATATCTGTGACCGAAATGGCCTCGTAGGACACAATGGTGTGTGCCCTGGGGCTTTCACGTAGATGTCACACGACTTACCCCGGGGCTCGCGCATCGAATGATTTTCTCTTCAGGGACATCTGAAAGCTGATGGCGCTCAATACAGCGGATATTCGCCAAGTGCTTGAAGAGATCGCTCCTGTTCTGAGGAACGGATGGATTCAGAAGATTCATCAGCCTGCGGATAGGACTCTGGTCCTTGAAATTCGTGTGCCGGGAGAGACCAATCGGCTTCTCATCTCTTGCGAGCCTGAAACAGCACGACTTCATCTTCATTTCCATCCCATGCCGAATCCGCCAAGTCCCCCGCCTTTCTGCCAATTCCTGCGTGCGCATTTGCAAGGCGCCAAGGTGGAGGAGATAAGGCAACTCTCGCAGGACCGGATTGTGGCCCTGGACATGATGACAAAAGATGGGCCTCGGAGATTGGTCTGTGAATTGACTGGTAAGACCTCCAATATTCTCCTGCTCGATGAACATCAGCATGTCGTAGCCGATCTCCAACGTCACCGGGAACTCATCGGCCGGCCATATCAATCCCCGCTCAAGCACACATCGGCTTCGGGTCGGGAGAAGCCTTCTCGATTTATCGCAGCGGCGACTCATGGCCGATTTCCGTTGTCAGCCGCCATCGAAGCCCATTACCATGACAAGGAAACACACCTGTTGCTAGAACGGGTCAGACTCGACCGACTTCAGACACTCAGAAAACTCCAGAAGAAGACCAAGCGCAGGATTGAAGCTTGGCGGGACGACCTCGCAAAGGCAACGAAATATCGCGACTACGCACGTTATGGTGAATTGATCAAAGCCAATCTCCGTTCTATCAAGACGGGCATGGACCGTATCACCCTTGTGGACTATTACGATGAAACGCTTCCGGAAGTCACGCTTCCACTCGACAGCACGAAGTCCGCTCAAGGCAATATGGACGACTATTTCAAGAAACACCGCAAGCATCTGACCGCCGAACGTGAACTTAATCCGCGTATCGTTCAGGCAGAGTGTGAGCTCAAAACACTGCAGCAGGAAATGAGTTCCCTCCAGCAAGGCACATGGACTGCACCGCTTCCCTCCACCGCAACTCAAGGGGTGAGACGGCGGGGGGCGAGAACACCTATCGAATCGAGCGATCAACGACGCGGCCCCTTTAGACGGTTCACGTCGACAGACGGACTGCCGATCTTCGTGGGACGCAATGCAAAGGAAAACGAGGAGCTCACGTTCGGACTGGCGAAGAGCGATGACCTATGGCTTCATGCGCGCGGCACGCCGGGCTCGCATGTCGTAGTGCGGTTACAGAAAGGAACCGATCCGCCGCCGGAAACGCTGTGCGACGCCGCTACACTCGCCTTGCTGTACAGCGACCTCAAGAAAAGTAAGAAGGGAGACGTGATCTATACGAGGCGCAAGTGGGTCAAGAAAGCCAAGGGACAAGCACCGGGTGCGGTCCTTGTGACGCAGGAAAAAACCATCTATGTCAAGCTCGATACCCAACGATTGGCGGCCCTGAAAGAGCGAAGCCAATGATCTCACCTCACCTGCCAAGCCTCGCCCATGTATACCCTCGCCCCTCGAAAGGTTGGATGTCCATGCCTTTGAGGAATGGTCGTGGTCACCCATCTCCGCTATGGTGTGGCACATTCAAAACCGGAGAATTGTATGCCACTTCACATCGCGAAGACGCTTCGAGGCAGTGTGGTACTGCTCCTTTTCGTTACTGGTTGCCAAACCTACAACTCACATCCCATGACTCAGACCGATGGCACGTACGTCAAGGTGCCAAACGCCTCCGTCAAAGCGGTCGTATGGGGCACCCGCCCGGAGAGTGTACAGAGCTTGACCACATGGCTGATGAAACGCGGCATGACACTGGTAGACGATGTGAAAATGAACCAGTTGGCGAGTGATATCCGTATGAATCAGACTGGCACGATTTCGAACGCAGATATTTTCAAGATGGGGAAAACCGTCGCTGCAAAACAGATCGTGTTCGTCGACACGGACGTCTCCACCTGGCGAACGGGCCAAATAGAAGCCTTGTTCGGACAAACTCAAAACCTCTATACAGCTTCAGTTTTTATTCGGGCCCTGGATGCCGAGTCCGGAGAAATTCAGTGGAGCGGGAAAGCCTTCTCGATGGACAAGTTTACAAACCTAAAAGAAGGTATTCACCAACTCACGTGTCATGCCCTTGCCACCGCGTGGGGGTTGCGTCCTCCCGGCATCACTGCCGCGCCAAACATCTGCCCGGTCGGACAGAATGTTATGGTCTCAAACGACCCAGCCCTCACGCCGGCCATCGCACCAAAGACCGCGACGAACCCGTCCGGAATGAGCAGTTATTAAGCTCTGGCTGGCGCTTTGATCCGTCCGGTCCCGTCCCGGTCCTCTGGCTGCGGTCTCCCCACCTTCCCCATCTCCATCCACTCCGTGGTCACGGCATGAATAAAGTCACCTTTTGTTAGGCGAATCTTCTCCTTTGGGCTATGCTAAGAATGCTCCAGTATTCCACGTAGGAGGAGGGCCCCATGCCACCTCTCAATACTCCCACCACACCACATGGGAAAACGGTCCTGGTGGTGGACGACGATCCTGATGCACTGCAATTATGCCGCCTCTTTCTAGAGAAGGCAGGGTTCGCTGTTCTTCCGGCAGCTGGCAGTTCGGAAGCACTGAAGATCTGTAAAAACCATTCGGGGCCAATCCATCTCTTGATTACCGACCTGGTGATGCCGCCTCCGGATTTTTCCTTTGCCTCCGGCGACAATGAGTTTCCCCATGTCCACGGGCATGAGCTTGCCATCCGCGCGCTTCGCATGCGGACAGACCTTCACGTTATTCTCATGTCGGCCAATATTGACAAAGAATTGCAAGGCTACGGGATACGCCGCGGGTCCGTGCCGTTCATTACGAAACCACTTGAAGCCCAGGTGCTTGTCAGCCTGGCTCATGATACGCTTCAAGCTCCGCCTCCAACTGTGGAGTCCTTGCAGAAGGAAAGCACCGGTGGAGTAAAGGGAGCGGACGAGTGGTTTGATTGATTTCCATCATCTGCGGCTCTCGCCAACACCGATCGATTAGTCGGCAATTGGACAAAAAAAGGGGTGCCATCGCATGATGGCACCCCCTCTTGTTCACCTACCGGTGTTGCTTCGCTTACCAGCGATCGCGCTTTCCGCCTGGACCGCGTCCACCGCCGCCACCAAATCCACCGCGTCCGCCGCCGCCGGAGCGCGGCTCTTGGGGACGCGCTTCATTGACCGTCAACGTCCGGCCACCCATATCCGAGCCGTTGAGCGCTGTAATCGCCGCCTGCGCCTCAGTATCCGAGGACATCTCCACAAAACCAAATCCGCGGGATTGACCCGTGAACTTGTCTGTGATGATTCGCGCAGAGGCTACTGCGCCATGCGCCCCAAACAAATCGCTCAACTGCTGCTCGGTCGCCGAATAGGGCAACCCACCGACGTAAATCTTTGAACCCATGTTGGGTTCCTCCTTTAATAATGACATTGTCTTGAGCTCGAGGAACGGGGGAAGGAGCGGGCCGAAGACGCGAGGAATGCGGCGACTTAGGTCTGACTTCCGACGAGATCCCGGACAAGCCAACATCGATGTTGCGGGCCTACTCTTTGAATCAGCTTCGTCGCGAGGCCCGTACGACGATGCCTTAACCCTAGCATAGGGGATGATGGATTACAACCTAATGATAATGCTTACTTTGCATGCATTATTAAATGGACAGTCTTCGGTCTCTATCATGCCCTCACTCGCCAACCCGCACGAGGGAACCCTGAGTCTTGCAATCGGCAA
>Ga0114129_10009363_pt1 | contig 13967 bp, 12 predicted proteins | sample RhiMetdeltSRZDD1_FD_80071 | JGI IMG/M metagenome (GOLD analysis project Ga0114129, IMG submission 80071) | Populus rhizosphere microbial communities from Tennessee, USA - Rhizosphere MetaG P. deltoides SRZDD1 (version 2) (version 2) | ecosystem: Host-associated > Plants > Roots > Rhizosphere >...
GGACCTCGTCGAAGTGGAAAGGAGCGCCTTGCAGCAGGTTTCCGAAGGTGACGCCGAAGATAAACGCCGGCACGGCGCCGCCGACGGCGAGTGCCCAGTCCCACGCGATGCGCCAGCGCGGGTCCTCGACCTTGCTGCGATAGTCGAAGCCGACGGGACGCAGCAACAGCGCAAACAGTGTGAGCACTATCACGGTGTAGAAACCCGAAAACGCGGTCGCGTACACGAGCGGCCACGCGGCGAAGCTCGCACCAGCGGCGGTGATCAGCCAGGTCTGGTTGCCTTCCCAGGTGGGACCGACCGCGTTGAGGTTGACGTCGTCGGTGGACGAGCCGGTCAGGTCGGCCAGGTCCCTCGTGACCTCGTCGCTCCGGTCCTGGTCCAGGGACTCGGTCTCGACGCGCAGCAGCGTGCCGTCGTCGCTCTCCAGGGTCTGGATGGTGGCGTCCGACAGGCCCAGCGAAGCCATCGTGTCTCGGGCGTCGGCGATCGATGCGCTCCCGGCCGGGACCTCCCACACCTCGCCGCCCTCGAAGTCGATGCCGAGGTTCAGGCCCCGGGTGAACAGAGCGACGATGCTGATCAGGACCGCGATGCCCGAGATCGTCAGCCACAGGCGGGTCCGGCCGACGAAGTCGAAGTCGGTGTCGCCGTGGTACAGGCGACTCCAGATCGAAGGCCCGGCCACCTTCGCCTTCTCGATCCGGGCTTCCTTCCGGGCCTTGCGCGCGCTGCCGCTGTCGGCGCCGGTCTCGGTGTCGGTACCGGTGCCGTTGCGGTCCGGCGGCACCTCGTCCTGGATGTCGTCCTGGGGCTCGGTCATCGGCCCCCTCCCGCCGGAGTGGCGACCGGTTGTGCCGCCTGCCCCGGCTGCGCCGTGGTGAGACCCCGCGCGACGCCCAGGAAGGGCGCCTCGGTGAACACGCGGTTGCGGGACAGGTAGGTCACGACGGGCCGGGTGAAGAACCACGCGGTCACGATGTCGAGCAGGGTCGACAGGCCGAGGAAGAACGCGAAGCCCCGGACCGAGCCGACCGTCAGCCACCACAGGACCGCCGCGCCGATGAAGGCCGTGGTGTTCGCGGCCAGGACGGTGCGCCAGGCCCGCTTGAAGGCCCGCTCGATGCTGGTCCGCAGGGTGCGGCCCGCCTTCACCTCGTCCTTGATGCGTTCGAAGAACACCACGTAGGTGTCCACGGTGATGCCGATGGACACGATGATGCCCGTCACGCCGGACAAGGTGAGCGCCAGGCCCTGGGTCTCGCCCAGCCAGGAGATGATGCTGTAGATGAGCGCCGCCCAGATCCCCATCCCCACCACCACGACCAGCCCGAGGGCCCGGTAGTAGAGGATCATGTAGATCACCACCAGGCTCAGGCCGACGAGACCGGCGAGGATGCCCGCGTGCAGCGAGTCCTCGCCGAGGCTGGCGGACACGGTCTGGACCGTCTGGCGCTCCAGCTCGACCGGCAGCGAGCCGTAGCGGAGCACGAGGGCCAGGTCCTTGGCCTCGGACTCGGTGAAGCTGCCGGTGATGACGATCTGGTCCCGGCTGAAGTTCGACTGCTGGATGGTCGGCGCCGACTCGACCACCGAGTCGAGCACGATGGCCAGCTGACCGGTCGGGCAGACCTGGCTCGGCGGGTTGCACTGCGCCGCAGCCTGGTTGAACAGATCGATGCCCTCGGATCCGGCCCGCATGACCAGCTTGACCTGCCAGCGGCCGGCCGAGTCGAGCTCGGCGCTGGCCGACTCCACGACCCGGCCGGTGGCGATGGTGGGACCGAGGGCATAGACGAACTCGTGCGGGTCCTCGTGGTCGGTGAGGGTGACCTGGGCGTCGGCCTCGTCGTCCTGCGGATCGGTCAGCGGCGGGGCGTTCGATTCGGCCGGCGCCGTCGTGGTGGTCGAGGGCGGCGTCGTCGTGGTGGTCGTCGGAGTCTGGGCTCCCCCGGCGAACTCGCCCTCGGACAAGCCCAGCGCGCCCTCGCTGGTGGTCGTGGGAGCAGTGGTGGTCGTCGTCGCGTCGGGCGCGGTGGTCGTGGTGGTCGAGCCCGATGCGGAGGCGGCCTGGTCGTACGGGACCTGCTGGAGCACCGGTCGGAAGCGCAACTCGGCCGTCTGTCCCACCAGGGCGAGGACCCGGTCCCGGTTGGTCACGCCGGGGAGCTGCACGACGATGCTGTCGCCCTGCCGGGTGATGTCCGGCTCGGCCACGCCGAGGGCGTCGACACGGGTGCGGATGATGTCGAGCGCGACGTCCAGCTGTTCACTCTGCGCCGGCTCGGTGGGTTGGAGGACCACCGACACCCCGCCCTGGAGGTCCAGGCCGAGCTCGGGGCTGCTGTTGGTGAGCAGGGTCGCCGCCAGCCCACCGAGGGCAGCGAAGACGATCAGGAGGAGTGGGATCAGCAGTCGACGGCGCATGAGCGAGTTGGTGCCACGACGTCACAACGTCGTGTGGTCCCCATCGGGCCGTTCGGCATTGTTGTCGCCGGCGTTGCCGATGTCGACTTCGGGCTCGGCGGCGTCGGCGCCCGCGCCGGCATCGGTGGGAACCGCGTGCACGACCCGCCGCAGCACAGCCTGGCGGGCGACCCGCAGCTCGACGCCCGGGGCCACCTCGAGGTCGAGCTCCTCCGGGCCCAGATGGGTGATGCGCCCGTGGATGCCCGCGGTGAGGACCACCTCGTCCCCCTCCTGCAACGACATCACCACCTGCTGGTGGGCCCGGACGCGCCGCTGCTGGGGGAGCACGACGACGACCCAGGCCAGGCCGACCATGACGAACGCGAAGCCGAGGAAGAACTCCATGGGACCTGGGGACCTTAGCGCCGTGATCCCCCTATGCGGCCCAGTGCTCGGCCAGCGCGTCACGGAGCTCGGCCAGCGTTCCGTCCCGGATGGCGGACCGCATCTGCCGGACCAGATCGAAGGTCCACCACACGTTGTGCAGGGTGAGCAAGCGGGGTCCCGTGGGCTCGTTGACGCCGAGCAGGTGGCGCAGGTAGCCCCGTGACCACCGGGCGCAGACCGGGCAGCCGCAGGCGGCATCGAGCGGAGCCGGATCGGCTGCGTAGCGCTGGTTGCGCAGGTTGATCCGCCCGGACGAGGTCAGCATGGTGCCGTGGCGGCCCAGCCGGGTGGGTAGGACGCAGTCGAACAGGTCGACACCCCGGGACACGGCGTCGACCAGGCCCAGGGGGTCGCCGAGGCCCATGAAGTAGCGGGGCCGGTCGGTCGGCAGGACCGCGAGGGCGGCCTCGAGCGCCGGATAGGTCTCGTCCCGCTTCTCCCCCACCGAGAGCCCGCCCACGGCGTAGCCGTCGAAGCCGATGGCCACCGTCCGCTCGGCGCTCTCGGTCCGCAGGTCGGGTTCGACGCCGCCCTGGACGATGCCGAACTGGCTCAGGTCGTCCCGGCCGTGGTCCAGGAACGCCTTGCGGGCCCGCCCGGCCCACAGCGCCGTGCGTTCGAGGTCGCGGCGGATGTCGTCACGGGGCGACGGCAGCGGCGAGCAGACGTCGAGCACCATCTGGATGTCGCTGCCCAACTGGACCTGAATGTCGACCGCTCCCTCGGGGGTCAGGCGGTGGCGGCTGCCGTCGTAGGTCGAGACGAAGGTCGCGCCGTCGTCGTCGACCCGGGGCCGCAGGGAGAACACCTGGTAGCCGCCGGAGTCGGTGAGGACGTGGCCGTCCCAGCCACTGAAGCCGTGGAGTCCGCCGAGCTTGGCGACCACGTCGGCCCCCGGCCGCAGCATGAGGTGGTACGTGTTGCCCAGCACCACCTCGGCACCCAGCAGCTCCAGGTCGGCGGCGGACAGGGTCCGCACCGAGCCGCGGGTCCCGACGGGCATGAAGCAGGGCGTCGAGAAGCGGCCCCGGGCGGTGGTGACGGTCGCGGTCCGGGCGGCGCCGTCAGTGGCATCGACCTGCAGCTGGAGGCTCATCCGGCCGCCCCCGCCCGCTCGAGCAGCATCGCGTCGCCGAAGGACAGGAACCGGTAGCCCTCGGTCAGCGCCGTGGCGTAGAGCTCCCGCCAGCGGGGCCCGACGAAGGCGTCGACCAGCACCAGCAGCGACGACCGGGGCAGATGGAAGTTGGTGAGCAGCACGTCGACCACCTGCCAGTCGAAGGGCCGGTGGACGAACAGCTCGGTGCGCCCGTCGAGTTGGCCGGTCCGCGCCGCGGACTCCAGCGCGCGGACCACCGTCGTCCCGACCGCGAGCACCCGGCTGGCCGCCTCGCACGCTGCGAGCGTGTCCGGAGGGACGCGGTAGCGCTCGCTGTGCATGTGGTGCTGCTCGACCTTGGGGGACTGCATCGGCCGGAAGGTCCCCAGGCCCACGGCCAGCTCGATCGAGGCGACCTGGGCCCCGGCGGCCCGGCAGCGGTCCAGGACGGCCGCCGTCAGGTGGAGGCCGGCCGTCGGTGCGGCAACCGACTCCGGGCGGTCGGCGAACACCGTCTGGTAGCGCTCGGGGTCGGCCAGGGGCGTGGTGATGTACGGCGGCAGGGGCACGACGCCGTGCCTCCCCAGGACCACCAACGGCTCGCCGCCGACGACCCGGAGCCGGACCTCCCGGGTGCCGTCCTCCCGGCCCGCGCCCCCGACCTCCACCGCGAGGTCGTCGCCAGCGGCGAGGACGGTCCCGGCCGGTACCCGCCGGCTGGGCCTGACCAGCGCCTCCCAGGTGCCGCTCGCGGGCTCGGTCTCCTCCAGGAGCAGCACCTCGACCGCGCCGCCGGTGGCCTTGCGCAGCCGCAGCCGGGCCGGCAGCACCCGGGTCGTGTTGACCACCAGGACGTCGCCCGGCCGGACCAGGGACGGCAGATCGACGATCCGCCGATGGGCCGGCTCCCGGCCCGGTCCGCGGTCGACGAGCAACCGGGCCTGGTCCCGCGGCTCCGCCGGCACCTGGGCGATGGCCGGCTCGGGCAGGTGGTAGTCGAAGGCGGCAGCATCCATGGCGGTCGGCCAAACCTACCGGTGATCAGCCGGTGCAACGGCCTCCGGCCGAGCCCGGGTGAGCTCCGGTGGAGTCCGCGATGGGGTCCGCGGACCGGGCAGCGGGGTCGACTAGTGTCCGAACTCGTGTTCGTGCTGGGCATCGACCCGGGGCTCTCCCGCTGCGGCTACGGGGTGGTCGAGCGGGAAGGGCGACGCCAGCGGGCGATCGCGGCCGGAGTGCTGCGCACCGACCCCGGCGCCCCGGTGGCCACGCGCTTGGCGGCCCTGCGCGACGACGTGCAGGCGCTGCTGGCCGAGCACCACCCGGCCGTGCTGGCCATCGAGCGGGTGCTGTTCCAGGTCAACGTGCGCACGGCGATCCCGGTGGCCCAGGCCGCGGGGGTGGTGATGGCCGAGGCGGTGACCTCGGGCTGCGACGTCGTGGAGTACTCACCCAACCAGGTCAAGCAGGCCATCGCCGGTATGGGCGGGGCGGACAAGGAGCAGATGCAGCGGATGGTGCAGACGTTGTTGGGCTTGCCGGCGCCCCTCCGGCCGGCCGATGCCGCCGACGCGGTGGCGTTGGCGCTCTGCCATCTCGCGCATGCCTCGCTGCGGCGCCGGGTCGACGCCGCGATCGTGGCCCGAGGGCGGCGATGATCGGCTCTCTGCGCGGCCGGCTCCTCGATCGGAGCGAGGGCGAGGTGCTGGTGGAGGTGGGCGGCATCGGCTACCGCGTGACGGCGGCGCCGACCACCGTGGTCGCCCTGGGCGAGCTCGGCGACGAGGTGTTCGTGTGGACCCACCACCACGTCCGGGAGGACGCCGACACCCTGTACGGCTTCGCCAGCCGCGAGGAGCGGATCACCTTCGAGGCGCTGCTCGGCGCCCACGGCGTCGGCCCGGCGCTGGCGCTGGCCATCCTGTCGGTGCACTCGCCGTCGGGGTTGGCTCGCATCCTGCTCGACGACGACGTGGCGGCGCTGTGCCTGGTCCCCGGCGTCGGCAAGAAGACCGCGGCCCGGCTGCTGATCGAGCTCAAGAGCCGGCTGGACGTCCCCGAGACCGCAGCCGCGGCCCTCGGCGCCGGGCGCAGCAACGGCGCTGGCCCCGGGACCGGGACGGCCGACGGCGGCTCGGCGTCGCCCTCGGCCCGGGCCGACGTCCGGGCGGCCCTAGCGGGGCTGGGCTACGCGGCCGACGAGATCCGGGTGGCCACGGCCGAGCTGCCCGAGGACGGCGAGCCGGCCGAGCTGCTGCGCGCCGCCCTGGCCCGGCTGGCGACGACGAGCGGCCGGGGGCGCTGACCGTGCGCGAGGAGCTGTTGGATCCCACCCCTGCCGAGGACGAGCGGGCCGCCGACCACGGGCTCCGGCCGCGCCGTCTGGCCGAGTTCGTCGGCCAGTCCGAGCTCAAGGACCACCTCGGCATCCTGCTGGAGGCGGCACGGCGCCGCGGCCAGCCGCCCGACCACCTGCTGTTCGCCGGACCGCCCGGCCTCGGCAAGACCACGCTCGCCGCCATCGTGGCCGCCGAGGTCGATGCGCACCTCCACACCACCTCGGGGCCGGCCCTCGAACGGGCCGGCGACCTGGCCGCGATCATCACCCAGCTCGAGGCGGGCGACGTCCTGTTCGTCGACGAGATCCATCGCCTTCCCCGACCGGTGGAGGAGGTCCTCTACCCGGCGATGGAAGACTTCCAGCTCGACATCGTGCTCGGCAAGGGCCCCGCCGCCCGGTCGATCCGCCTCGACCTGCCCCGCTTCACCCTGGTCGGCGCCACCACCCGCACCGGCTCGATCACGGGTCCCCTGCGGGACCGGTTCGGGCTGGTGGCCCGGCTCGACTACTACACGGCCGCGGACCTCGAGCTGATCGTCGAGCGGACGGCGGGCATCCTGGGCGTCCAGCTCGACCGGGCGGGAGCCGAGGAGATCGCCCGCCGTGCCCGCGGCACGCCGCGGATCGCCAACCGGCTGCTGCGCCGGGTGCGGGACTTCGCCGAGGTCCGCAGCGACGGCCGCGTCGACCGGGACACCGCCGAGGCCGGCCTCGCGCTGTTCGGTGTCGACGGCCTCGGGTTGGACAAGATCGATCGGGCCATCCTCACCGCGGTCTGCGAGCGCTTCGCGGGCGGGCCCGTGGGCCTCTCGACCCTCGCCATCAGCGTCGGCGAGCAGACCGAGACCGTCGAGGACGTCTACGAGCCGTTCCTGATCCAGGAGGGGCTCCTCATGCGCACCCCGCGGGGCCGGGTCGCCATGCCGGCCGCCTGGGAGCACCTGGGCCTGGTCCCACCGCAGCGGGCAGGGTTCGAGGCCGGCTCCGTATCGCCGACCCTCTGGACCGATCCCCCGCGGTAGGCCGCCCGCACGCCGCGCTTCCCGCGCGGCCGGTCAGTTCAGCTTGGCGCGCATGCGCCGCGCCGCGGCCCGGTCCCGGACGCTGCCCCAGCCGTCGTCCGCGATCGCGTCGAGCTCCTCGGCCGCCGCGTCGAAGCGGCCGTTGGCGGCCAGGAGCGCAGCGAGCTCACGGCGATCCTCGGCTGTCGCTCCGGGGACGATCACCCGCAGGCACTGCGCCCAGAGGGCACCGGTGCGATCCCCCACGCCGGCGTAGGAGCGCCGGAGGTTGGTGAGCATCCGGGCCAGGATCGCCCGGGCACCGACGGGCTCGAGGAACCGCTCCTCCAGGCGGGCCTTCGGACCGTGCAGCGCCTTGAACAGCTTCTCGCAACCGGCCCGGTCGAGCCGGACCCGCCAGAAGGGATCGAGGAAGACACCTGGATCGATGCGGCTGCGGACCAGGAAGTGGCCCGGCATGCCGATCCCGTCGAGGGATACGCCGATGCGGCGCCCGACCTCCATGGCCACCACCGACAGGCTGATGGGGATGCCGCGCCGCCGGTCGAGCACCGAGTCGAGCAGCGAGTTGTTCGGGTGGCTGTAGTCCTCGACGTCGCCCTGCAGCTCGAGGCCCTGGAACAGCCGGTGGGTCAGGCCGTCGAGCGTGGGTTCGTCGCAGCCCGCGGCCAGCTTGTCCAACCGCGCGAGCTGGCCGTCGACATCGAGGTCCCGGTTGGGATGGGCGTGCGCGGCGATGAGGAAGGCCCCCACATCGAGGCGGCAGTCCGTCTCAGGTCCCCGGACCAGCTCTGCGAACCGGTCAGTCACATCCACCGCCGTCACGGTATCGGGATTCCTCCCGGGAATCGGGGGCTCAGGCCGGCAGTTGGCTGACCGGTGTGCGGCCGGCGAAGCCGTCGTCCGGCCAGTGCCACCACGCGACCTCGTCCTCGCCCTGGAGCCAGCACAGCCAGTACCAGCGGCCGTCGCTGGCCCGGGCCGGGAAGTCGATCAGCCCCCGCTCGATGTCCCGCAGGACGATGCCCTCGGCCCCCAGCTCGTCGAGGCACGCCTGGATCGGCCGGGGATCCGCGGGCACGACACCGTGCCCGTTCTGCCGGACCAGGCGGCGGCTGGTCGTTGCCTGGGCCTGGTAGTCGGCCCACCGGTCCTGGGCCCGCTCGACCAGGTCGCCGACCCAGGAGAGCACGTCATTCGCCTCGGCGACCGTCCAGCTCCGTGACGGTTCGTCCATCACCCGAGCGTGCCACGGGCCGCGCCGACGCGGCAATCCTCCGCCGCTCCCGGCGCGTCGTCAGGGGCCGAGGACGACGAAGCGCTCCTCGGTCATCTCTCGGACGGCGTAGTGCGGTCCCTCCCGGGTGTTGCCGCTGTTGCGGACGCCGCCGTACGGCTGCTGGTCGGCCCGCCACGTGGGCACCTCGTTGACCAGCACGCCGCCGTAGTCGAGCCGGCGGGCCGCGCTCAGGGCGGTGTCCAGACGGCTGGTGAAGATGCCGGCCTGGAGCCCGTAGTCGCTGTCGTTGGCGAGGTCGAGGGCCTCGTCGAGGGTCCCGTAGGAGGCGACGGCGACCACCGGGCCGAAGACCTCCTCGCGGCAGACCTTCATCTCCGGGCTCACGTCGGTCAGCACCGTCGGCCGGAGCACGCCGTCCGAGCCGACATCGCCGCCGTAGGCGACCTTGGCGCCCTCGACGACCGCGTCGGCGATCCAGGCCCCGACCCGCTCGGTGTCACCACGCGAGATCAGGGCCGACACCTCGGTCGCCTCCTCCAGCGGCGGGCCGACCACCAGCGTCGACACCGCCTCCACCAGGGTCGCGACGAAGTCGTCGGCGATGGACTCGTGGACGTAGATCCGCTGGGTCGAGATGCAGGACTGGCCGGCGTGGCTGAAGCCCGCGGTGCGGATCTTGGCGGCGGCCGCCCGCCAGTCGCCGTCGGGCTCGATGATCACCGGGCTGTTGTTGCCGAGCTCCAGGTTGACCTTCTTGCGCGCGGCCCGCTCCCGGATCCCCCAGCCCACCTCGGGCGAACCGGTGAAGGTGATCATCGCCACGTCGGCGTGGCTCACGAGCGGATCGCCCACCGCCCGGCCGCCGCCGGTCACCACGTTGAGCCAGCCGGCCGGGAGGCCGCACTCCTCGATCAGGGCCCGGGCCAGGAGCAGCGCTGTCAGCGGGGTCTGGCTGGCCGGCTTGAGCACCAGCGGGCAGCCCGCGGCGATCCCCGGCGCCACCTTGTGGGCCACCAGGTTGAGGGGGAAGTTGAACGGGGTGATCGCCCCGACCACGCCGACGGGGACCCGCAGGGTGAACCCGAGCTTGCCCTCACCGGCGGTCGAGGCGTCGAGGGGCACCATGTCGCCGGCCAGTGTCCGGGCCTCGGCGGCGCTGAACCGGAAGGTGTCGACGGCCCGCGCCGCTTCGATCCGGGCCGTCCGCAACGGCTTGGCGGCCTCTTCGGCGATGCAGCGGGCGAAGTCCTCCTGCTGCGCGTCGAGGACGGCCGCCGCCCGGCCCAGGATCGCCGCCCGCTCGTGCGGCGGGAGCGGCTCGGCCAGGCGATCACGCGCGGCGTTCACCGCCGCGTCGACCTCCGCCGCACCGCAGGCGGGGACCCGACCCACGAGCCGGTCGTCGTACGGCGACCGGACCTCCATGGTCTCCTGGGTCGTGACCCAGCGGGCCCCGATCGGCACGGCCTGGAGCTTCACGTCGGTCGTGTCGTTGGGTTCGCTCTCGGCAGGCATCGATTCGCCTCCTCGTCGACGGGTCGCCCCCTTGGTGCGGCTACCGTCCGGCTACGCATGGTGAGGTATCCGTTCCTCGACTGGCCGGGGCCCATCCCCTTCGCCCACCAGGGCGCGCACCGTACCGGTGGACCCGGCGAGAACACGATGTCGGCCTTCGAAGCGGCCATAGAGATGGGATACCGCTACATCGAGACCGATGTCCATGCCACGGCGGACGGTGTCCTGGTGGCCGTGCACGACGACACCCTGGACCGGGTCACCGACCGCTCGGGGGAGATCGGCCGGATGCCGTGGTCCGAGGTGCGCCGGGCCCGGGTCGCGGGCGCCGAGCCGGTGCCGCTGCTCGAAGATCTGCTGGGCCTGTGGCCCGACGTGCGGGTGAACATCGACCCCAAGCACGACGCCGCGGTCGAGCCGCTGGTCGAGGCCATCCGCCGCACCGGGGCCATCGACCGGGTCTGCATCGGCGCCTTCTCGGACCGGCGGCTGGCGCGGGTGCGGGCGCTGCTCGGGCCCCGGCTGTGCACCTCGATGGGACCGCGGCAGGTCGCCCGGCTGGTCGCGGCGTCCCGGGGCATCCCGGCCGGCCGGTTCACCGCGGCCTGCGTGCAGGTGCCGACCCGGCGGGGCCGGGTGCCGCTGGTCACCGCGCGCTTCCTGGATGCCGCGCACGTCAGAGGGCTACCCGTCCACGTGTGGACCATCAACGATTCGGGCCAGATGGGCCAGCTCCTGGAGCTCGGCGTGGATGGCATCATGACCGATGTCCCCGACGTGCTGAAGCAGGTGCTGGACGAGCGATCCCTATGGACGAGCTGACCGCGGTACCCGACCACGAGGATCTGATCCGCCTCTACCGGGGCCTGCTCCTCCCCCGTCTGATCGAGCACAAGATGCTGGCCCTGCTGCGCCGAGGCGACCTGTCCAAGTGGTTCTCGGGCATCGGGCAGGAGGCCATCTCGGTCGGCATCGTCGCCGCGCTGCAGGACGACGACTGGATCCTGCCCGGTCACCGCAACCTCGGGGTGTTCTGCGGGCGCGAGCTCGACCTGGCCCGGCTGTTCCGCCAGCTCCTCGGGCGCGACGGCGGCTTCACCCGGGGCCGCGACCGCACCTTCCACTTCGGTGACCTCGACCACCGGGTGGTGGGCATGATCAGCCACGTCGGCGCCATGCTCCCGGTCGCGACGGGCCTCGCGCTGGCGGCCAAGCTGCGCGGCGAGCAGCGGGTCGCGGTCGCGCTGGTCGGCGACGGCGCCACCAGCGAGGGTGACGTCCACGAGGCCATGAACCTGGCCGCGGTGTGGAAGCTGCCGGTGATCTTCGTGATCGAGAACAACCACTGGGGCCTCTCGACGCCGCCGGCCGAGCAGTACGCGTGCGCGCAGCTGGTCGACCGGGCCGCGGGGTACGGCATGCCCGGCGAGCGGCTGGACGGGAACGACGTGCTGACGGTCCGGGACGCCGTCCTCCGCTCGGCGGCCCACGCCCGCGCCGGCCACGGGCCGACGCTGCTGGAGTGCGTCACCTACCGGATGCGGGGCCACGAGGAGGCCTCGGGCACCGACTACGTACCCGTCGAGGAGCTGGAGCTCTGGGCCGAGCGCGACCCGGTGGCCCGGGTCGAGGCGCTGCTCGACGAGCGGTGCGCCCTCGACATCGCGGGACGCGAGCAGCTGCGCGCCGACCTGCAGGAGGAGATCGACAAGCTGGTGGCCGACGCGCTGCGGGCCGCGCCGCCGGCCTCCGACGCCGCCACCGAGCTGGCCGACGTCTGGACGCCCGCCCGGCCGATCGAGCGGGCGGCGCCGGCGACGAACCCGCCGACGGTCGCCGGGCCCCCCGAGAAGCGGTACCTCGACGCCATCGCCGACGGCCTGCAGGTCGCGCTGGACGCCGACCCGCGCGTCCTGCTGCTCGGCCAGGACATCGCCGAGTACGGCGGGGTGTTCAAGGTGACGGCCGGGCTGGTCGAGCGGTTCGGCCGGGAGCGGATCCGCAACACGCCGATCATCGAGTCCGGGGCGTTGGGCGCGGCGCTGGGTCTGGCGCTGGACGGGTTCCATCCCATCGTCGAGATGCAGTTCGGCGACTTCCTGTCCTGCGGGTTCAACCAGCTGATCAACAACCTGGCCACCACCCACTACCGGTGGGGTGCGCCGGTGCCGGTGGTCGTGCGGGCCCCGGTCGGCGGCGGGCTGGGGGCCGGACCGTTCCACTCGCAGAACATCGAGGCCTTCTTCTGCCCGGTGCCCGGGCTGAAGGTCGTCGCCCCGGCCACCCCGGGCGACGCGAAGGGGCTGCTGCTCGCGGCGTTGGACGATGGGAACCCGGTGCTGTTCCTGGAGCACAAGTGGCTGTACCGCAACGCGGTCGGACCGGTCCCCGAGGGACACCACACGGTGCCGATCGGCCAGGCGCACATCGCCCGCCCGGGCCGGGACGCCACCGTGGTGACCTACGGCGTCGGGGTGCAGTGGGCGGTGGAGGCCGCGGCCGCACTGGCCGAGGCCGGCGAGGCCGAGGTGGAGGTGGTCGACCTGCGCACGCTCCGCCCGTGGGACCGGGACCTGGTGCTGGAGTCGGTGGAACGCACGTCGCGGGTGCTGGTCCTGCAGGAGGCGCCGTTGACGGCGGGGTTCGGGGCCGAGGTCGCGGCGGCGATCGCCGACGAGGCGTTCCAGTCCCTGGACGCGCCGGTGCGCCGGCTGGGCGGCCTGGACACGCCGATCCCGTTCGCGCGCCCCCTCGAAGCGGTCTGGTCCGCCCGGGACCGCCTCCTGCCGGCGTTGCGCAGCCTGCTGGCGTTCTGAGCGGTCCCGCCGCCTGTCCTAGCCGCTGACGTCGATGCGGGCGACGGTGTTGTCGCCGCTGAGCGAGACCCACACCCGATCGGGCGAGGTCACGACGGTGAGCGGGCGGGTCCCCAGGGCTGTGGTGGCCAGGACGGTGGCGTTCGGGCCGTCGATGAGGGTCAGATCGCCGCTGGTGCGGTTGATGACCCACACCCGGTCGCCGTCGATGGCGATGCCGGCGGGCTCCTGGCCCACCGCGACCTCGGCGGTGATCTCGAAGCTCTCGGGGTCGATGCGGGTGGCCAGCGCATCCGTGCGACGGGCCACCCAGATGCCGGAGTCGCCCACCGCGAGATCGTCGACGTTGCCGCCGACCTCCACGCTGTGCACGATCCCGAGGGTGGCGGGATCGATCTCGGCCACCGTGCCGGGGTCGATGCCGTAGCTGACGTAGACCGCGTCTTCGGTCGCCGCCACCGACGACAGGTCTTCGGTGAGCTGGTCGTTGACGGTCTGGACGCTGTTGTCCGCGGGATCGATCCGGTAGAGGATCCCGTCGGCCGCGGCCACCCACACCGCTCCGGCGCCGAAGGCCAGGTCGTGGGGGTTGCCGGGCGTCTCGACGGTGGCGATCTCGTCGCCGGTGGCGAGATCGAGCCGGGCGACCTCGCCGGCGGCGCGGCGGGCCACCCACAGCGAGCCCTCGCCGACCACCAGGCCGATCGGCTCGCCCCCGACCAGGTACGTGTTCAGGACCTCGCCGGTGGCGAGGTCGAGCTGCGCGAGGTCGTCCGCTCCCTGGCCGCCGGCGTCGGTGGAGGCGACCCATACGTGATCGCCCTCCACGGCGAGGCCGTCGGGCGTAGCGCCGACCGGCGTCGTGCCGGCCAGCGCAACCGTCGGCGCCTGGCCGGGTTCGGTGGGTTCGGTGGTCGTCGTCTGCCCGTCGTCCGGTGGTGGGTTGTCGCCGTTGCCGCCGTCGTCCCGGGTCAGTGCGACGACGGCGACCACGATGACGGCAGCCAGAGCCAGGATCGCGGCCGCCGCCCCACCCTGGCGGATCCGCCGCTCCCTCGCTCCGTCGGGTCGCGGCACC
>Ga0114129_10009365_pt1 | contig 13966 bp, 17 predicted proteins | sample RhiMetdeltSRZDD1_FD_80071 | JGI IMG/M metagenome (GOLD analysis project Ga0114129, IMG submission 80071) | Populus rhizosphere microbial communities from Tennessee, USA - Rhizosphere MetaG P. deltoides SRZDD1 (version 2) (version 2) | ecosystem: Host-associated > Plants > Roots > Rhizosphere >...
CACCCACCTGACCGTGGGTGCGCCGGCGAGGGCTGATCGCGCGGGTCGGCGCCGCGGACATGGGCGCTGCTGTTGCTGGGCTGAGCGTCAGGGCCGGCAACGCGCTCGATGACAGGGCGCTGGATCGCTGGATCGGCCGGGCCGGCAGTTACGGAGCCCTCACGCCTCCGGGCAAGGCCAACAAGGTCGCTGCCGATGTGCCAGCTGCCACGAGGATCGTCTTGCCGCAGTCTGGCCACGCCTCCGTCAAGCTCACAAGCGAGGTCGTCTGGCCCGTGCCCGCTCGGAAAGCTCGGCGGGGCCGGGCAGGATGCCTGTTACGCACCGTGAGCTCCAGCGGTAGTCCCTAAGCGCTGGCAGACACGCGTAACGCCGACTATGCGTGCCTGGTAGACCTGTTAGTCGCTGACGTGAGCGTACGCAGATGAACCAGCTCGGTGCGTCGCCGCCCGCACCGCCCGCCACGGCCGCGGCCACCTCACCTTGCACCTGCCTGAAGGCTGGCCCGCGAACAAGACTGGGTCAGCCTGTTCGAAGCCGCCTGCGGCCCGCCCGCAACCGCCGCCTGACCCGGCCCAGGTCGGTCACCGCGCAACCACGGCCCCAGCGGCCACTCGCCCCCAACCACCTGGCCAGCCAGGACAGGCCGCCGAAACCGTGAGCGGCAAACACCACGCCCGGCTGGCACGTCCCGCACGAAGATCCAGTGCTGCTGCCGCCCCGAAGATCATCGGCGTGCCCTGCGGTGGCCTTGCTCAGTGTCTGATCGGCTGCTATCTCGCTCCCGCTGGCGGTTTGCCTGATTGCCTCCACATGGCCATCACGGCGGCGGCACAGCGACTGCACAACTGCCGGTTTGCCTGGCTGGCACGGCGGGCCGGAGGGAGGCTGACAGATGGGTGATCACGTACGGGCGGGAAGGCTCGACATGTGGGCCGAGCGCCGGGGAACGGGGCCAGATGTCCTGCTGATCGCCGGGCTCGGCGATCCCGCCGAGGTCTGGCAATTCCAGCTGGAAGGGCTGGCGGACCGCTACCGGCTGACCGCGTTCGACAACCGCGGGATGGGTCGCACGCCGCTGCCCGCCGAGCCGTTCTCGGTGGCCACCCTGGCCGACGATGCCGCCGCGCTGCTGCGGGCCCTTGAGGTCCCCGCGGCCCACGTGGCCGGCTATTCCGGCGGGAGTGTTGCCGCGCAAGAACTCGCGCTCAGGCACCCTGGCCTCGTCCGCAGCCTGGTACTGGACAGCACCTGGGCCCGCCCGGACGCGTACTTCCGCGCCGCGCTGACCTTCTGGCGCTGGCTGACGGAGGTGGCGCCCAGCGAGCGGGCCTTCCTCGAGGCGTTCTATCTGTGGATCTACACGCCCCGTGCGCACGAGGACGGCACGGTGGAAAAGCTCATCGAGGAGGCGCTGGCCTTCCCGCACAAGCCACCCACCGAGGCGATTCAGCGCAGCATCGACGCCTTTCTCGCCCACGACACCACCGGGCGGCTCGCGGACATCACCGTGCCGACGCTCGTGCTGGCTGGCGGCCTGGATATGGTCACACCCCCGCGCTACGGCCGCATCGTCGCCGACAGCATCCCCCATGCCAGATTCGAGATCCTGGCAGAGGAGGCCCACCAGCCCTTCCAGGAAGCCCCCGACTTGTTCAACAAGCAGGTCGACACCTTCTGGCGGCAGGTCGACGCCCGAGGCTGACCACCACCCCGGCTCATCGGGCCCCGGCTCAGACTCGCTCGGCACCGAACGTCCGCATCTGCACCCAGGACAGGCGATACGCACATGCGCCAGCCAGCCGCGTTAGGCGGATACGGATTGTGGCATCCTGCTCCTTTTGCGGTTCGGCGGAGACAGCCGGCGGGCCGTTTAGCTATCGGCTGGCCGTGCTGGATCGATCCCCGATGCCGAAGATCGAATTGGCCCTCTTCCCCCGGGCACCGGCCGGGGCCACATGTGGCGAGGAACTGGTTCGGGCATGACGAGAAGGACGGCGTCCTGGATCGCGTGGCCGGCGTGCGGGCTGGTCGTGGCCGCCTCGGCCGGCAGCCTGGTGCTGCGGTTTGCAGCGGGGGTCCATTCCTCGTCGATCCAGACCTTCTCCTTGCTGACTTCCCTGGCCTGCCGGTGATCGGCGCGGACTGCCTGGGAGCGGGCGGGTGGCCCGGCCGGGCACATGGCGGTGTTCGGCAACGCGGCGCCGGGCTGCCGGTCGGTGTGGTACCGGCCGCGGCATGAGCCGGGCACCGTAGCGGGGTAACCGCTGGTGGAGTAGGCGGCGAAGTGGCAGGGTGGACGGTTGGGCGGCCCGCGCGGCGTAACGGGGGCGACGCAAGCGCGGGCCGCGTCCGCCTGGGGCAGCGTACGGGGGACGCGAAAGCCCACCAGGCAGACAACCGGCCGGGGCCGGGTGCAAGCCGGTCTAGGCTACCGCTGTCACCCTCGCACAGGGGTTGGAACGCTAGACGTGCACGCACGGGGGCCCGGCTGGTTCGTCAACCGTAGCCACAAGATAACTCCCCGTTGCCGACGTGAATAGTGGGGTTGCCACGCAGCCGAAGTTACCAGCGCCCTACCGCGCGGCTCATGGCTGAGGCGTAAGCTGCCAGACGCAGGTGCGCGGCAGATTTCTGCCGGGCGGGGGACGCGCCGCGGCACATGCCCAGGGTCATCAGGACTTAACGTGCCAGGCGCCCGGCTGCCGGCCGCGGCCCAAGCCGGCTCTTGACCGGGGTGGGCCATCAGGCCGGGCTGGTGCTGGTGCCGGGATCGCGCGGCGGCCGGTCCGCCCGGGCGCGCATCCCCGGCTTGGTGCGCCGCCGCCGGCGCGGCGGCCGGGCAGCGGCGGCAGGCGCCGGTTCCAGCGCCTCGCTCTGGCCGGGGAAGTTGGGGATCACGCGGTCGACGCCAGTGAGCGCGAAGACGCGCCGAACCATGGCGCTGGCGGGGATGACCAGCCGCAGCTCGCCGCCGTCGGCCAGGGCCCGCTTGTGCGCCCGCACCAAGACGCCGAGCCCGGCCGAATCGCAGAACTGGGTGGCGGTCATGTCCACCACGAACGTGGCGTCGCCGCGGGCCGCGGCTTCGAGGAGAACCGCCCGCAGCCACCCGGCGTTGCTGGCATCGATATCCGGGGGCGCCGCCACCACGGCGTTAGGAAGGACGCTGAGCCGGGTTTTCTTCGGCTGAGTGGGCTGCACCAGGGACGGGATGGCCATCGAGTCTGTTTTGGCGGATCTCCCGATGCTGGTCTGCGGCGGCGCGCAGTTCTTCATCGGAGGCGTGCTCGAGCCTGAGCAGGGAGTTGTCGGTGCCGGGCATGGCCAGCAGGATCTCATCGAGCTTGCGCTGGGTCGCACGCTGGTGGCGTGCCTGGGTGTGCTGGATGACGAAGACCATGGTGAGCGTGAGCGCGGTCACCAGGGTCTGGAAGATGATCTCCCACCGTGCGGGAAACCCGGCAGCGATGCTGATGGCGATCCATACTGTGGCCGCGGTGACGACGGCCACCGCGGCCAGCGGCCGGGACGCTTGCCGGTCCACCCTCGACAGCCACCGGCTGATGCGAGAACGCTCTGCGGATGGAATTGACTCGGCCACCGGGATCCCGCCAATCAGCCGCTATTTTTCGCCCAGCTTCCTGGCGAGTTCGCCGCGGCCCATCTTCGACCTGCCCGGCAGGTCGCGTTGCCGGGCCATCTCATACAGCTCCGCGCGGGTCTTGGGCGAGGCGCCGCCGGTGCGCTTGCGCCGGGCTACGGCCGCGCCCTGCTTGCCAAGCGCGGTGCGGGTCTTCGCCGGCAGATGCGTGATCGTCTTCTTGATAACCGCGGCTTGCTGGGCTTTCTTCACGTTGCGCCTGGCCGCCCGGGTCTGCTTGCTCGTCGCCATGGTTCTCCGACCCCGTTCAAGGGTCACCTGCAGGACCATGCTCTACCCAGCAGATTCGCCGGTTAACAACCCTGACAGCCAAGCCCGGGCGGGCCACGATCCGGTCAGGTGCGGGCGGTGCCCGGCCTGGCGCGTGGATGATGCTGCCCCTGCCTGCAGGGTCAGCGGGAAGTTCAGGCAAGCTGGGCGGTGAGTTCGTGTAGCGGAACTTCGTATGCCTGGGCGAAGGTTGGGAAGGGGTGCACGACGTCGGCCAGGGTTGTCAGGGGGATGCTGGCGCGGATCGCGACGCTGGCTTCTGAGATCCACTCATCAGCCGCCGCCCCGACAGCAGCGGCCCCGATGAGCACGTGCCGCGACCGGTCCGCGACAAGGATCAGCAAGCCGCCTGCTGCCCCATCGGTGGCCGTCCGCGCCAGCTGCGACATGTCTGTGGTCGCGGTGATCACGTCGATGCCGTCATCGCGTGCCCGCTCTGCTGGCATTCCGACGCTGGCCATGGGGGGATGGGTGTAAACGACGCGGGGGATCGCGCGGTAGTCCGCGACCCGGTCGCCGCCAGCAGGTTGTGTGTCACCACCTGCGCCTGGTAGTTCGCGCCATGGGTGTACGGTGCGGTCCCGGTGACGTCCCCGGCTGCCCACACGTGGGTCTGGCCTTCGACCTGGCATCGCGGGTCCACCGCCAGCGCGCCGGTGCCGTCCGGTGTTATGCCGATGGCGTCAAGGCCCAGCCCGGCGGTCGCCGGGGTGCGGCCCACAGCGAGGATCACCTGTTCTGTCTCGATCACCAGGCCGCCGTCCAGCAGTGCCTGGGCCTGCCCGCCGGCGGTAGCCTCCAGGGCCTTGACCTCGGTGCCGAGCCGGATGTCGATGTTGCTGCCGCGCAGCGCCGCTGGCTGGGGAAATCAGGTAACGAGCGCCGATTTCTATGCCTGTGGCCGCCCGGAGTCCGGCAGCGAGCGGCGCCATGGGCGGGGTGACCTGTCGTTGGCCGTGCGCCGGTGGATCCGGGTCAGCGCCGGGTTTGGCCGACTGAGTTATGGGGCCCGGGCGGAGAGGAACACGACTGTGGGCCGGTACGGCTGCATCTCTTCGCGGGTCGCCTGCTCGGCGGCGGCGGCGAGCGCACCGGCACGTGCGGCGCCGATCGCGTCGAGCCAGTCGGCGAAGATAGGGTGACCGAAACGGTAGCGGACCAGCTGCTCTGGCTCGGTGACGCCGACGTCGACGGGGCGTTCCTCGGCGCGGACCTCGGCGAGCCCCGTCTCGTGGGCCGCGGATGCCATTCCCGCGCGGCTGCCGAGGATCGGGACCGCGGTCGCTTTGAGCTTGGCGTACCAGGCCGGAACCTGCCAGCCCGCGGCCTGGGCGATGGCGTCGATCCGGTCGCGGGCCCCGCTGCGGCTGTCGTTGCTGAAGACGGCAGCGAGAATGGCGCCACCGGGACGGATGACACGGGCGAGTTCGGCAAGCCCGGACACAGGGTCGGTGAGGTGGTTGAGCACGAAGGCGGCGACGGCGTCGTCGACCGAGCCGTCGGCGAGCGGGAGGGCGCGGATGTCGGCGACGGCGCAGGGCGGCCTGGCGGCCGCTTCCCAGGCCAGCATGCCGGCCGACAGGTCCGTCGCCAGGGCCCGGGCGTGCTGTGCGTTGAGGGCTGAGCTGGCCGCGCCGGTGCCGGCCCCGGCGTCGAGCACCGTGTGGCCCGCCAGGGAATGAGGGCTCATAGCCACCAGTTCGGCGGCTATCGGGCCGTAGACGAGCTCGGCGCCGAGGACCCAGCGCCGGCCGGAGCGTGCGTAGTGGTCGGTTTTCATCCACCCGCCTGGTCGGCGCCGGTGCCGCGGCGGGCCGCGGCCGCGGCCCCGGCGACCCGGTCCTGCCACCAGGCGAGCTCGTCGGCGTCGCCGAGCGCCTTCTCCCACCCGAAGGTGGCCATGATGCCGATTGTGCACAGGTCGAGCTGCCGCTCCCACCAGCCGCCGGTGTCGATCCCGCGTTCTTCAAGGGCAGCCTGGAACCGGCCGATCACGGCCTCCTTCGGCTCGGGGAGCCGGGCCTGGTTGAGCGCCAGGTACCAGCACAGGTCCCAGCAGACCGGTCCGGCGCCCGGGTAGGCCCAGTCGAGCAGGATGGTGCGCCCGTCCAGGTGGGCGCCCAGGTTGCCCATCTTCCAGTCGCCGTGCAGGAATGTGCGTGGCGTCGCGGCCAGCGGCTCGGTCAGGATCTCGGGCCGGGCGTGGATCAGCCGTGCCATGTCGGCCAGCAGCGGCGACCGTTCGGGCAGGGCCTTCCATCCCGCCGCCGCCGCGGCGATCGGCGGGGGCACCTCGGCCGCATCGAGTTCGGCGGCGATGTTGTCCGGTGCGAAGAAACGCAGCCGCTGCGCCATTGTGGTCAGGCCGATGTCGTCGTCCCAGCCCCAGAAGGCGGCGCTGAGGGCGGCCATGTGCGCGATGAAGTTCTCGTGCTGGCCGGGTGGGACGACGGTGTCGCCGGGGGGAACGAGAAAGCCGCCGACGTCGCGCATCAGCATGGTGAGCACGGCACGGTCGCCGGTGCCGTCCACCTCCATCGCCACCACGGTGTGGTCGATGCAGCCGGGCGCCCGGTCCATGATCCCGGCCTGCCACACCAGGTACGGGCGGTGCACACGATCGCCGGTGACGCGCATGATCCAATCCGAGGCCGGGCTGAGCCGTTTCACGAAGTAGGCATCCCCGCCGATGGTGACGCGCTCGTAGGCCGCCCCCGCCCGCGCGTCGTGCGGCCGGACGCCCTGCCGCGACGCCGCCGTGGCGAGAAGTTCTTGCAGCTGCCCAGCGGCCGTCGGCGTCATCCGGCCCGCCCGAGCAACGCCAGGAAACGCGTCTGGTCGGATGCGCCGGCCGGGACCGGCAGCGGGCCGGCAAGCGCGCCGGCCCCACGGAAGGCCTCCAGCTGCGGCTCGATGACTTCCCGGCAGGCCTGCCTGAGACCAGCGTCCAGCGCGGTGTCCTGGCCGGTGGCGGCGGCCAGGTCCCAGCCGTGGATGAACACGTCGAGAAACCGGTGCCCGGCGTAGACCGACCCCGGTACCGGGCCGTAGGAGACGGCACACGACGCGTCCAGCGCGCCTGGCCTGTGGAAGACCGCGGCCGCCGCCTTCGCCGAAGTATCGTACGAGCCGACCGGGTCCGGTCCGAGCACGTCGCCGTCCAGGCGGTCGCCCACCCCCTCGATCGTGCCCCCAGCAGCCAGCTCTGCGGCCCACAGATTGCCCGCGACCACGTGGTTGACCAGCGCTCGCACATCCCAGCCGTCGCAGGGGGTGTCCGCGTGCCAGCGATCCGCCACGATGCCCGCCACGATATGGCCGGTGGCGTCCAGCGCCTGAGCGTGCAGTTCGGCAATGTCAGTCATGATGTCCTCCCTATCCACACAGTCATCGCAGAGGCCGTGGCAGCCGCGGCCTGCTTGGTTATCCAGGTGCAGCCACTGGCAGTGCCTCGGCGCGCCAGGCCTGGAAGCCCCGAGCAGGTCCGTGGCCTGGCGCGGCCCCAGCGCCTGCAGGGACGCGGCGGCCGAAGACGACGAGTACCCCTCGTCGCAGCAGACGAGCCAGGCCATGTCGTGCCCGGCGGTCTCGGGAACCAGGCCCGGGCAGGCCGGGTCGCAGCCACTGCAGGTGATTGCCTTCGATGATGATGGCGCCCGGGATGTCGCCATCAGCACGCCGTTGCCACTCCGGCCGCGTATCGATGAGGATCGCGCCACCGCCGACGGCCCGGAACGCCAACATGGGGTCAAGCCGCTGCAGACCAGACGGTGCCCTGGCCGGCAGATTGCCGGTCGTGGGCGGTATCGCCCGGGTTGCGATGCCCATCAACGTCCCCCCTCCGTTGTGACCTCCACCTCGGTGAACTTCCAGCTGACAAGTCAGCAGCGAACTGAGGTGGTCATGCGCCGCTATGCCTGTCGCGCGTAATTGGCCGCACCGAACCAGTCGACGGCCACCACGGGCTCGTCGCCGACGACCCAAGCGTCGTGGCCGCTTGGCAGGGTCGTGACGTCACCGGGGCCCGCGATGAATTCCGTGCCGTCGTCCATCCGGATGGCCAGCCGGCCGCTGACGTGGTGCTGGAAGTGCGGCGCCTCGCAGCTGCCGGTGCCGGTGATCGGCTTTAGGTCCGTGGACCAGCGCCATCCGGGCTGGAACACCAGCCGGCCGACCTCGCCGCCGCCGATCTTGAGGATCTCGGCGCGGCCATGGGGAAACTCGCGGGTCTCGTCCGGTGCTTCGAAGCTGCGGTGCTCGGTCTTGTTCATCATGGGCCTCCGGTCGTCCTGACCGCGGATGAGGTAACCTGACTTACTGGTAGGTCAGATACTTACCTACTGATAGGTCAGTCGTCAAGCCTCTGGAGGGACCAAACGATGATGGCTGAGCGCGGGCGCGGTGACCCCGACACCGCAACGCGGATCCTGGACGTTGCCGAGCGGCTGGCGCAGGTGCGCGGATTCAACGGGTTCAGCTATGCCGACATCGCCGCCGAGCTGGGGATCACCAAGGCGGCGCTGCACTATCACTTCGCCAGCAAGGCCGACCTGGGCGAGGCGCTCATCGACCGGTACGCCGCCCGTTTCAGCGACGCGCTGGCGGCGATCGACGCGGCCGCGTCGGCGCCACCGGCCAAGCTGCGAGGCTACGCCGAGCTCTACGCCGACGTGCTCCGCAACCAGCGGATGTGCCTGTGCGGGATGCTGGCGGCCGAATACCCGACACTGCCCGGCGCGATGCGAGCCTCCGTGGTCAGCTTCTTCGATGACAACGAGACGTGGCTGCAGCAGGTCCTGGAGGAGGGCCGCGGCGACGGCAGCCTGCAATTCAGCGGATCCACCCGCGACGTCGCCCGCATGATCATCAGCTGCCTGGAAGGGGCGATGCTTGTCACCCGGCCCTATGGTGACATCCCGCGATTCCAGGACGCCGCGGCAAACCTCGTCGCTGGCCTCACCTCACAGACAGCCACCCAGTACTGAGCGGGCAGCCCGAGGCCGTTCGGTCTGAACACCCAGAACCGGTTGATATGTAGCCTGCTTCCGTCCAGCCCCTCTGCGCAGTCACGCGTACGGAATCGATCTGGCTTCCCCCAAGATGCAGAATTACAACGCGAGGAGCTGTTGCAGGAGCATAGCGACGCAGCCCGAATCACGAATGAGCATGCTATCCGGCGCATAAGTATGTGTCGCCGCAACTCACTCACATCGGCATGAGTGCGCGTTGGCGACTGGCTGTGCGGCGTCCGATCGGCCAGTTCTGCTCGCACGAAGGATGGCTCCACGGCGTGCCCGTAGCCGCGCCGAACACGGCGGCTACTTGCGCAATCAGCGCTGATCAGGCCCTATAACTGAGCGTGATCTAATCTCCGGCCGAGCCTGGTTCCGATAGGAGCGACTACTTCGGCGTCGGTGAGGAGCGCACGCACGAGCACACCTTCGTCTTCGACGCCGACCACCCCGCGATCCTGGTGGGCCAAGACCACCGGCCCACGCCCACCGAGTCGTGCTGCACGCGCTGGCCGCCTGCCTCACCGCCGGCCTGGCCAACATCGCCGCCGCCCGCAGGGTCAAGCTCACCGAGGTCCGCTCCACGGTCACCGGCGATATCGACCTCAACGGCATCCTCGGGCTCAGTCCCGATGCGCGGAACGGCTATCAGCAGATCACCATGCGCTTCACGATCAAGGACGACGCCCCGGCCGAAACGCTGCGCGAGCTCGTGGAGCAGTCGCGAGCCCGCTCAGCGGTTGCCGACCCAGGACCTGTCCGGCCATGTACAGGTGATCGGCCGGGTTCCAGTGCATTCCGGTTCCGCGGAGGTGGACGAGCATGTCGGTAATGCCGAGGGCCGCGCGCCCGTCATTGAGCAACGTCTGTGCGATCGAGCCTGCCGGGCGCCCGGTGGCACCGGCGGGCCGGGAGGCGATCTCGGCGACGGTCCCCTGGTTGCCGTGGGCCTGGACGCATCGGATTGGATCGCGCTCGAGCCCATAAGGCACGGCGCGAGAGTAATGACCTGACACCAGCGCCGGGGGATGGGCTTGGCGGGTGGCGGTCGTTGTCACATTCGCGGGCTGGGCGGTGTCTTCATGCCCGAACGCACGTTTGCTGCGCTGGCTGCCTGCGGCGAAGTAAGGCGGGTGCGCGGAATCCGTTGATGAGCGTCTGGAACGCGGCGCACCAGGCTCGTTGGGGATCGGGTCCGAGTTGCGTTGGGTTCAGCAGCTCCGTCACTGCCATTCCGAAGCACATGGCGTTGAACTCGCGCGTCGCCGCTTGTACGTCGCGTCCTCCGAGGAGATCGGCGTCGGCGAGCCGCTGGACGCGTTCGGTCAGCAGCTCGTAGCCGGCGCGTGCGGCGTCGCGGACGTCGGGTCCCAGCTCGACGTCGGGCGCCGCGCGCAGGAACGCGATGCGGAAGAGCGACGGGTGTTCGACGGCCATCGGCCGGAACACCGTGAGCGCGGCCTGGACCAGATCGCGGGCGGGGTCCTTCGTGTGGGGGAACTCGGCGATGGCGTCGCGCAGCATATCGAACGATCGCTTCGCGAGCGCGCCCAACAGGCCTTCTTTCGAGCCGAAGGTGCTGTAGACCGCGCGGGTGGTGGTCCCGATTTCGTCGGCGACTGCCCTCACGGAGAGCGCGCCGGCCCCACCCCGCTCGACCAGGTTCTCCGCCGCGGCGAGCAGCGCTTCCCGAGTGGCGTCATCGTGCTGCCTGGGTCGGCCCATGGTTGACAGGATACCGCAACAACGTTACGTTACACTGTAACGAAACACTGTGACGAAAGGATGCATCATGACCACCGCCTCCATCACTCCGCGCTTCGGCGAGCTCGCCGGGGATCTCGCCGCCGGGACCGGCGACGGCCGAGCCGCGCTCGTCTTCCTGCCCGGCCTCACCTTCGACCGGACGATGTGGCGCCCGGCCCTGCGGTCACTGCGCACGATCGATCCCGGGCGCACGACGCTCACGCTCGACATGCCCGGCGAGGGCGAGAGCATCGGCACGTTCCGTGGGCTCCAGGTCGCGATCGAGCAGCTGCACGTCGCGATCGCTGCCGCCGACATCGAGAACCCGGTCCTCACCGGTCACTCCGGCTCGGCGATCGCAGCGATGTTCTATGCGATGAAGTACCCGGTACGCGGCATCGTCAACGTCGACGCCGTACTCGACAACAACGCATTCTCGGCGCAGTTGCGAGCACTCGAACCACAGCTTCGCAACGGCAGTCTCCCGGCGGTCTGGGATGAGCTCTTCGTTGGCTTGCACGCCGAACGGTCCGGCCCCGCCGGTGAAGCGATGTTGCGCGCGACGTCGCGGCCACGTCCCGACGTCATGCTCGGCTACTGGGCACCAGTGCTCGCACCTCCGCCCACAGCCGAGAACGCCATCGCCGACGCAATCGCGAACCTGCGCGCGCAGCAGACGCCCTACACGCTCGTCCTCGGTGAGGAACCCGACACCGCGACGCGCCGGTGGATGGCCGAGCGCTTTCCCGAGGCCACGGTGATCGCGCTCCCGAACAGCGGGCACTTCCCCCACGTCGCCCACCCCGACGCGTTCGCCCGCATCCTCGCGAGCGTCTCGTCATGATCACCGCGACCCGCTCACGACGAGGGCGGGAGGAGCGCGGTACGGAACGGTGAACACGCCGCGACAGCGTCGGAGGTCAAACATCAGAAACCAAAGCAGCAAGGAGAACCACTGTGAGTTCCAACGTCACCGTTAAGCATGAACGTGTGCTTCGCATCCTCCTCGTGTTCATGGGAGTTCCCTCGGTCCTGATCGGGCTGTGGGCCGGATTCGCGCCGCGGGGGTTCTACGACGACTTCCCGGGTGCCGGGCGTTCGTGGGTCGCTCCCGACGGGCCATTCAACGAGCATCTGGTACGCGACGTCGGCGTGCTGAACCTCGCGTTGGCCGTGGTCACGATCGCGGCCGCCGTGTGGCTAACCCGACCGCTTGTGCGTGCCACGGCATGGGCCTGGCTCGCATATTCCGTCCCGCACCTCGTATACCACGTCCGGCACCGCGGAGCGCTCGACCCGTCGGATCAGGTGAGCAGCCTCGCGAGCCTCGCCCTGGTCCTGGTGCTCGCGCTCGCCGTACTCGTCGTCTCGGCCCGCCTGCGTCCCGCGGCGCGGTCACGCTCCGAGGATCACGATCGGGTCCCGGTGATGCGAGACTGAGGCCATCGTCGGTGCCCGTCATACGCCAGTAACCAGCCGCCGTCACCATCCGATCCCTACGAGTTCACCAGAATGCCCAATTCGGGACTCACTAATACGGTCACGCTGACAGTGGAGCGGCCGAACATATCGGCGGGTCGGCGCGTGTTCTTCTAAAACTTCTCGATTACTTACTGCGATGTCGTCAGTAGGTTGGCGGTCATCCGGCCGGTCGGGGACGGTCACGGCCAGCCCTGAATAGTACGGCGCACGTTTCGGCGGCGCGGTGGCAACGGCGTGTTCGATCTGCTGATCTGCGACGCGGTGTACACGCCGCGGCACTACGCCGAACCCGGCAGCGACGAGGCTCCCCTTCGGGCAGGCCAGCGACGTCCTGGCCTGGCATGACGCGGTGCGGCCGATCCACTCGCTGCGCCCGGACCGGGGGCATTCCTGCCGTCACGCCGAAATCGTTCACTCCTGACCGGCGGCGCTGCATGCCCTGCTGGCGCCCTCGCACGCCGGGCGGGATAATCGCGTCATGCACCTCATCGGCCGCGCCGGGGCGTACACGCCGCCTGAGGGCGGCGAATCCAACCACTGGATCGTGCACATGAACAGCGATGCCCTGAGCCTGGGCACTTACTCGATCCCGGCGGGCGGGACAGATGACCAGGAGCCGCACACCGAGGACGAGGTCTATGTGGTCCAGGCGGGCCGCGCGACGCTGGTGACGGCCTCGGGCACGGTGCCGGTGGAACCGGGCAGCGTGGTGTTCGTCCCGGCCGGCGAGACGCACAAGTTCACCGACATCACCAAGGACCTGGCCCTGGTCGTCATCTTCGCGCCGCGTTACGGATCACGCACGCCCCGCTGAGATTACCGGGGCGGACGGACCATGGTGGCGGCCCCTCCGATGCCCGCGCCAGTGCGCCGGCGCGCTCGTTGCCCGGATCGCCAGCGTGACGCTTCGGCCACTCCCACGGTGACGTGGTGCCGGCTTATCGCGCCCCGCCAGCCCGCCACAGGTCGCCGTCCTTGACCGGCTTCCTGGCCGCGGTCATGGGGCGCGGAGCAGCAAGCTGGGCGGCAGTCGCGGCCACCGGGCATGCCGACACGGGTGGTTACAGAACGACCTGATCCGCGCATTTCCGCCGACGAGCGCCGAGGGCCTGCCGGCCGCGCCGATCGGCGGCTCGGGGGGGGTCGGGCAGTAGCCATCGGCCGAAAGATCGGCGGCCTGTCAATCGGTGGGCGCCCACCACATGTCGCGATCTGTACGGGCGAGGCGGGCGACAGACCCTGGCCGTGTCGGCGCGCCAAATAGTCACTAGGTATCGAAGAATCGCGGCGTGGCCTGCGAAGCCGAGGCGGTGCTGCGTCACACGCTGGGCGCCGAGGCGATCACTGCCTTGCTGCTGGGTGATTTCGATCCGGTACCGGGACGCGCGGATCCTGACCCGTCGCTGCCATGAGCGCTCATCCTTGCGGGCCTGGCTGGTTTTCGATGCTGCGCAGCTTGGCCTGGTCGACCAGGGCCTGGGGTGACCATTGCTCGCGCTGTACGTCGGGCACGTAGTCCTCGATCCCGCTGACGGGGAAGCGGAGGGTCTCGCCCAGCTCGGCTGACAGGTAGCAGGTCATGAGCAGTTCGGTCACCAGGAGCCCTGAATGGCAGGTGCACGCCCCGCCGGCGTGCGTGCTTCTGTTCAGGGCCGTCCAGGGCCGCCCGGGGGCACCTGTGACCAGGCCCAACAGCCGCTGCTGATCCTGGCGGGCGGGCCGCACGCGGCTCGCAACTGAGACCAATAAATGAGACCAGGGAGCACGACACGCCCGCCTGTCGGCTGCTGAG
>Ga0114129_10009366_pt1 | contig 13965 bp, 10 predicted proteins | sample RhiMetdeltSRZDD1_FD_80071 | JGI IMG/M metagenome (GOLD analysis project Ga0114129, IMG submission 80071) | Populus rhizosphere microbial communities from Tennessee, USA - Rhizosphere MetaG P. deltoides SRZDD1 (version 2) (version 2) | ecosystem: Host-associated > Plants > Roots > Rhizosphere >...
CCCTGATGCTCACGGGGTCGGGAGTCTCCTGAACAGACCCAGCCGCGACGAGGGCACGCAGCGTTTCTATGCTCGTCGATCGAAGATATCCGTTCATCCTGGCTGGGCTCTTCGGCCTGTACGTCGTTGCTGGCAAGCTCGGCCTGTCGCTGGCGTTCGTTCACGCGAGCGCGTCGGCGGTCTGGCCTCCGACTGGCATTGCGCTGGGTGCGCTCCTGACGCTCGGCTACCGTGTCTGGCCCGCGATCTTCGCGGGTGCGTTTGTCGTGAACGCCACCACGATGGGCTCCGTGGCGACGTCGTTTGGGATCGCGACCGGCAACACGCTGGAGGGGCTGCTCGGCGCCTATCTCGTCAACCGGTACGCCAACGGCGCGCGGGCGTTCAACCACAGCAAGGACGTGTTCAAGTTCGCCGGCTTCGCGGCGCTGCTGAGCACGATCGTCAGCGCCGCGATCGGCGTTGGCAGCCTGGCTCTCGGCGGGTATGCGGCGTGGGAAGACGCCGACGAGATCTTCCTCACGTGGTGGCTGGGCGACGCGAGCGGGGCGCTGATCTTCGCCCCGCTCGTGGTTCTCTGGCTCCGCGACTGGCGGCGGGGCCCGTCGCGGGGACGCGTGCTCGAAGCCGCCGCGCTGTGGCTCACCACGACGTTCATCGGCCTGACCGTGTTCGGCGAGGGCCTCACGCGCTTCGGCCTCATGACCCTGCCGCTCACGTTCCTGTGTACGCCGCCGCTCGTGTGGGCCGCGGTGCGCTTCCGCCAGCTCGAAGCGGCGATGCTGGTGACGGTCCTGTCCGGCATCGCGATCTGGGAGACCCTGCGCGGCTTCGGACCGTTCGCCGGCGCCACCGCGAACGAAGCGCTCCTGCTGCTCCAGCTCTTCATGGGCACGGTGTCGGTCATGGTCATCTCGGCCGGTGCTCTCGTGGAGGAGCGCCGGCGCGTGGAGCGCGAGCGCGAGCATCTCCTGATGCGGGCGCAGGTCGCGCAAACGGAGGCTGAGGCCGCCAACCGGGCGAAGGACGAGTTCCTGGCGATGCTGGGCCACGAGCTGCGCAACCCGCTGGCGGCGATCATCAGCGCGGTCAGTGTGCTCGATCGGATCGGACAGCCGGACGAGGTGGCAGTGCGGGCACGCGGCGCGATCCGCCACCAGATCTCCCATCTGGGCCGGCTCGTCGACGATCTGCTCGACATCTCGCGCGTCACCGGCAGCGACATCGTCCTGGCGTGCGAGCCCCTGAATCTGGGGAGCAGCGTTCAGCGCTCGGTGAACAACCTGGCGAGCACAGGACGCCTCGAGCGCCACGTTATCGACGTTCGCGCCGAGCCGGTCTGGGCGAACGCCGATCCGACACGCCTGAACCAGATCGTTGCCAATCTATTAACCAACGCGATCAAGTACACCTCGCCCGGCGGAACGATTCGCGTCCGTGTCGGCGGGGAAGGGAAACAGGCGATCGTCGGCGTCGCCGACACGGGAATCGGGATTCCGCCGAACATGCTCCCGCACGTGTTCGACCTGCCCGCCCCGGGCGATCGTCGGCTCTCTCGCGCGCAGGCCGGGCTCGGTGTGGGGCTCACGCTCGTGCGCCGGCTGGTCGAGCTCCACGGCGGGCGGGTCGAGGTCTTCAGCGAAGGGCCCGGTCGGGGGAGCGAGTTCGTGGTTCGCCTGCCCCGGATCGCGCCCGGGAAGCCGGTCGATTCCCAGGCGGTCCTTCGGGTGGTCGGCAAGGTCGCCTCGGCTCGCTGAGATGGGCGGTTTCGAGAGCGCCTATCCTCGGCCTTCCGGGTTATGCACTGCTGTGGATAACCCTGTTGGTAAAAGCCCGAAGCCGTGATTCAAGATACTGAAAACAATTCCCTATTCTCGAAATGTTACGGAGTCCATGATCGCGATTGTCGGCGGCACCCTGATCGACGGGACGGGTCGACGCCCGGGAGAGCCAGTAACCGTCGTAATCGACGGTGATCGGGTGGTGACCGTCGGCCCCGGTGGCGTGACGCCCGTCCCGCCCGGCGCAGCGGTGATTGACGCCCGGAATCGGTTTCTCACCCCCGGTCTCATCGACATGCACGTGCACGTCTACACCCCGGACAAGTGGCATCCCGAGCTGTTCCTCGCCGCCGGGGTCACCACCGTGCTCGATCTAGGCGGCCAGCTCCACGACGTCGTGGCATATCGTCGGGCGATCGAATCGGGAGCCCGGTCCGGTCCCCGGATCCTCTTCACCGGGCCGATGTTGGAGGAGCGTGATCCATATCCGGGCTTCGCCGGTTTCTGCCGGCGGTTCGACGCGGAGCGTACGGAGGCCGAGGTCGACGGCCTGGCTGACGCGGGGGTGGACGGCATCAAGCTCTACATCACGGTGCGCCCCGACACAGCCCGCCGCGCGTGCACGCGGGCGCACGCGCGCGGGCTGCCCGTCTTCATGCACCAGCACGCGACGTCCGGCGTCGAGGCTGCGCTCGCCGGCGTCGACTCGGTCGAGCACATGAACGTCTTCGGGCAGCTGGCCCCGGCAGGATTTCATCTGGCGGAGCCGGCGAAGCTGAACCCGTTCGAGTACGGCGGATGGCTCTGGCGCTGGCTCGACGCGCTCGATCCCCGATCGGATGCGGTGCGCCGTCTCTACGACGGCCTGATCGAGGCCGGCACCGCGCTCGATCCGACGCTGGTCCTCTACGCCGCGCGCCCGGGCGCCATCGGCGACGACGTGGGGGACACAGCGATGGACGATCCGGAGCGCACGCGGCTCATCTCGCGGCTGCCCGCGCCGGTGGCGAAGGAGCTCGTCGAGCGGTGGGACGAGCGCCGGCGAGCGGCGGCGAGCGCCTCCGAGCCGGCAAAGCATCGAATGCGCCGCGCGTGGGACAACATCCTCGCCCTCGTCGGCGGATTTCAGCGGGCGGGCGGAATCGTGCTCGCCGGGACCGACTGTCCCAACGTCGCGATCGTCTCCGGCTTCTCACTACACCGCGAGCTCGAGCTCCTGGTGCGGGCGGGGCTCTCGCCGATGGAGACGATCGTGGCGGCGACGCGCCGCCCGGCCGAGCGGCTGGGGAAGCAGGACGTCTTCGGAACCATCGCGCCCGGCCGCGCCGCCGATCTCCTCGTGCTCACCGCCGATCCGCTCGCTGATATCCGAAATATCCGGCGGATCGAGCGTGTGATCGCGCGCGGTGCCGTCTACGAGCCCGACGGCCTCCTCGCCGGCCTCTCGCGAACGTAAGCTAGGCGCTTCCGCGCGCTAGCCCGCCGCGGCCGACGACTCGCCGACCCCAACCTGACTCTCCGGCCTCGCACCCGTGACACGACTCGTCCAGTACACGCAGGTCTGCACGTGGGCCGCGATCACCGCGGTCAGATCGCTGCCGCACAGCGGGCACGGAGACGGCGCGGAGTCCGAGCGCGAGATCCAGCCGATCCGATACGTGTTCTGGCACTTCTGACAGGGCACGGCATGCTGGCTACAGCAGAGGAACAGGATCGCCTTCGCGTCGAGATCCCGAAAATCCACCTGGCTGGTGGCGCGGGGAATCGCGATCCATCGGTCGCCGCGGAGCTCTGAGTCCGCGTCGAGCCGATGCCGCCGCTCGCCGTGCCGGCGATCCGGTCCATGGGCGCCGGATCGACCTCGCCGGTCGTTGAACCGGCGGTCGACGATGACCTGCACCGCTGGATCTTCCCCGAAGACCTGAAGCAGCGACCGACCCGCGTCCTGGCCGGTTCTCGGGACCACGATGAGGAGGGAGCGCTCGCTGTCTTTCATGCCGGGTTCTCCTTGGTGAGGGTAAAGAGTACTCCCAGGACCCCCCGAAAACAGCAAGAAGTATTGCGAACGATTATCCCGTCCATGTGCCGGCTCCGCGAAGGTGCATCGCCGATGCCATGACTTGCCACGGGCACGGACCGGTTGTCACGATGACCGGCCGGTCGTCACATCAAATCCTCGTAACTATGTGTTTGTTCTCGCCAAAGCGATGCCCCGCCCGGCGCGACCCTGGCAGATGGGTTGCACAGAGACACATATATATGGTGAAGACCCACGCCGCTTGCGGGGAGGCCTGTGCTCGATGGCCAAGGTGATGGTGGTGGACGACGCGTACACGGAGCTGCAGGTGATGGAAACGATTCTCCGATCGGCGGGTCACGACGTGCTGACCTACCTCGACGGTGACCAGCTCGAGGAGAAGATCGTCAAGGAGCGCCCCGACGTCGTCCTGCTGGACATCGTGATGCCGCGGCGGAACGGGTTCGAGGTGCTCCGCAGCCTGCGCAAGGACGAGCGCACCCGCGAGACGCGCGTGGTCGTCGTCAGCTCGAAGAACCAGCAGAGCGATCGCGTCTGGGGCATGCGGCAGGGCGCGGACGAGTATCTGCCGAAGCCGTTCACGCCGGAGCAGCTCGTCACGATGGTCCGGAGGTTTCTCAAGTGACGACGAGCCTTCTCGACAGCTCCGCGGCGGTCCGGGCCTGCGTCTTCACGCTGGCCGGCGAGGCGTTTGCGATCGACGTCACCCAGGTGCGCGAGGTGGCCATCTTCCAGGAGTGGACGACGGTCCCGCTGGCCTCCCCGCACGTCGTGGGTGTGGCGAACCTGCGCGGCGATGTCGTCCCGATCGCCGACGCGCGCAGCGTGCTCAAGCTGGCCGCGCGCCGGAGCGGACGCAAGCTCTGGACTCTGATCGTCGAAGCAGAGGGATGCGAGGTCGCCCTGGTCATCGACGGCGAAGTGAGCCTCGAGGCCTTCGGCGGGATCACGGGCCTCGACGAGTCGAGTCCCGAGCCGCGCGTCGAGTGGGCACTCGGGTTCTTGCCCGACGCCGAGCGGCTCATTCCGTTGCTCGATCCCGCCAGACTTCTGCGCGCTCTCCGCGAGGGGCGCGACAAGGAGGGATGACGATGCAGCGGCGGGCAATTTTGAAAGTCCTTTCCGGGGTTGCTATCGGCAACGTCCTCGGCCGGCGTACGGCATGGGCCCAGGCGCCGGCCAAAGGCGGCGTCGACTCGCGGGGCGCCGCGCCGCTCGGCGCGGTCCCCGGGGACATCAAGATCGGCATGAGTGCCGCCTTCCGTGGACCGTCCGCGGGCCTCGGCACCGAGCTCTACCGCGGCGCCCAGGCCTACTATGCCGAGATCAACCTGCGGGGCGGCGTGCACGGCCGCACGATTTCGGTGGTGGCGCTCGACGATGGCTACGAGCCGACGCCGTGCATCAAGAACACGATTGAGCTCGTCGAGAAGGAGCAGGTGTTCTTTCTCTCCAACTACGTTGGCACGCCGACGCTCACCCGCGCGCTGCCCGTGATCAAGCGCTACGCCGATCGCCAGGTGATCCTCGTCGGAAACTTCACCGGCGCGCAGCCGCAGCGCGAGGAGCCGTACGTCGACCAGGTCTTCAACATCCGGGCCTCGTATCGGCAGGAGATGATGGCCCTGGTCGAGCGCTTCTGGCAGGCCGGCGCCCGACGGTTCGGCGTCTTCTACCAGATCGACGCCTACGGCCGCAGCGGCACCGACGGCGTGGCCCGCGGCCTCGCGCACCACGGCGCGACCATTGCGGCTGAAGCTACGTACGTGCGCCACGCCACGTTCGCGTCCGACATGAGTCCGGCTGTCAAGGCGCTCCGCCAGGCCGGCGTCGAGGCGGTCCTGTGCACCGGCGCCTATCAGGGCTGCGGCGCGTTCGTCCGCGCCGCGCGCGACTTGGGCTGGACCGTGCCCATCTCGAACGTCTCGTTCGTCGGCTCCGAGGCGATGCTGAGCCTGCTCCTGACTCACGGCAAGGCTACCGGGCGCGATTACACGCGTGGGTTGATCAATTCCCAGGTGGTTCCGAGCTACGACGACCTGAGCCTGCCGGCGGTGGTGGAGTACCGAACCCTGATGGACAAGCACAATCCGCAACTGCCGCCGGGGCTGCGCGACCCTCAGCACACGGCGGAGCTGCTCAGCTTCCGCAGCCTCGAGGGCTTCGTCAACGCCAAGGTGATTGTCGAGGCGCTGCGCCGGAGCGGGCTGAACCCGACCCGCGCGGGCTTCCGGCAGGCGCTGGAAGCGCTGAAAAACTTCGATCTCGGCATCGGCGCGCCGCTCAGCTTCGGGCCGGAGCGCCACCAGGGACTGGACAGCGTGTATTTCACCAGTGTGGTGAATGGTCGATGGGCCCCCGTCTCCGACTGGGCGGCCGCGGTGAAAGTATGAAGAAGCCACCCAAGCTGAAGCTCGGTCTGCTCTCGAAGCTCATCCTGTTCCTGACCCTGACGCTGGTGCCGCTGGCGGCGATCACCTGGTGGATCTCAGTGCGGGCGCTCACCACGAACCTGACGGACGAGTTCACGTCCAAGGGCACGGCGATCGCGCGAAGCCTGGCGGGCTCCGCCGTCGATCTCCTGCTCACCCGTGACGCGTCGACGGTCCAGGGGCTCGTCGATCAGGTCGGCGCCATCAACGGCGTGAAGTACGTCATGGTGTACGACTCGAAGAAGACGCTCGTCGCCCACACCTTCGCGCCGCTCGTCCCGCCCGGCATCATCGACCGCAATTTGGTCCCGGGCGACGCGGCCCAGCAGATCCGGGAAATCACGTACCCCGACCCGGTCAGCCGAGCGACTCAGCACATCATCGACATCGGCGTGCCGGTGCTGGCGGGCCAGCTGGGAACGGTCCGCGTCGGCATGGACCGCTCGATCATCGCGGCGGCGGCGGCCCGCTCCGGTCAGTATCTGCTTCTCGTCTTCGTCGGCGTGGCAATGCTGGCGGTGCTGGCCGGCGTGCTCTTCGCTCATCACATCACCAAGCCGATCACCCAGGTCGTCCGGGTCGCCGAGCGCGTGGGGCACGGAGACCTCTCGCGGTTGGTCACGGTGTCGTCACGCGACGAGATCGGACAGCTCGCGGCCACCTTCAACGACGCCGTCGTCCGCCTGCGCTCGCTGGTGCAGACCGAATCCGAGCGCGACGAGGAACGACACCGGCGCGAGGAGCTCCAGCGCAACATCATGCGATTCCTCGACACCGCCACCGAGATCGCGCGCGGCGACCTGACCCGGCGTGGCCAGGTGACCTCGGACGTCCTGGGCAGTGTCGTCGACGCGATCAACGTGATGGTCGAGGAGCTGGCCAACCTGATCGAGGGCGTGCGCGAGGCGGCGCATCAGGTCCTCGGGAGCTCGACCGAGATGATGGGCACCATGGAAGCGACCGCGGTCGGCGCCCAGACGCAGTCACGCGAGGCGGTGGCGGTGAGCGACACGATGGAGGCGCTGACGCGTGCGATGCGCCAGGTGGCGGAAAACGCCGAGGCGTCGGCCGCCTCGGCCGACCTCGCCCTCGAGTCGGCTGAGAAGGGCGAGCACGCGGTGCGGGCGAGCCTCTCCGGCATGCAGCGCATCCGCGGCGAGGTTCAGGGAATCTCGAAGAAGGTGAAGAGCCTCGCGGACCGCTCGCTGGAGATCTCCGAGATCGTCAACACCATCGAGGACATCTCGTCGCAGACGAACCTCCTGGCGCTCAACGCGGCGATCGAGGCCGCCGGCGCCGGCGAGGCAGGACTGCGCTTCGCGGTCGTAGCCGAGGAGGTCCGCAAGCTCGCCGAGCGCTCGGGCAAGGCCGCCAAGGACATCGTCGTGCTGATCAAAGCGGTTCAGACCGAGACGCAGCAGGCGGTGGTGGCCATGGAGGAGGGGACGCGAGAGGTCGAGCAGGGCTACCAGGTCACCGTCGAGGCCGGCGAGCGCCTGCGTCGGATCGGCGAGATCTCGCAGAAGGCGGCCGCGTTGGCCCGCGATATCTCGCAGGCGGCTCAGGAACAGGTCCGCGACGTCGAGGGCGGTGCCGTCGCCGTCCAGTCGATCGCCGGGGTGGCCGTCGAGACGGAGAAGGCGGCGCTCGAGACGCGCAAGACGATGGACCAGGTTGTTCGCGTCGCCCAGGCGCTCACGTCGAGTCTTGCGCGGTTCAAGCTGGCTACCTGAAACGGACGTCCTCGAGGGGAGAGACCGTGGCGGACGGCGACCGGCAGTTCCTGCTGAGCGTGTTCTTGATGGAGGCGTGGGACACCCTCGCCGCCGTCGAGGACGGCCTCGCCGTGCTGGGGCGCGCGCCCGGCGAGGCGACGACGCTCGAGAGCCTTGCCGTCGTGACCCACCGGCTACGGGGCTCGGCGGCGCTCAGCGGGTTTCCCCAGGTGTCGGCGCTCGCGGCCGCGATGGAGGAGACGGTGGACCGCGCGGCGGCGGCGCCGACCCACGACCGGCGCGCGCTTGCGGCGCTGTCCGACATGGTGCTCGCCCTCAAGACGGCGCTGGACGTGATCGGCGCGACCGGTGCCGAGGACGGCGAGGCGATCGCCGGGGCGCTCGATCGCATCGTGCCGGCGGCTCCGCCGGAACCCGGGACGGAGACGGTCCGGCGCCTGGAGGAGCTCGACCGCTTCTTCGCCAGCCAGTCCGACGTGCTCGAGTACTTCGTGCCGGAGGCCGTCGAGCATCTCGAGTCGATGGCTCAGTCGCTGGTCGTGCTGGAGGGTGGCGGCGCCACTGCCGACGAGATCGCGAGCCTGTTCCGGGCGGTCCACACTCTCAAGGGCGCCGCGTACACCGTCGGCTGCGAGCCGATCGGCCACCTCGCCCATCGCATCGAGGACATGCTGGGCGCGATTCGCGACAGCCAGCGGCCGCTCGACCGCGTCGCGATCGAGACGGTCTTTGCCGGGCTCGATGCCCTCAGGCTTTTCGTACGCAGCGGCGAAGGCGTGCCCGACGGGCGGGCCGTCGCCTACGAACGGGCGATGGCGATGCTCGCCGCCCCGCCGACGCTCGAGTCGGCGGTCGCCGTCGAGCCGAGCGAGGCCTCGACGGTGCCCGAGCTGACGACGGCGGCCGTGCCAGAGCGCCTCGAGACGTTGGCCGCCGCGCCCGAGCCGGTAGCATCGGCGCGCGCCTCCGCCCCGGCCCGTTCGGCGCGCGAGGCGGCCCGGCGCGTAAGGCCGAGCATCCGGGTCAGCCTCGATCGTCTCGACGCGCTCATGAACCTCGTCGGCGAGCTCGTCGTCACCCGGAGCCGTCTCGATCGCCACCTGACGCAGCTCGAGCAGGCCGGCGAGCTCCTGTCGTTCACGCAGTCGCGCATGACCCAGACCGTCGCCGAGTTCGAGTCGAAATACGCGCATCGTCCGCTGCCGGCCGCCGAGCCGGACCCGTCGATCCGGGACTCGATATCGAAGGTGCCTCTGGGAGACGTCTTCGACGAGCTCGAGTTCGATCGCTACGATGACTTCAATCTGCTGGCCCGCCGGGTCGGAGAGATCTCGAGTGACATCACTGAGATTCAGAGCCAGCTGAGCGGCCTGGTCCGCATCGTGCGCGAGGACGCCGGCGGCGTCCAGCGCCTCAGCGGAGAGCTGCGCAGTCAGATCACGCGCGCGCGAATGGTGCCGGTCGGCCGGCTCTTCGCGCCGTTCGTGCGCATGGTTCGCGAGGCGTCGCGCGCGGCCGGCAAGTCCGTGAGTCTCGAGATCCGAGGCGAGACGGTCGAGATGGACACCACGATCGTCGAGCTGATGGCCGACCCGCTGGTTCATCTGGTGCGGAACGCGATTGCCCACGGCATCGAGCCGGAGGAGACCCGGCGCCGGCTCGCCAAGCCGCCACAGGCCACTCTTCATCTCGGCGCGGCGCACAAGGGCGGGTCGATCTACATCGAGGTGGCCGACGACGGCCGGGGCATCGACCTCGAGGCAGTCAGCGAGGCGGCGCGCCGCGGCGGCTTCGTGACGGCGGAGACGATCGCCCGGCTCGGCGAGCGCGACATCGTGGACCTTATCTTCCTGCCCGGCCTCACCACGGCGACTTCGGTGACGACCGCAGCCGGACGCGGAGTCGGCATGGACGTCGTGCGCGCCAACGTCGGCCGCCTCGGCGGCCAGATCGAGGTGCAGACCGAAGCGGGTCGGGGCACGCGCTTCCGGATCCGGCTGCCGCTGACGGTCGCTATCTCCGACGCGCTCATGGTCCGGGTGGGCGCGGAGGTGCTCGCCATTCCCGTGCCGTCGGTCAAGGCGGCGCTCCAGGCCCGTCCGGATGAGATCCAGTCTTTCGACGGCGCCGAATCGATCGAGATCGACGGCGAGCCGGTCGACCTCGTCCGTCTCGGTCGCGTGCTCCGCATTCCGAGCGACGGCGACATCGGGCCGCTGTCGATCGTCACGCTGCGGACCGGACGCAAGACGCTCGCCGTCGTGGTCGACGAGTTCCTCGTGAAGGAGGAGATCGTCGTCAAGAGCCTCGGCGGCTTCCTGCAGGGGACCGGCCCGTTCTCGGGCGCCACCGTCACCGGCGAAGGGCGGGTCATCCTGCTGCTCGATGCGCTGAAGCTCCTCGAGATGACCCTCGCGGCGCCGGCGCCTCCGGCGCTCGATGGCGAGCGCGTCGCCGACGCGCCGCCTGCCGCCGAGGGCCAGCGCCGGGTCCTCCTCGTCGACGACTCGGTCAGCGTGCGGAAGTTCGTCGGCGGCATGCTCGAGCGCGCAGGATTCCACGTCGTCGCCGCTCGCGACGGCGCCGAGGCACTGCAGCAGCTCGCGGAATGCCCGGTCGACGTCGTCGTCACCGATCTGGAGATGCCGCGACTGAATGGCTACGAGTTGATCCGCGATCTCAATCGCGGGCCGACCACGTGCAGCTTGCCCGTCGTGGTGCTGACCACGCGGGCCGGCTCCAAGCACGTGGATCTTGCGCGCCAGCTGGGGGTCGAGCACTACATCGCCAAGCCGGTCGACGAGGCGAGCTTCGTCCAGCTCATCGAGTCGCTGGCCGTTCCGGCGGCGGCCCGCGGAGAGGCCTGACGGTCATGTCCCGCGTGCTTCTCGTCGATCCGGACCGCGCCCGCCTCGCCGCCCTTCAGACGGCGCTGTCCGCGGCGGGCTTCCGGGATGCCTCGACCGTCACCAGCGCGTCGTTCGCGCTGACGATGCTCGAGCGCAACCGGCCCGACCTCATCGTGAGCCGCGTGGGCGTTCCGGACATCGACGGCTACGAGCTGTGCTCGATCGTGCGCAAGGATCCCTCGATGACCGGGGTACTGTTTCTCCTGCTCGCGAGCCCCGGCGACGAGACGCCGAAGGGGATGCTCGAGGAGAAGCCGGATCAGACGCTGGCCGGCGACCTTCCGCTCAGCGCGATCGTCGCCGGAGTCGCCGGTCTTCTCCGAACTCGTCGCCCGACAGCCCCGAAGCCGCCTGCCGCGCCGGTCGAGGTGACGCCGGGGCTGAACGGCTCGCTCGGAGTCATGGACCTTCCGGACATCGCGCAGGCCGTCGCGCTCGGGGGCAAGACGGGCGAGCTGCTCGTCACGCTCCCCTCCGGCCGAGGCGTCATCGTCTTCGACCACGGCCAGGTGGTGCACGCCGAGTTCTTCGGGCTCATCGGCGAGACGGCATTCGCCGCGCTCCTGGTGGCGGCGCACGGGGCGATGGACGGCGAGGCGCACGGCAGCTTCGTCTTCCGCCAGCTTGAGGACGGCGCCGCCAATGGGACGAAGACGATTCACTGCGACCTCAAGCAGCTCCTGCTCAGCGCCGCGGCCGAGATCGACGAGGGCCGGGCGGGCGCGGCCACGGCGCCGCACTCCTAGGAGACGTCCGATGCCGAAGGTCCTTGTCGTGGATGACAGCCTGAGCGTCCGCAAGGTAGTTGAGAAGGCGCTCGAGGCTCGAGGGCTACAGGTGCTCGCGGCGGCGTCAGGCGCCGAGGCGATCCAGATGCTCGAGCGCGATCGTCCCGACGTGGTGATCTGCGACGTCATTCTCCCGGACCGGGACGGCTTTCAGATCTGCGAGTACGTCCGGTCGCACGCGGTCATCGCCACGACGCCCGTCCTGCTCATCTCGGGCATCGACAACGGAACGGTCCAGGCACGGGCCGCCGAGGTTCGCTCCGACGAGGTGCTGTTCAAGCCGTTCGGAGTCGAGGACCTGGTTGGCAGGATCGACCGGCTCCTCAGCACTCGCGCCGACGGCTCGGCGTCCCGGGGAAACGGCTCGACGCCTCCCGAGCAGGACGGCCCGGCGACGGGGATGGGGCCCGCACCGGCTTCGCGCGCGCCTGCGGCGGCTCCGCCCGCGCCCGCTGTAGCTCCGCCCGCTGAACCGCTGGTCTTGGCTGCGACATCGACGGCCCTGGGGGTGTCCGAGCCGCCCGAGGGAATCAGGGATCGTCTCGCGGCCCTCGCGGCCACGCCGGGAGTTCGCTTCGTGGTGCTGACCGACAGGGAGGGCTTCCTGATCGAGACCGCGGGCGATCCCTCGCCGGAGACTGACGAGGTAGCGGGTGCCCTCGCATCCTGTCTCGCCGAGGCCTCCGACGGCATCGGCCGCCAGCTGGGCCAGGGGCAGCTCCTGGGGACGATCCTCGAGTATGAGGCCGGCACGCTCTTGCTGCAGGCGGTCGGGTCCGACGCGCTGCTGGCGGTCCTGGTCGACGAGCCCGGCGCGCTCGGAAAGATCCGCTACTACGTAAGAAAGGTCGTCCCGGAGCTGGCGCGGACTCTGTGATGGCGCTCACGCGAGCCACGCGGTCAAAGCTGGTGTGGGCCCTCGAGCTCGCGCTCGGTCTCGAGCTCTACGCCTGCGCGGTCCTGGCTCTCCACTCGCGCGGGCTCCGGGCGACACCGATCGTCGCGTCACCCGGGCTGATCATTCCGGCTCTGGTGATTCCTCCCGTGTTCTACGTGCTCGTCGGCCTCGTCAGCGTGCGCCCACTCTCGGTCGTGCGCGTCGGCATCGCGGCGGGCGCTTTGTGCGCGGTCCACGCGGTGCTCGTCATGGCGACGGGCGCGCTCTTCGTGATCCCCGACCTCGTCGATTACGGGGCGGCTGTCGCCTTCTCCCTCTGGGGCTCTCCCGCGATCACGATACTGCAGCTCACGGCCGCGCCGCTGGTCCTGGCGCGTCTTCGGTCCCTGATCGTGGCGCGACCCGCCCCGGGCGGCACGCCTTCACGACGCGCCGACGTCCGGACTATGGGCTCGACGTCCACAGCGGTGCGCGAGCCCTTCCCTCCGATGCCGGCGCCCTCGCGGGAGAACACCGCGACCGCGCAGCGCCCGACGGCGGTGACGCCGCACGCCGCGGCGGCGGCATCGGCGCCGGCCGTGAAGCCTTCCGTCGCCACGCCCTCACGACCGACTTCGATCGTGCGCGAGCCGACTGCGCCGGCTGCCCCGACACCGGCTCAGCGGGCGCCGATGGCGAGCTCGTCGGCGGCGACTCTGTCGGCGACGAGCACCCCGGTTGTTCGAATCAACGCGACTGCGAGTCGGCTCGAGTGGCCCGAGCGCCGGGCCAGCGTCGAGCCCGTGGACCCGAGGGTTCGCGTGGCATTCAGCCGGATCGCGGATCAGCTGCCGATCGAGATGTTCGCGCGTGGCACGAAGGGCTTGACCGACATGCTTCGGCCCGGCGTCTCGCTCTTCGTTCCGCGGGGCCTTCTCCTGCCGCACCTCGCCGAGGGGGTCGCGCCGGTGAAGTGGGAGGTCGTCGCCGATCAGTTTCCGCGCGATGAGCTCTTGCTCACGAATGCGGAGATCGCGAAACGGCTGCCGAACGGCTCGCTGCGGCTCCCGCTCGATGAGGTCATGCCGCAGATTCCGGCCGAGTTGCTCACGCTCTCGAAGCCTGCGGCAGCGCAGCGGACGGAAGAGCTTCCGCCGTCGGCCCAGCTACACGTGCCGCCGCCGGTCACCGCTGCCGTTGAGGTCCCCGAAATACCTGGCGAAGCAGAGTCTGAAGCCACAGGGCCGGAAGTCGCACAGGCTGACGCGGTCGAGCAAGAAGTAGAAGGAGCGGAGATTGAGGTCGCGAACGTCGCCGACGCGGAGATCGTGCCGGCAACGGCCGAGCCGGCAACGCCCGAGCCGTTAGCGCCCGTGCTGGCCGCGCCAGCGCTCGCTGTGCCAC
>Ga0114129_10009369_pt1 | contig 13961 bp, 13 predicted proteins | sample RhiMetdeltSRZDD1_FD_80071 | JGI IMG/M metagenome (GOLD analysis project Ga0114129, IMG submission 80071) | Populus rhizosphere microbial communities from Tennessee, USA - Rhizosphere MetaG P. deltoides SRZDD1 (version 2) (version 2) | ecosystem: Host-associated > Plants > Roots > Rhizosphere >...
ACGACACAGCTGCAGAACTTCGCGCAGAATGTGCTGCAGGGCCGCGCCGCGCCCGTGACGATCGAGGATGGGTTGGAAGCGTTGAGAATAGGGGTGGCGGCAACGCGCGCACACCAGACGCAGGCGCCGGTTGTCGTCGCCGACGTCCGATGATGGCCCTCCTCGTTCTGCTGCTCGCCTGGTTCGCCGAGCAGGCGCCGCTGGCGACCGATTCGCTCAGCCGCTTCTTATATGTCTCGTCGCCGTCCGAGGCGGTGATCACCGTGCGCGCGAGCTGCAGAAGCTGCTCGTGGGGAGAGGCAGGGCGCGAAGCGGCCGCCCTTCGCGTGCTGGTGAACGGCAAGTACTCACAGCACATCATGCTCGTCCGCGGCGAAGCGCCCTCCGACTATCGCATCTCGCTGGGGGCCTTCTTGCCGGGCCGCTATCGCGTGACCGTCGAGCGCGATCCGGCGCTGAGCGCGCGCGGGGCAGGGCGCGTGTCGATCGACATCCCGAAGATCGAGTATCTCGGCCGAGGCCATTCGACTGATTTCACAGCCCAATCGATGGCTCCGATTCTCCATGCGCGCGCGAATACGATTGGGCGGTTCACGGACGTGCCATTGCTGATGTGGTACGAAATGATGCCGACATCGCGCGGCTGGCAGTTCCGCTACTCCGTCGTCTTTTCGAACGAGGACGGTGGCACGGCGACCGATCGGTTGATGGCGACGTGGGGGCGCACGACCGACATCGAATTCGTGTACGGAGTGGAAGTCGACGAACGCGACAACGTCCTTGCGGAGGAATTCCAGGGACCGGGCCACGAAGTGCCGCCGTTCAAAGGCCGCCACGAAGGCGCGCATCCGCTGCTGTGGGTGTCGACGGACAACAACATGGTGAGCGAGTCGGGCACGACCGTCGTGCGCTATGCGCCCGCCGTGGAGCGATTGGACCTCACCGACAAGTCGCGCGAAGTCGTGATGGACCAGCACCCGTGGACGTACACCATCACCGCACAGGAAATGATGCGAGAGGGGAAGATTGCCGACGGCGCAGCGGCCGGATCGGGAAGAATTCCCGACCTGCGCCGATACGTGCACGTCGAGGCGTGCTCCGAGCTCGAAAACGCTGCCCTCGTGTTCTCGGTACGCGCGACCGACAGCTCGGGAAGTCGGCGCTGGTACGACTCGGATCGTGGCGTCAGCGAGTTCAGAATCGTACGCACCGGCTGCTTCAGGGGCGCGGTACCGTTGCCGCCATCGGCGGGGCGGCCCGACGCCGTTCGTTTTCGCGCTTATGCGCGACCCCCGAAGGAAGGCGCGCCGGCGCCGGGCGCCGTCGTGCTGACGCGCGTCAATACGGTCTTCACGCTCGACGATCAGTTCCAGCCCGGGCGATCTCTTTTTTCGTGGGTCGGATCGATGCCGCTGAAGCTCGAAGGCGACTGGTTCGAGCTGCCATTCTAATCAGCCAACGTTGCTGATGATGTATTCCGCGACCTCGCCGCGGCGGCTGGCGTTCGAGTTGATCGCCCGGCGTGCCCTGACCTTGTGCGCGCGCAATCCTGCGCGGCGTGCAGCCTGGTTGCTTGCGTAAAGCTCCTTGATCAGTGGTGCGGCGGAATTGCTGACGATCACGTGACAGCCGCGATGCGCGAGCTCTACGACCGCGCGCTGAAGACGGCGCTGATCGTCGCTGGAAAAGCCGAACGCTGTGTATGCGGTGAAGTTCGCCGTATCGCTGACCGGGGCGTACGGCGGATCGAAGTAGAGCAGGTCGCCTCGCGCTGCACGGGCCAGCACCGACTCGAAACTACCGTAGCCGATGTTCACCGTGGACCTGCCGAGGAGCGAGGCGACGGCGCGGAGGTTGCGCGCATCGCAGATCTTCGGACTCGCGTAGCGGCCCGCCGGAACGTTGAATGCGCCACGCGAATTCAAGCGGTAGAGGCCATTGAATCCGGTGCGATTCAGATAGATGAACATCGCCGCCAGAGCGGGTGGGTAGTCCTCGATGCCTGCCGGATTTGTGCCGACAAGAGGATCGCGCTGTGGATTGAATAAGTGATCTCGGACGCGGTAGAAGTGCTCCTGCGGCGATCCATGATGCAAACGATCGTGTTCAGTCAAGGCGGCGATGACTGATTCAGCGTCCCTCCCAAGTGCGCAGTACGTGCCGATCAGATCGCGGTTGACGTCGCTGAGCCACACGTGATGTCCATCGAGATCGCCGCTGCCCGCCAGATCGAAAAACAGCGCGCCGCTTCCCACGAAGGGCTCGAAATACTGCTCGAAATGTGATGGCACGAACCGCCGGAGTTGGGGGATCAGCTGTCGCTTTCCGCCGGCCCATTTCAAGAATGGCCGCACCCGTCCGCGGTCCGAGATCGGTTCAACCGCGAGAGATGTGGCTTCCAGCAAGGTAGAGGCCTCAACTTTAGCATGCAGATCGCGCCGGATGCTGTCCGCAGGAGCAGGCGTGTAGTAGCATCTCGCCCCACGAGGAGCCACTCATGAAAACGTTCCGACCGTGTCTGGCGGAATTTCTCGGGACCTTCTATCTCTGCTTCGCCGGGATCGGCGCGATTCTCAGCAACACGCCTGCGGTCGGCGGCATGTCGGGCCTGCTCGGCATCGCGCTGGCCCACGGGCTCGCGCTGTCGATCGCCGTCAACGTGTTTGGCGGCGAATCGGGCGCGCATTTCAATCCGGCCGTGACCGCCGGCTTCCTGGTCACGGGCCGCATCGCGCCGCCGCTCGCCGCGGCGTACGTCGTCGCGCAGCTGCTCGGCGCCACGACCGCCGCTGGATTCTGCCGGCTGATCTTTCCGGTCGAAGCGGTCACCGCCGCGAACCTGGGTATTCCGCTGCCGGCGGCATGGGCCACGACGAGCACCGTGTTGATCGCCGAGTTCATCATGACCTATCTATTGATGACGTCGATCTTCGGCACCGCCGTCGACGAGCGCGGGCGAGCGGTGAAGATCGGCGGATTCGGCATCGGCTTGACGGTCGCGTTCGATATTCTTTGCGGCGGTGCGGTGACCGGGGCATCGATGAATCCCGCGCGATCGTTCGGCCCGGCGCTCGAGATGATGCACTGGCAGTTCCACTGGATGTACTGGGTCGCGCCGATTGCCGGCGCCTGCGCCGCCGCCCTCGTGTACGACAACGTGCTGCTGAAGCCGATGAAGAAATAGGTCGGGTAGGTTAGACGACGCGACTCGGCTAACCGTATGTGCGCCATCCGCGGGTTAGATAATCCCCCATGGTCAGCACCAATAGAATTCCGAGCCAGAAAATGCTGCCGAGCACAGCCGCCCACGTGAGGCGGCTGCTGTACTTCACGTGCATGAAGAACAGGACGACGAGCGTCGCTTTGAAGACGGCGATCACCAGCGCCGCCACCGTGTTCAGGCGTCCGAGGTCGAAGACTGCGATCTGCACGGTCAGATAGGTGCAGAGCATCAGGATGCCGAAAATGGTGTAGTAGACGCGCTTCGGAAGAATGCGATCAGTCAGGGCCCGTGCCTCCCAATCAGGTAGAGCAGAGGAAACAGGAAAATCCAGACGATGTCGACGAAGTGCCAGTAGAGGCCGCTGATCTCGATGGGACTGTAGTATTCGGCGGTGATGGTGCCGCGCCAGGCCCACCAGAACATCACGAGCATGATGCCGATTCCGATGACCATGTGCAGGGCGTGCAGGCCGGTCATGAGGAAGTAGAGCGAGAAGAACAGCTGCGCGTGACGGAAGTATTCCCGCTCGAATTGGAAGCCAGGCCCGGGCACATGGTGCTCGACGAACTTGTGGTAGTACTCCACGCCTTTGATTCCCAAGAACACGGCGCCGAGAATCATCGTGCCTGCCAGGAAAAGCAGCACGAGCTTTCGTTGAGCAAGCTGCGCGGCATGCACCGCCAACGCCATCGTCAAACTGCTGGTGATGAGGACGACCGTGTTGATGGTGCCGAGCGTGACGTCCAGCTCGTGGCTGGCGGCGGCGAAAGCGGTCGGATACCAGGCGCGGTAGATCGCGTACGTGGCGAACAGCCCGCCGAAGAACAGTACCTCGGTGACCAGGAACACCCACATGCCGAGCGTCGCCGCCTCGGTCTGCTGCTCGAGGCTGTCGAACTGATGCGCGAGGGCCGGGTTGTGCGGATGGTGCGCGGCTTCAGGCAACATGGCCCTCCACCGGTGCGCCGTATTCGTACGCGTCCCACGTGACCTCTGGCGTCTCGGCAAAATTCTCCGTTGGAGGCGGGGAGGTCGTCGTCCATTCGAGCCCGACCGCACCCCACGGATTCGAGCCCGCCAGACGGCCGTACCGGAGCGACCACATCAGATACACCATCGGAATCAGATAGCCGACGCCAAGGATTGATGCACCGGCAGACGACAGGACGTTCAGCACCTGGAACTCGGGCGGGTACGCATGGTAGCGGCGTGGCATCCCGAGGTAGCCGAGGATGAACTGCGGGAAGAACGTCAGGTTGAAGCCGACGAAGATGACCAGAGCACTGAACTTTGCCAGCGGTTCGTTGTAAAGGCGCCCGCTGATCTTCGGCCACCAGTAATGCAGGCCGCCGAGGTAGCCCATGATGGTGCCGCCGACCATGATGTAGTGGAAGTGCGCGACGATGAAGTAGGTGTCGGTGACGTGAACGTCGAGGCCGACAGCAGCGAGGAAGAGACCGGTGAGACCGCCGATCGTGAACAGTCCGATGAAGCCGATCGCGTACAGCATCGGGGTTTGCCACGAAATCGATCCCTTGTACATCGTTGCCGTCCAGTTGAAGACCTTCACGGCAGACGGAATGGCGACAAGGAAGCTCAGGATCGAAAAGATCAGCGCCGCATACACGGACTGGCCCGCGACGAACATGTGATGGCCCCAGACGAGGAACCCGAGGACGGCGATGCCGAGGCTGGCGAACGCCACAAAGCCGTAGCCGAAGACCTTCTTGCGGCAGAACGCCGCCACGAGCTCGCTGATCACGCCCATCGCCGGCAGGACCATGATGTAAACGGCAGGGTGTGAGTAGAACCAGAAGAGATGCTGGAAGAGCACGGGGTCGCCGCCCAGCGCAGGATCGAAGAAGCCGAAATGGAACATCCGCTCGGACGCCACGAGCAGGATGGTGATGGCAAGTACCGGCGTGCCCAGGACCATGATCAGGCTCGTCGCGTACGTCGACCACAGGAAGAGCGGCATCCGGAACCAGGTCATCCCCGGCGCCCGCATGCGATGAATCGTTACGATGAAGTTGAGACCCGTGAGAATCGATGAGAACCCCGTCACGAAAATGCCGAGGGCTGCCGAGATCACGTTGCTCGTCGATGACACGGTGCTGAACGGCGTGTAGAACGTCCAGCCCGTGTCGAGGCCGCCGGTGACGATGGAGTAGGTCGTGAACGCGGCGCCGACCATGTAGATGTACCAGCTGGCGAGGTTCAGCTTCGGGAATGCGAGATCCTTTGCGCCGACCATGATCGGGACGAGAAAATTCCCAAGGACGGAGGGAATGACGGGGATGAGGAAGAAGAACACCATCATCACGCCGTGCATCGTGAACAGCTTGTTGTAGGTGGCGTCGGTCACGAGATCGCCGACTGGGGTCGCAAGCTCGAGGCGAATCAGGACCGCGAATGCGCCGCCGATGAAGAAGAAGAACGTGACCGCGGCGAGATACAGCAGCGCGATCCGCTTGTGGTCGCGCGTCAAGAGCCACGACGCGATGCCGTAGCCGTCGTTCAGATAGTGCCGCGGCGGAAGGATGACGGTGGGCATGGCTATCGTGCCTGCACCTGGGGCAGGGCCTGCAGCGATTTGACGTACTCGATCAGCTCCAGCAGCTGCTCCTCGCTGACGAGCCCCTGAAACGTCGGCATGATCGGCTGGAAGCCTGCCGCGACCTTTGCGGCCGGCTGGAGGATCGATTCGCGAACGTAGGCCTCGTCGACCGTCATCGTCACGCCGTTCTGGAGCGTGATCGTTTTTCCGAAGAGCCCTTCGAGCACCGGCCCGCGGCCCTGCGCATCGGGCCGGTGGCAGGTGTTGCACGCGAGATCCTGAAAGAGCTTCGCGCCGGCTGACGCGAGCGATCCTTCCCGCGCCCCGCCGGTCAGCCACGTCTGGTATTCGCTCGGATCCATCACGACCACTTCACCCACCATGCCTGAGTGCTTCGTCCCGCAGTATTCGGCGCAGAACAGGTGATAACGCCCGGGCTTGGTCGGCTGAAACCAGATGTTCGTGTAACGGCCCGGGATGACGTCGGCCTTGACGCGGAATGCCGGCACGAACACGTCGTGGATGACGTCCTCGGACGTCATGATCAACTTCACGGGCCGACCGACCGGGACGTGGAGCTCGTTGATCTCCCGCTGCCCGTCGAGATGCTGGAACTTCCACATCCATTGCTTGCCGACGACATAGATGTTGAGCGTTTCGTCGGGCGGCCTCGCCATCGCGAAGAACACGCTCGCGCCCCAGACGAAAATGACCATCGTGATGAGGAACGGCACGATCGTCCAGGTGAGCTCCAGCACGAGGCCGCCATGGATTTCTGCCCCGACGCTGTCGGGTGCGCGGCGCCGGTACTTCACGGCATAGAACACGATCAGCCCGGCGATGAGGAGCGAAAAGAACACCGAGAGGGCGACGAGAAAGAAATAGAGCGCATCGACACGGCCGGCCATCGTCGATGCCGATTCCGGGAATAACGGCGTACCTGTCCACATGGCCTAGGCGCGCCGCTCCCTTCTGAGCATCACGAATATGAATCCTCCGAGGGCGAGCACCGTTGCGGCGCCGGCGACGCGCATCGTGCGCATGATGGCGAGACCGTACCGGCCGGTCAGCGGGTCGTAGTGGTAGCAGTACAAGAGCAGCGAGTCGACTGGCGATCCGACCTTTCCCGACGACGCCTCGACGATGGCGAGGCGGAGATCGCGCGGTCCGTATTCGATGCCGAAGAGATAGCGCGAGAGGCGTCCATCCGGCGTTGCCACGATGATGCCCGTGGGATGCGCGAACTGCTTCGTCTCCTGATCCCAGGCGTACCGGAAGCCGGCGGCTTTCGTCAGACGGTCGATCGACGGCTGATCGGCGGTGAGAAAATGCCACGCGCCGGCGGCGCCGTTTCGCTTGTAGCGTTCGAGGTAGCCGGCCTTCTTCGCCGCCGCGGCGGCCGCGGTGTCGTGCGGGTTGATGCTGACGGTGACAATCTCGAAGTCGGCGCCGGGACTCAGCGACAGCACGTTCAGCGCGCTCGAGAGGCCGTTCATCGCGAGCGTGCACAGCATCGGACAGGTGTAGTACGCGAAGACCAGGACGACCGGCCTCTCGCCGAAATAGTCGCCGAGCCGCACGTCACCGCCAGCTTCGTCGCGGAGCTGCGTGTCGAGCGGCAGAGACTCATCGAGATGTTGATCGAAGCCGATTTCACGCAGCGCTGCTGGCAGCTGTGAAGACGGAACGCCTGCCTCGCGCTTGTAGCCGGCCGCCGGAGTTCCAGCCATCTGAGCTGTCGCCTGCGGCGGGCTCAACACAAAGGAGACCAAGGACACAAAGGCAAATACCTTTAGGCCAGAGAGCCTTGATCGTTGTGTCCGTTGTGTCCTTCGTGTCGATTCAACGCAGGTCATTGGATCTCCGCGCGGGCAAGCCCCGCTCCAACGTCAACCGCATCGCCTCATCGATCGGAATACGCACAATGCCGGCGTTCCTGTCTACCCAGCCGTAGCTGCCCAGCGCCGCGTCTTCGGCGGCGCGAAGCTCGCGGAGGTCCTCGCGGGGAGCCGTCTGCAGTCGCGGCTCGGGAGGCGTTCGCTCGCCTTGTGAAACGGCCAGCGGATACTCAGATGGCACACGCAGCGCCTCGCGCGATGTGAAATAGCCGAACAGCAGCCACACGACGAAATGAATGACGGCGGCGACGACGATCAGCCCGCCGCCGAATCCGAAGATGGCGCGTATGTCGACGTCGCTCGTCTCGTGATGGACCTCGGGATTGTGCTGAGGCGCGCCAGCCCGATGCGGAAGGTGCAGCTCGGCCATGATCAGTGGGCCGTCCTCGGCGGCGCGCCGCGCTCGATGATGCGGCCGAGCGCCTCGTCGAACTCCGGGTCGTGCACCGGAAGGATCGCGCGTCCGCGGAGTTGCCAGACGAAGCAGCCGAGCCAGATCGATCCGAGCGTGAGAGGAAGGACGATGTCCAACCAGCTCACGGAGACGCTCGATTCGTGAAACTCCGGCGCGATCAGCCAGAACAAATCGACCAATCGCACGGCGAGCACCGCGATTCCCACCTTGACGAGCATTTGCGGGTCGCGCTTCACGGCACGCGAGAGCAGAAGTACGAACGGCACCAGGAAATGGAACACGATCAACGAGATCCCGACGAATCTCCAGCCGGTCTGCAGGCGATGGGTGTACCAGACGATTTCCATCGGCAGGTTCCCGGACCAGATGATCAGGTACTGCGAAAAGGAGAAGTACGCCCACAACATCACGAAGGCGAGGAGCAAGTTCCCGAGATCGTGAAAGTGTGCCGGCACGACAATGCGATCCAACGGTGGACGACGGCTGAGCCAGACGAGGACGACCACGAGAAACGCCAACGCCGACAATCCCTGTCCGCCCATCACCAGCACGCCGTAGATGGTCGAAAACCAGTGAGGCTCGAGCGACATCAGCCAGTCGAACGACGCGAACGTGATGGTGAGGCCGTACGCGAGGAGCCCGCCCGCGCTCAATTTCTGCATTCGCCTGGCGATGCGCGGGTCCGGATTGCGATCCTGCTCGAGTGACCATGCGTTCAGGAAATACGACAGTCCGTTCCACACGAGGAAATAGATCGCGGCCCGCACGAGAAAGAACGGCGTATTCAAATAGAGATGCTTGTGCTGCAGCGCCTCGTCGTGAGCGACCAGATCGGCGTTGGTCCACGGGTACAGACGCGACATTCCGACCACGATCGGAAGAAACAGCAGTGTCATCACCGGCAGCACGCGCGCAGCTGCGCCGATGGGCCGCCGTATGACGACACCCCACGCGCCGCCGGACAACTGGTGCACCATGCCGAGAGCCAGGCAGCCAAGCGTCAGGCCGAGGCACAGCATGTACGCCATCAAGTACGACTGCATGAACTGCGTCGGCTGGATGAACCATCCGACAATCGACACGGCCGCTCCGACGCCGCCCGCCAGCAGCAGGGTGCGCTGGTGGCGGGCCAGCTCAGGAATCGCCGCATCGGCCGTTTGCGTGAGAGGCATCAGCGCAGCTTCTCTCGCTCGCTCGTGGGGACGTCAGCCAGCAAGGCGTGCTCGCTGAGCTGCAGGGCGCGGACGTACGCCACGATCGCCCATCGATCCTCGGGTTTGATGAGCGAGGCGTAATCGGGCATCGCCCCGAATCCGTTTGTGATCACATCGAAGAAATGGCCGACCGGCGCGTCGCGCAGACGGTCCTGGTGGTAGGTCGGCGGTCGACGGTAGCCGCGCCGGACAACCATCCCGTCGCCCTGACCCTTTCGCCCGTGGCAGGGCGCGCAATAAATGTCGAATCGCTCCCGGCCGCGCGACATCACCCGTTCGTCCACGGCGAACGGGAACATCGCGGCGTCCGCCGTGCCGACCTTACCGGTGTAGAGCAAACTGTCCTCGCGAAGGTGGCCGCGCGCGACAGTACCCTCCACGAGGGGCCGCGCCGACCGGGCGTCGCCAAAGAACGCCGACTCGCGCAGCGGCACGTACTTCGGCTGGTCGTGCATGTCCTGGCGGCACCCGGCAAAAAACGCCGACACAAAGGACACAAAGGCCACCAAGGACACTAAGGATCGGACGAGCTTCCTCCCCTTTGTGTCCTTCGTGCCCTTGGTGTCAATCGGCAACTGTCGATACCTCCTTGGGACCAAGCGTGCCGAGGAATTCGCGCGTCCGTTCCAGATCGAACTTGGGATCGATCGATTCGATGCAGAGGAAGAACCGGTTCCGGCTCGCCAGCGCGAAACGCGGAACGTTGAACACCGCGTGGTAAGGCTGCGGCAACCGGTTGAGCGCCAGCATTCCGAGGACCGCGGAGAGCGCGGCCACGAGGATCGTGCATTCGAAGGTCACCGGAATGAATGCCGGCCAGCTGTGCAGCGGCTTGCCGCCGATGTTGAGCGGATAGGCGATCACCGATGACCAGTACTGAAGGCTGTAGCCGCCGATGCATCCGCATAAACCGCCGATGAGCACGATCAGCGGGAGGCGCGTGTGACGAGAGCCGAGCGCCTCGTGCAGCTCCTCGATCGGAAACGGCGAGTACGCGTCCATGCAGCGATAACCCTCACGATGAGCGCGCTCGGCTGCCGCGACGAGCGAGCTCGGGTCGTCGAACTCCGCCATCAGACCGTAGATGACGCTGCTCTTCACTCGGTCACCTTCGCTTCAGGCAGAATCGTCCGCATCTCGAAAATCGAGATCATCGGAAGGAAGCGCAGGAACAGGAACAGGAGCGAGAGGAACAACCCGATCGTGCCGAGAAGGGTAGACCAGTCCCAGAACGTCGGCTGATACATGCCCCACGACGACGTCAGAAAATCGCGGTGCAGGCTCGTCACGATGATGACGAAGCGCTCCAGCCACATCCCGACGTTCACGACGAGCGAAATGACGAAGAGCACCACCACGTTCGTGCGGACCTGCTTCAACCACAACAACTGCGGCACCGCCACGTTGCAGAAGATCAGCAGCCAGTATGCGTAGGCGTAAGGGCCGGTCAGGCGATTGAGCGGGACGAAACCCTCGTACTTGTCCGCGCTGTACCACGCGATGAAAGCCTCGGTCATGTAGCCGTAGGCGACGATCAGTCCGGTCACCAGCATCACCTTCGCCATGTTCTGCAGATGGCGCATGGTGATGAAGTCCTCGAGCTTGTACACAGCCCGAATCGGGATCGCGAGCGTCAATACCATCGCGAAGCCCGAGTAGATCGCCCCCGCGACGAAGTACGGCGGGAAGATCGTCGTGTGCCAGCCGGGCAGGATCGACACCGCGAAGTCGAGGCTGACAACGGTATGCACCGACACGACGAGCGGCGTGGCAAGACCCGCGAGCAGCAGGTACGCGGTTTCGTAGCGGTGCCAGTGATGCGCCGAGCCGCGCCATCCCATGGCGAGCATCCCGTACATCACGCGGCCGACGCGCGATTGCGATCGATCGCGCAGCGTTGCGAGATCCGGAATCAGGCCGACGAACCAGAAGAGCAGCGAGACGGTGGCGTACGTGGATACTGCGAATACGTCCCAGATCAGCGGGCTGCGAAACTGCGGCCAGATGCTCATCGTGTTCGGATATGGCAGCAGCCAGTACGCTAACCAGGGGCGGCCCGTGTGGAACAGCGGGAAGATTCCGGCGCACGCCACCGCGAAAAGCGTCATCGCTTCTGCGAAGCGATTGATCGACGTGCGCCACGTCTGCTTCAGCAGCAGGAGAATCGCGGAGATCAGCGTTCCGGCGTGGCCGATGCCGATCCACCAGACGAAGTTCGTGATGTCGAACGCCCAGCCGATCGGGATGTTGTTGCCCCAGATGCCAATCCCCTTCATCACCAGGTAGCTGAGCGAGACGAAGAGCAGCAGCGCAAGGAGAAACGCGGCGCCGAAGCCCGCATACCAGCCCAGAGGCGTTCGTCGTGTGAGGACGATCGCGCTGATCTTGTCCGTGACCGATCCGAACGTATGGCCGGGCGCGATGATGGGTGGGGTGCCGGTGCCTTCGACGGCGTGAAGCGGATCTTCGATGTCCGACATCGCGTTACGTCTCCAGCTCCGGGTTCACGTTCCTCACCGCGGCGAGGTAGGTCGTCCGCGGTCGCGTGTTGAGCTCGCCGAGCAGCGAGTAGTTTCGTTCCTCGGCCTTGAGCTTGGCGACGCGGCTGCCCGGGTCGTTCAGGTCACCGAACACTATCGCGTCGGCAGGGCACGCCTGCTGGCACGCCGTGACGATCTCGCCGTCGCGTACGCGACGATCCTGCTTCTCGGCGTCGATCTTCGCGCCGTTGATCCGCTGCACGCAGTACGTGCACTTCTCCATCACACCGCGGCTGCGTACGGTGACGTCAGGGTTGCGGGCCAGCTTCAGGCTCGGCGTGTTCCAGTCCTGGTACAGGAGGAAATTGAAGCGGCGGACTTTGTAGGGGCAGTTGTCCGAGCAGTAGCGCGTGCCGACACAGCGGTTGTACACCATGTCGTTCAGCCCTTCGTCGCTGTGGGTCGTGGCGCCTACGGGACAGACGACTTCGCACGGCGCGTTCTCGCACTGCATACACGGCACCGGCTGGAAGTACGTTTCCGGATGCTCCGCCGGCCCTCGATAGTACGTGTCCACGCGGAGCCAGTGCATCTCGCGGCCGCGGAGCACCTGGTCCTTGCCGATCACCGGGATGTTGTTCTCGGCCTGGCAGCCGACGACGCATGCGTTGCAGCCGATGCAGGCGTTGATGTCGATCGCCATCCCCCACTTGTAGCCGTGGTAGTTGTAGTCCGGGTACAACGTCAGCGTCTTCGGAGGCGTTTCGTCACCCTCGTGCACCGATTTCGGATCGCGTGTGTACTCGTCGCGAGTGACGGCGCGGACCATTCCACGCCCTTCCATCAGATGGTGGTACTGAGTACAAGCCAGCGCCGCACGTTCGCCGGTCGCAGTGATCTGTGCGCCGCCGGCGAACGACAAGGCCGCCGATGTGCGTATGGCGTTGGCGTTGAAGCCAGCGCCGTTGCCGACGTGTCCGGCTCGCGTGCGCCCGTACCCGAGGTGGACGGTCGCGCACTCGTCAGGATGTCCCACGACCGCGAAGAGAGCGCCGCGTACTGACCGCCCCTCGTACTTGACCTCGACGACGTCGGTCACGATTTGACCGTGCTCTCCGCCCTGGAACGACGGCGACTGCGCACTCTTGAGCCGTTCGGCTGTCGCGGGGCTCACGAATACCGCGTTGTCCCACGTCAGCTTCGTAATCGGTTTCGGCAGCTCCTGCAGCCAACCGTTATTGGCGAATCGGCCGTCGAGAATACAGGGGTCGTTTCGGAACGAGATCTCGAGTCCTGAGGCGACTGCGGACTGCGGATTGCGGATTGCGGATTCAGACTCCCGAGCGACGCTGATTGATTCCGTCGGAAAGGCCGTACCGGACACGACGCCGTCGTGCAGCCAGCGATTCCAACTGCGATCGAAATCGTTGGTCGCGGCGGGATTCTTCCAGTGCGCTCGCACGATGTCGTAGCTGGAGCGCTCGGGACGATCGCTCAACGCCGCGAGGAATTCGTGCGCCGAACGGCCGCTGTAGAGCGGTGCGATCAGCGGCTGAACGATGGAGACGGTCCCGTCGTAGCCGCGCGCGTCGCTCCACGCCTCGAGGAAATGCGCCTCCGGGACCTGCCAGTGGCACAGCGCCGACGTCTCATCCTCGTAAAGACTCAGATGCGCACGGAGCTGAACTTTGCCCATCGCCTCGCCGAAGCGAAAGTCCACAGGGGCGGTGTAAACCGGATTGCCACCGACGATGAGCAGCAAATCGACCTTGCCGTTATTCATGTCGGCGACGAGATCGCGCAGCGAGTCGAGCTGATTCACAGGCTCGGCTTCTACGGGCATCGTGTAGATCACCGTCTTGCCCGCGTTACCGAGCGTCTGATTGAGCGCATGTGCGAGCGCATGAACCTCGGGCGGCTGGCTCTCGCCGGCGATCACGAGGCTGCTGCCACGGTGGGCGAGAAGATCCTGGACGACTGCGGTGATCCATTTCGAGATGGCAGGGCTGAAGGCCTGCGTTACCTCTGACGCTGTCGACCCACCCGACCGGCCTGACCCAACCGCGCGGGCGATCGCGCGCGCGAACCCCTCGATCTCGCTCGGCTTCACCGGCAACCGGTGATCCGCACGTGCGCCGGTCGAGGTCGGCATGCTCTCCAGCGCGTAGACGCGA
>Ga0114129_10009371_pt1 | contig 13960 bp, 11 predicted proteins | sample RhiMetdeltSRZDD1_FD_80071 | JGI IMG/M metagenome (GOLD analysis project Ga0114129, IMG submission 80071) | Populus rhizosphere microbial communities from Tennessee, USA - Rhizosphere MetaG P. deltoides SRZDD1 (version 2) (version 2) | ecosystem: Host-associated > Plants > Roots > Rhizosphere >...
GATGCGCCCCGCATACATCACGTTCACACGATCCGCCATTTCTGCTACGACACCGAGGTCGTGGGTAATCAGCAGAATAGCGACTTCCATCTTTTCACGAAGCTCGCGCATCAGGTCGAGAATCTGAGCCTGAATAGTCACATCGAGCGCAGTGGTAGGCTCGTCTGCAATCAGTAGTTCAGGGAGGCAAGCCAGCGCCATAGCAATCATGACACGTTGTGCCATACCACCCGACATTTCGTGAGGGTACTGCTCGGCGCGGCGCTCAGGTTCTGGAATACCAACAAGGCGCAGCAGAGAGATGGCGCGCTCGCGGCCTTCTTCCCTACCGAGTGAGCGGTGAATATCGAGGACTTCCGCAATTTGATCCCCGATCTTGAAGACGGGGTTCAAGCTACTCTGGGGCTGCTGGAAGATCATCGAGATGCGGTTGCCCCGGATGTGCACCATCTCGCTTTCGGGCAGGTCGAGCAAATTCTGGCCGCCGAACCAGATTTCACCATCGACGATCTTGCCGGGAGTATCGACGAGACGCATCACAGAGAGTGAGGTAACACTCTTGCCGCTACCCGACTCACCGACAATGCCCAGCGTTTCGCCCTGCTTCAAACTAATATTGACACCATCTACAGCTTTGACGATGCCATCTTCCGTGAAGAAGTAGGTGCGAAGGTTCCTAATTTCTAGGAGATTCCCTTCCTTGCCACTCTCAGCCAATTGTTCCCTCCTCAACGAAGTTGTCGTAAGGCATATGCGCCACAGGCGCTAGGACGAAGGTTTCAAAACGACGGCAATATGATGAATATCAGATGTACCGTCTGGAAAAGTATTGTTAAGCGGCCCTGCGCCTTCAGGGGCGGATCGCTGTGTCGAGCCATGCCCATCGGTGGCGCGCACGGCAACATTGACAGTTGTAGGTTGGGTAATGTGCGGTAAGGTCCACTCATATTGCCATTCTGTCCAGACTAGCGAGCTAGGGCCATGAATTAGCTCGGCTAGGTTCCATGTGATTCCCTTGTCTGTGCTTACCTCCACCTGGCTTACCCCACTGTCATCGGCAAAGGCAATTCCGGAGATAGTAGCGCTATCGCCAGTAATGTCCGTAATCTGGCGCGGCCCCCATATTTGCGAGTTCACCCGCACCTTTGCCTCGTTCGACCAGCCGCGTTGTTCCCAATAGCCGAGAACTTCCTTCGTAACCACTTCTATCCCGGTGATCCACTTGGGCTGTTTCTGCCCGTAGCGTCCGGGAAGCAGCACCCGAAGAGGGTAGCCATTTTTGACTGGGAGCGGCCCGCCATTCATCTCATACACCAATAGCGATTCGGGGTTGAGAGCCAAGTCAACCGGAATGCTGGTGAAGTAGCCATCCGCAGCCGTCATCAGTATTTCGTGGGCTGCATCCTTCATGCCTGCCAGATCGAGCACATCGGCCAGTTTTACGCCCCGCCAGGTGGCATTGCTAATCAGAGAACCGCCAGATGGATTGCTGATACATTCCAGCGTCTGCATCCGATCCACCTGCGGCAAGTCTAAAATATCCTCAAGGGATAGCGCCTGAGGATATTTCACCCATCCACTAATTGTCAACTTCCAGTCCGCAGCATTGATTTCAGGCCGAGGGCTGGCGGTTCTATAGCGGGTTTCGTAGAACCGTTCCTGCGGCCACGTAATCAAGATGCCATCTGGCCCACGCTTTACAGATGGGCCGCTCGGCGCTGCCTGCGTTTCTGCTGAGGTCTCGGGCTCGTGCGTTGCCTCAGGGGCATTCACCGATTCTGGAGTGGATGCTAAGGTTGGTTCCGGCTGCACACCCTGAGTCGAGGTTGGTGGCTGTGCCGACTGCGCAGTACGGATTTGCTCGATATTTGCTAAGGTAGGGATTCCCGGCGCGCCGTTGACCTGCGCCTTGCAAGCGGCCCAAAAAGCGCTAAGTGATGCAATTGTCAGTGCCTTCAGTGCGCCGCGCCGATTAGAGCTATGCACGGTTGGAATCCCCACAAAAATCACCGAGTCTAGTTTACCCTACTTGACCGGGATTGTCAGATTATCGTTTGATAAATCATATTACTGCTTCTGCTCGCGGATAATCACATTTGCTGCACTGCGAACGCGGTCGAGCGTATCCACACGGATTGGCGCAGCCCAGTAGTCATCAACGCTGCCCCGGAAAACGACTTCCCCTTCGTGACCAACGACGTTCAGAGGAATGAACAAGCGAGTAGGGTCTGCAATATCAATACGGCTGCCGGGCAGTTTGACCGGATCAGTGTAAATCATTTCCAGTGCTGTACCTTGAAGACGCGCCTGCTCGAATCGTTTGTCAGACCATCCCATTTCGTTAATCCCGTTCTCATGCGCCAGCGTATCATAGGCCGCATTCACTAGCTGGTCATATTCCGGTTCGCCCGGCTCAAACGTATAGGATTGGCCGTTATTGTAGAGAATCACCTGCGCGGGGCGGCGGCTGATGTGATCGGTGGAAAATAGAAGATTACCACTCAGAATTGCTGGCAGCGCAAATAACAAGCACATCAAAATAAGCATCAAGGAAAAAGCAAGCCCAAGCCAATTCATTGCTGCCGAACGGCCTACACTCTGGGCTTTGGTGGATAACATTATGGTGAATCTCCTCTAAAGAACACCAATGAGCGACTACAAATCATTGTGATCACCAGCTTCAAATATGGCATTGTCCTGCACACTGATTACTCCTAAGTGTGCAATTGGGTTCAAAAAGCAAACCGGAGAGTCGGAAGACCCTCCGGTTCTTACTTCTAGAGCGAGGTGCTTAGCGCACTAGCTCAGAATGCTTTAGCGGGTTTGTTACTCGCTCGCCGGGCACTCTTCGCCTGCGTTCGCAAAGTACCAGGTCTCGATGTTCCACGGCGGGTAGTTGGCAGGGCCGGGCTGAACATTGCACAGGTCCTTAACCCAGCCGACGACAATCAGACGCTGGAACAACGGGACGACAGGGACATCTTCCATGAAGATCTGCTGGGCCTTCTGGTAGAAGGGCGTGCGATCCTTTGGTTCGAGCACGTTCCCACCATCCCAGGTAGCTTGGTCAAAGTCTTCGTTGCAGTAGCCGGGGTTGTTCTGGCCGCCCAGGTTGTTGCGGGTTTCAGGAACCTGTCCCGGGGAGGCCTGAATCATACCTGCGGGCAGCTTATCCGCCCCGAATTCCGAATTAGCGGCATTCGGCGGGGTCTCCGAATCGGCGGCAAGCGCCCGACCGAACTTGAACATCTCTTCGGTGATTCCAGTGCCATCCAGAATGTCAGGCTTTTGCTCAAGAATCTTGGATGCCACAAGGAAGGGGCCTGTCTCGCTAGGCTGAAGATCGGTCAGCACAGCTGGATCCCATCCGTAGATGTTCTCGCCCTGATAGCCTGCGGGTGTTGATCCCGGATCAGGACTGGTCTGGAACGCAAACTCGAAGATGTCGGGTGTGCGGACATACAGTGGCCCGCCATCGGCGAACATCGTCGCAGCCGGAACCGTATTCAGGGTTACATTGATCCCTACATCCTTCAAGTTGGACTGGACAATTGTGGAAATCTGGCCGCGGAACGAAGGTGTCGCGGGGATCCACATGGTGACATCGAAGGGCGTGCCTGCGGGGATATTCCATGTGCCACGACCGCAGGAGAAGTCACCCGTGAGAGCGCTCTGCGCTTCGACCGTTCCATCAGCGTCTTTGTCCTCCCAGCCGGCCTCTGCCAGTAGGGACTTCGCCTTGTCGGCATCAAAAGCATACTTGCCGTCAAGCGAAGGATCGTATGCCCAGTGATCGCTCGGCAGGAAGCTGTTGAGCGGCTGAACTTCACCAAACAGAATTTCCTCGGTCATCTGCTGCCGGTTGACGGCATAGGCGACCGCCTGGCGGACGCGAGGATCGGCAAAGAATGGGAACTTAGTAGTTGGCTTCCCAGTGTCAACCGGGTAGTTATTCAGGTCGAGATGCTCCCAAGTCGTGCCGGGTGCTGCCGTAAAGGCGATCAGGCCGCGGCTGGCCGACTGCTGGAGGAAGGGGACCTGGGTGGAGTTCAACACGTCGGACGTACCAAGGTCGCATTCACCGGAAAGCAGCGAAGCCATCATCTGGTTGGAATCAGGGATGAAGCGATAGACCAGATGCGGAACCTTGATTTCTCCACCCCACCAGTTATCAACTGCATCGAGCGAGATGTGATCGCCTTCCACCCAGTCGGTGACTTTGTACGGGCCAAGCACCGGATCGGGCTTGCGGGCGTAGTCGCTGGTGATGATGTCGGCAGGAGCCGTGTTCTCCAGAACGTGCTTCGGGAGAAGTTCTGCCAGGTCAGCTGGGCCGGAAACCGGCGGCAGGAAGTACGTCGGATTCTTGGCACCTTTTGGATAGGTAACCTTGAAGGTCAGATCATCGACCTTCTCCCAGGTATACGTGCCATAGCTGCCGGTTGTCGTTGCGCCTGAGTTCGGATCGAGAAGCACATCCTTGGTGAAGAGGACATCATCCACGGTGAACGGCTCGCCGTCAGACCATGTGATGCCATCCTTGAACTTGTAGGTGACGCTTAGAACGTCATCCTCAAGTGTCGCACCGCCGTTTTCGAAGGACGGGAATTCATCATTCTCAAGCATCTGAGTTGCGTAGAAGTACGCGGTGTCGTAGTACCAGCCACGCCCTGCGAATGCGGCTGCAACCTCTTGACGAACCGCCATGCTGCCGGTGATCCCGTACAGAGTGTCCGGTTCCTGACCCATGCAGATAACGATGGTGTCTCTCACTGGGCCAGTTACTTCCTCAGGAGTTGCCGTCACAACGATAGGTGGTTGACCTTCTTGAGTCACAATGACAGTGACAGGTGCTGCTGGTGCGCATGCAGCGAGGGCTAGCGCTGCCGCCAGCACGAGTGCCCCAACGAGCACCCATTTTTTATCGCTAAACATTTGGTTCTTTCCTCCCTAGTAGATTCAATCTTGCACGTACAGTGTTGGGTGAGTCCTCTTACTCACCTGGTAGTGCTTAATGCTGCTGGCTATCACCCCCTTTCTTACTGAAATAGCTTTCGGTAAGCCATAGAACATCATGGTTCGTTGATTTACCGATCAAGGAAGGTTGACTTTCACATCTGGCCGGATTGTGGGCAGAATGAATAAAAGTCAACACAACTTAGTAAGTTGAAGGCAAACAGGGGATCGGAGCTAACATTCGTCATCGAATAAGAGTTTGATAGCGCCATTTTGAATGTTAACCTGCACTGAGCCCCTCAACCGTCATCCCGCCAGAGATTTCGGTCAGCGATTGTGATTGCTTATCATGAAGGGACAGAACCAGATTATTATAAAGAGGAAGGGTAGGTAATGCCGACGAATACCCATTCCCTTTTTATTAGAGTAACCGAGACTTTCTGAAAAGGCAAGTAAATAGATGATGGGCAGATAATCTAGTCGATTGTCTGCCCATTTCAAAGCGTCGAAGTTTACTAGTGCCCGCGCATACGTGGATCAAGAGCATCGCGCAGGCCATCGCCCATGAAGTTGATACTGAGCACAGTCAAGAAAATGCACAGACCGGGCCAGATCGCCAGCGTCGGGTTCAGGAACATATACTCCTGAACGGAAGTCAGCATGTTGCCCCAACTGGGTGTCGGCGGCTGGACGCCGAATCCGAGGAAACTCAGGGCCGCTTCTGTGACCACAAAGTCGCCAACTGCCAGCGTTGATGCGACGATCACCGGGGCCAGTGCGTTGGGAAGCATGTGCCGGAGGATGATGCGAAGATCGCTCGACCCAAGTGCGCGGCTTGCTTCCGCGAACTCCTGCTGACGCAGGCTCAACACCACCCCGCGTACGAGGCGTGCTGTGCTCAACCAGCCGAAGAGAATTAGGATCAGGATGAGATAGTTGATACGTTGAAACGAGGTTGGCGCACTGACCGCGATCACGACGCTCAGAACGAGCAGGATCGGCAGCAGAGGAAGGGTCAGCATAAAATCGACGATGCGCATCAATACCTGATCAACCGAGCCACCATAGTAGCCGGAAATCGCGCCGATCAGTGCACCGATCATTTCAGAACCGAGCGTTGCGACGATGCTCACATACAGCGAGACACGCGCCGCATGGAGCAGCCGGGAGAAAACGTCGCGGCCCACCTCGTCGGTTCCGAGGATGTGACCCTGCTCGCCAGGCTTGAGGTGCTGATTCGGCGGGTCGATTGCATCGGGATCAGGCAGCAGCCCGACCTTCGTGACATGTAAGCCAGTCGGCACTGAAGGAGCAAGCACTGGGGCAAGGGCAGCGAGGAGGATAAAAGTGCTCAGAATAATTGCCCCAAGCAGCGCCAGACGGTGTTTGCGAAAGCGCCGCCACACAATTGATAGCTGGCTTTCTTCAGGGGTAAGAATCTGTTCGGTTCTAAGAATGCTATCGGGTTGAAGTTCGTGGACAGCCATCTTTTACCTCGTCTTCATCGTCATGACATGAAAGTAATCATTCGCTTGTCAATGCAGAGGAAGTTTGGAACTTCCTCTGCGAGCAAATTGAGATTGTTAATCGTATCGAATACGCGGATCGACCACAACATAGGCAATGTCCGCTATAAGGTTCGAGGCGACGATAATCACCGAGAGGATGATCAGATACCCCTGCAATACAGGCCAATCGGAACGACCAAGAGCATCGTAAGCCAAACGCCCCATCCCCGGATAGGCGAACACCGTCTCGGTGAGAATAGCCCCGCCAAACAAAGCGCTCAACTGAAGGGCCACAATTGTGATCAAGGGGATCAGTGCGTTGCGGAAGGCATGCTTGGCAATCACAATACGCTCTACGAGACCCTTGGCGCGGGCAGTCCGGACGTAGTCCTGATGGAGAACGTCGAGCATGGAAGTGCGCATGAAGCGGCTCCACCCTGCCATAAACAGAAGAGAGAGCGCGATTGTGGGCATGATGAGATGCAGCAGACGATCCCCTAAGGTTCCCGCACCCGCACCTCTGACAGAAATTGCACCTCCAGAAGGCAACGAGGGCAAGCCCCAATCATGGAATTTCAGTGAAAAGAGGATCACCATCATGATACCCAGCCAGAAAATGGGCATGGAAATTCCGATGAATGAAAAGGTAGTGGCGACATAATCTAGCGTGGAATACTGCTTGACTGCCGACAGCACTCCTACCGGGATGGCGACGATCAGCGACAGTAAGGTGGAAGCGGTCATCAGCGTGACAGTATTTGGCACGCGGTTTAACAAAACTCTAAGCACAGGATTTCCCTTGGCAACTGCCCATGACTCGCCCCAGTCGCCGCGCAGTATGCCGAGCCGCTTGCCGTTCGGGAGCGGTCCGTACTTGCCCATTCGCCATGCGGGAGGCAAGATTTCTATCCAGTCGTCGCCTGCAAGCCACGCTACATAGCGTAGATGTGTAGGCTTGTCGAGGCCGAGCATTTGCTCCAATCGCTGGTAGTCTTGCGGATTGATCTGCTGGCCTTTGTCTCGTCTCTGAAACTTCAGGTCGGAAAGAGGACCGCCTGGGGCGGTATTCAGGATTACAAAGATGGCGAGCGAGCTAAGAATTAGCACGATTGCCATTGTGAACATGCGGCGGATGAGATAGTTAGTCATGCCTCCACTCCGTTTCTCTCCTATGAGCAGTGCTCATTTTAGCACACCTGAGAATTGCCCAGCAATAATTACAAGATGCCCTGATTTGGGAATCAACGAGTCAAATTCAGACGATCTGTGATCAGGTCTGAATTCCTCTGACCTAATTACCCGAACGTCAGGCAAAAGGTTCAATGGATTCTCAAAGTTGCTGAACATTCTCCCAATTAGGCCAGTCCACAGCCAGCCTTTATCACAATTTAGAATCTCGGTAGGGCACAGTTGGCTGTCCACGCGTCGCTGCACCCTACCGATTTCTGAAAACACCCTACTTGCTCATGCGCGGATCAAGAGCATCGCGCAGACCGTCGCCCATGAAGTTGACTGCCAACACAGTCAGGAAGATACACATTCCCGGCCAGATGGCGAGGGTAGGATTCAAGAACATATATTCCTGAACGGAAGTCAGCATATTGCCCCAACTTGCAGTAGGCGGCTGTACCCCGAAACCGAGAAAGCTCAATCCAGCTTCCGTGGCGATGATTGTGCCTACGGCTAGCGTTGCACTGACGATGATCGGTGCAAAGGCGTTGGGCATCATGTGCCTCAGAATGATACGAACATGACTCGCCCCTAACGCTCGGCTGGCCTCAGCGAAATCTTGCTGACGGAGAGTCAGCACAACGCCTCTCATGAGACGGGCTGTACTCATCCATGTAAACAAGACCAAGATCAGGATGAGATAGTTAAGCCGTGTAAAAGCTGTAGGCGCGGCAGCAGCGACCAACACGCTTAGGATCAACAGAATTGGAAGCAGGGGGAGGGTCAACATGAAGTCAACCAGGCGCATCAGGATTTGATCAACCATGCCCCCATAGTATCCCGCAACTGCGCCGATCAGTGCGCCAAATGTCTCTTCGAGGATTGTTGTGACAATGCCGACATAAAGAGATACCCGTGCCCCGTACAGCAGGCGGGCGAGAATATCGCGCCCAACCTCATCCGTGCCAAGAATGTGTCCCTGTTCGCCGGGTCCCAAATGCTGATTGGGTGGATCGATTGCATCTGGATCAGGCAGAAATGCCCCCGGGACTTTGGTGTAATGCGCTCCTACTGGAACACGCGGCGCAAGAATTGGAGCAGCGAGTGCCGCGAGTATAAAAATCCCTAGCACGACTGTTCCCGCCAGTGCGAGATAGTGTTTGCGAAAGCGGCTCCACACCATCTCCAATTGGCTTTGTTCCCGCACTTTGAGAGCTTCACTTTGGTAATGAAGCTCGCTGTAAGATACTGAGTCTGCGGCCATAAAGTCTCCTTTGCTGATATGAAACGGATTCTCCATCTCAGGACAGCGACCGGGAATCACATCATCACATCATTCAAGTACTTACTTCTAGCAAGGTACTCCCAGATAGAGGCCGAGGTTCAATAGAATTTCAACAATAGCAAAATAGTGATAGCATTTTGCAGACGCCTCTTGATCCCCATCGATCTGCTCAACGTTCACAACGCGGATCGCTTATGAGTTTTCAATATCTGCTATGGCCTCTATCGATCTCTTTTTTGCGACCGGGAATAGTGCGAAACTTGCCCAGCTTGCTTTTGTCGTTTCACATCTTCGCGCACCAATTAAAGTCATCTCAGCACAGGAACGTTTTGGCGACGCGGCAAAATATGAGGAGAGTGGCTCCTCGGCTCGAATGATCTCCGTGCGGGGCGCGCAAGAAGTAGCGCAACGAATCGGTGTGCCTGTTGTGGTGGAAGATTCGACGTTCCACGTCAATGCGCTGGACGATCAGCCCGGAATCCATGCAGGGCAGTATCTGAAAGAACATGGGCGGCAGGGTATTCTGGATGCGCTGGGCGAGAACGCGAACAGGTACGCGGAGATCATCTCGGCGGTTACGTGGGCGCACCCGCAGGGGGACATACAAACCTTCGTACAAGTCGTGCGCGGGCACATCGCGCGGCGCGAATGGGTTGTTAACGGGATGCCAGACTGGATCGGGCCTTCACCGGAAAATCCATTGGGCGGTGGCTATAATGCGATCTTCATTCCGCAGGGCGATACGCGCACGCTCGCAGAGGTGCGGCCTACTGAAAGCATTAAGATGGGATACCGCGAGCCGAATTTCTGTGCATTAGTGTACTTCCTGATGGCACGCTCGCGGTCGCAAAGGGATGTATGATGTCACGTTTTCGGAATGTATGTTTGATCCTGATCACCGTTTTGTGGCTCGGAGGATGTGCTCAGATATTTGCCACCAATGAACCGCAGCCCATACTGGTCACATTGCCCGCACAAACGCCTGCGCCGACTAGCAGCACCCTGACGCCCGCAACAGCAGAAGTCTCTCAGTCTGAGGAGGCGACTATTCCTATCGCACCTGTTCAGCCATCAACGCCTGCTTCGGGGACGCAAGTTGTCCCACCGACTCCGCCGCCGCAGGGCGCTGGGATTGGCGCGACACAAAAACTGTGGGAATGGAGCGAGACGGCGCGGCCTTCTGCGGCTGCTGCCAGTACCGCGCGGCTGGGAGTGATCGTCGCGGATGGGCGCTTTGCATGGGTCAATGCGGATTCTGGTCAGGTTGAATCGAGCGCATTTTTGTGGAGCGGTATCCTTCAAGGCGAGTCTTGGGGTGAGATTTACGTCGATGGGCTGGGCACTCTGGCGGCGGCAGCGATCCGGGAACAGAGCATCGATGAGCAAACGGGCCTTGCCGATTCGCGGGCGCGGCTGGCAATCTATGACGCGCAGGCGAAGGAGGTATGGGGTCTTCCAGAATTGGGATCGCAGCACTTCTACAGCGCTGTACTGACATCCGTATCCGTGATCGTAGGAAAATGGCCGCAGGGTTTTGACGATAATACGCTGGCAGCCTATGAGCTGTACACCGGGCAGAAACAGTGGGAGATCGGCGGGAAGAAATCGAAAGATGCGAAGGTCGGCTACCAGCAGATTCTACAAGATGGTAACCGCATTTACGTCCTGCTCAATGGCGATGATAGCGGCGCAGTCGCCGCGTTCGATCTTCGCACCGGGGAGGAACTGTGGCGGTGGTCTGATCCTGATATGCTGCGCCCTGACTTGATGTCCCTCAGCACCAACAATCTATATGTGGTGAGCGTCAGTGGTATTGTCGCGGTCAACCCCCTAAACGGGCATCTTAATTGGAAAGTGAAGAATGAACTCCACATTGCGCCAGAGGCAGGGATCGCATCCCGGCAGGATTTTGTCTACCTTGCCCCATCTCCGGCAGCAGAACTTGGCTTTCGTCCGGGGCTAATCAGCCTTAAGGCGGACGGCAGCGGCCTCGGCTGGCACTCGCTGGGTGGGCTGCTGGCTGAACCAGTGACGGCTGATGAGCAGGCGGTATGGACAATCGTTAAGGATTACGATTCAGGAAACGTGTGGCTCAGTGGTCTTGACCCAATCACAGGATTAGAGCAAGTCCGGCTTCCGGTCGGCACTGATCCACAAACCTTATATCAGGTCGTCCCATACAGCCGGAGAGTGTATGTGCTTGGTGATAGTCTAGTGGCATTTGGATACTAATCGAAAACAGGTTGTAGAGGATTTTCCAAACGCATTACCGAGTGCGGTACTGTAAGACGGATTTCCGCTTTGCGCTCACTGATGGTAACATGCGGTTAGAATTACGTAAGTGCTTCAGTATTCATGGGGAGATGGGCTAATGTCTGCACCTTCGGATGAAGTTCTAAAAAGTTATAAGTGTCTAGTCATGTATGATGACGAGCATGTCGCAGATGCGCTGACGGCGCTGCGAGATGGTCAGGGAATGGACTGGTGGTATCTCGTTGTCGATCTGGATGCGGGTGGCTACGCCGTCGCACCATTCAGCGCGCTGCAAGACCCACTCCAAAACCTCGGTGTAGCATTTTTGCAGACTCCGCTCGGCGCACTCGTTGGAACAGTGCTGCTTTCTGCTGATCAGGTCGAGCAGGGCGCTATCAGTCTCGCAGATGCCAGAACAAAGGCTCGCGCTGCTGCCGCGAAAGCTGTTGTTGTAATACAAGATGGCGATGTTTCGGGTGTAATACCCAGTGACACTACGCGCCAGGGATTATTTGAATCGCGGCTGCTAAACCTGGCAGGCGAGCTTGCTCCCCTGCCACAGCAGGGAGTATTGAGCCGCCGCCGCCTTCAAGCCAAGAACGCTAAATCCCCAGCATCCTCAGCCAAGTGAGGTCTCGATCATGGATAAGCTCTCCTCGTTCGTCGAAGGGTTGGTCAGCCATCTTGGAAAGTCATTCTTCCTCGCCGGGTTTATCCCAGCGCTGGCGTTGGTGGCGGCCAACCAGTATTTGATTTTCAGCCCCGATTATTCGAGCGCGGAGGGCGTATGGAATTTTTTTCCCAGCCTGACGACTCCCTGGCTGAATCTCTTTACCGGGGAGATGCTGACCACCATCGTGTTGGCTTTGATCATTGGGCTGGTGTTGGTGGTGTTGAATTCGGTGATCATGCGTATGTTCGAGGGCCTTGTTCCCGGCATCAGACAGATTCTATTCCCCTTTTATCTGCGCAATCTGCGGCGCTACCGTGACCATTATGCCTCCATTGAGGCCCTCCATGAGAAGCGGCAAAAGATGCTTGCACAGAAAGAAGAGAACGGGGAATTTGACGAGAATGCTGCCTATGCTCTGTTCGATGAGCTTCACAAGCTGCATGGCGATCTCGAAAAAGCGGAACCAGTCCAACAGCTTCCCTATCTCCGAAATCGTGTCGCACCGACCGCCTTCGGCAACGTCTGGGCTATCATGGAAGAGTATCCCCTCCGCCGCTATGGCATGGATGGGATGCTTTTCTGGCCTTATGTACGTGAGGTGATCAGCCAGAAGAATGAACGCCTGCTGGATGAGATCGATAATCAGAAGCTCATCATCGATGTGCTAGTTAATCTGGCATTGGTGATGGGCATCTTGACTATCGAGGGTTTAGTATTCGCGGTGCTGCGCTTCCAGTGGCAAATGCTGGCCCTCGCCATTGTCTCATTCATCCTCTTTTTGATTCTGTACCAATCGGCGGTGAATAACTCGCGGTCGCTGGCAAGCCTTGTCACGAAGGGCTACGATCTCTATCGCTTGCCTGTGCTCGATGCGTTCGACATCGAGCGCCCCGCCTCGCTTGACGATGAATACTGGGCATGGACTCGACTCGCAGCATTTCTCCGTCGCGGGGAGTCGTTCTACTTTGAGATGTTAGATCGCAGGGATGGCGCAGGAAGTGACGGCGAGGCTTGATTACACACGATAGGGTCTATGGACTCACTCGCCCGATCCTCAAAAATCTTATTCAATGTCACGCTCACCCCGGCGCAGATCGAAATGTTCCACCGCTACGCCGATGAGCTTACCACGTGGAATCAACACACAAACCTGACAGCCATCACCGAGCCGGAAGCAATCGAGAATCGCCACTTCCTCGATTCCCTGTCGTGCCTCCTGGTGATGAGGCCCCACAAACCAAGTCTCAAGGTAATCGACGTAGGCACAGGGGCGGGCTTCCCCGGGCTTCCCCTCAAGATTGCCTGCCCCGATTTTAATCTCACCCTGCTAGAAGCAACGGGCAAAAAGATCGCCTTCCTTGAGCATGTCATCGGGCTGTTAGGACTCAAGGGCATCACACTGGTTAACGAGCGCGTGGAGGCAGTCGGCCAGACGCCAGAGCATCGTGAGAGCTACGATTGGGTGCTGGCACGGGCGGTTGCGGGGATGCGCACCCTTGCGGAGTATCTGCTGCCACTGGCGAAAGTCGGCGGGCATGTACTGGCTCAGAAAGGTGAGAGCGCGCCTCAGGAAGTCTCCGACGCGCAGGAGCCGATCAAGCTGCTCGGCGGGCGCATCGAACAGCTAACCGCCGTCGAACTGCCTACTGTGGCTGATACCCATTACCTGATTGATATTCATAAAGTGGCAACAACTCCGCCCCAATATCCCCGGCGGGTAGGTGTGCCTTCGAAGAAACCCTTGTAGAGTCTCTCTAACTTTCACTTATGCTGATTGTGCCGCTCTCGACGCGCCACTTAACCGCATCCTTGAGATATTCCTGTGGTAAGAGATACGGCTCAGTGGTGGTGAGCATCACCTGTTCGGCTTGATTGACCCGCTCTAATAGATAGCCGCGTCGGTGAGTATCGAGTTCGGCGGCGACTTCATCCAGGAGCAGCACAGGCCACTCGCTAGTCTTCTCGCGCATCCACTCTAGTTCCGCAAGTTTGAGCGCCAGCACTGCCGTCCGATTCTGCCCCCGCGAACCATACAAGCCGAGATCGCGCCCATTCACCAGGAAACGCATTTCATCGCGCTGCGGCCCAATCGATGTTTGCCCGCGTAAAATATCC
>Ga0114129_10009372_pt1 | contig 13958 bp, 9 predicted proteins | sample RhiMetdeltSRZDD1_FD_80071 | JGI IMG/M metagenome (GOLD analysis project Ga0114129, IMG submission 80071) | Populus rhizosphere microbial communities from Tennessee, USA - Rhizosphere MetaG P. deltoides SRZDD1 (version 2) (version 2) | ecosystem: Host-associated > Plants > Roots > Rhizosphere >...
AAGAGGCGGCCAAGAACGCCGTCGAGACCGCGGCCAGGACCCTCCGGGACCTTCGGGTCGGCGAGGTCACTCGCTTCGACGTCACCATGAAGGACGGAAAGGTGACCAATTACCGCGCCCGCGTGAACATCTCGTTCAAGTACGAGGCAAGTTGACGATGGAGGGCGCCGGGTTCGACATCGACGCGCTTCGCGAAGAGATCGAGAAGCTCGTGCTGCTGGAGGAGGTCGCCGAGCGACGCCAGCAGATGATCGAGCAACGGCTCGAGCAAGCCACCCAGGCCGGGATCGCTCCCGAGACCATCCGGAAGGAACTCGGACTCTCGAAGGAGTCGATCCAGAGGCTCCTCGATCAGAAAACGCCCGACCTCGCACAACGGCTCGGCATCTCTCAGGAGACGGCGGACAACCTGGCGCAGCCGATCGGCTGACGTTCCCTCCGCGTGGGTGTGCCTCAGGCGTCGAGCAGGATCAACAGCACCGCCACGTAGTGGCACGCCGCGGCCGCCGCGGTGGCCGCGTGCCAGAGCTCGTGATAGCCGAACGTCCGCGGGAAGAGCTTGGGCCGGTGGAGGGCCAGTGCGAGGGCCCCGACCGAGTACAGGACTCCTCCGGCGACCGTGAGGATCAGCGCGGCCGGGCTCAGCACGCGCACGAACTGCGGAGCCGCGACGACCGCCGCCCACCCGAGTCCGAGGTACATCACACCCGAGAGCACGTGCAGGTCCGCTCGATGGAGCTTCATCAGGATGCCGAGCGCCGCAACGACCCAGACGGCCACGAGCATCCACACCCTCCAGGCTCCGTCGAGGCCGAGGACGCAGTACGGCGTGTACGAGCCGGCGATCAGCACGAAGATCGCCGCGTGGTCCCGCCGCTGCCATCGAGCGAACGCCTCCGGCGACCACGACCCTCGGTGATACGTCGAGCTCACCCAGAACACGGTCACCAGCGAGATCGCGTAGACCACCACGGCGAGACGAGCCGACCAGGTCGGAGCGATGAGCACGAGGAGGAGGCCGGCCGGACCGGCGACGAGGAACGAGACCCGGTGGATCCAGCCGCGAGCCCGCGGACGAGACGAGGTGTCGACGATCGCGTCGTCGACGTCCCCGTGACCTTGATGAGCCCTCACGCCGATCGAGGATAGGGATTCGCCGACCGCGCAGACCCCAACCAGACCCGCCACGCCCGCACTTCTTCGAGGCCGTCGAGCCTCAGCCGGTGTCGAGGAAGGCGTCGGGGGCCGAACCGGTCGCGAGACGTTCCGGTCCACCTCGATATCGGGAGCCGTCGGCCCGGAACCACCGGAGCCGTCCGTCGTCGGCACGCTTCACCGTCCATCCATGCTCATGCACGAGCCGATGGTGGAACCCGCAGATGAGCAGCAGGTTGTTGAGGTCGGTGGCGCCTCCGCGAGACCACCACACGATGTGGTGCGCATTGGCGAACGCCGTGGATCCGCATCCGGGGAACCGACACCCTCGGTCCCGATGGCGGAGCTGCCGCATCATCGAAGCGGAAGGTTCTCGCTTCGTGCGACCCAGAGCGATCGCGTCGCTCGCTTCGTTCTCGGCGACGACCTGGATCCGCGCGTCACACGCGAGACGCTGAAGCGCCTCGGGCGGCATGACCGCGCCGTGCTCGGTCTCGGCGTTCCGTCGGCCCGACAACGCCTCGAGCGACGCATGGACCACCACGGTGGCGCGATCGGCGTCCGCGTCTGCGGCGATACGCTGCGAGCACAACGCCAGGAGGGCGTCGGCTCGCCGCGCCTCGATGACGCCGCCATCGGTGGAGATGGGCATCGCGGGGATCTGATCGACGACCCGTTCGAGGGCTTTCGCGACGACGGCTCCCTGCGCCGAGGGCATGCGCGCCTCGAGGCCGAACCGACGCCCGCCGTCTTCGTACCAGTACCGAAGCGACCGGTCCCGCTCGAGCTCCGTGGTCTCGTCCAGAGCTGCGCGGACCTCGAGGTCCGCGCGACGGCGGATCGTGGCGCACGTCGCCTCGCTCGCCCACCCGACCAGCTCTTCCTCGGTCTCGGGCGTTGCGAACCGGCACACCTCGACGACCTTGTCGATGCCGAGAACGCCGCTCTCGAGCGCGTCGGCGGTGGCCGGCAGGTGGTCGAGCGCAGCGGCCGCCTTGATCCATCGGTCCGCCTTCCACCACGACATGCCGTAGCGGATGGAGAGCCAGTGCGCCAAGTCACGAGCGCCCGAGTCTCGCCACGCCCGCCGACGATCGACCTCGGCGATGACACGGAGCAGCGCCGCTTGCGCGGCGGAGATGTGGCGGTTCAGCGCGTCGGCGACGCTGATCAGCCCGTCGTCGTCCAGATCGAGGCTCGCGAGGGATCCGTACATGTGTTCGAGGATAGGAGCGGATCGACCGGCGCGCAGTGACGCACTTCACATCTGCACGAATATCTTTTCGGGCGGCCGCCACCATCGCTTGGCGGACCCCGGCCCCGGTGGGCGCTGAGGGACTCGAACCCCCGACCTTCGCCTTGTAAGGGCGACGCTCTACCAGCTGAGCTAAGCGCCCGCTCTCGCGGTGTGCCCGCACGCCCGGCACACGACCTGCCCCAACGTGATGGACAGGCGCGTCCCGCCGCAAGCCTCGCACCGATCCAGGCTCTCGGCCCAGTCGGGGCGGTCGTGCTGGCAGTCCGGACAGATCAGCACCTGCGCTCCACCCGCCACCGCTCGTGCCCACGGCACCCCGCGCTTGTCGGGATCGAAGGTGGGGCGGTGGCAGAGGAAGCAGCCCGGCCGGTCCGGCGGCCTCACGACCCGGAAGGATATCCGCGTGTGTCCGTCCCCGGCTATCCTCCGCCGGATGCCGGAGCCCGCCGACCTCGTCATCACCGGAGCCGACGTGTACACGATGGACGCGGCGCGGCGATGGGCCGGCGCCGTGGCCATCGTCGGCGATCGGATCGCCGCGGTGGGCACGGAGCCGTCGGTCAAGGAGCGCTTCCCGGACGCGAAAGAGGTCCTCCACCTCCCCGGCCGGATGCTGCTCCCGTCCTTCCAAGACTCCCATCTCCACGCCCCGTTCGCCGGCCGATACCGCTTGCACGTCTCCCTGCACGATCTGCCGGGCGTCGACGCGTACCGCGACGCGGTCGCGTCGTACGCTCGGGCCAATCCGGAGCAGCGCTGGATCTTCGGCGGCGGCTGGCTGATGGCGCACTTCCCGGGCGGCACGCCGACCAAGGACCTCCTGGACGACATCGTGCCCGACCGCCCCGTGTTCCTGCTGAACCGGGACGTCCACGGTGCCTGGGTGAACTCGAAGGCCCTCGAGGTGGCGCATATCACGCGCGAGACGCCCGACCCCTGGGACGGGCGGATCGAGCGTGATGGCTCGACGGGCGAGCCGACCGGCACCCTGCACGAAGGAGCCGCCTACTCGTTCGCCGACGAGCATCTCCCGGCGCCGTCACGAGAGGAGTGGGAGCGCGCGATCCTCCTCGCGCAGGAACACCTCCATTGCCTCGGTATCACGGGGTGGCAGGACGCGTGGGTCACCCCCGCCACGGAGGAGGCCTACCGCTCGCTGGCCGCGCGCGGCGAGCTCACCGCCCGCGTCGTCGGCGCGCTCTGGTGGGAGCGACATCGCGGGAACGAGCAGGTCGCGGAGCTCGCCGCGCGGCGGGCTCGCGGTTCGGAGGGGAACTTCCACCCCACGACCGTGAAGATCATGTGCGACGGTGTGCTCGAGAACCACACCGGAGCGATGCTCCGCCCCTACTGCGACGCCGCCGGTCACGAGACCGACGTGACGGGCATCAGCTACCTCGACCACGATCAACTCGTCGAGGCGGTCACCGCGCTGGACCGCGAGGGCTTCCAGGTCCACATGCACGCGATCGGCGACCGGGCCGTGCGGGACGGCCTCGACGCCTGCGAAGCGGCCCGGGACGCCAACGGCGCCCGCGACGCCCGGCATCACATCGCCCACCTCCAGGTGATCCACCCCGACGACGTCCCTCGGTTCCGGGAGCTCGGGGTGATCGCGAACTGTCAGCCGTACTGGGCGCAGCACGATCCGCAGATGGACGAGCTCACCGTGCCCTTCCTCGGGCCCGAGCGGGCGCCGCTCCAATATCCCTTCGCCTCGCTCCACGCCGCCGGCGCGACCCTCGCGTTCGGCTCGGATTGGTCCGTCTCGACGGCGGACCCTCTCGAGGAGATGGAGGTCGCGATCCGCCGCGCCGACCCGTCCACCCGAGACGCCGACCCCTTCCTGCCGGAGCAACGACTCCCCCTCCACATCGCCCTGGCGGCCTTCACGAAGGGTTCGGCCTCCGTCAACCACGACGACGACGCCGGCTCGATCGAAGCGGGGAACCGTGCGGACCTCGTCGCGCTGGACCGCAACCTCTTCGAGACTCCCGAGGCCGCCCTGGCCGAGGCGCGGGTCGAGCACACCATCGCGGCCGGCCGGGTGGTCCATTCCCGCCCCTAGCGGACCTTCGGTTGCGCCGGGAGGGCCGCTTCGTCAGACTCCGGCGGTACGCACATCACGGGAGGGACCCCTGTCAGCGAAGCGTGAAGAGGGTTCGGTCGAGCTGGTCGACGTCACGAAGCGGTTCGCCGACGTCGTGGCGGTCGACGACATGTCGATCCAGGTCGAGCCTGCGGAGTTCCTGTCGCTCCTCGGCCCCTCCGGGTGTGGGAAGACCACCACCCTCCGGATGCTGGCCGGGTTCGAGGAGCCCACGGCCGGGCAGATCTTCATCTCGGGCAACGCGGTCCAGGGCACGCCCCCGCACAAGCGGGACGTGAACACCGTGTTCCAGCACTTCGCGCTGTTCCCGCACATGACGGTCGCGGAGAACGTCGCGTACGGGCTCCGACAGAAGAAGGTGGAGCGCTCGGAGATCGGCCGGCAGGTCGGGGAAGCCCTGGAGATGGTGAAGATGTCCCCCCTCGCGAACCGGAAGCCGAGACAGCTCTCGGGCGGCCAGCAGCAGCGGGTCGCGCTCGCGAGGGCGCTGGTCAACCGGCCGAGCCTGCTCCTGCTCGACGAGCCCCTCGGCGCGCTCGACCGAAAGCTTCGTGAGGAGATGCAGATCGAGCTGAAGCTCCTGCAGTCCCAGGTCGGGATCACCTTCATCTTCGTGACCCACGATCAGGGCGAAGCGCTCTCGATGTCCGACCGGATCGCGGTGATGCTCGACGGCCACGTCGAACAGCTCGCGGACCCGGACACGATCTACGACTTCCCGGCGTCCGCCTTCGTGGCGGGCTTCATCGGGCAGCAGAACTTCTTCGACGGGACGGCCCGGCAGGGCGGGACCGTCGTAGAAGGAGATGGATGGACGATCCGCTCGTCGAACGCGTCCCCGGACGCGGTCGACGGCAGGCCCGCCCTGGCCGCGATCCGGCCCGAGGCGGTCCAACTCCAGGAGGCGCAGCCGCAGGACACCGTGAACGCGGTCCGCGGCACGCTCGCCGGTATCTCACACCTGGGGGACGCGATCCAGTTCGTGGTGCTGACGCCGGGGCAGAAGGAGATCCTCTGCCGGCTGCCGCGTCCCAGGGCGCCGAAGTTGGACGTCGGCGGCGACGTCTGGTGCACCTGGGACCCGGAGTTGGTGCATGTGTTCGACGCGGGGCAGGCGGACGTGGTCCTCTCGGACCCGGCCGCCGCGACGGGAACGGAAGGGTAAGGGGGTACACGGATGGCAGATGAGTTCGAGGGCGTGAAGGTGCTCGCACCCCGGGCGGTCGCCCGGCGGATGACCCGGCGGAACTTCCTCGCCGGATCCGCGGTGGCGATGTTCTCGGGAAGCGTCCTCCTCGCGGCGTGTGGGAACGCCGAAACCGGCGGCGACAGCGGTCCCTCCGCCTCCGCCGGCGGTGAGATCGAGGACCAGCTGAACTTCTTCCACTGGGCCGAGTACGACGACCCGGAGGTCTTCAAGGACTTCACGAAGGAGTTCGGCACGGCGACGAAGATCGACATCTACGCGTCGAACGAGGAGGCGATCGCCAAGCTGGTGGCAGCGCAGGGGACGAGCGGCTACGACATCGTGGTCCCGACCGGGGTCTTCATCCCGCAGATGGTGCAGAACGGTCTGCTCGACGAGCTGAACCTCGACCTGATCCCCAACTTCGACAATGTGGAGGAGATCTACCGGAACCAACCCTGGGACCCGAACAACAAGCATTCCGTGCCGAAGGACTGGGGATCGACCGGCTGGATCTACGACAAGACGAAGGTCACGGCCGACATCAAGACCTGGGGAGATTTCGGGGACGTCGCGATGGGCGAGGCGAGCGGGGCGACGTCGGTGCTCGACGCGCCGGGCGATATCACGGCGATCTATTTCTGGGCCAATGGGATCGACTGGGCGACGACGGAGGACAAGTACCTCGACCAAGCCGAGGACTACGTCGTCAACAAGCTGGCGCCGCACATCAAGGCGTACGACTCCTACCCCGGGATCGCGCTGACCGAGGGGAAGTACGCCCTCTCGCAGGCCTGGAACGGCGACGCGCGGCAAGGCCTGCTCTCGACCGACGAGCCCGACCGCTACGTCTGGGGCCTCGGCGCGCCGGTGACCGAGCTCTGGATGGACAACTGGTGCATCGTGAAGGGCGCCCAGCACCCCAACGCGGCGCACGCCTGGATCAACTTCATCCTCGACCCCAAGGTCTCGTTGAAGGACCTCGCGTACCACGGCTACAACACGGCCCTCACCGGCGTCGAGGAGGAGGCGAAAGCCGCCGGATTCGAGTTCCTCGACATGGTGTTCTTCGACGACGAGCAGGTGAAGACGATGGACCCCGGCGCAGTGAACGAGGCCCAGGGACGGCTGGTCGAGATCTGGAACAAGGCGAAGGCCGCGTCAGGAGCCTGACCTGGCCGAGTCGGAGACCGCGACCGAGGGCGTCGGCGCGGGCGCGGAGCGCCCGCGCCGACGCCTGCCTCGGTTCGCGCTGGCACTTCCCGCGTGGTTCATGCTGGTGTTCTTCTTCGCCGTGCCGGTGCTGTTCATCTTCTACTACTCGCTCGGCTACAAGCCCGACATCTTCCACTCGATCGCGACGGATCACCTGTCGTTCGACCGCTACACGGACTCGTTCTCCGGCACGTTCCGGAGCGTCTTCAGCGGCACGCTGCGGATCTCGCTGATCGGCACGACGCTCTGCCTGCTGATCGCCTTCCCCTTCGCATACTGGTTGGCCGTGCGCGTGCCACCCCGCTGGCGCGGGGTGCTGCTCGGCCTGACGATCGTGCCGTTCTGGACGAACTTCCTGGTGCGCACGCTCGGCTGGCTGATCCTCCTCCAGTCGAAGGGACCGCTCTCGGGGATCCTCCAGGATCTGCACCTGATCTCGAACCCGCTCGATGTCCTGGACACGAAGTCGGCGGTCCAGCTCGGCGTGATCTACAACTACCTTCCCCTGATGATCTTCCCGTTGTTCGTGGCGCTCGATCGCCTGGATCCGGCGCTCCGGGAAGCCTCGAAGGACCTCGGCGCGAACCGATGGCGAACGTTCCGCCAGGTGACGCTCCCGCTCGCGATGCCCGGCGTGGTCGCCGGCCTCCTTTTGGTCTTCATCCCTCTCACGGGCGACTACATCACCGCGAGCGTGCTCGGTGGCGCGAAGGGGAACATGGTCGGCGCCCTGGTCGCGAGCCAGTTCAATACGGCCCAGGACTGGGCGCTCGGCTCGGCGATGGCCGTGATCCTGATCTTCATGATCCTCGGGTCGGTGCTCTTCTTCGCGGCGATCGGGCTGATCGCGAGAACCGTGATCCGGCGCCTGCGCCGGGTGGACCTGGCGATGGAGCCGGCGTGAGCACGACCGCGATCCTTCGGCCCCGGCGCGACCCCGTGAACCTCGTGCTGCTCCTCTGGGGGATCGCCGTCTTCGTCTTCCTGTTCCTGCCGATCGCGATGATCGTGATCTACTCCTTCAACGACGGACGGGCGCTCGTCGTGTGGAACCAGTTCGGGTTCGGCGCGTACTCGAGGGCCATCTCCAACCCCACGATCCGCAACGCGATCTACACCTCGCTCCGCGCGGCGCTGGGAGCCGCGCTGATCGCCACCGTCATCGGCTCGCTCGCCGGGATCGCCCTGGCGAGGCGACCCGGGAGATGGACGGTCGGGTTCCTCGCGTTGCTCTTCCTCGTGCTCGTCACTCCGGAGATCGTGGACGCGATCTCCTTGTTGATCTGGTACGTGAGGATCGGAGGTCCCTTCGGACCCGGCAACACGATCGTCAACTACGGGCTCGTGCGGCTGTGGATCGGCCACGCGATCTTCGCCTCGGCGGTCGTGACCCTGATCGTCCGTGCGCGCTTGGCGGGTCTCGACGAGGCGCTCGAGGAGGCGTCCAGTGACCTCTATGCGTCGCCGGCGCAGACGTTCCGGCAGATCACGCTCCCGTTGATGATGCCGGCGGTCCTGGCCGGGGGGCTCCTTTCGTTCAGCCTGAGCCTCGACAACACGATCATCTCGTCGTTCGTCTCGACCGCGAGCGCTTCCCCGTGGCCGGTCTACGTCTTCAGCGCGGTTCGGGCCGTCCTGCGTCCCGAGATCGCCGCGATGTCGACCTTGGTGCTGCTCCTGACGTTGTTCGCCCTGGGGCTCGTGGCGCTCGTCTTGCGAAGGGGTGGCGCGTCGGGCGAAGAAGCGGCGGCGATGCTCGCCGGCGTGGAAGCCGCGCCGCGGACCGGCGTCCCGGGAGCGGAGCTTCAGCGCATGGGCAAGTAGGGCTCCGGCCCGTCGGCGATCAGGCGATCCCGGCTTCGATCGCGTCGTCGGTGGACACACGGGTCCGCGCGCGATGACGGCCGCGGCGCCCGCCTCCCTGACGCGACCTCCACGCCGCCACCAGCATCGCGCCCAGCCCGAGCGGCGGCGCGAGCGTCCAGAGCGCGGCGTTCAGGACCGGCACCAACCCGACCGCCGCGAAGATCGCCCAGCCGGCCAGGAACGCCCGCGCGCGACCGCGAGGCGCGCGAACCAGCGCGCGGCCGGCGCACCACGCCGCCCACGTGAGACCCACGAGCCACCACAGGCCGAACGACAGGACCACGGCGAGCCCCAGCGGCAGGCCGAGCACCGAGACGACGAGCGCGACCGCCGCCACCGGCGCGGCGAGCACGATCAGGAGCCCCCACGCGACGGAGGCGAGCGGCGCGGACACCATCGCCTCGGCGATGGCGTCCGCGCCGCGGGGCGCGACGAACAGCAGCGCGAGGCCGGCCAACAGGACGGAGACCGACACGGCGATCGGGCCGAGCAGCTTCCCGAGCGCGACGAGCGGACCCTCGAAGGAGAAGCGAACCCCGCTCCGTGTCTCGCCACCGACCTTCGCACCCGACCGGACGACGACCGAGTCGCCCGAGAAGACGTCGCCGCCGACGCGGGCGCTCTCGGCGAGCTCCACGATCCCGTCGGCGGCGATCACGGATCCGTTCACCTGGCCGGTCACCGTGACCGGTCCCTCGAGGACGACCACGTCCCCGGTGGCGACCCCGTTCACCGTCACCCGGCCCGAGAAGACCACGACCTCGCCGACCCGCTGACCGCGCGGCACCGTCACCGACCCGGCGAGGACGATCTGGTCCTCGGCGGCGATCCCTGGGGCGGCGATCGCGGGAGCATCCTGCGCCCACGCGGTCCCCGCCGGCAGCAGGACGCCGAACGCCGAGACGAGGAGGAGCCGGGACGGTCGCATGAGGCGGCATCCTAGCCGCGGCCTCCCGCCTGTCGGGACCAGCGGGTAGCGTGTGCTCATGGCCTTGGAGGTCTTCTCCCCCGCCGTCCGCGACTGGTTCGCGACCTCGTTCGACGCGCCCACGCGCGCGCAGCGGGAGGGGTGGACAGCGATCGCGGCCGGTGACCACGCGCTGGTCCTCGCGCCCACCGGCTCGGGGAAGACGCTCGCCGCCTTCCTCTGGGCGATCGATCGGCTCTCCTCCGACCCACCGCCCGGAGATCCCAAGGCGCGGACGCGCGTCCTCTACGTGTCGCCGTTGCGCGCGCTGGCCGTCGACATCGAGAAGAATCTCCGGGCGCCGCTCGCCGGCATCCAACATGCCGCCGACCGGCTCGGGGCGCCGCTGGCGCACGCGCCGACGGTCGCGATCCGCACCGGGGACACCCCCTCGAGCGACCGCCAGCGGATGATCCGGCGCCCGTCGGACATCCTGATCACGACGCCCGAGTCCCTCTACCTGATGCTCACGTCCTCCGCGCGGGGGACCCTCGGGAGCGTCCGGACCGTCATCGTCGATGAGATCCATGCGATGGCGGCCTCCAGGCGTGGCGCCCACCTCGCGCTGTCGCTGGAGCGCTTGGAGGAGCTCTGCGACGAGGCACCGCAGCGGATCGGACTCTCCGCCACGCAGCGACCCCTCGAAGAGATCGCACGGTTCCTCGGCGGCTCGGTCGAGGGCGTCGAACGGCCGGTCACGATCGTCGACGCCGGACACCGCAAGCCGATGGAGCTGCAGGTCGTCGTCCCGGTCGAGGACATGGGCGGGGGCATCGCGCTGGACGCGCGGGCGCCGGGGCGCGACGGGGACGAGGCACCCGGCGGCAAGGAGCCCGGCCACTCGATCTGGCCTTCGATCCACCCGAAGCTCCTGGAGCTGATCCGAGCGCACCGGTCCACGATCGTGTTCACCAACGCACGGCGCCTGGCCGAGCGGCTGGCCGCCAGCCTGAACGAGCTCGCCGGAGAGGACCTCGTCCGCGCGCACCACGGGTCGCTCGCGCGCGAGCAGCGCCTGGAGGTCGAGGACGCCCTGAAGGAAGGACGGCTCCGGGCGATCGTCGCCACCTCCTCGCTCGAGCTCGGCATCGACATGGGAGCGGTCGATCTGGTGATCCAGGTCGAGTCCCCCGGGTCGGTCGCGAGCGGGCTGCAGCGGATCGGACGGGCCGGGCACCAGGTCGGAGAGCCGTCACGGGGCAGGATCTTCCCGAAGTTCCGCGGCGACCTCCTGGAGGCAGCCGTGGTGGCGGAACGGATGCTCGCGGGCGAGATCGAGCACACCCGGTACCCCCGGAACACCCTCGACGTGCTGGCGCAGCAGTTGGTGGCGATGTGCGCCGTCGAGGAGCGCGGCGTCGAGGAGCTCTTCGACGCGGTCCGGCGGGCTGCCTCGTTCTCCGAGCTCTCCAAGGACGTCTTCCTCGCGGTCCTCGACATGCTGGCCGGGCGCTACCCGAGCGACGGGTTCGCGGAGCTGCGCCCGCGGCTCGTCTGGGATCGAGGCGCCGGGACCGTGCGCGCCCGCGACGGCGCCGGCAGGATCGCGATCACTTCGGGCGGGACGATCCCGGATCGAGGCCTGTTCGCGGTCTTCCTCCCCGACGGCGTTCGCGTCGGGGAGCTCGACGAGGAGATGGTCTACGAGAGCCGGCGGGGCGACGTGATCGTCCTCGGCGCCTCGTCCTGGCGCATCGAGGACATCACCCGGGACCGGGTGATCGTGACCCCGGCGCCGGGCGAGCAGGGACGGATGCCGTTCTGGCACGGCGACAAGCCGGGCCGTCCGATCGAGCTCGGCCGCGCGGTGGGCGCGTTCACGCGCACGCTCCGCGGCGCGCGTCGTGACGCGGCGCTCGAGCGCCTGCGCCGCGACGTCGGCCTGGACGAGCTCGCCTCGAGCAACCTCGTGTCCTACCTCGAGGAGCAGATGGAGGCGACCGGGGCTGTTCCCGACGACCGCACCGTCGTCGTCGAGCGCTTCCGCGACGAGATCGGCGACTGGCGGATGTGCGTGCTCTCCCCGTTCGGGTCACGCGTGCACGCCCCGTGGGCGATGGCGATCGAGGCGCGGATGCTCGAGCGGTTCGGCCCCGGCGCCCAGGTGCTCTGGAGCGACGACGGCATCGTCGTCCGTCTGCCCGAGGCGGTCGATCGCATCCCCGCGGAGGATCTCCTGTTCGATCCCGACGGGATCGAGCAGGCCGTGGTCGCGGCGCTGCCGCAGACCGCGATGTTCGCGAGCGTCTTCCGGGAGGCGGCGGCGCGGGCGCTCCTGCTCCCCCGCCGCCGCCCCGGCCAGCGCACGCCTCTTTGGCAGCAACGGCAGCGCTCCGCGGACCTCCTCGCCGAGGCGTCGAAGTTCCCGGACTTCCCGATCCTGCTGGAGGCCACCCGCGAGTGCCTCCGCGACGTGTTCGACGTCCCCGCGCTGCGCGAGGTCATGGCCGATCTCCGGTCGCGGCGCACCCGCCTGGTCCCGGTCGACACGGAGCATGCGTCGCCGTTCGCGCAATCGCTGTTGTTCCGCTGGGTCGGGGTCTACATGTACGAGGGTGACGCGCCGCTCGCCGAGAGGCGCGCGGCCGCCCTGACGCTCGACCGCGATCTGCTCCGAGAGCTGCTGGGATCCGAGGAGCTCCGTGAGCTCCTCGACCCCCGCGCGCTGGACGAAGTCGAGCTCGAGCTGCAACGCCTCGAAGACGGCCGGGGTGCCCGCTCCCCGGATCACCTGCACGACCTGTTCCGAACGCTGGGCGAGCTCACCGATGACGAGATCGCCGCACGGGTCGAGGAGTCGGACGGGCGCGCCTTCACGGAGCAACTGCTCGCCGACGGGAGGGCGGTCCGCGTCCGCGTCGCCGGCGAGGAGCGCGTGGCGGCGATCGAGGACGTCGCACGGCTCCGCGACGCGCTCGGCGTCTCCCTCCCGATCGGCCTGCCCGGCGCGTTCACGGGCGAGACGGACCGCCCACTCGAAGGTCTGGTGCGGCGGTACGCGCGCACGCACGGCCCGTTCCTCGCCACCGAGGCGGCCGCGCGGCTCGGCGCGTCGACCGAGCGCGTGCAGGAAGCGCTGGCCTCCCTCGAGGCGACCGACCACGTCGTCCGCGGCGAGTTCCGGCCCGGCGGCTCGGGACGGGAGTGGTGCGACCCGGACGTGCTCCGCCGGCTGCGGCGCCGATCGCTCGCGCTGCTCCGTCGCGAGGTCGAACCCGTGGACGCGGCGGCGCTCGCCCGGTTCCTCCCCGCGTGGCAGGGCGCGGACCGGCCGCGCGGAGACCTCGACGCCCTCGCCGACGCCGTCTCGCGACTCCAGGGAGCCTCCGTCCCCGCCTCGATCCTCGAGACGGACGTGCTCCCGGCGCGCGTGCGCGGCTACCGACCCGCCGATCTCGACGCCCTCGTCGCAGGCGGCGACGTGGCCTGGGTCGGCGCCGGGCCCCTCGGGAACGACGACGGACGGGTGACGCTCGTGTATCGCGCCGACGCGGCCGCGCTGCTGTCCGGGCCGCCGGACGAACCGCCGGAGGGCGAGATGCACGACGCGATCCGCGCCCACCTGGCCGAGCGCGGGGCCTCGTTCTGGCCGGAGCTCGTGGTCGCCGCCGGCACCGCCGACGAGCGCGCGCTCCTGGCCGCGCTCTGGGACCTGGTGTGGGCCGGCGAGGTCACGAACGACACCCTCGCGCCGCTCCGGGCCTTCGTTCGGGGCGCCTCCGCCAAGGTCCGCACCACGAGGCCGGGTCACCGACCGAGGCCCGGCGCGCTCCGGCGCGGCGGCCCCCCGGCCGGCGCCGGCCGGTGGTCGCTCGTCGCGGGACTCCGGCAGCCGGCGCCGGCCGCCACGGAGCACGCCCATGCCCTCGCTCGGCAGCTCGTCGATCGTCACGGCGTCGTGACCCGTGAAGCCGTCCTGGCCGAGGGTGTCCCGGGCGGCTTCGTCGGCATCTACCCGGTCTTCCGCGCGATGGAGGACGCGGGGCACGTCCGCCGCGGCTACTTCGTCGCCGGGCTCGGCGGCGCGCAGTTCGCCCATCCCGGCGCCGTGGAACGCCTCCGAGGGTTCCGGCATGCCTCGGAGGAGGACGGTGACGAGCCGGGCGGCCCGTTGGTCCTGGCGGCCGCGGATCCCGCGCAGCCGTACGGCGCCGCGCTCCCGTGGCCGGAGAGCGAGGGGCGGCCGGCGCGCCAGGCCGGG
>Ga0114129_10009373_pt1 | contig 13957 bp, 18 predicted proteins | sample RhiMetdeltSRZDD1_FD_80071 | JGI IMG/M metagenome (GOLD analysis project Ga0114129, IMG submission 80071) | Populus rhizosphere microbial communities from Tennessee, USA - Rhizosphere MetaG P. deltoides SRZDD1 (version 2) (version 2) | ecosystem: Host-associated > Plants > Roots > Rhizosphere >...
GCGATGCCGACAACGGCGATGAGCAAGGCGATACCGGCGAATCCCGAGAACACCAGCGCGTTGACTCGCTCCGGCGACAGCAGTTCGGCGCGCACCTCCTCGAGGGTTGCCGCGCGCTCGACCGGCTGGTCCGGGGCGATCTCGCGGATCGCGCGCGTGACCGCCGGCACCAATGCGTGCGGATCGCGCGCCGAGCGCACGAACAGACGCCCGCCGAGCGCGGCCTGGTGAACCGGCCGATAGAACGTCAACGCCGGTTGGGCGGCGAGATGTTCATCGTCCACATCGGCAACAACGCCGACGATGCGCCAGGCGACTGGTTTGGGATCGGTCGAGAGCAGGTGTCGGTTCAAAGCGTTGCCGTTGGGGAAAAACCGCTGCGCGAGGCTTTGGCTGACAATCACCACCGGCTCTCCCCCGGGGCGGTCCGCGTCGGTGAACTCCCTGCCGGCGACGAGTCGGATGCCCATCACCGAAAAAAGCCGGGTGAAACGCTTCGGTACCGCGCGCGCGGCGGCTCTTCGCCATTGGCGGGCACGTATCCCTCAGCGGTGAACGTGACGTCGATGCGGGGAAGACATCGCCGGCATCTCGCCAGGGAACGAAGGTGCCCGCGGCGACGGCATCGACGCCGGGAATCTGGGCAATTCGACGCATGCTCTCGTCATAGAAACGCGAGCACGTCCTTTGTGTCCCTTGCGAGTCCCTATCGTCGACTCGACGGCGGCACCATTCCGTTAATCCGGAAGTAGGTTACAAGATTGCCGTAATGCTCCTGGAGGTGCCCGACGTTCATGAGAAGCGCTCGGATTCTTGGTGATTTTCCCATGCCGAACGGCATCGAAATCGACTCCGCCGCGCTGGCGTCCGTTAACGAGGTGTAAGCGCCATCACAGTACGCGAGCGAGTCTTCAACGGCTTTCACAATGGTCGTTTTGGTGGTGGCGACCTTCTCGAAGTGATCTTCGCTGAAGGGACTCTTTTCTCCCTTTGCCGCAGCACAGAACTCATAGCTCGCGCCCGCGACGTGTGCAAGGATCTGCCCGAAGGTGCGCACGGAGTCCGCCGGCTTTAATCCGTAGTTCGCCTCTGGCATCTGATCCGCCGACTCGCGGATATTCCGCTTGGCGTCGTCCCACGCTCCCTTGACTACCGCGCTGACGACGTTGCTCATAGCTGCCTGTGCGCCGGCCCGGGATCCGAACCCCAGCGCGCAGCCACATGTGGCAACGAGAACGAAGCACAATCGCATTGTTCCTCCTTCAGCGAGTTCGATGCTCTATCAGGCCGCTGAGAAAAGCCGACCTGATGGAAAATGGCAAAATGGGAGATGCCAAAATGCTCAGGTATTCTCCATTTTCCATTTAAAGCATCTGCCCTTCAGAATGCGTTTTTGAGCATCCTGCTATGGTTGTGACGCGGCTTGTCGACGATCCTATTGGCAGGTGTATCCGCCGTCGGCGCTCACCAGTGCCCCGGTCATGAACGGACAATCGTCGGACAACAGGAACAGAACAACCCGGCCGATCTCTTCGGGTGTTCCGAGCCGCTGGATCGGCTGAGCCGTCCGCAACATTTCATGAATCGCCTCGCGTGATAGACCGCTCGTCTGATGAAATCGCTCGACAGACGGACCAACCATGGGAGTATCGATGGTCCCGGGGCAAATGCAGTTGACCCTTACGTTGTATGGAGCGTAGTCGATCGCGGTGCTCTTGGTGAGCTGACCCACGGCCGCCTTGCTCATTCCATACACGGCGCTGCACCCCTTCCCGATGAAGACCTGGTCCGATCCCATGAGGACCACGTTGCCGTATCGCTGCTTTCTCATGACAGGGAGAACTTCCTTCAGGACAAAAAAGGGCCCTTTCGCGTTGATCGACAGGACGCGTTCGAACTCCTCGATGCTGGTGTCCTCGATGTTGGCGAACACATGAATGCCGGCGGCGACGAACAACAGGTCAATCCTGCCATCCCGGTTCACGACGTTCTGCACGCACCGGCGAACCTGGCTGTGGTCTCGGACATCGCACGATTGGAACACACCGTCGCGCGTCTCCTGAATATCGAGGACGTGCGTCGTGCACCCCTCCTGAACCAGTAACCGTACGACGGCATTCCCCATGCCTGACGCGCCTCCGACGATCAGCGCAACCTTGTCCTGGAATCGACGTGATGCATCCATAAGGCTGTCTCGCTTGAAACGATCGGTCACCGCGATAACTCTGTCGCGTGGCTCACGGCGACTCAGTGTCGGGACCATTATCCTGCGCACGTGCTGCGCTGCCACCGCGGGCTGTGGCAGATCGAGGCCTACGTGTTATTACGAGAGAACCTCAGCTCGAAGGTGTGGTCCTCCAGTCCCAATTGTTCCATCATCCTGCCCAGTTTGCGGTTGGAGAGTGGCGGTGCAATGATTTGCGCGGCTCGTCGCTGGATCGGGTCGCTGGATCGGGCTGAACGGCGCCTCCACCAGGCACGGCAGCGCGGACCGCAGTGATGAAGGCTGAACCGGTTTTCCACTCACGGAGGACTCAATATGGCCACGTACATCGTCCTCGGACAATTCACGGACCAGGGCATCAAGAATGTCAAGGACACCGCCCAACGTGCCCAGGCGCTCAAGGACCTGGCGAAGAAATTCAACGCCACGGTCACGGCAGTGTACTGGACACTTGGTCAGTTCGACACCGCAGCTATCGTCGATGCACAGGATGATGCGTCGCTGAACGCGCTGCTGTTGAGTCTCGGTCGGCTGGGTAACATCCGTACCCAGACCTTCCGCGCGTTCTCGGAGAATGAGATGGGCCAGATCCTCGGACGGTTGTCGTAAAACACCGAAGATCGTTAGGAACGGAGGCATACTCTGCGCGCCGCTTTCATGCGGACGGCGCGCAGGCCAACGGAGATGAGCAGAAGATGTTCGCTCTGGGGATGAGGCCGCGCCTAGCACTCGTAAGTCCAGCTGTACTCGACCGCCATGGCGACACGATCGGAGCGCAGTACGTCGAGATGGGCAAGGCGCTCCTGCCCACAGCCGATTGCGTGCTGGCGGTGCCGGCGGCGCCTGCATGCGATGCGGATTGCCGATCGCGCCTTACTCGTCGGAGCTAGAGCTCCGCGCGATCGTCGACAGCGCCGACGTCGTGCTCGTGCCAGCATCATGCTTCGCCATTTTTCCCACGCTTGCCGCGACCCCGGCGCGCCTGATCGTCGATCTTCACCAATCGGTTCCCGAAGCGGATCGCGCCTTGCGGGCGGGCGACTTCTTCTTGTGCGGCGGCGAAGCCGAGCGCGATCGCTGGCTGAGAATTCTGGTGACCCGGCACCGGATCAGCCGCACGCGGTATCGGCGGAACCAAGACCTCCGAAAGTTGATTGACGTCATTGATGCCGGGGATCGACGAGAAGCGACTCGTCGTAACCACGCGACTCCGGAACCTTCGAGGTGGGACCGGCTCGTCGACCCGGTGCGGCTGTATTGCACCAGGACGGCGCGCGAGCCTCGCGGCGCGGCGTGGGCACCGCGATCGATCGCCGGCCGCGCGTTTCACGTCCTCCGGCAGAGTGGACCTCGAACGTTCGTGAAAAGGTCGATGGCGCACGTCCGGCGTCGACTTGCCCTTGACAACGTTGCGCAGCGGTTTGAGAAACGTCCGTCGCGCTCGCGCGACCCGGGGATCGATCCGGCGGTGCACGCGTCGACGCTCGCCGACCGCCTAGGTTCTGTCACGCGGATCGAGGAATTTCACCAGCTCCTCGTGGAACACCACGTTCTTGATACGGGCGGCCGCTTCGTGCATTTCGAGGTCGACGTCTCGAACAAGTGCAACATTCGCTGCCGAATGTGCCACTTCAGCTTTCCGCGCGTGTTCGGTGCGAAGCCGATCTATGTAGCGCCTGACGTCTTCGAGTCGATCGCTCGAAGCCTCCTGCCGCAGGCGCAAGCGCTGATGTTGTCGCTCGGCAGCGAGCCCCTCATGTCGCCGTATTTCGCCCAGATCCTGAAGATCGCCGCGCGGTATCAGGTGCCGGAACTGGGTTTCTACACCAACTTGGGGCGATCTTCTGCACGACGCATGGCACGGCAGAGTATGCAGCGCGGCTCGTGCGATCCGGTGTGTTCGACGCCATCATGGTGGCTTACAACCCGATCGGGTTTCACCTCCTCACGTACAACCCGCCGCTCGAGGAGGGACGCGAGTTCGAGCATATTCCCGATTTTCCTCGTGTGCTCTTTCCAGTGGCCCTCGAGCATGGCGTCAGCATTCTCGTTATGAAGGCGCTGGGCGGTAGACTGCTCGCGCGAGGGCGCGCGTTTCCGCCGCACGAGTGGCTCGCCTCGCCTGCGCCGCCGCTTCCAGCAGGGGATCTATTGAAGTACGTGCTCGAAGAGCCTGGCGTGTGTGCCGTGGTAGCGGGTGTCGCCTCGCCTGAAGAAGCCGAAGAAGATGCGCGCGCCGGTGCGGCGCCGCTCACGCTGACGCCGCCACGCGATCGATGCAGCCATCGCGCGTATGCGTCTTACTGTGTGCAGCCGATGCGGAGCGTGCGAGTCCACGTGCAGCAAGTCGCTGCCGATCTCGATGATGTTCCGCGACGCATATTTGTGGAATTACCGGACCGAGACGTTCATGGCTGATGAACGTTTCAATTATGTCCGCCTGCATTCGGATGACACGCTCGCCTGTTCCACCTGTGAGGAACGGACATGTGTATGTCCGCAGGGACTGGATGTGCCCGTCGCGTTGTCACGGGTGCACAGTCGCATCCACGAACTTATCGCTGCCCGGCAGCATCCGGGCTGCGTCGGCTCGCATGTCGCGAGCTCGGCGGACGGCCATCATCGCGTGTCGGTCCTCACGCGCGAGGTTCCCGAACGGATGGCGGCTGGCGCGACGGGAGTCGCCCGCTTCCTGGTCGAGAATGCCGGGACGGAGCCCTGGCTTTCTCTCGCGCACTCTCGTGAGAAACGAGCACCGGCTTCGGCAATATATGTCAAGGTCGGCGTGTTGCCGCAAGGATCGTGATCCGGCAGAACGTGAGTCCAGGACAGCGTGTGCACTGGGTCCTTGAATTCCAGGCGCCGCGCAAAGCGGGACGCCACGATCTCAGCTTTCTTCTCACATCGGCAGCGGGCGGTCACCCCGGGAACGGCTCGACGGTGTTCGACCGAGGCACATTGATCGTCGAGCCGTCCCGAAAGCGTCGCCTGGCTCACCGTCTGCGGCGCGTCGCTGCGCGAATGGTTCGCACCAGCTGGCCGTCGAGTGCAAGGGACCTCCGTTCCGGATGGGCGTTCATTTTCCAGGAGACGCGTACGTCGGCCGACTGAAGCGAACGCTGTTCATGCAGGAGCTGTTGACGGGCGGCGTCATTACCGTAACCGGGATCGTCCTACCGAGCTACGCTCACGATGCTGCCGTCATGCGCCAGACGATCGACGCGATGGGTACAGCACTGGAGGTCGTCGCCACGGCCGAACGGACAGGCGACTACGATCGGCACCTCGAGATACCGTTGCTGTAACGAAGCACAATCGCAGCGTTCCTCCTCAGCGAATTCGAGTGATACAGCACAGAGTAGTTGTTACCGGTGCGGACCTCGTATCGATCCGCTCGATCGGCTCGTTCGCGACGTGCGACCCCTAGCAAACAGAACAGAACAAGGTCACGGCCCGAGTCCTGGTCGAGGCGCAACCGGCGCGGAGGCGCCGCATTAACCGCTGAAGGCCGCGATACTTGCGACGAATTCGTTTCCTGTCAGAACAAGTTTGCGCTCCGAGCAATCGTCAGATCCTGACCACGAAGTGATTCGCCGGCCTTTCTCATTTCTCCGCTGGTATCCAACTTGCTGTCCGCCCCAACGCTCCCCAGCACAGTCTGCGCAAGCGGTCGGGCACCGTGTCCGTCACGGGCCCGCCTGCCACTACTCGTGACCCTGGGAGGAAAAGATGAAACAAGGCTGTCTGTGGCTTGGTGTGGCTCTCATCGTCGCTGTCGCGGTTCCGGTGCACGCCCAACCGGGCAACGGTGCCCTGAGCGGCCCCCATTACAACCTGAATATCATCGGTGTCGACAAAGGAAAAAAGGCGGACATGACCGGGTCGGACAGGCACACGATTTTCGTGCAGCTCGGAACCGCGGGTGCCGTGGAGGCGAAGAGGTCGTACATCTACCTCGTGCCGGCCGCAGAGTTCAAGGTCTGCGACGGGAATGCCTTTGACGCGGCGTTCGACTGCGCCGGAACGCAGATCAAGCCACTTGGGGCCGTGTTCGCGCTCCCGTGCAACACGAACATCTCACTGGCAGGCGCCGACCTGCTCCAGGCCTGCGATCCGACCGACGACATTCCCGACGCGAGCTACGCGGTGTTCGCGCGAGGACTCGGAAAGCCGGGCAAGAATGGCGTCGATCCGTATGCGGTGATGACCACCTGCGCCACCGCCATGGACACCGGCGAGGTTGTCTGCTCCACAGAGAACACGCTCGATGTGGGCGCCCTCGTTCGAAAGACAGGAAAGATGATCTTCCAGGACGTGACGAAGGAACTCACGTCGCTCGTCGCATGCACTATCGACCCGATCACTCAGGTGGAGACGTGCACCCGGTATGCCCTGTTCGACGACGATTTCGTGGACTTCTTCTGGCAGTACGACAACTACGGCCTGAAGCTCGCACAGCTTCGCTTTTACCCCGTCCCGACGCAGTAGGCAGCACGACCACGTCGTTCCGGAGTGCCGGCGGTAGGGCCGGCACTCCAGTACTTACACGGAGATTTCCCAGGCGATGTACTTTTTTCCTTCCGGGTTTTCCCTGACCTCGGTCTGCATGCTGACAATGAGCGCGGCGTTCGCCGCGAGCGCGCAAGCAGCGCAGCCGCCGGCGTCGGAGACGCCACGCGCGATCGTGGAGAGCGCTTCTCACGACTTCGGTCGCGCCGAGCAGGGGGCGAGGCTCGTTCATCAGTTCACCATTCGAAACACAGGCACCTCGCCGCTCACGGTTACGCGGCTGGCGCTTTCCGCGCCTGGCATGACGGCGAAAGTCAAGCCGACCATTCTCCCAGGCCAAGAAGAGACGCTCACGGTCGAGTGGGATACCGCAGGCGCGAAAGGAACGGTCGAGGGGAAAGCCGTACTTGACGTGAACGATCCGGCCAGCCCGCAGCTCGCGTTCTTCCTGACGGCCGTCGTCAAAGAGGCGGTTGAGTTTCTCCCGTATCAGGCGGTTTTCACGAGCGTTTTCCAGGGCGAACCAGGTCGCCGGAGCGTTCGCATTGTGAATAATCGCGAACAGCCGCTTGCCATTAGCCGGCTGGAGCAGCAGGGCGAGCATTTCCAGGCCAGCATCAAGCAAATCGAATCGGGACGCGTGTACGAGCTCGAAGTCACCGTGCCCGAAACCGTTCCGCCGGGCCGCTACTCGGAAGCGGTTTTTCTTTACGCGGATAATCCGAAGCTGCCTCGATACATGGTGCCGGTGAACATCATCGTGAAGGCCGACGTGTCCGTGAACGCCGAGGCCGTGGACTTTGGGCGCGTGAGCCTGACGGAACTGGCAAGAAACCCGTCCTCCCGCGATCTGCTCAGGGAAACGCTCATCGTGCGTAAGCGCGCGGGCAAGTTTTCTATTACGGCTGTGACGTCGGATATCGCCTGCATCACCTTCCAGCGCTCTCCCGACGCGAACACCAGCAGCGACGCGTTCCGCATCGACGTTGCTCTGGAGAAAAACGGCTTGCGGCCTGGTCTTATCGACGGACGTATCAGAATTCGTACTGACGACGAGCGGTTTCCCGAGCTCGTGGTGTCTGTACGCGGCGTGATCGAATAGAGTCCGGTTTTCAGCCGGACCAACGGTTGCGCGCAACCCATCGAACCTTCGCAGCTACCGATTGCCCTTCGCCATCGGCGGAACCGTCTGCAGGTAGGCCCAGAGCGCTTTCAGCTCGACGTCCTTCATCTGCCCGTAGGCTTTCCACGGCATCTGAGGAACGATGTCGGTGCCGTCCTTCCGTTTCCCCTCGCGCAAGGCGCGGATGAAATCTGCTTCGGTCCAGCCTTTCAAGCCAGTTCGTGCGGCGTGAGGTTGGCGACAAGCGGCATGTTCGGATCTCCGGCGATCTTTCCGCCAGAGAGATGCTCGCCATGACATCCGCGGCAGACCTGTGCGATGTGCGCGCCGAGCTCGACGCTGGCCGCCTCCACGGGTGGTTCCACCGGGTGGGGCTTCTGATGATCGATCGCGAACGCAGCAAGTGCGTCCGAGCCGAACGCGACCACAAACGAGAACACCGGTTCATATCCGCAACAGTGGGGGCCCTGAATTGCCAATTCCGCCTGCTGCGTTTTGTCCGGTCCATCGCCATGTCGCCGGGCCCCGAGCAGGCCGGTTCGCGATAGAATCGATGGCCGGGGGGCCGGAACCATCATGACTCCGCAGAACTTTGACCCGGAGTATGACGCACTGATGCGCCAGATCGCCCGTGAAGAACGGGCCGAAGCCGAAGCACGCCTGAGCCGTGGCCGTGAGATGCGGCGCTTTAGCGAGCGACTCGAGCTCGACTGCAGGGCACAACAACTCCGCGCCGCACTCCGCATCGCCACGTCCCGCGATGTGAAGTCACGCGCCTGCGACCTCATCGAGCAAGCAGAGCGACTGATTCAGACCGGCCACAGCCTCAGCGACAAGCCTTTCCGATCCCGTCGACTTCGTCCACCAGACGCGGGTGCTGCCGCTCGCCACAGCTGAAGGGCGCGACGATGGAGAATCGGGAGCTGAATCCTGCCCTTGCACTTTCGCAATGTCTCGACGTCTGCTCCGAAGTCAGAGCACGCCCCGGACCGTTACTGCGGCGCAGGGAGGGATGGTCTCCACCAGTACGACGCGAGACGTCCCAATCTCGACCGGCTGGTTCGCAGTGCAGCTGAGAGTCGGTCCAAATTGCTTTTCCTGGCGCAGCACTGATTCGAGATTCGCCGCGCTCAACTTCTGCCGCTGCGCGGAGCGACGCGTGGTGCTGACGACCAAGTTGGTATAACCGGCTATTCTCGGGACAAGCATCAACAGGACGACGTAGGCGAGCGCGATACCGAGTCCAAGTCGATATGCGGAGTTGAACCGTTCGGCAGACGACTGGCCGTGCATAGAATCTGCGCGTGCAGGCGTTACTCGCAGGGGTTGTGAAAATCCACTCAATAACGTTGGCGTCCCCAACGGTTCGAGCGCTCGTGGACGCGCGAGATCCCTGGCGAAGTCAGGGCTGCATAAGTACGCGGGTCTTCAGTTGCGCTGAAAGACAACCGGTGCAATGATGTGCGCGATTCGTCGGACACATCATCCCGTCTACCAGAGGAGGCTCGAATGAGACGCAGTCTATGCAGCGCCATGGTGGTGTGCCTGGGGATCTGGCTGGTTCCGCTCGTCATTACGGTGGCGGCCCAACAGAAGGAGGAAAAGCCGGCCGCGAAGCTGGACCGTGTCGAAGGGAACGTCCACATGATCGACAAGGCCACCAAGACCGTGACGGTGACACTCAGGGCCAAGACCACGCAGCAGCAAGTGATCTACAGCGACAGCACCAAGTTTACTTTCCGCAACGAAGCCAGCTCACTTGACGAGGTGAAGGAGGGTCGCCATGTCATCTGCCTGGGCAAGATGAATGACAAGCATCAATTGATAGCCGCGCGCATTGACGTTCGCGACAAGATGTAAATGCGGCACGACCCGGCTCCCAGGTTTGACGATCCAACCCAGGGGCGCGTCCCGAGACAGTTAAGAAAACTGTTGGTCAGCGCATTGCCGGGGCACCATCTTCGGTGCGTGAAGTCCTGCACCGAGATCTGTATCACGGCGTGATCCTTTGGAACCGTACGCGCAAGCGCGATCCGTGGGGTCAGCAGAAACAGCGGCGACGCCCGACGTCGAAATGGATCGAACTCCCCTCGCCTGAGCTCCGCATCGTCTCCGATGCGGAATGGAAGTCTGCCCATGATCGTCTCGAGACAGGACGACGGATTTATCTCAGAGCGAACAACGGGCAACTCTGGGGACGCCGATCAGCGGACTCGAATCCAAGTATCTTCTGACCGGACTCGCGCGCTGCGGTTCCTGTGGAGGTACGCTCACCGTCCGCAGCCGGAGCCACGGCAAAAAAGTATGTCCTCGCCGCTGTCCCTATCAGAAACTCCGTCCGTACTGTGAGAGGGCTCCGATGGCGTGCTATCAAGGTTGCCACCATCCGACTCGAGAACGTCCTCCGCGAGACACCTATTTCCGTGGACGATCGAGGCGCTGTGTGTAAAGTGGGACGGCGGGCGAGTTGGGCCAGCTTCAAACACGCCGAGAGCCGTGATCAGGCGGCTCGCCGTCCATAGTGGTGATGCAAACCGCCGACATGCGGAACTGAGACAATCGTGCCGCAGGCCGGCGATTGGGCAGCCCGCGGGACGGGAGCATCCTTGTCGAGCGACAGATGGGTGCGCCATTCGTGATAGTAAGCAAGGTAGTGTCGAAGGTGGCGCCGCAGCGAGCGTTCGTTCCAGACGATAACGTGATCGAGGCACTCGCGCCTGAGGGAGCCAATCACGCGTTCAACAAACGGATTCCGCCAAGGAGAACGAGGCGCCGTCAGCACTTCTTCGACGCCCATCTGCCTGCATAGTACGCCGAGATTCCTCACCGTAGATCCGATCACGATCCCGGATGATGAATCGAGGCGCGATGTCCCACGGCCATGCCTCGCGGAGCTGTTGCGCGGTCCACGCCGCAGTCGGATGCGCCGTGACATTCACGTGGACGATGCGGCGTCGGTCGTGAGACAGCACGACACACACAAACAGGACGCGGAAGATGGCGGTCGGCACCGTGAAGAAGTCGATCGAGGCGAGCTGGGCGACGTGATTGGTGAGGAACGTACGCCACGATTGAGACGCGGGACCACCGGAACGCCCAAGGTACTTCGCCACGGTAGCCTGTGACACCTCGATTCCGAGTTTCTGTAACTCGCCGTGGATGCGTGGCGCTCCCCAGAGTGGGTTCGCTTCGCGCATCTGGCGAATCAACGCACGGAGATGCGATGGCAGGGCCGGCCGACCCGACGGGGTCGCGAGTTCCAGCGCCAATACGTGGCGAAGGCGCGGCGATGCCAACGCACGACCGTTGACGGCGTCACGATCTGCACTGCCCGCCGCCAGTCCGGCCAGACGCTCGAGAGCAGCACCCAGAGCAGCCGATCGATTCGCCGGAGGCGCGGTCGTTTCGGAGTGGTCCGTTGCAGCACGGCGAGTTGATGCCGGAGGGCGAGGATTTCCGCCGCGAGCCCGAGCCGAGAGCGGGTCGTGGCCCGAAGCGAGGCCAGCAGGGCGACGAACAGCGCAGTCATGCTGCCCGAGAACGGTATCAGTCTCGGGCCCGCAACCGCAACGGCGCCAACACGCACCGAATATTCAGTAGGGACAGCGGCATCCAGCGGACACCGCCACTTCGGATTCGTAATCAGCAGGTCGTCGGTTCGAGTCCGAGCGGCGGCTTTTAACCGAAGCGTAGCTGACAGCAGTCACATGGAACTTGCACGTCGACCGCTTCCCACGTGGAGCAGACGCTCGAGCAGTCACGCTCGCGAGCACGAGTTGCAGTTTATCCGTCTTACTGTCGATTGAGGAGTCGCCGCAGCGTCTCTGCCAGCTCTGAGAGATCGCACGGTTTCGAGATCAGCTCTGCGAAACCTTTGGCGCGGATGCGCTCAAGATCCGTCACGACGATTTGACCGGTGAACGCGACAATCGGGATGCCGCTCGTAACGGTCTCACGCTTCAGCACGCGTGCTGCCTCGACGCCGTCCATCCCCGGCATTGCGAGATCCATTAAGATGATGTCCGGTTTCAACTCGATCACACGCGCAAGGCCCTCGTACCCGTTCCTGGCGGTGGCGGCCCGAAACCCGCTCAACTCGAGGAACTCCGCCAATCCGCTCCTCGTATCCTCGGCATCGTCGATGACCAGCACGAGCGGTGGCGACGCAGGTTCCGGCATCTTCAGCTCCCTTCACGAGCCCCAAGGTCCTAGCCGACCGTCGCAAGCCGATCATCGCTTAGAGATGCCTACCGCGCAAACGAAGTTTCGAGAGTGGCACATCGGTGGGCCACAATTCCAACGATGACTTTCAAAGGCCCGCTGCGTCTTCCAACACGGTTCGCGTCGACCTTTATCGAGCCAAATACGCGGTACTGTACACCACTCATACTGTGACAAACCCACCTTGGCGAATGGAGGTCCCCACGATGTGGTTTGGCAATGGTGGATACTCGGTCGTGTTCTTGTGGTCGCAGGGCCGCGCTGACGGAGGTCATGTACCTCGAAGTGCCAATTGGCAGCGAGTCGCTGACGTCTACATCGCGTCGCGGATGACGGCCAACGCGGCCAGAAGGACGATACCCACGCCGACGATTGCGTCGACGGAGCCCTGACCGACGTAGAGCAGCGTGCAGACCACGACCGCCGTCACTTTGAGCACCAGCCCTCTCGTCAGACCAGGTTGGTGAGTCATCTGTTCTCTTCCACAACGGCTCCGCACGACATGTGCGATCACGTCCAATGCATGTCGCGCCGTGGTCATTCGGCTACTCTCCTTCGACGAACTCGGCATCCGGCGCCGGCAGCGCGTCACCGTCGCGTGCGATCCAGACGTAGAGGCACGGCAGCAGGAAGATGCTCAGGGCGAGGACCGCCATCAAACCGCCGACGATGACAATCGCAAACGGGCGCTGCGAATCGGACCCGATCCCGTGCGAAATTGCTGCGGGCACGAGCCCCAGCGACGCAACCAGCATCGTCATCAGAATCGGACGGAAGCGTTGTTGGGCACCGTCTTTGACCGCGTCGAGGATCGTATGACCGCGTGAACGGAGCTGGTTGATGTACTCGACCATGATCACGCCGGTCTGCACCGACACGCCAAACAGCGCGAGAAACCCAATACCCGACGAAACGCTGAAGTTCGTACCGGTCAGAAGCAGTGCGAGCACGCCACCGATCGGCGCCATCGCAACCGTCACCAGAATCAGACCGGCCCATTTCATCGAGCCAAACATCGAGTACAGGATCATGAAAATGACAATGAGCGTCAGCGGAATGACGATCGCGAGCCGACGCTGCGCCCGCTGCTGGCTGGCATACTCTCCTGCCCAGTCAATGCGATACCCCGTTGGCAACTTGACCTGCCGATTGACCTTCGCGATCGCCTCTTCGACCGTGCTGCCCAGATCTCGCCCGCGGACGCCGTACTTGATCGCCACGTAGCGTTGGTTGCCTTCGCGGTACACCTCGGATGCGCCGTCAGCAGGTTCCACTTTGCACAGTTGCACGAGCGCCACGCGTTCGCCGGACGGTGAGACGAGCCGCGTCTGCTCGATGGCCTCGCGCGTACTACGGAATCTCGGCAGGTAGCGCATCACGAGGTCGTATCGCTGCTCGCCTTTCAGCACCTGCGTGAGCGCGTTACCGCCAATCGCGGTCTGAATTGCGTCCTGCACGTCAGCGGCGTTGATTTGATGGCGCGCCGCCGCATCGCGATCGACCGTGAAATTGAGATTGGGTTGGCCACGCACGCGAAAGAGCCCCAGATCCTGGATGCCTGGGACCGTGCGCATGACGTCGACGATTCGGTCACCCGTGTCTTCCAGCACGCGCAAATCGTCGCCGAACACCTTGATCGCGAGCTCGCCCTTGACGCCGCTGACCGCTTCCTCCATGTTGTCGGCGATCGGTTGCGAGAAGTTCCACAGGACGCCAGGGATCTTGTCCAGCTCGTGGTTCATGGCGGCGATCAGTGCTTCCTTGTCTTCATGGAAGACCGGCCGCCACTCCTCCTTCGGTTTCAAATCGACGAAATACTCCGTGTTGAAGAATCCAGTCGTGTCCGTGCCGTCGTCGGGACGGCCGACCTGACTCGTCAC
>Ga0114129_10009374_pt1 | contig 13956 bp, 11 predicted proteins | sample RhiMetdeltSRZDD1_FD_80071 | JGI IMG/M metagenome (GOLD analysis project Ga0114129, IMG submission 80071) | Populus rhizosphere microbial communities from Tennessee, USA - Rhizosphere MetaG P. deltoides SRZDD1 (version 2) (version 2) | ecosystem: Host-associated > Plants > Roots > Rhizosphere >...
TATCAGCGTCGTCGCCGTGAAATCGAGAGTGTTCCGCGCGAGGCAGGCGCTCAACGCACTACGCGATCCCGCGCGCCCCGAAGGAGAACCGCGATGACCGTAACCCGCGACGTCGTTCTGGATCTGCTGCCCCTGTATTTCGCCGGGCAGGTGAGCGCCGATACGAGGAAGCTGGTCGACGAGTTCCTCGAGACCGATCCCGACTTCGCCCGCATGTCCCAGCGGTTCGACGCGGTGCTGAAGGAGCGCGGCGGCATTCCCGACGCGGCAGCATCCGAGCGCCGCGCGTTCGAACGCACGCGCATGCTGCTGCGATACCGCAATCAGACGATCGGCGTCGCCACCGCGTTCTCGCTGATGCCGTTCGCGTTCGGCTTCCACAACGGCCACATCGAGTGGTTTCTGCTGCGCGACAAGCCGACGATCGCCATCGCCTGGGCTGTCACCGGAATCATCTGCTGGGTGGCCGCCTACGTCATCGGACGTCGCGCCGCTCGCTGATCGATGGCCGCGCGGCGTCCGAGCGCATGCTAGCATCGCCAGTCATGAGACGGGTGATGCTTGCGCTGGTCAGCATCCTGCTGATGGCCGGGACTGCGGCTCGGCATCCGGGTCTGCACGCGCAACGCGCCGAACCGACAATCCAATACCGCTTGTCGTTTCCCGAGCCGCAGCACCGGTGGATGCAGGTGGAGGTGTTGTTCCAGGGGCTCGCGCCAGACACCCTCGAGCTGCGCATGAGCCGCGCGTCGCCGGGCCGCTACTCGCTGCATGACTTCGCGAAGAACGTCTACGACGTGCACGCGTTTGCCGCCGATGGCCGCGAGCTGGCAACGACGCGCCCCGATCCGTACGGATGGAACGTGAGCGGTCATGGCGGCAGAGCCACCATGAAATACAAAGTGTACGGCGATCGAGTGGACGGCACGTACCTGGCGATCGACACCACACACGCGCACATCAATATGCCCGCGGCGATCATGTGGGCGCGCGGACTCGACGACAGGCCGATCAGCATCGAGTTCGTGCCTCCGCCTGGCAAGGAATACAACAGCCGTCGCGACGTTCCATGGCACGTGATGTCGCAGCTCGAGCCTAGCCGAAATGCGCCTTCGAATACGGTCCTTGGGTATGCTGCGCCGAATCTGCAGTACCTCATGGACAGCCCGGTGGAGTTTGGAGACACTGCCGTGCGCTCCTTCAATGTGGACCACACCACCTTTCGGTTTGTCTTTCATGGCGAAGCCACCTCAGCGGAGCTCGAGTCGCTTGTCGCCGACGTCGAAAAGGTGGTGCGCCAGGAAGGCGCTGTGTTCGGCGAGTACCCGAAGTACGAGCCGGGCTACTACACGTTCCTCGCCGACTACGTGCCGTGGGCCCAGGGCGACGGCATGGAGCATCGCAACAGCACGGTCATGACCGGCACGACGACGATTGCGGGCGATCGCATCTCGATTCTCGATACCGTGGCGCACGAGTTCTTCCACTGCTGGAACGTGGAGCGCATTCGGCCGAAGGGGCTCGAGCCATTCGACTTCGAGCGCGCGAATCTCTCGGGCGAGCTGTGGCTCGCCGAAGGCTTCACCCAGTATTACGGCCCGCTGATGCTGCAGCGCGCCGGCCTCGTGGATGTCGGCGCCACGGCGGAGACGATGACGGGCTTCGTCGAGGCCGTCTCGGGGCCGGCACACCTCGTGCGGTCGGCCGAAGAGATGAGCCGCATGGCCGCCTTCATCGACGGCGGGCGCACCGAAGACAAGACGAACTGGTCGATCACGACGACTTCGTACTATTCGTTCGGCGGCGCCATCGCGTTAGCGTTGGATCTCACGCTGCGCGATCGCACCGACAGCAGGGTCTCGCTCGACGACTACATGCGGGCGATGTGGCGCACGTACGGGAAACCGGGTGGCAGCCGTGAGGGGTATGTCGATCATCCCTACACCATGATGGACGCAGAATCGACGCTCGCTGCGGTCAGCGGCGACCAGGCGTTCGCGCGCGACTTCTTCAAGCGCTTCATTCAGGGGCACGAAATTCCAGATTACGCGCGGCTGATCGCGCGGGCGGGGTTCGTGCTCCGCAAACGAAATCCTGGCGGCGCCTGGCTAGGCGATTTACGGCTCACCGCGCGCAACGGCGTTCGGGTCGCCGGATTGATTGCGCCGACTTGGCCAGTCTATCGCTCGGGTCTGGAACAAGACGATGTCGTCCAGAAGATCGACGGTCGACCCATCAGCAACGAAAGCGACGTATCCAGCGTGCTGCGCCACCACAAGCCCGGAGACTCGGTGTCGATCGAGTTCACGGACCGGACCGGTCGCGCGACGACGGCCACCGTCGGCCTGATTGAAGATCCGCACATCGACATCGTTCCAACTGAATCGGTCGACAGCTCGCTCACCGACGCGCAACAGGCATTTCGGCGCCAGTGGTTGGGAGCGAGGTGATGGCGCTGCCGTGGCTTCAAATTCTCGATGCCGTGATCGGGGTCACCGATCTGGCGCGCAGCCGCAAGATCCGCAAGTTGAGCCAGGAGTCGGCGGGCTCTCAGCAGCTCGAAGGCGCAGGCCGCGCGGGCGCCGCTCTCGGCGGCCTCGAGGCGCGGCTCGCTGGTGTGGTCGTCGCCGCGTTGAAGGAAGCATTCGAGCGCGATACGCATCGCCTGGAACTGGAGCGCGAGCAGCTCGAGGCCGAGCGGCAGCGCGCCGAACGCGCGCTCAGACTCGAGATTCAGCGCCAGGCCGGCGACCGTGAGCTCGGGAGGCTCCGGCTGCTTGCCGCTGTGGCGGTAGCGAGTGGGATCGCCACGCTGTTCTTCTCGGCCAGGCTCACCGGTGGTCCAGCGGGGGCGCGCTTCGCACTGATCGGCGCGTGGCTTCTGCTGCTCGCGGCGTTCGCCTCGTCTTTCGTCGCCCAATCGCGTGTTGCGGAGGCTGCGAGTCGAGCCGATGAACGCGAGGTCGATTCTGGAGTCGCCGGCGCTCTTGCCCTCTGGTTGAGCGTGATCGGTCTGGCGCTGGTCGGTCTCGCGGTCCTTCTGCGTTGACCGCCGTTACCTGAACAGCACGCCAGGTGCCAGCTTCCAATCCGGATCGAGCGCACGTTTGATCGCTCGCATCTCCGCGATTCCATCGGCGCCGTACATTTCCATCAACAGTTGCTGCTTGATCGGATGACGGCCGACGCCATGTTCGGCGAGCGGCGAGCCGCCGAGGCGAATCACTTCGCGTCCGAACGCGAGGATCGCCTCTTTGCCCGATTCGACATCCGCAATCGACCGTGGAATCACGTTGGGGTGCAGGTTGCCGTCGGATATGTGTCCCCACACTGCCGCGTCGAGGCCGCGGCGCCGGAATTCCTCGTCGTACATCGTCAGCAGCGCCTCGAGCGATTCGAAGGGGACGATCATATCGGCGGCGGTCTTCGCGATGCGCGGATCGAGGGACTGTTTGGCGCGCCCCACTCTTGCATTGACTGCCGCCGGCACTTCTTCGCGCAGCGCGAGCAGCTGACCCGCTCGTGTGTGATCGCCCGGCACGGCAATCTCGACCGCATCGAGTACGCCGGCCTCGTCCAGCGCACGACAGAGACGGGTGAGTCGCGTGTCGGGCGCATTGCCTTCCCGCGCGCGGCCGATCTCGTCGAATGCCTCGGCAGCGGTCGTCTCCGGCGCGAGCTCCAGGGTGATCAGAAGCGCGATCGCGGCATCGAGCGGAATCGCCACACCGAATCGCCGGTCCGCACCGTCTTCTCGGAGCAGCGCCAGCGAGCGGGCATCCATGTGTTCGATCGCCGACACGTCGAGACCATGTGGGTCGCCGGCCCGCCAGGTATCGCGCGCTGCATCGCGCAGGTGCGCCACCATTCGCAGCGCCGTTCGCCGATCGTTGAACGGCACGAACGCGAGACACATCGCCGGACGGGTCTGCACGACACGCAGCGTCGCCTCGGTGATCACGCCGAGGGTTCCCTCCGATCCGATGAACAGATCGATCAGGTCCATCCCCGGCGTCGCGAAGTATCCGGCCGAGACCTTCGGCACCTGCGGCATCCGGTAGCTGGGAATCCGCAATCGGACGACCCGATCCGGCAGGACGATCTCGAATCGCCCTTCCCCGTCGGCCGTCGTGGCGCCGCGCTCGACGTCGAGCACGGCGCCGTCTGGCAGCACGATCGTCAGGGCACGCACCCAGTCTCTGGTCGTCCCGTACTTGAACGTCGCCGCGCCGGCAGCATTCGTGGCGATCACGCCTCCGACGAAAGCGCCGGCAAATGTGGGTGCGGGCGGATAGTACTTGCCGGCCTTTGCGAGTGTCGCGTCCAGCTCGGCCAGGGTGACGCCGGCCTGTACGCGAACCGAATCGCGGCCCATGTCGACGATGCGATTGAGGCGTGAGGTGGTGAGGAGGACTTCGCCCATCGGCGTCGCGCCGCCGGTGAGCGATGATTGCGCGCCGATCGGAAGTACCGTCGAGGCAGAGCGAAGCACCGCCGCCACGTCCGCTTCGTTGGCCGCGGAGACGATTCCCGACGCATGACCCCCGGGGAAATGCGCCGCATCCTCGAGGAAGGAGCGGATGATGTCCGGATCGCGGCCGATTTCAACAGGCGCGGCTGTGGCGCCACGCGGTTGCCTCGCTCGAATGGAATGGCCCGGCATGATTGTCGGCGGCTGAACGCGGCGGCGACGAACGAATCGGTGGCCGCTAATCGCGCGTCACTGGCGACCGGCCAACATCTTGATCAAGCGGTACTGAAACTCGAGTCCCTCGAAGAACTGCTTCACGCCGACGCGTTCGTCCCTGCCGTGTGCTCGCACGTCCTCCATATCGCCGAAGGTGCCGTCGACGCCGTAGGTGGGAATTTCGGCGTTGCGCAGATACAGGCCATCGGTGGCGCCGGTGCTCATGACCGGTACGACAATCACGCCTGGGAACATTTGCTTCGTCAGCGACTCGACGGCGTTCATCACGTCGGGGCGAAGCGGTGAAGGCTTGCTCGGATTCGCCTGGCCGACGAACGTGACCTTGATCTGCGGATCCGCGAGCACTTCGACCAGCTTGTCCCTGACGGATGTCGCCGAGACCCCCGGCAGGATGCGGCAGTTCACATTTGCGCCGGCCATCTGGGGCAGGGCGTTGTTCGCGTGGCCGCCCTGCAGCCGCGTCGCGACGCACGTCGTGCGCATCAGCGAGTTATAGAAAGGGACAGCCGCCGACAAACGCGCTGCCGCGGCGGCATCCGGAACCGCGCGCCCAACAGCACGCATGTCCGCCGCCCTCTTCTGATCGTTCTGCACCGCAGCGGAGCGCTCGAAGTACGCTCGTGTCACCTCGTTCAGTTGCACGGGAAAATCGAACGTTGCCAGCCGGGCGAGCCCGCCCGCCAGGTGATAGATCGCGTTGTCCTTCACCGGCAGCGAGCTGTGACCCCCGGAGTTCGTAACCTCGAGACGGAAATCCTGGAACACCTTCTCGCTGGCCTGGATCTCGTTCGTGAGGTACTTGCCTTTCCGCATGTTGCCGCCACCACCTTCGTTGATCGCGAACTCGGCGTCGATCAGTGCCTTGTGGTTCTTGACCAGCCAGTCGACACCGTTGAAGTTGCCGCCTTCCTCGTCGGCGGTGAGCGCGAGAATGAGGTCGCGATCGAGCGTGAAGCCTTCCTCCTTCAACCGGATCAGATTGGCGACGAATTGCGCGGCCATCGCCTTGTCGTCGCTCGTGCCGCGGCCGTAGAAGAAGCCATCCTTCTCGAGAAACGTGAACGGGTCGAACGACCAGTCTTCGCGCCTGGCTTCGACCACGTCGAGGTGTGCCAGAAGCAGGATCGGTTTGCGTTCGCCGGTCGTCGACCTCCAACGCGCGACGAGATTGCCCTTCTTTGGATCGGGTCCGAGCACCTGCACGTCGGAGGCGGGGAAGCCGGCAGCCTTCAACCGCGCAGCCATCGCCTCGGCCGCCGTTGTGACGTTTCCTGCCGGCGTATCGGTCGTGTTGATCTCGATGAGCTCCTTGTAGATCTCACGAGCCCTTGCATCGTTCGGCCCGGTTTGACCGTGAAGCGCGCTGATCGACAACGCCCACAACAACGCGACACGGTTTGCGACACTCGTCAGACGCATACCTTGCTCACCCTCATACTGCGATTCAGATCGACAAATGCATTAAACCACAGAGGCCTCGCCCTTCGTGCCGTCGTGATTAACCGATATACTGCGATCGTGAGGTTTGCTCCGGAGTATGTCACTTACGTCTTGAACGAAAACTTCGAGGACGCGAAGGCGCTGTTGCTGTCGCCGATGATGGCGATCAATTACGCGCACCTGGTGATGCTCGCGGCGCAAGGGATCGTGACGCCGGCGGACGCTCACACACTGCGCGAGGCGCTCGACAGCGTGTCTCAGGACGCCATTCGCGATGTGAAATACGACGGCTCCTACGAGGATTTGTTCTTCTACGTCGAACGCCTCGTGATCGAAGCATGCGGCGAGGACGTGGCCGGTCGACTGCACACGGCGCGCTCGCGCAACGACATCGACATGACGATGTACCGGATGCGGCAGCGGGAGTTCGTGCTCGGCCTGATGACGGCCTCCTTCGAGCTGCGCCGGTCGCTCCTGGAAGTGGTCGATCGCCATCGCGAGACGATCCTCGCGGTTCACACGCACACGCAGCGGGCGCAGCCGTCAACGGTCGCACACTATCTCCTGGCTGTCGTCGAACAGCTGGAGCGCGACGGCGTGCGGCTCAAAGGCGCCTACGAACGCACGAATCGGAATCCACTCGGTTCCTGCGCGATCACCGGCACAGGCTTTCCGATCGACCGGCAGCTGACCTCGGATCTGCTGGGATTCTGCGGCCCGACCGGCAATACCTACGGCAGCATCGCCACCGTCGACTATCTCCTCGAGAGCGTGTCGGCGGCCGCGGTGCTCCTCGCCGGCCACGGACGGTTCGTGCAAGACCTGTTGCTCTGGTCCACCGCGGAATTCGGTTATGTCCGCTTCGGCGAGGGCTTCGTGCAGTGCAGCAGCATCATGCCGCAGAAGCGCAACCCGGTCGCGATCGAGCACGCGCGCGCGATCGGCAGCAAAGCGCTTGGCCAGGCGCAGGCGATCGTCACCACCGTCCACAACACGCCGTTTGGCGATATCGTCGACACGGAAGACGACTTGCAGCCGCTGGTGTTCTCGATGTTCCGGGATGCCATTCGCGCGGTGAAGCTCGTCGCGGCCGCGATGGGTTCCGCCCAGTTCGATGCCGCCTGCCTCGAGGCGCGCGCCGGCGATGGGTGGACGACGCTCACCGAGCTCGCCGACACGCTCGTGCGCGATCATGCGCTGCCGTTTCGCACGGCGCATGCGATCGCGAGCCGCCTGATCGCCGCGCGGGCAACGGAGCCCACCCGCCCACTCGCCGAGGCGTTGGCTGCGGCCTCCGCCGACGTCCTGGGCTCGCCGCTCGACTACTCGGAAGCGGCACTCCAAGAGATTCTGAGCCCGCGGCACTTTGTCGCGATTCGTCGAACGCTCGGTGGCCCCGCACCCGAAGAAACCGGACGAGCCGCCGCAGCTTCGCGTCAGCTCCTCGAGTCGGACGAGAAGTGGCTGGAGCAGGCGACCGGCGCGCTCGCTGACGCCGAGCGCCGCCTCGCCGAGCGGAGTGCCGCGCTGTGAATTCCGAACCGCGTCCCACGAGCTCCGGGATCGATCGCGACACGCGGATGACGGCGACCTACGTCCGCGTCCTTGTACTCGAGGCCGTCATCTTCGTCTTGTTGTGGGCGTTCGCTCGGGCCTTTTCCTAACCCTAATCCCTACGCTCTGATTCCTGTCGCCGATGCGTGCGCTTGACTGGATTGTCGTGGTGGCCTACATCGGGTGGATCGTTGTCGACGGACTGCGGCGGTCCCGCGGCACCGACAAAGTGGACGGCTATTTTCTCGCGAGCCGTTCGCTGCCGTGGTGGGCCGTCGGCCTGTCGGTGATGGCCACGCAGATGAGCGCCGTCACGATGGTCAGCACGACGGGCCAGGGATATCTTTCGGGTCTCCGCTTCGTGCAGTTCTACTTCGGTCTGCCTCTGGCGATGGTGATCCTGTCGCTGACCGTCGTGCCGTTCTTCACGCGCGCCCGTGTGTACACCGCGTACGAATACCTCGAGCGCCGCTTCGACGTGCGAGTGCGTTCGCTGGCAAGCTTCCTCTTTCTCGCCGGACGCGCGCTGGCGCTCGGCGTGACGCTCTCGGCGCCGTCGGTCGTCATGTCGGCGATCCTCGGCTGGACGTTGCCTGTCACGGTTCTGGCCATCTGCGTGCCGATGATCCTGTACACGACCATCGGCGGCGTGCAGGCCGTCGCATGGACCGACGTCAAGCAGATGTTCATCGTCGTCGGCGGGATGTCGATGGCGGTGGGGATTCTGCTGTACGGCATCCTGCAGCACGTGGGCCTGGGCCAGGCGCTGCATCTGGCGGGCGCCACCGGCCGGTTGACCGCCATCGATTTCAACTTCAGTCTGAGCGAACGATACACGTTCTGGTCGGGCATGATCGGCGGGCTGTTTCTGATGCTGTCGTACTTCGGATGCGATCAGAGCCAGGTGCAGCGCTACCTGACCGCGAAGTCGATAGACGAGGCGCGCCAGTCGTTGCTGATGAGCGCGTATGTGAAGATCCCGCTGCAACTGCTCATCCTGACGAGCGGCGTCCTGGTGTTCGTGTACTACCTGTTTCAGACGCCGCCGATGCTCTTCAACCGCGTGTACGACGCCCAGGTTGCCGCTGGTCCGCACGCAGCCGAGTACGCCGCCTTACAACAGACGTTCGACGCAGAAATCGCTGTCCGCCGCGACGCCGCAGAGCGGTACGACCGCGCGGCGTTTCTCGCGAGCGATGCGCGCGTGAAGGAGGTCCGCGTCCGAGCGGCCGACCTCGTGAAGCAGGCGACCGGCGATTCGACCTACAACGACGTGAACTACGTCTTCCCGACCTTCATCACCACGCGTCTGCCCGTTGGCCTCGTCGGCCTGATGATCGCGGCAATCTTCGCCGCCGCGATGTCGGCAAGCGGTGGAGAGCTGAATGCGCTCGCGACCGCGACGATCATCGACTTCTACCGCCGCCATTTCGTGAAAGAAGCGACGGACGCGCACTACCTGCTCGTGTCGAAAGTGGCGACCGTCGCATGGGGGCTCGTGGCCTGCGTCGTGGCCATGCGCGCGGCGAACCAGGGGTCGCTGATAGAGGTCGTCAATCGGTATGGGTCCTTCTTCTATGGCTCCCTGCTCGGCGTCTTCATCCTCGGGATTCTCACCAAGAGGACCACGGCGACCGGTGCTTTCTGGGGACTTCTTGCGGGTATGGCAGTTGTGCTGACGGTGGCGTTTCGATTGCCTTCAATCGAGTTTCTCTGGCACAACCTGATTGGGGCAGTGGTGGTCGTGGCCGTGGGTTTAGTGTTCAGTTTTGTCTCACCAAGTACCAAAGATTAAATTGCGCGCTCGCCTACAGAAGTTGTAATTCGCACCGTAAGCCCGTAGAGAATCAAGCGCTTATCCCGCCTCATCCGTCGTGGTCCACCTCTTGCTGCGTTCCGGGCCAATGGCGAAGTACGCAGATGACGGGCGCCGCGGCGCGAAACGCGTCGTCCACGACGTTTTTGGCTTTTCGATGCTCGAAGTGTTGATGGTCGTGGGGCTCACCACCGTGATTGCCGCCATCGCGGTCCCCATGATGAAGAACACGTTGGGCGATTTTCGCTTGAGCGGTGACGCGCGGGGTCTGACGAATGCCGTCTCGCTCGCGAAGCTTCGCGCCGCATCGGATTTCTCTCAGGCGCGGCTGTTCATCGATTTGAACGCGCGAACACTCCACATCGAGACGTGGCAGAAGACCGGCGTACCCGCGTGGGTGACGGAGGGAGGCATCACGTCGCTCTCGACGAGCGTCGTGTTCGGCTTCGGAACCGTCGGGGCGCCGCCGGCGAATACTCAGGCGGCGATCGGCCAGGCGCCGGCGTGTGTCAACAACGTCGGGGTCGCCATCGGCAACACCGCGTGCATTCTCTTCAACTCGCGTGGCATTCCGGTCGATCAGGCGGGGGCCCCGCCAAATGTCGGCGCGCCAACCGGGAACGACGCGGTCTACATCACCGATGGTACGGCCGTGTATGGTGTGACGATTTCGGCGACCGGACTGATCAAGCTGTGGCGGACGAATCCGACGGCGGTGCCGGCGTGGGTGCTGCAATGATGCGGCTGCGCTCACTTCTCGAGCGGCTGGAATCCGAACGCGGGACGACGCTGATCGAAGTCTCCGTTGCCAGCGCAATTCTCCTCGTCGTGATGGCCGGGTTGATGGGCATGGCCGCGATGGCGACGACGATTACGGAAAATCAGGGGCACCTGGGTGCGAGGACGACCGAATACGCCGTAGACAAGATGGAGCAGCTGCAGGAGCTGACGTACGGCGACGCTCAGAGCAATACGACCGTGTTCCCGTCGGTGAACAACGGCGGGACCGGATTGACGGTCGGCGGCAGCTCCGACCCGGCCGCACCCGTCGTCGGCTACGCCGACTACCTGGATCAGAGCGGCAACATTCTGTGCACCGTCGGCGCTCCATGCACGGCGGTGCCTCCGCCCACGTGGTACTACAAGCGAGTGTGGCAGGTCTCGACACCGACGGCAAACCTCAAGCAGATCACGGTGACGGCGATCGTGAAAACCAGCGTCGCCGGCGCACAGCTCTCGCAGTCGACTGTGTCCTCGTTCAAAACCAACTGCCCGACAGGATGCTGACGCTGTGACGCTCAAATCGTCGCCGTACCGCTCGCAGGCTGGCTTCTCGCTTCCAGAATTGCTGATAGCCACCACGGTTCTCTTGATCATCTCGAGTGCGGTGACCTCTGCGCTTCTGCAGATGACGAATTCTCAGCGCACGATCTGGAATCGCACGCAGCTCCACGCAGGCGTACGGAGCGCGACCGAGCTGCTCCAGCAGGAGGTCGGACAGGCCGGCAAAATCTCTCTGCCCGGCGTCGTGACGCTCGCTGCCCCGGTCGCAATTGGCGCGCAGGTGGTGGGCGTGAGAGTCGACGGGGCCGTGCCGGCGACAATGACCGGCTTCTTTGTCGGAGAAAAGCTGGTGGTGGACGTGGGCGGCCCGACACCTTGCGTGGTCATCTCACCCTGCCAGGAGACGGTCACCGTGACCGCCGTGAACGCTGCGGCCAAGCAGATCACCGCATCGTTCGAATACCCGCACAACGTAAATGCCCCGGTGCAAGCCCTCGGCGGGTTCGGCAGCGGCATCGTGCCCCCTGCGGCGGGCGGATTCGCGAACGGATCGACGGCTTTTGTGTTGAAGCTGTACGGCGACATCAACGGCGATGGAAGGCTGGTGTACGTCGAATACACGTGCGACCCGGCACCGGCGGGTACCGGGAACTTGTATCGCAATGTCATGGCGTACGATCAGGCGCCCCCCAAGGTGGCGGCGACGGCCGGCCAGGTGTTGCTCAGCAACATTCAAACGAATCCCGGTGGGACCGCCTGCTTCACCTACATGCCGAACCCGCTTCCGGTCGTCGGTGCGAACAGCTACGTCCTCGACGTCGCGATCACGCTGACGGTGCAGACGCAGGTGATCGATCCGATCACCAAGCAGTTCCAGCTCGAAACGAAGGCGCTCCTGAACGTCTCGCCGCGCAACGTCTTCAACGTGTGGCAGCTGGCGAGCGCTGGGGTGACGGAGCGCGTTCAGCCCATGCCGCCGACCGTTACGGCTCTTCTGCCTTGAACGAAGCGATATTCTTATGAGAACCCAGAACGAAAAAGGGATTGCGCTCGTCCTCAGCCTGTTTCTGCTGTCGGCGATGTCGGTCATTGCGGCGTCGTTGATGTTCCTGTCGCAGACGGAAACCTACTCCAGCATGAACTACCGGCTGATGTCGCAGGCGCGTTACGGCGCCGAATCGGGCATTCAAAAAGCGGCCAATCATCTTCTCTATTCGTACGTCGTGCCAGCGACCGCCGGCGCTGATCCGATTGCCAACTACAACATCAACGTCTCGCCCGTCACCTTCAACAACCAGCCGGTCGTGCTCTCGGCGAATGCCACCAAACCCTCGAACTATCCAGTCGCCGCGGTGCAGACGGCGTTCCTCGCCGCCGTTCAGGGAACGCTTGCCGCCGGGAATACGACCGTGGCATACGCGCCGTACGCGACGCTGCTGTCGATGCAGCAGATCGACGTCTACGGCGGCGGCGTCGAAACGATTCAAACGTGGCAGATTACGTCGACCGGCTCGATTACAGCCGGCAGAACCGCGCAGGTCGAAGTCAGCGCGACGCTGGAAACGCCGAAGTTTCCCGCGACGCTGTACGGCGCCTTTGGAACGGCTCCCACGTGCGGCGCGCTGAAGTTTGGCGGCAACACGCAGAGCAACAGTTACGATTCCACTGCGGCGCTCGTCGGTGGGACGCCGGTCATATCGAATTCGGGCGGGAACGTCGGCACGAACGGCAACATGACGGAAAGCGGAAGCGCCGACATCTTTGGCACGCTCTCGACGCCACGCGTCGGCATCGGCAACTGTAGTGACGGCAACGTCGACGCGCTGTCGACCAGCGGCGGCGCGACGATCAATGGGCACAAGCCGCCAGAGGCTGGAGACGTCATCACCCTTCCTCAAGCTGTGTCGCTGCCGACGCCAGTGGTTCCGCCGGGCGTGCCGACAACCGCTTACAACGGCAACAATCAGATCCTCTTGAACGGCGCGTCGGTCGGGAACGTGACGTGCACGGGCGGGACGCTGACTCTTGGTGCCGTCGGCGTGACGAGCACGATCAATATGAACAGTCTGAGCTTGACAGGGAATTGCGAGCTCAACGTCCTGGGCACTGTCGTCTTGAACATCGTCGGAGCGGGTACCACGACCCCGTTTGATACGACCGGAGGATCGCTGGCCAACCAGAGCGCAACGTTCGATCCGTCGACGTTCCAGATCATGTATGCCGGAACGGACAACATCAAACTGACTGGGAACAGCAAGGCCATCGGGATGCTCTACGCGCCGAACGCGGCCATCACCGTGACAGGCAACAACGATTTCTACGGGTCGATCGTCGGGAAGACCGTCGAAACAACAGGAAGTTCACAGATTCATTACGATCGTCACCTGTCATCGACGTTCTTCATGGTCGGCAATCCAATGATGAGCTCGTTCAGCTGGAAGAAATACTGATCCTATAATCCGCAGGATGCGTCCTGCGATTGCGCTCGCACTGCTCGCCACTGTTGCTTGCGGTGGCGGCAGCTCCACGCCACCCACAACGTCACCACCCCCGGCCACTCCGACGAGCGCGTGCTCCATCCCGCTGGGAACCAGAGCGCGCGCAGACAACGTCCCTCCGACTCCCAAACCCGAGTCCACGGACGATCGAAGAACTCGTCGTGGACGCGTGTACGAAGAGCTGTGGAAGCACCAGGCGGCGACTGCGCGTGCTCGCGCCGCGGACCGGTTTCAGCCGAGGTCGATCGTCCCCGCAGCGACGACCGAAGACATCGGCCAGATTGCGGTGATGCGCGACGAAGGCGATCTGATCCTCCCGGCGAACCAGTTCGATTTGCAGTCGAAGGGAATCATCTTCGTCAGAAACGGCTCTGGCGGCTACGACGTCCGACAGTCGACCCGCGCGTTCCAGAGCGCGGTTGGCGACAAGATCCCGCTGACAGACGATTCGAGCGCGAGGCTCGCCCTGCCGTTTACCTTTCCGTTCTATGCGGGCCGGTACAGCGAAGCCTTCGTGAATTCCGACGGCAACGTCACGTTTGTCACCGAAGAGCACGCCAGCTCCGACCGGAACGTCGCTCGGTTTCTCACCGGGCCGCCGCGCATTGCTCCGATCTTCGACGATCTCGATCCGTCAAAGGGAGGTGGCGTCTTCA
>Ga0114129_10009375_pt1 | contig 13953 bp, 7 predicted proteins | sample RhiMetdeltSRZDD1_FD_80071 | JGI IMG/M metagenome (GOLD analysis project Ga0114129, IMG submission 80071) | Populus rhizosphere microbial communities from Tennessee, USA - Rhizosphere MetaG P. deltoides SRZDD1 (version 2) (version 2) | ecosystem: Host-associated > Plants > Roots > Rhizosphere >...
ACGCGCGACGGCCGGCTGCTCGCCGACGCGTTGATTGCGGCAGGATTCGAACCCGTGACATCGATGGCAGGCGTCACCGAGGCGCCACTGCTGCCTGCCGGGGCAGTGCGCATCGGCAGCTTCGGGGGTGCGGAGGGCCTTGCGGCCTATATTGGCGAGGCGAACATCCGAGCCATCATCGATGCGGCGCATCCCTTCGCGCTGCGCATCTCCAGCAATACGGCGCGCGCCGCCGCAATCACCGGGGTGCCGCGTCTTCATTTCGACCGCCCGCCATGGTCGCCGGGACCCCAGGATCGCTGGACACTGGTCAAGGATGCAGCCGAAGCGGCGGCACGGCTCATGCCGGAATCGCGGGTGCTCCTTACCATCGGTGCGCGAGGAATGGCGGAATTTTTCCGCCGCCCGGATCTGACGGGCATCGTCCGGACGATCGAGAGGCCGGCGACGGCAATCCCCGGCGGCTGGAGGCTGCTGCAGGCCCGGCCGCCTTTTGCGCTGGAAGACGAGATCGCCCTCATGACGGCGGGGTCAGTGACAGTGCTGGTGACCAAGAACTCCGGCGGCCCGGGCGACGCCAAGCTTGCGGCAGCGCGCAAGCTCGGGCTGCCGGTGGTGATGATTGCCCGGCCGGAGAAGCCGGAGGGGGCGCGTGCATCCTCGATCGAAGAGGCGGTCGCCTGGCTGCGGCGGGTGGTCGGCAAGAGCGAAGCTTGACTTTCGCACCCCTGATGGATATACATTTTTCCGATGTATATCAACCAGGAGACAGGACATGCAGGTTGGCAAATGGGGGAACAGTCTCGCTGTCCGCCTTCCGGCCGTCGTTGTGGAGATGCTCAAACTGGAAGAGGGTGACGAGATCGAGATTCACGTTCTCGGTGCCCGCCAGTTCGGGGTTGCACGGAAGGCTGGACGTGAAGAGCTATTGAAGCGTCTTCGCAAATTTCGCGGCCGTCTTCCTGCGGATTTCAAATTCGATCGCGACGATGCAAATGCCCGGTAGCTTTTTCGACACGAACGTCCTCGTGTACATTGCCGGGAATGATCAAGCAAAAGCCGATCGTGCCGAGGCTGCGCTAGCGCGCGGCGGCGCGATCAGCGTGCAGGTGCTAAACGAACTCGCCAATGTGGCCCGCCGGAAGATTAGAATGTCCTGGGCCGATACTCATGCGTTTCTGGAAGCCATCCGCGGGCTGCTTACGGTCCACCCACTGTCGGTCGAAGTGCATGAAACGGCATTGGATGTGGCCGAGCGATATGGCCTTTCCATTTATGACGCGCTGATAGCTGCTTCGGCCCTTCATGCAGGCTGCGACACGTTATGGTCCGAGGATTTGCAGCATGGCATGACTCTCGAGCAATGCCTGCGCATCGTAAATCCCTTCCGGGTTTCGAAGCTTTAATGCACCGTGACGGAGGGCTCGACATGGTCGACCTTGCCGTCATGCACGCGGTAGACCCGGCTGGCGATCCGGATCCAGGCGGGGCGGTGGGTAATCGCCACCACCGTGTAGGTATGACTGAGGTCGGTGATGTTGCGGCAGATCGCAGACTCGGTCTCCTCGTCGAGCGCGCTCGTCACCTCATCGAGGATGAGAAGGCGCGGCTTGAGCACCAAGGCGCGGGCCAGCGAGATCCGCTGGCGCTGACCGCCGGACAGCTTCATGCCCATCTGCCCGACATCGGTGTCGAGCTGCTGGGGCAGCGACATGACGAAATCAAAGGCGCCGGCCTCCTTGAGCGCCCTGACGGCATCATCGCGCGACAGCTGCTTGTCGCCCATGCAGAGGTTCTCGTAGATCGAGCCCTGGAGAAGCGTGAGCTCCTGGGGCACGTAACCGATGCCCTTGCGCCAGCTCTTGAGCGACAGTTCGGCGAGCGGCACGCCATCGACCAGAATGCGTCCCTGCTGCGGCTGGTGCAGCCCGACCAAGAGGTCGACGATGGTGGTCTTGCCGGCGCCGGAACGGCCGGTGAGGACCGTGACGGCGCGGGCCGGGATCTCCAGGGACACCGACTTCAGAACCTGGGCACGGTCGAAGTCGAAGCTGACCGACTCGAAGGCGATGGATCGATCGAGGGTGGCGACCTCGACGCCGGTGTCGTGTTCCTCGAGCTCGCGGGCGCGGGCGATCATCTTCATGCAGGAGCGATAGGCCTCGTGATTCTCATCGAAGGTCTGGAGCGCATGCTGGAGACGCTTCACGCCGCGGATGATCTGGATGAAGATCAGGCCGAGCACCAGGAGCTCGGGCAGCGGGATGCGATAGACGACGGCGCCGAGATACAGGCCGCCGCAGATCACGAAGGAAACGAGAATGTCCTGGCCGTAGGCCATGGCATAGCCCATCACCTTGGTGCGGACGAGCGAGCGCCGCATCTCCTTGATCTTCTTGGTGAACAGCTTCTCGTAGGAGCCCTGGCGCTGCATCGAGCGCAGGGCCTTCATGTTGCTGATCGTGTCCTGGGCGTGGCTGACCAGCTTGCTCGTGTGCTTCCAGTGGCTCTTGCTCGAGCGGCGCGATCTTGACAGCACCAGCATGAGCGGCGCGGTGACCAGGGCAACGCCAAGGATGGCAGCGGCAAAGAAGGCGCTCGAGACCAGGAGCGCGATGCCGAAGGCGATCGCGATCTTGGTCATCTCGGTCACCGCGATGGCAGCGGAATTGTAGGTCTCGGCAGCGGCATGGGCCTCGCCGGAGAGGGTATGCGACAGGGTGCCGGCGCTGCTGTCGGTGAAATAGCTCCAGCGCACCCGCAGCAGCGTGGTGAGCAGCAGCTGGCGGATGCGAGCAGCAACTTCGGCGACGGCGATTGCCACATAGCTCATGGCAGCAAATGCCAGAATCGAACGGATGGTGAGCGAGGCGAGCAGCAGCAGCAGGAGCGTGTCGAGGGCCGGATTGATGCCGAGAATCGAGAACATCTTGCCGGTGAGGGCACCAAGCTTGGACGGCTTGCCGGCCGCCATGCCGCCCGCGATGGTCACCACCGGGATGACCATGCCGACGCTGAACAGCTCGAAGACGCCGGCAAACAGCAGGCATATGAGCACGGAGACCGGCTTGGCTCCGGGCGCTTTCAGAAAGATCGCGAAGACGTTCTTCATTCGAAGGCGCTCGCTTTCAGCTGTGGCAGCGGTTTTTTGGAAATCGGCTCGCGGCGAAGTCTCCCCGGCGCACCGTACATGCCGGCTCGGGGCTTTTCCAGTTTTGGCGCGTGGCTATCCCGCAACAGAGCCTTCGAAAGGAGCGCCAATCTCTACTGGTGGTTGAAGGTCAGAACTCCACCCCAGCCTGCGCCTTCACCCCGGAGCGGAAGGGGTGCTTGATCTCCGTCATCTCGGTGACGAGGTCGGCGAGCGCGATGAGCTCCTCGCGGGCATTGCGGCCGGTCACCACGACGTGCTTGTCTGCCGGCTTCGTCCTCAACACCTCCAGCACTTCGTCGAGCGGCAGGTAATCGTAGCGGAGCACGATGTTGAGCTCGTCCAGCAGCACCATCCGATAGGACGGATCGGCGATCATGGCCTTGCTTTCCTCCCAGGCGGCCCGGGCGTGAGCGATATCGCGGGTGCGGTCCTGCGTTTCCCAGGTGAAGCCCTCGCCCATTGCCCTGATGGTCACGAGCTCCGGGAACTTTTCGAGCACGGTGCGCTCGCCGGTCGCCCAGGAACCCTTGACGAACTGGATGACGCCGGCCCGCATGCCATGGCCGATGCAGCGGAAGATCATGCCGAAGGCGGCGGTCGACTTGCCCTTGCCCTTGCCCGTGTGAACGATCAGCAAACCCTTCTCGATGGTCTTGCCGGCGATGATCTTGTCGCGCGCCGCCTTCTTCTTGCGCATCTTGTCGGCGTGTCGCGTGTTGAGGGCGGTCTCGTCGGTCATGCCGCGGTCTCCTTCCTGAGATGCTGCAGATCGCGCCAGGCCGAGTTCGATCGCGGCGACCACAGTCCGCGCTCCACCGCTTCGGCGAAGCGGGCGGCGATCTCGGCAAGGGCTGCAGGATTGTTGTCGGCGAGAAAGGCGCGGACATGGGCGGCGCCGAGATAGGCGTCATAGGCGAGATCGAAATGATGGCTCTGCACCGCGCCGGTGGTGGCGGCAAAGGCGAACATGTAGTCGACCGTGGCGGCGATCTCGAAGGCGCCCTTGTAGCCGTGGCGCATCATCCCGGCGATCCATTTCGGATTGACGACGCGGGCCCGCATCACCCGGGCGATCTCCTCCTCGAGCGTGCGCGGCAGCGGGCGCTCGGGGCGGGAGTGATCGTTGTGCCAGACCACCGGCCGGACGCCTGCGACATGCTCGACGGCCACCGTCATGCCGCCCTCGAACTGGTAGTAGTCGTCGGAGTCGAGAAGATCATGTTCGCGATTGTCCTGATTGTGAACGACCGCCTCGATCGCCGACAGGCGGCGACGAAACATCGTCTCGCTCGCCTCGCCATAGCTGTCCGAGCCATAGGCATGCGAGCCCCAGGCGAGATAGGCGCGGGCCAGATCGGCCTTGTCCTGCCACAAGCGCTCATCGATCAGGGCCTGAAGGCCGGCGCCATAGGTGCCCGGCTTCGAGCCGAAAATGCGGTGAGCGGCGAGGCGGCGGGCATCGTCGACGGCGAGCCCGGACTGCAACAGCATGGCCGCATCCTCGTGCATCCGCTTTCTCACCGGATTGTCGGCCACGTCCTCGTCGAGATCGCCAACGGCGCGGGCGACCTTGTCGAAAAGCGCGATCTGCAGCGGAAAGGCATCGCGGAAGAAGCCGGAGATGCGCAAGGTCACATCGATCCGGGGGCGGCCAAGCTCCGCAAGCGTCAAGATCTCGAAGCCGGTGACACGGCCGGTTCCGGGCTCCCATTGCGGCCTGGCACCGAGCAGGGCCAGCGCCTGGGCGATGTCGTCGCCGCCGGTCCGCATGTTCGAGGTGCCCCAGACGGAGAGCCCGATGGCGGTCGGATAGCGGCCATGGTCCTGGAAATGCCGGGCGAGCATCGCCTCCGCCGAGCGGCGGCCGAGGTCGAAGGCGGTCGGGGTCGGGACGGCGCGATTGTCGAGCGAATAGAAATTGCGCCCCGTCGGGAGGACATCCAGGCGCCCGCGGCTTGGCGCGCCGGCAGGCCCGGGGGCGACAAACCGGCCGGCGAGACCGTCGAGCACGGCGGCGATCTCGCGGCCGCCGCAGGCCCGCACAGCAGGCCGGATCTCGGTCTCGATCGAGGCTTTCACGGCAGCGCTGGCCGGCCCTGGCGGGGCGTCGCTGCCGGCGACAACGCCGGCGGCCAGGAGCTCGAGCCGTTCCACGGTATCGCCCAGCGAGCGCCACGCAGCGGCATCGATGCCGGCAAGGAGGGGAGGGCGGGTGCCCTCCCATGGCTCGCTCAGGTCGGCCGCGAGCGGATCGAAAGCAAGGTCGAGGTCCTGGGCGAGGGCGCGAAGCAGCGAGGCGTCGCCGGTCAGTCCCTGGCGGCGCGGCAGCCGTGACAGCGCCACCAGGAGATCGGTCTCGAGACGGCCCTCGGGGCTCGAGCCGAGGATGTGCAGGCCATCGCGGATCTGGCTCTCCTTGACGTCGCAAAGCCAGGCGTCGAGGCGGGCGAGCGCGGCGTCATCGGCAATGATGTCGGCGACTGCCGCATCACGATCGATGCCGCTCGACTGGACAAGCTCGGCGATCCGGCGGCGGATGGATTTCTGGCGCCGCGCGTCGATGCCGGCGGCATGGGCATATTCGTCGATCAGGGATTCGAGCTCGCGCAGCGGTCCATAAGATTCGGCCCGGCTCAGCGGCGGCGTGAGATGGTCGATGATCACCGCCGCGGTGCGGCGCTTGGCCTGGGTGCCCTCGCCCGGATCGTTGACGATGAAGGGATAAAGCTGGGGAACGGGACCGAGCGCGATGTCGGGCCAGCACGCGTCCGACAGCGCCGTGGCCTTGCCGGGCAGCCATTCGACATTGCCGTGCTTGCCATTGTGGATGACGGCATGGGCGCCGAACACCTCTCTCAGCCAGAGATAGAAGGCGAGGTAGCCGTGCGGCGGCACCAGGCCCGAGTCATGATAGGTGCTCTTGGGATCGATGTTGTAGCCGCGCGCCGGCTGGATGCCGATGGCGACGTGACCGAAGAGGCGGACCGGCAGCCGGAACGCGCCGCGACGGCAGAAGGGATCCTCGTCGACCTCGCCCCAGCGGGAGAGAAGCGCCTGACGCGCCGTCGACGGAAGCCGATTGAAAAAAGACCGGTAGGTCGCCACCGGAAGAAGCGCATCGGTCGGTGCATCGGCGTTCACACCGCTGTTGGTCGGTCCGCGCATGAGCTCGGCGATGAGCTCGTTGCCATGACGAGGCCGAGCATCGACGCGGTAGCCGGCGGCGGCGAGCGCGTCGAGAATGGCGACGGTGCTGGCCGGCGTGTCATAGCCGACGCCATTGGCGATGCGGCCGTCGCGGTTGGGATAGTTCGCCAGCACGATGGCGACGCGGCGCTTGGCGGGATGCAACCGGCGCAGCCCCACCCACCCGGCGGCCAGCTCGGCGATGCGCTCGATCCGCGTTTCCTCAGGCCGATAGGACATGATGGAGCATTCGGTCTCGGCGTGCCACTCGCCCGCCTCCTTGAAGGATGCAGCCGAGGTGATGATGCGGCCGTCGAGCTCGGGCAGAACCACATTCATGGCCAGATCGCGGGGGGACAGACCTTGGCTGCTTGCCGACCACGCCGCTGCGCTGCTGCCCGAAAATATGACCTGAAGCACCGGGCAGTCGAAATCGGCCAGGGGATTGCCGTCACCCTCGCCATCGAAGCGGCCCGCAGCGAAGGCCGTCGCATTCAGGATCACGGCCGGCGGATTGCGCTCCAGCGTCGATTTGAGAAATTTGGCGCTCTCGTCATCCTTGAGGCTGGCCATGAAGATTGGAAATGGCTGCAGCCCTCGGGTTGCCAATGCCGAGGCGAGCCGGTCGACCGGCGTCGTGAGCCCGCCTTCGATCAGCGCGCGGTAGAACAGGATTGCCGCAATCGGGGCATCCGCGTCCTGCCGATCCCGCAATCCGTAAACTCCGGCATGGGGCAAGGCAACCGGCGGCGGGGTTGCAGCGGCGCTTCCCAGAAGCTCGGCGCAATAGCGCAGGAAATTGGCGGCGTTGTCGGATCCCCCTTCGGCCAGATAGCGATGGAGCCGCTGACACGCCGCTGGCGGTATGGTGGAGAGCGCGGCGAGAGCCGGATCGGGGTCGCGACCCCCTGGCAGGAACGCGAGCTTGAGCGGGCGGCGCTGAGCCGTCGCCACCAGTTCGTCCACTCCGTAGGTCCAATAACCGCGGCCGCCCAGCAGGCGCACGACCACGAGCTTCGAAGTCGCGGCGGTGCGCTCGATCCAGCTGTCGACCGACAGGTGATGGCCGAGCGCCATGAGATTGGCAAGGCGCAGCGACGGCTTCGGTGGGGACAGCCGGTCGAAGGCGCGGGCCAGCAGCGCCAGCTCGGAATCGGCGGCCGACAGCACGATGCAATCGGCCGGGCGCTGGCCGAGATCGATGGCCTCGCCCGAACCGTCGAGGGTCTCAGACTGTCGCGCGAGAAGATGCACGGCGTGAATCCCTCCCCCTCCCTCATGGCCGGGCTTGGCCCGGCCATCCAGTCTTTTTCTGCGCCATCCCCTGGATGGCCGGCTCGGGGGCCGGCCATGAGGGGATGGAAGGACGAACACCAAGGGCGATGACAGATGTCAAAACCAATTCCTCAGCATCTAAACTGTGAGCTCTTTCTCGATGCGTGCTCGGTCAAGACCCTTGAGCCCGATCACCACCAGCGACGAGCGGCGTTCCTCGCCGTCGCGCCAGGGGCGATCGAACCAATGATTGACCCTGGGGCCGACCGCCTGAACAACGAGGCGCGACGGGTTGCCGTCAAGGGCGACGAAACCTTTCAGCCGCAGGATACCGTGGCGGCGGACCAATGCCGCGATGGTCTCGATCAGCACGCCGCGATGTGGAACGGTGCCGAGCGGGACGACGAAGCTCTCGAAATCGTCGTGGTCGTGCTCCGCGATGCCCTCGATCTCGTGATGCGAGCGGCGGGCGGCGAGATCGCCTTCGGCCGCGGCATCAAGGCCGATCAAGGCAGCCGGGCTGACCTGGCCATGGCGCGCGGTGACCAGCCTGGCGCCCGGGCGGAGCTGTCCGGAAAGATCGCGTGAAGGCTTCCGTGTCTCGGCATCGCTGAGGAGGTCGGTCTTGTTGAGCAGCACCATGTCGGCGCAGTTCAGCTGATCCTCGAACAGCTCCTCGATCGGGCTTTCGTGCTCGATGCGCGGATCGGCGGCGCGCTCGGCGGCGACGGCCGCGGGATCATGGGCGAAGCGGCCCTCGGCCAGCGCCGGACCATCGACCACGGTGACGACGCCGTCGACGGTGACCCTGGCCTTGATCTCGGGCCAGCCGAAGGCTTTGAGCAGCGGCTGCGGAAGGGCGAGGCCGGAGGTCTCGATCAGGATGTGGTCGGGCGGATCGGGGCGGCCGATGAGCTTCTCCATGGTCGGAATGAAGTCCTGGGCGACCGTGCAGCAGATGCAGCCATTGGCCAGCTCGATCACATCCTCCTCGCGGCACAGCGCATCACCGCAGCCTTTCAGCACCTCGCCGTCGACGCCGATATCGCCGAATTCGTTGATGATGAGGGCGATCCGCCTGCCGCCTGCGTGGGCCAGCAGGTGACGCAGCAGGGTGGTTTTCCCGGCACCGAGAAAGCCAGTGATCACGGTGACCGGAATCCTGTCGCTCATGCCGGCGGCCTCGTCCTCGTTGGTGCTGTTCAAGGAACCGGTGTTCCACACCAGGGTGAAGCGGTCAACGGCGGGCGAAACTTGCCCTTCTTCAAAGTTCCTGGTAAATTGAATGAACATTCAGTCAATAAATGGAAGCCTGATGATGGAGCACGTTCGCGATATCGACATGAAGCTGTCCGACAGCGAGCGCGGCGGGCTGCCAGCCTGGACGTATTTCAGCGAAGAGCTTCTGGAACTGGAGCGCCGGGAGCTGTTCCGGAAGTGCTGGCAGCTTGCCTGCCACGTCAACGACGTTCGCGAGCCGGGCGACTATCAGTGCTTCGACATGGTCGGCGAGCGGGCGCTGATCGTCCGCGGCCATGACGGCGAGGTGCGGGCGTTTCACAATGTCTGCCGGCATCGCGGCTCGCGCGTGGTGGCGCACCAAGCCGGCCATTGCAAGTCGGCGCTGGTGTGCCCGTTTCACGGCTGGTCCTACAATCTCGACGGGACGCTCAGAGCGGTGCCGCAGAAGCGGACCCTGCCGGTGCTCGATCCGCAGCGCCACGGCCTCGTTCCGCTCGAGCATGAAATCTGGAACGGCTTCGTCTTCGTACGCTTCATGAAGAGCGATCAGCCGCCGGTGCGGGAGCTGATGGCGCCCTATGCCGAGGAGGTCGAGCGCTACCGGATCGCGGCGGCGCTGCCGCTTGGCACCATCAGCAAACATGAGCTCAGAGCCAATTGGAAGGCGGTGCGCGACGTCGACAATGAAGGCTACCACGTGCCGATCGCTCATCCCTCGCTGCAGGACCTTTATGGCGGACGCTACAGGGACGGGCGCGGCGGACTCGGCATGGGCCGATCTTTCGCACCGTTCAACGAGGCGCCGGACAAATATTGGAGCGTGCGGCTCTACAAGCAGCTTCTGCCCGAGGTGGAAAGCCTGCCCGAGTCGCATCGACGCGCCTGGCTCTATATCGGCCTCTTTCCCAACCTCGTGCTGATGCTCTATCCCGATCGCGTCGGCTTTTATCAGGAGTATCCGTTGGCGGTCGGGCGGACGGAGCAGCGCTTTGCCTATTACGGCCATCCCGACGGGCGGCGCGAGATGAAACTTGCACGCTATCTGAGCTATCGCATCGACCGCATCACCAGCGCCGAGGACGACCAGCTGATCGAGTGGTCGTGGGAAGCCATGCAGTCCTCGAGCTTCGCCGGGTTTATTCTGTCCGATCTCGAATCCGGCGTGCGCTTCTATCACGACCAGCTGCGGCGGGTCCTGCCGGTCATGGCGCTCGAGCGTCCGCCCGCGCCGGGTCAGCTCGAGGCCGTCAACAGCTCGCTCAGATCGGTGCGCAATGCCGATGTTTGGGAGCGGGAGCTCGCCGAGAAGGTGGCGGTATAGCGCATGATGTGATTGGACATCCTCCTTCCCCCCATGGCCGGGTCAAGCCTGGCCATGAGGGACAGGGGGGACAGCCAGCCAAAGCGACTCCCCTTCGGCGCATCATGCTCCAAGCCGTCTGGACGCCAGTTGGCGGCTATTGCATCATGCGCCCCGTCGTGAATTGCCGGGTGGATGGGCGGATCCTACGACGGCTTCACCGGAGGACAGCTCCCCCATGCCCGTGCCGGTCCCATTGCGCCTTGCGCTTCTCCTGCTATTCGCCGCTTTTATCGTCACGATCGCTCCTGTGGCCTCGCCGGCCCAGACGGCGAGCGACATGGGCCCGCCGCCGCCCACCCGGTTCGTTCCCGCCGAGGTCGTGCAGGAGGCGCGGCGGGATGCGGAAAAATGGCAGGCGCGTGCCGCTGCCGAAACCAAGGCTGCCGACGAGCTCGGCCAGCTTGGGTCAAGCGCGCTCCTCGCCGGCGACGGCCGGTCGGCGGCCGATTATTTCCGCCGCGCCGTCGCCCTGACGAAAGACGATCCGGCCCCGTGGCTCGGGCTTGCCCGTGCCACTCTGGCGATCGCTCCGGCCGATGGGAATGAAACCTATTCCCTGCCGCGGGAGGCGACATCGGCGGCTTTGACGGCTTATGGTCTGACGCGGACGGCGGCGCTGCGTGCCGAAAGCCTGGCGGTGCTGGCGCAGGCGCTCGAGAGGCGCGAGCTGTTCCGGCCGGCGCTCGAGGCCTACAAGGCGAGCCTCGCCCTTGCCGAGTCGGCGCCGATCCGGCAGGCGTTTCTCGACCTCAGGTCGCGCAAGGGCTTCCGGGTGGTCGACCACAGCGTCGATGCCGACACGCTGGTGCCGCGGATCTGCGTGCAATTCTCGGACGATCTCGTCAAATCCGGCACCGACTACTCATCCTATGTCACCCTCGACGGCAAAGCGGCCGCGGGCGTCGAGAAGGACGACCGCCAGCTCTGCGTCGGCGGGTTGAGCCATGGCCAGCGCTATCGGCTGTCGTTGCGCCAGGGGCTGCCGGCGGCCATCGGCGAGTCGCTCGAAGCGCCGGTCACGCTCGAGGTCTATGTGCGCGACCGCGTCGCGGACGTGCGTTTCACGGGAAACAATTTCGTGCTGCCGACCAGCGGCGCCAAGGGAATCCCGGTCGTCACCGTCAATGCGAGGGAGGTCGAGCTCACCCTGTACCGGATCGGCGAGCGGGGGCTCGCGCGCGTGATCAGCGACGGCAAGCTCCTGCGGCAGCTCGACGGCTATGATGCCGACAGCATCAGGGAAGCAAGCGGCGAGCTGATCTGGAAAGGCGTAGTCGAGACGGGATTCGATCTCAACAAGGAGGTTTCGACCCTGGTGCCGCTCGAGCAGCTCGTGCCGCAGCGCAAACCCGGGGTCTATGTGCTGGTCGGGCGGCCGCGCTTCGACAAGTCCAACGAATGGAAGAGCCGCGCCACCCAGTGGTTCGTGCTCAGCAATATCGGGCTTTCGACCTTTGCCGGCGAGGATGGCCTCGACGTCTTCGCGCGTGCCCTCGACACTGCCCGGCCGGCCGCCGGCATCGAGCTCAAGCTGATCGCCCGCAACAACGAGATCCTGGGCACGGCCATGAGCGATGGCGAAGGCCATGCCCGCTTCGCGCCGGGCCTGATCCGCGGCGCGGCCGCGCTCGCCCCAGCCGCGGTCATGGCGAGCGACAACGAGCGCCACGATTTCGTGTTTCTCGACCTGACCCGGCCCGGCTTCGATCTCGGCGACCGCGGGGTCACTGGGCGCAAGGCGCCGGGTCCGGTCGATGCGTTCATGTATACCGAGCGCGGCATCTACCGGGCAGGGGACACCGTTCACGTCCTCGCGCTCGCCCGGGACGACGGCGCAAAGCCGCTCCCCGGGCTGCCGCTCACCTTCATCTTCAAGCGGCCGGACGGCGTCGAGTTCGAGCGGATGACGACGCCGGATCTCGGCGGTGCGAGCCATTGGAGCGCCTTCAAGCTGCCGAGCAACGTGCCGCTCGGGACCTGGACGGTGGGGGCCTATGCCGATCCGACCGGCGAGCCGGTGGCGGAGCGGCAGTTCCTCGTCGAAGACTTCGTGCCGGATCGAACGGAGTTCACCCTGACGCTGCCGGGAACGCTGCTGCGGCCCGGCGTCGATACACGGGCTCTCGTCGAGGGCCGGTTCCTCTACGGCGCGCCGGCCTCCGAAATGCGGCTCGAAGGGGAAGTTCGCGTGTCCTCGACGCGGAGCCTCAAGGGCTTCGAGGGCTATTTGTTCGGGCTCGACGACGAAGACGCCGTGTCGAATGTCACGCCGCTCGAGGAGCTGCCGACGACCGACGCCGCCGGCAAGGCGTCGTTCCCGGTGGCCCTCGGCGAGCTCCCCTCGGCGACGCGGCCGCTCGAAGGCACGGTCATGCTGCGCATGCGCGAGGGCAGCGGCCGGGCGGTCGAGCGCATGGCGAGCCTGCCGGTCGACAATGGCGAGACCTTCATCGGGATCAAGCCGAGCTTCGGCGGCGACACGGTGCGTCAGGGGGCTGCCGCCGAGTTCGGCATCATTGCCGCGGGCGTCGACGGCACGCGGCGGGCGGTGCCGGGCCTGCGCTGGTCGCTCGTCAAGCTCGAGCGCGAGTATCAATGGTACCGTTCCGGCCAGAGCTGGAATTACGAGCCGGTCCTGCGCACCCAGAAGGTGGCGGAGGGAACGGTGGATGCGACGCTGGGCGATCCGGCCCGAATCGCGGTTCCGACCGATTGGGGTCGCTACCGGCTCGAGGTGGAGAGCGCCGCCGACGGTGCCGCCACGAGCTATGAATTCACCTCCGGCTGGTATGTCGACCAGGCCACGACCGAGACGCCGGACGGCCTCGAGATCGGCCTCGACAAGGCTGAATACCATGCCGGGGAGACCGCGAAGCTCTCGATCTCGCCGCGCTTTGCCGGCGAGAGCGAGGTCGTCGTCGGCACCGATCGGGTGGTATGGCGAAAGAGGGTCGAGGTCGCCGCGTCAGGCGGTGTCGTCGACATTCCCGTGAGCCCCGAGCTCGGCGCGGGCGGGTATGTCACGGTGGCGCATTTCCGGCCCGGCGACAATGGCGACACGCGGATGCCGCATCGGGCGCTCGGCATCAAGTGGCTCAAGGTTGCGCCGGGCAACAACCTCATCGGCGTCGCGCTCACCCCGCCTTCCCGCATGCTGCCGCGCCAGACGCTGACCATCCCGGTCGCGCTTTCGAACATCGCGCCCGGCGAGGAAGCCTATGTCGCGGTCGCCGCCGTCGATATCGGAATTCTCAACCTTACCCGCTATCAGACGCCGGATCCGGACGGCTGGTATTTCGGCCAGCGCCGCCTCGGCCTGGAGATCCGCGATCTTTATGGACAGCTGATCGACGGGACGGCAGGCGCGATGGGCCGTGTCCGGTCCGGCGGCGACCAGGGCGGCATGACCATGCAGGGCAGCCCGCCGGTGCGCAAGCTCGTGGCCTTCTTTTCCGGGCCGGTGCGGGTTGATCAGCAAGGCAAGGCCAGCGTCAGCATCGCCATTCCGGATTTCAACGGTTCGGTCCGGGTGATGGCCACGGCCTGGTCGATGCGTGGTTTCGGTCATGCCGAGACCGAGGTCGTGGTGCGCGACCCGATCGTGATCACTGCCGGCCTCCCGCGCTTCCTCGCACCCGGCGACCGCTCGGTGGTGCGGCTCGACATCGCCAATCAGGACGGGCCGGCGGGAGACTACCAGCTCGATATCGATGGCAGCGGGGAGCTCGCATTC
>Ga0114129_10009376_pt1 | contig 13951 bp, 10 predicted proteins | sample RhiMetdeltSRZDD1_FD_80071 | JGI IMG/M metagenome (GOLD analysis project Ga0114129, IMG submission 80071) | Populus rhizosphere microbial communities from Tennessee, USA - Rhizosphere MetaG P. deltoides SRZDD1 (version 2) (version 2) | ecosystem: Host-associated > Plants > Roots > Rhizosphere >...
GAAGCGGTGGAGAAGCTGACGTTCACCGGCCCCTTTCTCGCCGAACCGGCGAAGGGATGGCTGCTCGCGCGCCGCGGGTTGCCTGCCGCCGACGCATTTGCCGCCGTCGCCGCGGAGTACCTCCTGTACACGGTCGTGTCCGCGTGGCTGTCGATGATTGCGCTGTCGATGCTGCTGGCCGGAGGTTCGCTTCCGCCAACTGCGCGCGCTGTCGCACTCGTTGTGCTGGGCGTGACGCTCGCATTCATCGCCGCGTTCACGTTCGCCGCCACGACCGGCATCGGCCTCATCGTGCCCATCGTACGGGCGACACGATTCGCGATCGGCGTGACGTTTGCCGAGCGCGCCGCGCAGATGATTGCCCCGGTCGAGCGCGTGATCGTCACGCTCCTTCACTCGCACCCCGCGCGGGTCGCCGAGGTCATCGCACTCGAAGCGGCGGGGCAGCTGCTGCTGATGCTCGAGATCGGGATCGTCATCGCGGCGCTCGGACTTCCGCTTCGCTGGTCCGATCCGCTCGTCGTCGAAGGCGGCGTGAAGTTCGTCGACATCGCGTTCTCGTTCGTTCCCGGGCAGGTTGGCGTGTCGGAAGGCGTGTTCGCGATGCTGTTCGGCGCGATCGGTCTGCCGGGCGCCGCCGGACTGACGCTGGCGCTGGTGCGGCGGATGCGCGCGATCCTCGTCGCGGCGGTCGGGATGACGCTCTTTGCGACCGACGATTAAGCGGCGCGGCGGTGCGCCGCACGCATTTTCGCGACCGCCCTCGCCTCGATCTGCCGGACACGCTCGCGCGACAGCGACAGGCGCCGCCCGACCTCGTCGCGGGCGAGCTCGCGCGTCATGCCGAGCCCGTAGCGCAGCCGCAGCACCTCCCGCTCGCGGTCCGAGAGCGGGGCCATCGCGCGCTCCACTTCCCCCGCGAGCTCGCGCGCGATCGCGGCCTCTTCCGGTGAGGTCGCGTTAGCGTCTCGCAGCAGATGGCCGAGAGGCGTGTCCTCGCCTTCGCCCACCGGCAAGTCGAGCGACGCGGGATGGCGCGCGGCGTCCAGCAGCAGATGGATTTTGCCGATCGGCATCTTCATCCGTTCAGCCAGATCCTCGGGGGTCGGATCGCGGTTCAACTCCGCAGCGAGCGCCGTGCGCGCCTGGGTCAACCGGGTGAGCGATTCCATGACGTGCACCGGCAGCCGGATCGTCCGGCCGTAGTCGGCCACTGCCCGCGTGACGGCCTGCCGGATCCACCATGTGGCGTACGTGGAGAATTTGAACCCGCGGCGGAACTGAAAGCGATCGACCGCTTTCATCAGGCCGATGTTGCCTTCCTGAATCAGATCGAGCAGCGAGAGTCCGCGTCCGACGTAGCGCTTCGCGATCGACACGACCAGCCGCAGGTTCGCTTCGAGCAGCTCGCGCTTGGCGTCGACGAGCGCCCGCTCTTTTTCGAGGACACGCGCGACCGCGTCGACCTCCAAATCGAGACGCGCCAGCTCCGAGACGATGTCGTCGACGACGGATGGACGAAGCGGCAGATCGCGGAGGATCGCCGCGATGCGATCGACGTCATCGTTCATCGACCGTACATCGGCGAGCGCGCGAAGAACCGGGTCGACGCGTTCGGGCTTCAGCTCGCCGCCGTCGGGCAGCAGGATCAGTTCCGCGGCCGGCGCGGTGCCGGCGCGCACTTCGTCGGCGAGCGCATGCAACGTGGCGAGCGCAGCCGGAATCGCGGCGAGCTCGGCGAGGAGATCACTGCGCGCGATTTCGATCTCGCGGCCGATGCGCTGCTCGTCCTGCGCTCTGAGGAGCTTGCGCTGTCCGATTTGCTGCAGATAGACGCGGACGAGGTCGAGCTCGGGACGCGACACATGCGCGTCGACCGGCTCTTCGATTTCCTCGTCGGTCAGCGCCTCGCGGTCGGCATCCTCGATCGGCTGTCGGCGAGCCGCTTCGGGTTCCTCTTCGCTGATGAACCGTTCGGGTGGCGCGACGATCGGTTTCTCGATCGCGTCGTGATCGTCGAGCGGAATCAACCCGTACTCATGCGCACGCTCCCGCCAGTCGAGCACGTGAGCATTGCGTTCAGGCTCGCGCCAGTCGATCAACGTCATCGGCCGGCCTTGGGATGGTGTGGATTCAGTCGGTCGCCGTCGCGGAACGCGGCTTCCTCGTCGCTGTCCCCGAGGTTCAGCTCAAGATGATCGCGCTGCGCCTGCAGCACGTCGGATCGCTTGCCGAGTTTGCGCGGCTCGCCTCGAAAGCGCGACTGGTGCTTCCCTTCGCCGGTCGGCGGCTGATTCTTGCGGTTGCGGTTCTTGTTCGCCATGTCCCGAAGAGATCGCAATCGCCATTCCAGCGTGGTTCTTGCACCTCAGCGCCCGAAGGGGCACGATGAGGCGCTCGACGATTCTGCTCGTCCCGCTTGGACGGCGCCCTCGGACACGCATCGTCGCGCCGGAGTGATCCGGCGTGGCGAAGAAGCGCTCACGCAAACGGTGGGTCAAACAAGTCACGACCGATTCCACTCATCCGCCTCCGCGCACGTTCAAGGATCGGCGTCCGAAATCGCCAGGACGATGGCGCGGAGGAAGGTGTCGCCGAAAGGGCTGGGGTCCGGCATCCGGATGATTCAGTACTTCATCAATCGAGCGGGAAAAGGGCTGTCACCCACGCGTCGCCAGGAGCTCGAACGCGCGAAGCGAATTCTGCAGCGCCGCGCCGCGTCGAAGCGGCGGCGAGAGAAGAAGACACGCCACTGAGGTTGCCATTACAACATCCTTCGCAGGCGGCGCGTGCGACTGCGATACTGGAACGTCCCGCACCCGCCGGGGCACTCGAAATAGTCCCACTGCTCCGCGTGGCGCGCGCTGACCCCGCCCACGTGGCTCTGCTGATACACGAGCGACTTGTCGCACAGCGGACAAATCATCTGTGGCGGTGGTACGGGCGGCGCGGTCGTGACGCGGCGCTGGTGGACATGACTCAGAGTGCGTTTCGCCGTGTTCGCCGGATCGCCACTGCGGTCAGAAGCGGCGCCGCCAGTGATCACACGGTCGATTTCTGCCGCCAATGTCTCGGGTAAACACGGCTTTCCGATCACCGCATCAGCGCCAGCCTGTTCAGCTCGCCCGATATTCGCCGCGGCCGATGCATCACCCGTCAGGATGACGACGGGAATCGCGCGCGTGGCCGGATCGCTTCTCAGGATGCGACAGAGATCGTAGCCGCTCATGCCGAGGGGTCGCGCTTCGGTAATCACGACGGCTGGGCAGCGCGTCAGCGCCTTGGCGAGCGCCTCGCGGCCGTCGACCGCGTGGTCCAGGTCGTAGCCGAGCGCGTGCAGATGCTGCGCGTACGCGCGGCGTGTGTCGTCGTCTGAAACAACGAGCAACGCGAGACGGCTCGGTGCGTCGCTGACCATTCCAGGCGGACCCTATCGTTTCCGAAACGATATGTCCGTCTGATAGATGACGGGTTCGCGCGCTCCGGCGTGCTAGATTACGTTGTCCGTTTACTATCGACCGACTGCTCCGCAACGCCCGCCGATCCGGCCGGCTCGCCTCGACATGACACACGCGTCGCCAGAAATCCGTGAAGCCGCTCGTCGCATGCTGGCACAAATCGCGGGAAGCCAACCGAGCGCGTCCGAGATCGTAAGCGGATTCGAAACGCTGCTCGACCGCCTGCGAGCACGGTTCGAGCTCCTTCTAGGCATCAATGGCGTTCGCGCGCTTTTCCGCCGCGCGCTGTACCTTTCAAAAACAGAGTTTCCGTGGCTCGCCACGACGGAGCTTCGCGATCAGCCTCATGTGGCGCTGAAGGGGCTCGAGCAAAGTGGCGAGGCGATTGATTCATCCGAAATATATGAGGGCGTCGTCGCGGTGCTGGCCAATGCCGTGTGGCTGTTGGTGACGTTCATCGGCGAAGACCTGGCTCTTCCGTTGGTTCGTGACGCGTGGCCAGACGTTCAATGGACGGGATCTCGCCCGAAGAAGGATCGCGCATGACGGCAGCACGAAAGGTCACCATCAATCGGCTGGCGACGGGGGTGCCGCGGCTCGATGACGTGCTCGGCGGCGGACTCCCCGAATACTCCTTCAATTTGATCGTGGGCGGTCCCGGATCGGGCAAGACGACGTTGGCCCATCAGATGATGTTCGCGAATGCCTCCGCCGACCGGCCGTCGCTGTATTTCACGGTGCTCGGCGAGCCGACGTTGAAAATGCTCCGCTATCAGCAGCAGTTCAGATTCTTCGACATGGCAAAAGTGAACCGGGAGATTCAACTCTTCAATCTGACTCAGGAAGCGCTCGGCAGGGATTTGAGCAAAGTCCTCGAACAGATCGTCGCCAAGGTCGAGGAGTTGTCGCCAAAAATCGTGATCGTCGACTCATTCCGTACCTTGGTACGCGCGAGCCGCGACGACAACAGCGGAATGCATCTGCAAGAGTTCGTGCAGCGTCTGGCGATGTGCCTGACAACCTGGCAAGCGACGACGTTTCTGATCGGCGAATACGCCGAAACCGAGACGCACGACAACCCGGTCTTCACGATGGCCGACGGGATTATCTGGCTCACGCAGAACGTGAGCCGGAATTCGATGCTCCGAAAGATCCAGATCGTGAAGATGCGCGGTGCGTCGCCTCAACCCGGTCTTCACACCATGCGCATCTCCGATGACGGCATCGAAATATTCCCGCGGCTCCTCAAACGGATTGAGCCGTTGCCGCCAGACGGCCGCGCCAAAATCGTTTCCACCGGCGTCACAGGCCTGGACGAGATGCTCGGTGGAGGAACCGCCGCCGGCAACTCGCTGCTCGTGGCCGGTCCCGCCGGTTCCGGCAAGAGCACGCTGGCAATCGAATTCATCGCGGAGGGCATCAAACACGGGGACCGCGGCGTGATCGCGGTATCCGAGGACGAGGCGACGAGGTATCTGGACGAGGCGAACAGATTCGGTCTGGACTTCGCGGCGATGATCGGACGGGGCGTGCTCGAAATCGTACCCATGCGACGGCTCGATCTCGCTATCGACGAGGCGTTGCACATCATTCAGACGGCGGTCCTGCGAGTGCGTCCCCGCCGCGTCGCGCTCGATTCGATCACGGGATTGGCATCAGCGCTGGCGCCAGCATCCAAGGACGATATGTTCCACGCGCTCTCCCGGCTGCTCGACGTGCTCTCCGGCGGCGGGATCACGACGCTGATGACCGCAGAGGTGAACGACGTTCACGGCGGCATGCCATCGACGCCGCACGAGATCTCTTTCGCGTGTGACGATATCGTCATGCAGCGGTACGTCGATGTGGGAGGCCGCCTCACACCGGCGATGACGGTGATCAAGACACGCGGACGGGCGCACCGGCGCGAGCTCCGTGCCTATGAAATCGGCAACGCGGGACTGATTCTGGGCGAGCGGCTTTCGTGGTAGATCGTCTATTCCCAGTCCGCAGCAAGAGCGGTCGGCTCTGATGGTTGACGACGCGCGACGGGGAGGTCGACCGTGCAGGTAGTGCCGCTGCCGGTCGTGTCTACGCGGACTGTCCCGCCGAGCGGTTCGACGAATTGACGAGCGATGACGAGGCCCAGCTCGTCGATCTGATCGTTGCCTGTGCGATGTCCCATATCGCTGATGGTCAACCGTACCCTGGAACCCAGAACATCGAGACGGACGTCCACGCGTCCGTGCTCGGGTGTGGCCGCCATGGCGTTCGTCAGCAGATGCTGCACGATCCGTTTCAACCGGTCCGCATCGCCCCACACGTGTTCGACGCGTTGATCCATCGCGGCGCGCAGTTCAATTCCTCGATCCTCAGCCGCCAACCGAGTGCTCGCGACGGCGGCGGCGACGACCTCGCCGAAATCGACCGGCCTCGGATCGATCCGAAGCGTTCCGGCGGCGAGACGGGAGATGTCGAGCAGATCGTCGACGAGGTCGAGCTGCGCGCGAGCGGTGCGATCGATCGTCTCGAGTCCGCGCCGCGAAAGCTTCGCGCTGTGCGGTCCGGCCAGGATCCGAGACCAGTCGACGATCGCCGTAACCGACCGTCGTAATTCGACAGAAAGCGCCGAGAGAAACCGATCTTTCGCGCGAGTGGCCGCCTCTGCTTCTTCTCGTGCTTCCTGTTCGCGGATGCTGGCGATCATCAGTCGGCCGGCAATTTCACGAAGCGTCTCGACGGCGTTCTCGCGGCGTCTGACAGGCCGGTCCTGATCAAGAGTTGAACCGGCCACACGCAGCGGCCGATCGAATTCTTTCCTCAACAGGTCGTAACATTCGCACGCCGTCGCTTCGAGGCCGCGCCGGTCGACAATGGTGACGACGCGCTGATGGTATTCGATGAGACCGTCATGATAGAAGCCGAGCATCGCGGCGGTGAGCGTAGGGCGCCGCGTGCCGAGCATGTGCGCCATGAATTCCTGGGTGAGCCTGAACTCGTTGGTCTTCACGCGATCGTGAATCGACAGGAGCCAACGCGCGAGCCGCGCTTCGACGTGGTGAAGGCGGTTGCACGCCGAGATCTGCGATATCTGGATGAGACGTTCGTGTGTGTACAGATTGAAGAGATCGCGGAGCGTCGCGCTTCGGTCGCGCGCCTTCCTCAACGCGACCGCGGGAATTCGAAACGCCGTGCCTTCGATTTGTACGATCGCTTGTGTCGGGCTCGGTCCGCGCCCGATGAACGCCGGCAGGCCGACGACCCCTTCATGACCGACGAGCGCAATTTCCGCGGACGCGCCGTTCTGCATCGTCGACACGAGCGAGATCACCGCGCCCTGCGGGAAGTACACGTGGTCGATCGGGTCGCCGGGCTCGTACAGCACCTGGCGCACTCGAAGTCGGACCGCGTCGAGATCGCGCGCGAGCGCAGCATACGCATCACTGGGCAGCGCCTGAAGCAGACGATTCTCGGGCGAAGACGATGACATCGGTGTCGCGCCTGGCATTCTGTTGGAGGGTGGGAGGACGCAGCAAGAAAAATCAACTCTGGCCGCGCATTTGATAATCTCGCTCTGAAAGGTTGGCATGCCTTCTGAGACTGACGACGGCTTTCACTCGATCTACGCGCATGGATTCGTCCGGGCGACGGTAGGCGTACCGTTTTTGCGGGTCGCCGATCCGGCTTACAACGCCGATCGCACGATCGCGCTGGCGCGGCGCGCGTCCGACATGCGCGCGGCGATCGCGCTCTTCCCCGAGCTCGGCCTCTCGGCGTATTCGAACGAGGACCTCTTCCACCAGGAGGCGTTGCTCGGGGCGACTCTGCAGGCGATCGAGCGGGTTGCCGACGCGAGCCGCGCGCTCACGCCGCTCCTGCTGGTGGGCGCGCCGCTCCGCGTCCACGACAAGCTGTTCAACTGCGCGATCGCGATCCATCGCGGCCGCGTGCTCGGCGTCACGCCGAAGACGTACCTGCCGAACTATCGCGAGTTCTACGAGAAGCGCCAGTTCACGGCAGGGCGAGACGCGTCGGTCCGCGAGACGACGATTCTCGGCGAGCGCGTGCCGTTCGGGAACGATTTGATCTACGAGGTGACGAACGTGCCGGGCTTTGCCGTCCACGCCGAGATCTGCGAGGACGTCTGGGTGCCGATTCCGCCCAGCACGTACGCGGCGTTCGCCGGCGCGACCGTGCTCGCGAACCTGTCGGCGAGCAACATCACGATCGGCAAGGCCGGGTATCGGCGCAGTCTCTGTGCCTCTCAGTCCGCGAAATGCCTCGCCGCGTATCTCTATGCCGCGTCCGGCAGCGGGGAGTCGACGACCGACCTGGCGTGGGACGGCCACGCGATGATTTACGAGAACGGCGAGCGGCTCGCCGAGTCCACTCGCTTCGCGCCCGACGAGCAGCTGATCGTCGCCGACGTCGATCTCCAGCATCTCGTGCAGGAACGGATGCGGATGACGAGCTTCAACGATTCGGCGGCCGATCATCGCGATCGTCTCACCGGTGTCCGGCACATCGCGCTCGAGCTCGAGGTGCCGCAGGGCGCCATTGCGCTGCAGCGGCACGTCGAACGCTTTCCGTACGTGCCGAGCGATCCGGCGGCGCGCGACGATCGATGCGCCGAAGCCTACAACATTCAAGTCCACGGTCTGGCGAAGCGGCTCACCAGCGCCGCGATTCAGAAAGTCGTCATCGGCGTGTCGGGCGGACTCGATTCGACGCACGCGCTGATCGTCGCCGTCAAGGCCATGGACCGTCTGTCGCTGCCGCGAACCAACGTCCTCGCGTTCACGATGCCAGGCTTCGCGACGAGCGAGACGACACGCGCGAACGCGTGGGATCTGATGCGGCTGCTGGGAGTGACCGCGGAGGAAATCGATATCAAACCTTCGTGTCTGCAGATGCTCAAAGATCTCCGGCATCCGTTCGCCGACGGCCACTCCGTCTGCGACGTCACCTTCGAGAACGTGCAGGCGGGCGAGCGGACGTCCCATCTGTTCCGCCTCGCCAATCAGCATCACGCGCTCGTCGTCGGCACGGGAGACTTGAGCGAGCTCGCGCTCGGCTGGTGCACGTACGGCGTCGGCGATCAGATGTCCCATTACAACGTGAACGCTGCGGTTCCGAAGACGTTGATCAAACACTTGATCCGGTGGGTCATCACCTCGCAGCAGTTCGATCGCGCGGCCGATGCGATTCTCGAAGCGATCCTCGAGACGAAGATCTCTCCCGAGCTCGTGCCGGGCGGCGCCGGCGCCGGCGGTCAGCCGTCGCAGCTCACCGAGAGTGTCATCGGACCGTTCGAGCTGCAGGATTTCAATCTGTACTACATCAGTCGATTCGGCTATCGTCCGAGCAAGGTCGCCTTCATGGCGCATCACGCGTGGCAACCGGACTACTCGCTCGCCGAGATCAAGCGGTGGCTGGAAGTCTTCGTCTACCGATTCTTTCAGCTCAGTCAGTTCAAGCGATCGTGCTTGCCGAACGCGCCCAAGGTCGGGTCGGGCGGTTCGCTGTCGCCTCGGAGCGATTGGCGCGCCCCGAGCGACGCGGAAGCGATCGTCTGGCTGCAGGACGTCAGAGAGCGCGTTCCCGACAGCTGATCTCCGCCGGCGTGGCAAAGACACGTGTGAACGCGAGGTGCGCCGGCACGTGGAATGCGATCGGGTACGTGAGCATGATGAGCACGAGGTACAGCCTCGAGTCCATCTTTCGTTGCGGCGATGCGCCCGGTCCGTAGACCCAGTTGATGTTGTCGCCGGGATTCGTCAGGTGATACGTCGCGAGCAGGACGCTCCACGTCAGCAGCGTCTGCGCGCGGAGCGCGCGTGGATCGTAGCCGAGCCTCGCCGTCATCAATCTGGGGAGCGCGCGGCGAGCTGAAATACCGCCGAGCGCCTTGATCGCGTTCGAAAGTCCCGGCGCCTGGGCCACGAGGTTGACCAGCGCCGGCGCACGCGCCGCGAGCCGCGCCCAGAGGTGCACCAATCCCATGGAGTACGCCGCCGGCGGCCGCAAACGGCCCCGATAGTAGTGCGACAGAAATTCGGCTTTGTAGGTCGCCATGTCGACTTTGACGGGGCAGTCGCCCTTGCATCCCTTGCACGACAGGCAGAGATCCAAGGCGTGCTTCACGTGCTCGTCGCGCCAGCCGCCGGTCAACGGGTTGCCTTCGAGCATCTCGAAGAGAAGATGCGCGCGTCCCCGTGTCGAATGTTCCTCGTCGCGCGTGACGCGGTAGCTTGGACACATCGTGCCGCCGTGCTCGCGGCGGCATTCCCCGACGCCCACGCAGCGCGTCGTCATGAACGCGAAGCTGCGATGGTCGTCGGGATAGGTGAAGTAGGTGGCGAGCCGTGGCGGCCGATAGCCGGCGCCGAGTCGCAGGTTTTGATCGATGCGATAGGGATCGATCACCTTCCCCGGATTCATCATGCCGTCGGGATCCCAGATCGTCTTGAACTGGCGGAACGCGTCGACGAGCTCGGGACCGAACATCTTCGGCAGGAACTGCGCCTTGGACTGCCCGTCGCCGTGCTCACCCGACAACGATCCGCCGGCCGACACGACGAGATCGGTTGCGTCCTCCATGAAGGCTTTGTAGGCGTCGATGCCCTGAGCGCTTTGGAGATCGAAATCGATCCGCGTATGCACGCATCCCTGGCCGAAGTGGCCGTACAGCGAGCACTGATAGCCGTATCGATCGAGCAGCGCGCGGAGATCGCGCAGATAATGTCCGAGCTTCGCGGGCGGAACCGCCGAATCCTCGAACCCTTCCCACGTGAGCGGCTCGCCCGGTACTCGAGCCGTCGCGCCGAGACCAGACTCGCGAATTCTCCACAGCAGCTTTTCCTGACGCTCGTCGTCGAAGAGTTTCATGTGCGGCGCGTCGGGTTTTGTTCTGAGCGCCGTCATCGCGGCCGTCGCCTTGGCGTCGCTCTCCGCTTTCGACTCGCCGCCGAACTCCGCCAGCAGCCACCCATTGCCCTCCGGCAGCAACTTCATGTCACGCAGGTGCATATGCATCTGCTTCATGCCGTCGATCAAACGATCGTCGAGCCCTTCGAGCCCGATCGGACCGAACTCCATGATCTCGACGACGTGGTCGCCCGCACGATAGACGTCGGGATACCCGAGCACGAGGAGCGACTTGACCGGCGGACTGTGCACGAGACGCGCTGTCGCATCGAGCACCATCACACACGTGCCCTCGCTGCCGACCAGCGCCCGCGCCACATGGAATCCGTTCTCCGGCAGCAGCCAGTCGAGGTTGTAGCCGGAAATGCGGCGCGGAATCTTCGGATAGCGACCGCGAATCAGATCCGCGTACCTGTCGCGAAGCCGCTTCAATGCCACATAAATCTGCGCCTGACGGCCGCCTCGCGCGACGATGGCGTCGAGCTCCTCGTCGCTCGTACGGCCCACACGCATCCGCAGGCCTTCGTACGTGAGGACGTCGAGATCGTCGACGTTGTCGACCGTGTTGCCACCCATCACCGAATGGACGCCGCAGGAGTTGTTGCCAATCATCCCGCCAAGCGTGCAATGAGTGTGCGTCGAGGGATCCGGCGCGAAGGTGAGATGGTGCTGTTCCGCGCGGTCGCGCAGGTTGTCGAGCACCACGCCCGGCTGGACGCGCGCCAGACGACGCGCGGGATCGAGCTCGACGATGTGCCGCATGTGCTTCGTGAAATCGAACACGACCGCGACGTTGCAGCACTGGCCGGCGAGGCTGGTGCCGCCGCCGCGAGCGAGGACCGGGACGCGATGCGCGCGGCAAATCGCCATCGCCTCGACGACGTCCTCGGCGTCACTTGGAACGATGACGCCGATCGGCACCTGACGATAATTCGAGGCGTCGGTCGAGTACGCGGCACGGCTGCCGCGATCGAAGCGCACCTCGCCGCGGATGCCGCCTCTCAGATCGTCGGCGAGATTCAGCGCGTCTCCTGTAGCGAAGCGCGAGCGCTCACGGTGAACCTCTCCATCGCTTCGGGATCGAGCTCGATGCCGTGTCCCGGCGCGTCGAAGGGGATCGCGAAACCGTCACGCCGCGTCAGGGGGCGCTTCAGAATCGGCTCCATCTGGGGAATGTATTCGACGAACACGCTGTTGGGCACCGCGCACGCCACCGCGACGCTCAACTCCGGCGACACATGCGGTGCCACCGGCAGGTTCGCGGCTGGAGACGAGGCGATGAACGCGCTGGCCTCGTTTGCCGTCGAGCATCGTTTGAATGCGAGCCACTGTGTGGGAATCGGTGCATTCGCACGCGTCGTGGTGGCGTATTTCGACTGGACCTCGAAACGCTACCAGCACATCTCGATCGACGAGCAGGTCGAAGTGCTGTCGTTGGCCGGCGACATCACGATCGAAAACGGCAAGCCCAAGGTGCACGCGCACGTCGTCGTCGTCGGCAAGTCCGACGCCACGGCGCACGGCGGACACCTCATCGCTGGTCACGTACGCCCGACCCTCGAGATCGTCGTGACCGAAACGCCGGCTCACCTACAGCGACGGTTCGACGCCGAATCGGGCATCACCTTGATCGATCCGACGCGCTCGTCGTGATCGCCTCGTTTGTAGGGCGGCCCGCGCTACGACGTTTCTTCACCGCTTCAGCCGTGCTCTTCGAGCGCGTGGAACTGACGGCCTCGCGTTTCCGGGCCGAGCCAGATCAACATCGAGAGCACCACGCCGGATCCCGCGATGCAGAGTGCCATCGCGCTCGCCAACGCGAGACCGCGATCCTGGAGGAAGCCGACGAGCGTCGGCGTGAACGATCCGAAGCCGGCGCCGACGTGATACGCGAAGCCGGCGCCCGCCGCGCGCGCGATCGTCGGGAAGCGCTCGGTCAGATATGCCGGCACGATCCCGAAGTTGCCGGCGCCGAAGAAGCCCATCGCCAGCGCGCCGATCCACAACAGCGTCGCGTCCGCGGTGAACACGTAGAACGGAATGAAGACGACCGAGACGAGCGTCGAGAGGATCGCGGCGCCGCGGCGGCCGAGACCCGTCTCCGACAGCCGTCCGATCGCGACCGCGCCGGCAATCGCGCCGACGTTGAATGCGAGCAGGAACGGCAGCGGCCGGCGGTGCATCTGTCCGAGCAGCGTCGGATACCAGTAGGTGAGCGAGTGGTACATGAAGAGGAACGCGCCCATCATGATCGACGTGTGCACCGTGGTCATCACGACGTCGCGCCTGAAGAGGCGGCCGAGCGAGATCGGATCGCGCTCCTTGCGGCTCCTCAAATGCCGCTGTCGCTCGAGCCATACGGGACTCTCTTTGACGCTCTTCATGATGAAGAGCACGAGCAGCGCCGGCAGGACGCCAATCCACAACATCGTGCGCCAGCCGAGATCCGGACGCTGATTCACGAGCGGATAGCCGAACTGGTACACGAGCGACGACAGAAGAAATCCGAGCGAGTAGCCGCTTTGCATCATCCCCGATGCGATGCCGCGCAGCCGCGCCGGCCAGTGCTCGAGCGTCAGCGGCATGCCGGCGGCCCACACGCCGCCCATGCCGATGCCGAAGAGCGCGCGGCACGCGAAGAGCATCCCGTACGACGTCGAGAAGCCGCTGAGAAACGCGAACGCCGAGTACCACAGGATCGAGAACATCAGCGGGCCCTTGCGGCCCCAGCGATCGGCGGCCGTGCCGGCGCCGATGCCGCCGGCGACCCGGAACATCAGCGTGATCTGTCCGAGCAGCCCGGCAAGCGTCGCATTCACCGCGAAGCTTCGCTGGATGTCGACGAGGAGGAACGTGAGGATCGTGTAATCGAAACCGTCCAGCACCCACCCGAGATACGAGCCGATGAACGCCATCCACTGCTCGCGCGTCACCTCGCGGTACCACGCGCCGGCGGGACGTTGTTCGAGGGGCACGCGCGGTTCGACGCTGGCGTGGGTCATGACAGCCGCATCATACCCGCGTATCCGGAATCCTCAGATGCCGATGTAGATGCGGCGCCGATGCAGCTCGCCGAGCACGAGCGTCCACAGCGCGACGTAGGCGAGCGCGTACGCGAGCGACGCGGCCTCGGTGCCGCAGCAGCGGCCCAGCCACGACGCGAACAGCCCGCGATAGACAAATCCCTTGAGCGACGCGTGCTCCGTGGATACGGCCCATCCCGTGAGGATGCTGTCGGTGCCGACCGACAGGAAGTAGCCCGCGAGCGGATTGCGGCCGAATGCCACGAACGGGCGCGACCACGCGCGCCAGTGGTGAATGTCGAGCAGCCAGTGACACGCCGCCAGCACCTGTGCGGCCAGGCCGGCGCTGAAGAGCGCGAACGAGCTCGTCCAGAGGTTCTTGTTGATCGGAAACACGCGATCCCAGACGCTCGCGATGAGCACCGCGGACGCGCCCGCCGCGAAGAGCACCGCCGTCCGGTGGCGCGCGCCGATCTCCTTCAACCAGTTGCCGGCAAACACGCCGAACAGCGCCGTCGCGATCGCCGGCACCGTGCTCAGGAGTCCCTCGGGATCCCAGATCGC